>Ga0070694_100000937_pt1 | contig 16490 bp, 18 predicted proteins | sample KBSK1251metaG_FD_65470 | JGI IMG/M metagenome (GOLD analysis project Ga0070694, IMG submission 65470) | Corn, switchgrass and miscanthus rhizosphere microbial communities from Kellogg Biological Station, Michigan, USA - KBS K1-25-1 metaG | ecosystem: Host-associated > Plants > Roots >... | reverse complement strand
TATCACTGGTGCAAACGGCGCGCGAAGTACCCACCTGGGTCGTCGCGTCCCCCGAGGCGCCGGTGGCGAACGTCTCGGTGCTCGAGGGCAACGGGGTACGCGTCTTTCGTCCTGAGACCTTGTCACAGGGTCTGGCGCAGCTGCGGCTTGCCGGGATCCAGTCGGTGTTATGTGAGGGCGGAGGCGCGCTGGGCGCCAAACTCCTGGCCGAGGGGCTGGTGGACCGCTTGTACTGGGTGCAGTCGCCCGTCTGGCTCGGCGAGAGTGCGGTGCCCGCTTTTCCAGGCGTTCCGGCTGGTCCGCTTGCGGACGCGCCGCGTTGGGTGGTCGTGGAGCGCCGCCCGCTGGGCTCTGATACATTATTGGTCTTGGATCGACGGCTATGTTTACCGGAATCGTAGATGCGGTGGGCCGGATCGACGCGGTGCACGTGAACAATGGCGTGGAACTGCGTGTCAAGGCGTCCTACAAGGGCGTGAAGAAGGGTGAGAGCATCGCGCTCAACGGCGCGTGCCTCACCGTCGAGAAGGTTCTCAAGGGCGCATTTACCGTGCACGCCGTGCAGACGACACTCGGCCGGACGTTGATCGGCGAGTGGCAGAAGGGTCGCAGCGTCAACCTGGAACGGGCACTCCGGGTCGACGACCGCTTCGGTGGTCATTTCGTACAGGGCCACGTTGATGGAGTGGGCACGGTCGAAGGGGTCGCGGAAGTCGATGATGCAATGCTTGTGGACATTCGCGTGCCACCTGACGTTGCGGAGACGACGGTGCTGCATGGCGCGATCACGGTGGATGGCGTGAGCCTCACCGTGAACGCGTTGACAGAGGGCGGTATCGTGCAGGTGTCGCTGGTGCCGTTCACTCGCGAGCACACGACGCTGGGCAAGCTCGCGAGCGGTGACCGGGTGCACGTCGAGGCCGATGTTCTTGGAAAGTACGTGAGGCAGCTATGCCGTTCAGCGCAGTAGAACAAGCGATCGCGGATATTCGCGCCGGTAAGCTCGTCATCGTAGCGGATGACGAGCGGCGCGAGAACGAGGGAGATCTGATCGGGGCGGCCGAAATGGTTAGCCCCTCGATGATCAACTTCATGGCGACGCACGCCCGTGGGCTCATCTGCATGCCGTTGACGCCCGAGCGCTGCGATGCCCTCGGCCTGCCGCAGATGACCGAGCACAACAACGAATCGCACGAAACGGCGTTCACCATCAGCGTCGATGCCGCCGCGCGTTTCGGTGTGACGACCGGCATTTCCGCCGCCGACCGGGCCGCGACGGTCCGCGTGGCGATCGATCCCTCGACGGTCCCGAGCGACCTGCGACGGCCCGGGCACGTCTTCCCGCTGCGCGCCCGTCCCGGCGGCGTCCTGCAGCGAGTCGGCCAGACCGAAGCGAGCATCGATCTCGCCCGCCTCGCCGGGCTGTACCCGGCCGGCGTCATCTGCGAGATCCTGAATGCGGATGGCTCGATGGCGCGCCGTCCCGACCTCGAGCGGTTCGCCGAACAGCACGGCCTCACGTTTATCACAGTCGCGCAGCTCGTCGCCTACCGGCTGAAGCACGAGCGGCTCGTCCATCGCGTCGCCGAAGCGCGGCTCCCGACGCCATTCGGCGAATTCCGCATCATCGGCTATCGCAACGACGTGGATGAGGCCGAGCACATCGCGTTGGTATTCGGCGACGTCGCGGGCAAGCCGCAGGTGCTGGTGCGGATGCACTCGAAGTGTCTGACGGGCGACGTCTTCGGCTCGGCGCGGTGCGATTGCGGCTGGCAGCTGCACAGCGCGATGCGCATGATCGCGGAGGGGGGCGCCGGGGTGGTCGTGTACCTCGATCAGGAAGGGCGGGGCATCGGCCTCCTCAACAAGCTCAAGGCGTACGAGCTCCAGGATCAGGGCCACGATACCGTCACCGCCAACGAGAAGCTCGGCTTCAAGCCGGACCTGCGGAATTACGGCATCGGCGCGCAGATTCTGCTCGACCTGGGACTGTCCTCGATCCGCGTGCTGACGAACAATCCGATGAAGCTGGTAGGCCTCGAGGGCTACGGACTCGAGATCGTCGAGCGACTGCCCATCGTGCCGGCACCGTCGGATGAGAATCGGGCCTATCTCGACGTCAAGCGGGACAAGCTCGGCCACTTCCTCACTCACTGATCGTGCCACACCGAGCACCCTCCGCGGCGCGCAGCTCCAACCGCCAGCGGCGTGTGGCGATCATCGTGAGCCGGTTTCACGAACACATCACGTCGAAGCTGCTCGACGGCGCGCGTGACGCGCTCCGCCGCGGCGGGATCGCGGACGCGAACGTCGAAGTCACGTGGGCGCCCGGCGCCTTCGAGCTTCCCGTGCTCGCCGAAGCGGCGGCCGCGAGCGAGCGATTCGACGCCATCGTCGCGCTGGGATGCGTGATTCGCGGCGAGACACCGCACTTCGAATACGTCGCCGGTGAGGCCGCGCGCGGCCTCGGCAACGTCGCGTTGGCGCATCGCATCGCGGTCGGATTCGGCGTGCTTACCACGGAGACCGAGACTCAGGCGTTGGCGCGGGTCAGCAAAGGTGCCGAGGCGGTGCAGGCGGCCCTCGAGACCGCCGATGCGCTCGAGAGGCTCGGTGCAACGTCCCGAGACTAAGGCGCGCGCCCGCGCGCTCCAGCTTCTGTACGCATGGGAGCTTTCCGGCGGCCCGACGATCGAAACGGTCGTCGCCCGGGTGGCCGCGATCTACGGCCGTGCGGCGCGCATCGAGGGCTACGACCGCGGCGCTGATCTCGCCGCCAAAGCCGTCGCCGGACTTCCCGAATTCGACGCCCGCATCGCGAATGCCGCGGAGCATTGGCGGCTCGAGCGCGTGGGCGTCGTGGAGCGCAACATCCTGCGACTCGCGCTCGCCGAGCTGGACGAGGCGTCGACCCCGTCGCGCGTCGTGATCGATGAGGCCGTCAAGCTCGCCCACTGGTTCGCCGGTTCGCGCGCACCGGGATTCATCAACGGCGTACTCGATGCCGTCGCCCGAGAGACGGGCGCGCTGTGAGAATCCTGGTCGTCAACTGGAATGATCGGGAGAATCCGCAGGCCGGTGGCGCCGAGATCCACCTACACGAGCTGTTCGGTCGGATCGCGAACTGGGGGCACGAGGTGCGCCTCATCGCCAGCGGCTGGCCCGGCTGCACGCTTGCCGCCGTGGTTGATGGGATCCAGGTGACGCGCGTCGGGGGGCGACACAGCTTCGCATTGCATGCCCGCGGCGCCGTGCGGCGGGCCCTGCGCCAAACGCCATTCGACGTCGTCGTAGAAGACATCAACAAGATTCCGCTGTTTCTTCCCACGCTGACGCGCTTGCCGTTCGTGGCGATTGTGCCACACCTGTTTGGGAGCACCGCCTTCGCGGAAGCCAGCGTCCCGATGGCAATGGTCGTGTGGGCGGCGGAGCGGCCGATTCCGTGGGTATACAGGAACGCCGCATTTCACGCCATTTCCGAGAGCACGCGCGACGACCTGGTTAGGCGCGGGGTCCCGGCCGAGCGCGTCGTCGTCATTCATCCCGGCGTGAATACCCAGGCGTATCGACCCGACCCTGCAACGCCGCGTACGACACGCCCCACGTTCTTGTATCTGGGCCGATTGAAGCGTTATAAAGGAGTGGAATTTGCGATTCGTGCGGTTGCGGCCGCGCGTACGACACGCCCCGACATTACGCTGGACATCTGTGGCCAGGGTGACGACCGGCCCAGACTGGAACGAGTGGCCGTCGAACACCGCGTGAGTGACGCGGTCCGATTCCTGGGTTATGTGTCCGAGGACGAGAAGCGGCGCTTATTGCACCGCGCCTGGGCGGTGGTATTCCCGAGCCCGAAGGAAGGGTGGGGTATCACGAACGTCGAGGCCGCGGCATGCGGCACCCCGGCCTTGGCATCGGACAGCCCAGGGTTGCGCGAGTCGGTGCAGAATCGCGTGACCGGCTACCTCGTGCCCCATGGTGACGTCCCGGCGCTCGCCGATCGAATGCTGGCGCTCGCGGCGGATCCGTCGATGGTGGAGCGGCTCGGTCAGGCGGCGCGCCGTTTTGCCGAGGGGCTGTCGTGGGATTCGGCCGCTCGCGCGACGCTGGCGCATATCGAGACGACGGTTGCCGCACACGAAAGGAAACGCTGAATGCGCATCACCATCACTGCGCGTCACACGGAGATCGACGGCGATCTGCGCGCGCACGCGAAGGAACTCGTCGAGAAAGTCGCGAAGATCGCCCACCGTCCCCAGCACGCACAGGTAGTCTTTACCGAAGACCACGGCGAAGCGGGCGTAGAGATCGAGGTTCATGTGCCCCGCGGCCGGATCCACGTCGCCAAGGCACAGGCCGTCGATCACCGTTCCGCGCTCGACGCCGCGATCGCGCGCATGAAGCGCCAGCTGCTCGACGAGAAGGAAACGCGCCGCTCTAAGGTGCCTGAGACTCGGTGAGCGCAACTCCGACGCCGGCTCCCCCTCGGCTCAAGGTCAGCGACCTTCTCGCCCGCAAGGGCGATCCGCTGCAGCTCGAGCTGTTGACGGCCGAGGTCGGACTCGACCGGGAGATCCGCTCTCCCGAGGCGTCGAGCCCCGGCCTCGTGCTGGCAGGGTACACGGCGCGGTTCGTCGGCACCGACCGGCTGCATATTCTGGGCGAGACCGAGATCACCTACCTCGCGTCGCTCGACGCCAAGGCACGCGGCGCGGCTATTCAGACATTCCTGGCCTACGACCTTCCGTGCGTGATCATCACGAAGGGACAGGACCCGCCCGACGGGCTGCTCGTCGTGGCGCGCGACCGGGGCATCCCCATCATTCGCACGCGGCTCAAGACCGCCGAGTTCTACCGGCGGCTCAAGCCGTTTCTCGACGACGCCTTCGCGCCGCGCACCACCGTGCATGGATCGTTGGCCGACGTCTTCGGCGTGGGGCTGCTGTTTCGCGGGCGCTCGGGCATCGGCAAGAGCGAATGCGTGCTCGATCTCGTTGAGCGGGGGCACCGGCTGGTCGCGGACGACGTCGTCCACATCACGCGCCGTGGTCACGACGTGCTCATCGGCCGCGGCCACGAGATTTCCCGGCACTACATGGAGATCCGCGGCGTTGGCTTGATCGACATCAATGCATTGTTCGGCATTCGTTCCGTGCGGCAGCAGAAGCGCATCGAAGTCGTGGTGCAGCTGGAGGATTGGGATACCGCACGCGAGTACGACCGCACCGGGCTCGACCAACAGCGAACCGAGTTGTTGGACGTGGAGCTGCCGCTCGTCACCGTGCCCCTCAATCCCGGCAAGAATCTCACGGTCATCTGCGAAGTCGTGGCGATGAACCATCTGTTGCGTTACAGTGGCGTGGACTCGGCGAACGCGTTCAACGAGCGGCTGATCCGGCGCATGCGCGAGAAGGGCGGCGTGCAGAGTTACCTCGAGGAAGATTATGAGTGAGCTCCGTGGCGTCATCGTGTCGCACGCCGCGGTGGCGAAGGCCATGGTGGACGCGGTCACCGCGATCACCGGCATCGAGGGTGCGCTGACGCCCATCTCCAACGAGGGCTGCGGCACGGCCGAGCTCGGCGAGCGGCTGCGTGACGCGGTGGGCCCGGGCCCCGCGGTGCTCTTCGTCGATCTCCCCGGCGGCTCGTGCTTCACCAGCTCCGCGCGGTACGCGAAGCAAGGCGGCGCCGACATCGCCGTCGTGACGGGCGTCAATCTCGCCATGCTGCTCGACTTCGTGTTCAATCGTGATATCCCGCCCGCGGAAGCCGCGCGCCGGGCCGTCGATGCCGGCGGCAAGGCGATCCACGTGGCGCGCCCATGACCCTGGCGCTCTACCGCATCGATGACCGCCTGATCCACGGGCAGGTCGTAGTTGGGTGGGGACAGCCGCTCGACGTCTCCTTCATCGTGCTCGTCGACGATGAGGTCAGCAGCAGCGACTGGGAACAGGATCTCTACCGGATGGGTGTGCCGCCGCAGATCGAGGTGATCTTCTCGTCCGTCGAGAAGGCCGCAGATATGCTGCCCAATTGGGAGTCCGATTCCCGCGTTGGGATCCTGCTCGTGGGCGACATCGACACCGCCGTGGCGCTCGCCGGACGCGCGCCGCAACTGAAGCGCTTTAACGTCGGTGGCGTGCACCATCGCACCGGCCGCAAAGAGCGGCTGCGGTTCGTGTATTTGACGGACGAAGAGGCGGCCAAGCTGCGCACGCTTGCCGCCGGCGGCGTGGACGTCACCGCACAGGACGTCCCGACGGCCCGCGCCGTGCCCGTCTCGGAGTTCACGTGATTCTTCCCATCGAGCTGCTGATCGCGCTTCTCGTCTGGGGCACCCTCGTCGGGGTGGACCTCGTCAGCCTGCCCCAGATGATGATCGCGCGTCCACTCGTGGCCGGCACCGTGGCAGGCGCGATCCTCGGCGATATCCCCACGGGCCTCAAGCTGGGTGTCGTCTTCGAGCTCTTGCAGTACGACATCCTGCCGGTCGGGGCCGTTCGCTATCCCGAATACGGACCTGCCACGGTCGCTGCCGTCGCGACCGCGCATGCATCGGCCGGTGTCCTCGGCCTTGGTCTCGGCGCGCTCGTGGGATTGGTCACGGGACTGTTTGGCGGCTTGACGATCAACGTGCTGCGGCGGGTGAACTCCCGCGTCATCCACAACGCTGCCGCCCGGCTCGAATCGGGCGACCCCGATGTGCTGGTTCGGGTGCACGTGGGCGGGCTGCTGCGCGACGCGCTGCGCGCGGCGGTGGTGACCGGGTTCGGCCTGGTACTGGCCTGGCTCGCGCGGCCGCTGCTCGGCGGCGCGTTGTCGGTGCGCGGCGCGGTGCTGCTCGCCGTCGCGGTCGTGGGAACCGCGTTGGCGGCGGGCGCGGCGGGGACGCTGCGGCTCGTGGGACGCGGGCCCAATCTCGCCTGGTTCGCCGCCGGCCTCGCGGGCGGGATTGGGGCGACGCTATGGCTGCGGTGAAACGACCCCTGGCGCGCGCGCTGCTGCGATTGTTCGCGGTGCAAGGCTCGTACAACTACGAGCGCATGCTCGGCGTGGGCGTGGGTGTCGCCGAGGAGCCGCTGCTGCGCGACCTCGACGACGGCAAATACCGCCCCGCGGTCGCGCGCGGCGCGCACTTCTTCAACGCTCATCCGTACCTCGTCGGTCTCGCGGTCGGCGCCGCCGCCCGTGCCGAGCACGACGGCGCCACGCCAGTTCAGATCGAGAAGCTGCGCGAGGCGCTGTGCGGCCCGCTCGGGTCGCTCGGCGATCGACTCATATGGGCGGGCTGGTTACCGCTCCTCTCTGGTCTGACACTGGCCGCGATCGCTCTCGGCGCCGGGTGGATCGCCGTCGCGGCGTTCCTGGTCGTCTACAACATCGGCCACGTCGCATTGCGCTGGTGGGCGCTGAAGGCGGGCTGGACGCACGGGATTCGCGTGAGCGTGGCGCTGCATCATCCCGTCCTGCAGAAGGCGGGTGCGCTGCTCGGCCCGGCTATGGCGTTTGCCGTCGGTGCGGCGCTGCCGCTGACGGCCGCCTACTTCTCAGCGGCGTTCGAGTCGTGGGCGCGGGTGGCGCTGGCGATCGTGGCTGCGCTGAGCTTCCTGGCGTTCCGTCTGCGCGGGGACCGGCTCAATGGTCTCCGACTGTCGCTGGGGCTCGCCGCCCTCGCGCTGGTCGTGGGGATCATATGGCAATGATCGAGCGGGACGCGCTCATCGTGAATCCGCTCGGCATGCACGTCCGGCCGGGGGCGGAGTTCGTCAAGGTGGCGAACAAGTTCAAGGCTGCGGTCGAGGTGCACAAAGACGGTGCCGTCGTCAACGGCAAGAGTATCCTCGGCATGATGACGCTCGCCGCGGAGTGTGGCTCCTCGATTCGCATCCGGACCGACGGCGACGACGCGGAGCAGGCGATGGACGCGCTGCTCGCGCTCGTCGCCGCGGGCTTCCATGAGATGCATCTGAAGGCCAAAGAAAAGGAAGACGCGTGATTCCCGGCGACCGTCTCCTCAAGGGCATCGGGGTCTCGCCCGGCATCGCGATGGGGCCGACCGTGACGGTACGGTGGGCCCTGCCGGAGGTCCCGCATCGCGTCGTGCCACGGACGCAGGTCGAAAAAGAGGTACGGCGCCTCCGCGCCGCGCTCAAGGACGTGCGCGGCCAGCTTACCGATCTCCGCGCCCGCGCCGAGGATCGTGCCGGTGTCGATGAAGCGCGGATCTTCGACGCGCAGATCTTGATGCTCGAGGACAAGGACTTCATCGGCGGGGTCGCCGAGCTGATTCGCGAAAACCACCTCACCGCCGAGAAGGCGTTCGAGTTCAAGACACTCGAGGTGCGCGATCTCTGGACGGCGGTGGGCAACCCCTTGCTTAAGGAACGGCTTGCCGATTTGACGGGCGTCGCGATCCGCGTGATCCAGCATCTCATGCACAAGCAGGGCCAATCCGACGTGTGGGAGAGTCTATCGGAGCCCTCGATCCTCGTCGCCCGGGAGTTGTCTCCCGGACTCACCGTACAGCTCGACCGCGACCACGTCGTCGGCTTGATCAGCGAAGAGGGCACGCGCACTTCCCATGCGGCGATCCTGGCCCACTCGATCGGGATCCCGGCAATTTTCGGTTTGCGCGGTGCGGTCGCGCGGATCCCCCCGGGCATCAAGGCGATTCTCGACGGCACCCAGGGAACGGTCCTCCTCAATCCGACGCAAGAGGAGATAGAGGAGGCAGAGCGAAAGGACGTGAACCGGCGGGAGCTGGGCGCGCGTCTCGAGGAAGCCGTAGGGCAGCCGTCCGTGACGGTGGACGGGGTACACGTCGCCTTGCGCGGCAACGTGGACCTTCCCGAGGAGGTCGCTCCGGCCAAGGCGCACGGTGCCGAGGGCGTGGGCCTGCTCCGGACGGAATTCTTGATCACGGGGCACAGTGAGCTGCCGGACGAAGAGTCCCAAACCAACTATTTCCGTCTCGTCGGTGAAGCGTTCCCCGGACAGCCGGTCGTCATCCGCACGTACGACTTAGGCGGCGACAAATTCCCGGCGCCGTTCCGGAGTCCCCCGGAGGCGAATCCGTTCCTCGGGTGGCGCGCGATCCGGGTTTGCCTCGACGAGCCGGCGATGTTTCGCACGCAGATCCGCGCCGTATTACGCGCGGCGGTCACGTGCAAGCTTCACCTGATGATTCCGCTCGTGACGCGACTCGACGAAGTCGAGCGTACGCGCGAGATCATGGGCGAGGAGTCTGACCGTTTGGAGAAGGAGGGCGTGCCCGCCGCCAAGACGGTGCCTCTGGGCGTCATGGTCGAGACCCCGGCGGCGGCCGTCATGGCGGACCGTCTGGTCGAGGTCAGCGATTTCCTCAGCGTCGGCACCAACGATCTGACGCAGTACACCCTTGTAGTGGATCGCGCCAATGCGCGCCTGGCGGACCGTTTCACCCCGCACGATCCGAGCGTCTTGCGCCTGCTCAAACTCGTAGCGGAAGCGGCGCGCTCCGCCGGCAAACCGGCCAGCGTGTGTGGCGAGATGGCATCAGAACCGCTCTCGGCATTCCTTTTGCTAGGGCTCGGGTACGATACGCTGTCTGTCGCGCCGCCCGCGCTGCCCCTCATCAAGTGGCTGATCCGTCAGGTGACGACGGCGCAGGCCCGCGCCGCCGCTGAAGCGGCGCTCGCGGCACGCTCGGCAGCGCTGGCGCTCGACATCTTGCGATTTGCACTTGCGGAAGCGGTGGATCCGAACATGCTCGATCCCGACGCGCGGTTGCCTGCGGGACGGCGCTCCGGTAGTTTGAAACTCTAAGGGACCTAAAACATGCCAAGTCATCGTCACGTCTTCACTTCCGAGTCGGTCACGGAAGGCCATCCCGACAAGATCGCCGACCAGATCTCAGACTCGGTCCTTGACGCGATCCTCGCCGAGGATCCGTCCGCCCGGGTCGCGTGCGAAACGCTGGTCACGACCGGAATGGCCGTCGTGGCGGGGGAGATCACGACCTCCACCTACGTCCATATCCCGGACATCGTGCGCGGCACGATCACCTCGATCGGCTACACCGACGCAAACTTCGGCTTCGATGCCCAGACCTGTGCGGTTTTGACCACAATCGACCGCCAGTCCACCGATATCGCGCTTGGGGTGGACAAGGGTGGGGCGGGCGACCAGGGCATGATGTTTGGCTACGCGACCGATGAGACACCGTCGCTGATGCCGCTACCCATCGTGCTCGCGCATCGGCTCGCCGAGCGCCTGGCGTCGGTCCGTAAAAGCGGGGAGTTCCCGTGGCTACGGCCTGATGGCAAGACGCAGGTCAGCGTGGTGTACGAGGGGTCCAAGCCCATCGCCGTCGACACGATTGTGGTTTCGGCGCAACACTCTGACATGATCGACAACGCACAGCTCCGGGCCGGCATTCTCGCTCATGTGGTGCGGCCGGTGGTGCGCGACGCGGGCTTCGAAGTGGACGACAAGAAGGTGCTTGTAAACCCCACCGGTCGGTTCGTGGTGGGCGGCCCCCAGGGCGATGCGGGACTGACCGGGCGCAAGATCATCGTAGACAGCTACGGCGGCATGGCACGGCACGGCGGCGGCGCGTTCAGCGGCAAAGACCCCTCCAAAGTCGATCGCTCCGCCACGTACGCGATGCGCTGGGTCGCAAAGAACATCGTGGCCGCCGGGCTCGCGAAGCGCTGCGAGGTCCAGGTCGCCTACGCGATCGGCGTTGCGGAACCCGTTTCGGTCATGGTGGACACGTTCGGAACCGGCACCGTGCCCCAGGATGCGCTGGAAGGGGCCGTGCGGGAAGTCTTCGATCTGACGCCTGGCGGCATCATCCAGGCTTTGAACCTGCGCAATCCTATCTATCGGCCCACCGCGGCCTACGGCCACTTCGGCCGGGCGCCCGAGCGGCGCAAGGTCGGCGAGCGTGACGTCGAGCTATTCACCTGGGAGCACGTCGATCGCGCCGAAGAGCTGAAAGTCGCCGCGGAGCGCGCGTCCCGCACATCTCGGAAGGCCAATGTCTGATACGATGACCAAAGGAGCCACGCCCGACATCAAGGACATCAAGCTAGCGGCCGAAGGACGGCGGCGCACCGAATGGGCCGAGCGCTCCATGCCGGTATTGCGGCAGCTGCGCGAGCGGTTCGCGCGCGAGCGGCCGCTCGCCGGGAAACGGCTCGCTGCCTGCCTTCACGTCACGACCGAGACGGCGAATCTCGCGGTGACGCTCCAGGCCGGCGGGGCGGACGTGGCGTTATGCGCGTCGAACCCGCTGTCCACGCAGGACGACGTCGCGGCGCATCTCGTCAAGGATCACGGCATCAAGGTTTTTGCGATCAAGGGTGAAGACCACGAGACCTATTACGAGCACATTCGCGCCGCGCTCGCGCATCGCGCCGACATCACGATGGACGACGGCGCCGATCTCGTCGGCGCGCTGCACATGATCGCCCTGAACCGGCTGGACGACCTCGCGCCGCCGGTGCGCCAATGGGTCGAGACGCTCTCCGCCGCCGAACGGAAATCGCTGGTCACCGGCGTGATCGGGTCGACTGAAGAGACGACGACCGGCGTCATCCGTCTGAAAGCCATGGCCAAGGACGGCGTGCTGCAGTTCCCGGTGATTGCCGTCAACGACTCGTTGACCAAGCATCTGTTCGACAATCGCTACGGCACGGGCCAGTCCACGTTGGACGGAATCATCCGGGCCACCAACCTCCTGATCGCCGGGAGCACGATTGTCGTGGCGGGGTATGGCTGGTGCGGCCGCGGATTCGCGATGCGGGCGCGCGGTGCCGGCGCGAACGTGGTGGTCACCGAAATCGACCCCATGAAAGCGCTCGAAGCGCAGATGGACGGCTATCGCGTCATGCCGATGGAAGAGGCGGCGCCGATCGGCGATTTGTTTGTGACGCTGACCGGCAACGTGGAGGTCATCCGAGTGGAGCACATGCGTGCGATGAAGGACGGCGCCGTGGTGGCCAACTCGGGGCACTTCAACGTGGAAATCGATCTGGACGGACTCAAGAAAGCCGCCAAAGGACCCGTCGCGGTCCGCGAGTTCGTGGAGGAGTTTCAGATTGGCGGCAAGAAGATCTTCGTGCTCGGCGATGGCCGCCTGATCAACCTGGCGGCCGCCGAGGGCCATCCTGCGAGCGTGATGGACATGTCGTTCGCGAATCAGGCTCTCGCCGCCGAATACGTCGTTAACAACGCCACGAAACTGACGAAGGACGTGCACCGCATTCCTGCCGACCTCGATCAGGAGATCGCGCGTCTCAAGCTGCAGTCGATGGGGGTGGCGATCGACACCCTCACCGCCGCACAGCGCAAGTATCTCGCCTCCTGGGATATGGGCACCTGATGAGCGGCTCGGGGGGAGCCATGCTGCAGGTTCGGGTAGCTCACCTCGGGCTGGATCGCACGACGAACACGCCGGTCGTGATTCTGCAGGAGAACGACGGACAACGGGTGTTGCCGATCTGGATTGGGCCGGCCGAAGCGAGCGCGATTGCGATGGAGCTCGCCGGCGTCAAGTTCTCACGCCCGCTCACGCACGACTTGCTCAAGCAGGTGATCGTCGGGTTGGGTGCCGAGCTGCGCAAGGTGATCATCACGCAGGTGAAGGACAACACCTACTTCGCCGAGCTGCACATCTATCGGGGCGATACGGTGATTCAGATCGACGCGCGTCCCTCGGATTCCATCGCGCTGGCGCTGCGGCTCAAGGCGCCGATCCTGACGAGCGAGACGCTGCTCGAGCTGACGTCCGTGGACACGAGCGAAGGCGCGATCCAGCCCGGCGGCACCAGTCCGCTCGACGCCGACACGCTGAAGTCATACCTCCAGAACCTCGATCCTGAAGATTTCGGCAAGTTTACGCCGTAGCCTGTTGCTGCTGGTAGCTGTCCCCACGGCGCTCTTCTCCCAGGCGGTGAGCGTCAGCGGGCGCGTGCTGCGGGGCGGGCGCGACACGGTGCCGCTCGGGAACGCGTGGGTCGTCTTGCACCGTCTGTCGCGCGAGTCTGCCGGTCCGCTCGATTCGGTGCGCAGCGACGCCCGGGGGCGCTATCGCATGACGCTGCGCCGCCCCGACTCGACCAGCGCCTACGCGATCAGCGTGTGGTTTGACAGCATCGCCTATTTCTCGCTGCCGCTGAACGTCATCGGCCGGCCCGCCGTCCACGTCGAGGATCTCATCGCGTTTCCGACCACGAGCTCGGGCGTGCCGATTCACCTGACGCGGCGGCTCGCGACCGTGGCGCGCCCCAACGAAGACGGCACGCGCGAGGTGCTCGAGATCCTGGAGCTGCAGAATACCGGCGTCGCGACGCGCGTGACGTCCGATACGCTGGCTCCCACCTGGGCGGGCCGCGTACCGGCCGGCGCGGGCCAGCTTCGTGCGGGGCAGGGCGACATCTCGAGCGACGCCGTCCAATTCCGTCGCGACAGCGTGATCGTGTTTGCGCCGATTCCCCCCGGCCCCGCGAAGCAGCTCAGCTACGGGTATTCGCTTCCCGCGGCGACGCGCGTGCTCGTGTTCCCGATCGATCAGACGACCGACGAGGTGAACCTGCTGGTCGAAGACACGATCGCGGTCGTCAGCGCGCCGAGCCTCGAATCGCTCGGCATCAAAGAGCTCGAGCAACGACGCTTCGCAGCCTACCGCGCCGGCCCGCTGGCGCCCGGCAGCAAGGTCGAGATTCGACTTCCGGCGGGAAAATTCCACGCGCAGATGTTGCTGCCCTACATCATCGCCGTGTTGGCGATCGGGATGGTGAGCGCGCTGGTGTGGGCGTTGCGAAAAAAACCGGTGAGTGGTGCGTAGTGCGTGGTTCGTGGGTCGTCGCCCACGCACCACGCACCACGTACCACGCACTTGCCAACCGATGTTTGCCCTCCTAGACTGAGCCAGTAGTTCATTCGCGAATGGGGATACGGAAGCCGGTGCAACTCCGGCGCGGCCCCGCCACTGTAACGGGCAATGATGTGATCGGCTCAAGGCCACTGGGGTAACCCGGGAAGGCGAGCTGGATCGCCCGAAGCCAGGAGACGTCTTCGTTCGCGCCACCAATCGGTTCCCTCGCGGGAGGGATGGTGATGCGCCGCTGCTTATTTGCTCTCCTCATCTTTTCTGTTGGCTGTAGGCCGTCCGGCCGTCCGGCCGTCGGGCCGTCCCAAAGGATCGTATCGCTCCTTCCCTCATTCACTGAGCTGCTCTTTGCCATTGGCGCGGGCGATCGCGTCGTTGGCCGCACGCAGTGGTGCGATTATCCGCCCGCCGCGCTCAGCATTCCCAGCGTCGGCGACGGTCTGCCGCCGAATATCGAAGCCGTGGCGGCCCGGAAGCCCGATCTCGTGGTGCTCTACAACGCCGGGCCGAACGTCACCGCCGCCAAACAGCTCGAGCGCATCGGGATTCGGACCGTGCTGCTCGATCTCGACCGGCTCGAGGATCTCGGTCCCGCCGCGCGAACGCTCGGCCGACTCACGGGTCTCGAGCAGCGTGCTGAATCGCTCGCGGCAGCGCTGGACAGTTTGTCCCTCGACCGCCCTCGACCGCCCTCGACCGCCACGCTTGCGTTTATCGTCTGGGACAATCCACCGATCATCATCGGCCACGGCAGCTACCTCGATCAGCTAGCGACGCAGGCCGGTGCGCGCAATGTCTTCGACGACGTCGCGGCGCCCTCGGCGCAGGTCTCACTCGAGACGATCGTCGCGCGCGATCCGCAATGGATCGCCGTGCTCTCCGACTCGGCTGTGCCTCCCGCCTTTGCGAAACGACGCGAATGGCGCGCCGTCCGTGCGGTGCGGGAGGGACACTTCCTGCTGCTGCCGGGCTCCCTGTTCGGGCGCCCGGGACCGCGGTCAGGTGACGCGATTCGGCAGCTGCGGGCGAAACTCGCGCGATGAAGTGGACGCTGCTCGTCACTGTGGCCGTACTCGCGCTGATCCTCAGCGTGGCGCTGGGCCCCGCCGCCGTCCCGCTCGGCGAGCTGCTGCGCTCGGACATCGTCTGGAATCTGCGCGCCCCCCGCGCGCTGCTCGCGTTTCTGGTCGGCGGGTCGCTCGGTGTGGCCGGCGCCGGCCTCCAGGCGCTCGTCCGCAACCCGCTCGCCGATCCGTTTCTCCTCGGCCTGTCGGGTGGTGCTGGACTCGGCGCGGTGCTGGCGATCGCGCTCCATCTCCCAGGGCCGTGGGCGCTCCCGATCGCGGCTTTCATCGGCGCCCTCGCCGCACTGGGGCTGGTGTACCGGCTCGGCTTGATCGGCGGCGCCAGCCTCGACCCGCGCATTCTGCTGCTCGGCGGCGTGGCGATTGGGGCGTTCACGGCGGCGATTACGACCGCGATTGTCTCGCTCGCCGACGCCGCCGAGCTGCGGAACGCGTTTCTGTGGCTGTGGGGTGGGCTGTCGGGCGCGTCATGGGACTCGGTGTTGCTGGTGGCGCTCTACGCCCCAATCCCGCTCGTGGTCCTCATGGCCGCTTCTCGTCCTCTCGATCTGCTCGCGTTGGGCGAAGAGTCGGCCACATACCTCGGCGCGGATGTCGAAGGGGTGAAACGGCGCGTGTATCTCGCCGCGTCGCTGCTCACCGCGGCAGCGGTGGCGGTCTCGGGCGTGATCGGGTTCGTCGGGCTCGTCGTCCCGCACATCGCGCGCCTCACGTGGGGCCATCGCCACCGCTCTCTGTTGCCGGCCGCCTTTCTGGGCGGCGGCGCGCTGCTCGCGTTTGCCGACACACTGGCGCGCACCGTCGTGGCGCCCCGCGAGCTGCCGGTGGGTGTCGTGACCGCGTTGATCGGCGTGCCCGTGTTTGCGCTGCTGCTGCGACGCTGGACGATCGCGTGAATAACGTGCGTGGTACGTGGTGCGTGGTGCGTGGGGTGCCGCGATGCTGAAACTCGCCAACGTCACCTATCGGTATCCAGGCGCGTCGAGCAATGCGCTCGAGGGCGTTTCGCTGACGGTTGGTCCGCGGGAATTCCACGCGGTGTTGGGCCCAAATGGCAGCGGCAAGACCACACTCGTCCGGATCGCTCTGGGTGGCTTGACGCCTCTCGTGGGACGTGCCGACGTGATCGGCATTCCTGCATCTCAGTGGGCGCGCCAGGAGCTCGCCCGGACCGTCGGCGTTGTGCCGCAACGCGAGGATAACCTCTTCCCCCAGCGCGTGCGCGAAACGGTGCTGCTCGGCCGCTATCCGCACCTCTCGTTGTGGGGGCGCGAACGCGCCGAAGATCACGACGCCGTCGATCGCGCGCTCGCGGCCTGCGACGTCGCACACCTCGCCGACCGGTGGCTGTGGACGCTCTCGGGTGGCGAGTACCAGCGTGTCCGTGTGGCGCGCGCGCTGGCACAGGAACCCAAACTGCTCGTCCTCGACGAGCCCGGCATGTCGCTCGACCTGAGGCATGAGATGGGGTTGTTCGAGCTGGTCCTGGGACTGGTGCGAGGGCAGGGACTGGGCGTCCTGATGATCAC
>Ga0070694_100000936_pt1 | contig 16495 bp, 14 predicted proteins | sample KBSK1251metaG_FD_65470 | JGI IMG/M metagenome (GOLD analysis project Ga0070694, IMG submission 65470) | Corn, switchgrass and miscanthus rhizosphere microbial communities from Kellogg Biological Station, Michigan, USA - KBS K1-25-1 metaG | ecosystem: Host-associated > Plants > Roots >... | reverse complement strand
CTGCTCAGCCATCTCCTTCAGACTCTCAGGCGCGTCGTCGGGATATTCCGCAGCATCGTTTGCGCTGATGGCGACCATGGCCACATCAGGGCGCGCATAATCGCGTCCCAGCCGCGCGAGTTCCTGTTCGATATGCTTGACGAATGGACAGTGCCGGCAAATGAACATCACCAGCAGCGCCTTGCTATCCGCAAAATCTCCCAGCGTCATCGTTTTGCCGGAGACTACGTCAGGCAGAGCGAACTCAGGTGCAGTCGTTCCCAAATCCAACATCGTGGACAGTGTTTTAGCCATCGCAAAAAACTCCCTGAATCTAATCTGATTTTCCCTCCGATATTAACTCAATTGCTCAGGCGACAGGTATTCGAGAAACTTCGCGGTAGATCTTAGTTTGGCTGCGGGCGTTAGAGTACCGACTTCAGTCGGGCACTTCCGCCGAAGACACAAAAGGCCCAACTAAAGTTGGTACTCTAACACTGCAAATTCAGACACTACTGACTTTGCCTCAAAAGCCAGTCGACCTCTCATTCAGACCGGGCTTCAGCCCGGTCACACGCCTCGCACTGACAAGTCGGAGAACCGTTTTAACGGTTTGCTCTGCTTCGTGAACGAGTTGCTGACGAAACCGTTGAAATGGTAATGACCTACTTGACGCACCAGAGGCACAAGAGAGTAGCCGGTGGTCGTGGCGCGTTAGACGTGAACCTTCAACGAGCTGCGGAGCAGCTCGTTGAAGGTTCACGTCTAAATCGAGTGGTCGCGATCGGATCGATACGACGGTACGGGATCCCCGCTGCCCTACGCCCCGGACGACTCTCTTGACCTTAGGTGCGTCAAGTGTGTCAATCCCCCTTGAAACGATTCCTTGTGATTTCGGATCGCGCTGACCACCAGGCTAAAGCCCGGTCTGACTGAGAAAAAACTCTTGCAGGCAAAGCTATTCGAGGCTATCACAAATCTGTAAAATGCCGTCGTGTTCGCGTTTGTCTTATTGCTGTTCATCACCGCGGGATTTGCTACTCAGACTCCGGATAATCAAGCCGTTATCCCTTTGGGTCAGATCGTCGAGAAGGTCGTCTGCGCTCAGGACGTGAACCAAACCTATGCGTTGTATCTCCCTTCGAGTTACGTCAGCACGCGAAAGTGGCCGATCCTCTATGCGTTTGACCCTGGTGCCCGCGGCAGAATCCCGGTTGAGCGTTTCAAGGAAGCGGCAGAACGATTCGGGTGGATTGTCGTGGGCTCGAATAATTCACGAAACGCCAGCGTGCAATCCTCGATTGATGCCTGGAACGCAATGACGCGCGACACAACCCGACGATTTTCGGTTGATGATAATCGCGCTTATGCCGCCGGGTTCTCGGGAGGCGCACGCATGTCACTGCTGATTGCGTCACAGTGCAAAGACTGTCTCGCCGGTGTGATTGCGGGCGGGGCCAGCTTTCCTGTGGGGATAGAGCCCGCCAACACCATGCGCTTTGCGCTGTTCCTGATGGCCGGCACTGACGACTTTAATTTCGCCGAAATCAAATCACTTGAAGAAGGCCTCGTCCGCGCGAACATTACCTACCAGATTGAAACATTCCCGGGTCGACATGAATGGCCAGGATCGTCAGTGGCCACCGATGCGGTCGCCTGGATGGAGCTGATCGCAATGAAATCGGGCCGGCGTGAACGGGACTCGCAGCTCATCGAAAGCTGGCAGACTGCCAAACTGAAGCAAGCACGCGAATTTGAGGATGCAAAAAAAGCGTATGAGGCTTATCAGATTTATCTTGAGTTGAGTTCGGCCTTGAAAGGACTGCGCGATGTCGCCGAAATCGAGAACAAATTGAATCAGTCGCGAAACAGCCGCGAAGTTCGCGAAGCGATTCGGGACGAACAGCAACAGATCAAAAAGCAACGAGACATGGAAGGTCAGCTGGCCGCTTTGATTGCCGCAACTGAGCGAATGAAACTGACCGCTGGTGATACGGGTGGAACGGCAAACGGTCGCGACGAGGTGTCCACCGATCCCGAAGCCCGGCTCCATGCCCTGCTTGGAGAACTGAATCGTCAGATGAAAGGTGAGCAGGACACCGCCGCCCGTCGCATCGCCCGACGAGTTTTGGAAGGTCAGTATGTTGGCTTGTTCGAGCGAGGCATGCCTGTTTTGCAAAATCAGAAGCGCTACGAGGAAGCTGTGAGGGTGTTCACCCTGGCGACTGAGGTTGCGCCGGAACGCGCGGGCGCTTTCTATTATTTGGCCTGGGCTTACAACTCGAGGGGCGACCGGAAGAAATCGCTGAAGGCTTTGCAGACTGCGGTTGACAAAGGTTTCTCAGACCTGGCCGGTCTCGAAAATAACAAAGCATTCGACTCGCTGCGCGACGATCCGCAATATCAAAAAATTATCAGCGCCCTGAAAGCCAAAAGGTGAAAGCGGTCCGTACCGTAGCACGGGCGTCCCGCCCGTGAAATCACGCGCAAGATGCGCATGCCACCTGCACGCCAGAGGCGTGCGTACCGGTTACTGTGATATAAATCAGATCTTCAGTTAATCGACAATCAACTTAGAGGTAACCAATGAAGGTGCTTTCAATTCTGTTGGGAGTCTTATTACTCGGTCTGACTCCTTCGTCTCGCCCGGCCGACCCGGCCACGATCGTATTCATAAATGGCAACATTTACACCGCCAATGCCAAACGACCGCAAGCCGAAGCGATTGCCGTTAAAGATGACCGCATCGTTTTTGTCGGCTCGAACGCTGACGCGAAACAATTTCAGGGCCCGAACACTCGCACCGTAGATTTGCATGGCGCGACTGTGGTTCCGGGCCTGACGGATGCGCACTATCACTTTATTGGCGTCGGCCAGCGCGAGATGAATCTGAACCTTGAAGGCACCACCAACCTCGATGATTTTCTCGCCAAAGTTAAAGCGCGCGTCGATCAGGCCAAACCCGGCGAATGGGTGACTGGGCGTGGTTGGATTGAGACCTTCTGGAAGCCTCCGGTGTTTCCGACCCGTTGGGACCTCGACAAAATCTCGCCAAATAATCCCGTGTTTCTCTCGCGCGCGGACGGTCATGGCGCCGTCGCCAACAGCGCTGCGCTAAAACTCGGCAACGTTACCAAAGACACGAAGGATCCCTTCGGCGGACAAATACTGCACGAGAAAGAAACGGGCGAGCCGGTCGGCATGCTGCTCGACACGGCGCAGGGACTGGTGACGCGCAACATTCCGCCGCGCATGGAAGGCGATACGGACCAGGCAATCATTCTCGCCAACAAGCGCAGTATCGAACTGGGCTGGACGCAGGTGCAGGATCCGGGCGGCAGCTACGACGATGTCGCGCACTACCAAAAACTTTACGGCGAAGGAAAACTGAAAATCCGGGTTTACAAGGCGGTCCATGGTCCGGGGCCATCGTCGCAAAAACTCTTGCGTGATGGACCAATCATCGAAGCGTTTGGCAATCGCTTTAACGTGCGCGCAATCAAAGTCGTTTCCGACGGCGCTCTTGGTTCGCGCGGCGCCGCCCTGCTCGCGCCTTACAGCGATGCACCCGACAGCAAAGGCTTCCTGCGAGTCAAGGATGAAGAATTAATGCCGATGCTGAAAGAGGCTCTGGAGAAAGGCATCCAGGTCGAGACACATGCGATCGGAGATTACGCCAATCGTTTCACTCTCGATGAATATGAAAAGGCCCTGGGCGCAGTGCCAAAGTCAAAGCGCAAAATTGCTGAACCGCGCTGGCGCATCGAGCACTCACAGATCGTTAACCCGGCGGACATTCCCCGTTTCAAGCAACTGGGAATCATTCCTTCGATGCAGCCTTCGCACGCAATTGGCGATTTACATTTCGCGCCCAGCCGTCTCGGTATAGAGCGTCTGCAAGGCGCCTACGCCTGGAACACCTTTATCAAATCAGGCGTAATTATTCCCGGAGGTTCGGATGCGCCGGTGGAACGCGGCGAACCGATGATTGAGTTCTATGCTGCGGTCGCGCGTAAGGACATTCGCGGATTTACGGGCGACGGTTGGCATCCGGAAGAAAAAGTCACCCGCGAAGAGGCTTTGAAGATGTTCACGATCTGGCCGGCGTACGTGGCGTTCGAAGAGAAACTTCGCGGCTCGATCGAAGTGGGCAAGCTTGCCGATCTGACCGTTTTGTCAGCCGACATCATGAAGATTCCCGAGATGGAAATCCTCAAGACACGTTGTGTGATGACGGTGATTAACGGCGAAATTGTTTATGAATCGGCGCCGGGAGCAGCCCGAACCGAAACCGATTTCAGCGTCTTGCCGGCGACGGATCTCTGGTGGCGCAGCGATGTTGACGACGAGTGAGGCCAATCCCGCCGCAGCCTGTTTTGCGCGGTCAACCCGTAGCTGGTGCAGAGAGCTTTGCCTTAAGAGTTTTTTTCTCGTTCACACCGGGCTTTAGCCCGGTGGCCAGCTGTGCGGAAATCCCAGGGAACCGTTTTCAACGGTTTCAATGTGCGTATGTGCCCAACTCGCTCTTGCTCAACGACATCCCCCAGTGGCAGAAGAGAGTAAACCGTTAAAACGCTTCTGCTGCTTCTTCATGCGAGGCGTGTCCGGGCTGAAGCCCGGTCTGAATGAGAGGTGGACCGGACTCTTGAGGCCAAGCTGAGTTAGACTAAACGAACAAGGTTTCGATCAAGGAAGCACCGACATCAATCCAATCAATTTCAAAATCCTGATCAGTGCCGCCATCATCGTCATCGCGACGGTGCACGGTTATGGCGCCGCCTGGCTGGCGATTTGGATGCTCTTCCATCCTTATCGACCGCTCAAACTTTTCGGAATTACCATTTGGCCGCAGGGCATGATCCCACGACACCGCGCGCGCCTGGCGCAATCGATTGGCAACGCCGTCGGCAACGAACTGGTTTCGCAGGAGACCGTCTTTGACGCGCTGTTTGAAACCGGATTTTTCCAGCGCAAGGTCGAAAGCTTTGTCACTTCGTACACGCAGGAAATCCTCTCCACCGCGTATCCGTCCTTGCTTGACGCAATCCCCAGGGAAGCGCGAGCGCCGGTGCTGGACACGATTTCCGCTTTGCAGTTACGCCTGGCCGACCACATCGCCTCAGTTCTGAAAAGCGATCAGACTTCGCAGGCGATCGAGACTTTTGTCGATCGGCAAGTGGATAAGTTGCTCGAGCGTAAACTGAACGAAACGATCAGCGAAGATACGTTCGCATTGATTCTGAACTTTGCTGAAGAACGCTACCAGGCCTTCGTCAGCGCGGAACAATTCGAAGCGAAAGTCACCTCTTTCATCGGCGATCGCATCGACGACCTGGCCCACACCGATGCGACTTTGGCGGAGATGTTTTCGCCCGACACCGTCGCCCTGATCAAGCAGCGCATCGATGAGCAGGTACCTCCGATCGTGCATCACCTCGCCGACCTGGCGGCGAGTCAGGGCACACGCCAGCGCATTGGCGCACTGATTAAGCGTGAGGTTGACGAATATTATGATCGACTCTCGTTCTTCAAAAAGATCTTCATCTCGCGCGAGCGAATCTATTACGAGGTCGATGACCTGATGAATCATCATCTGCCGCGCCGGGTCGAGGAATACCTGCGCGGCGATGCCTTCGCCCAGGATGCGACCTTGTTTCTGAACGAGATGGTCGACAGCTTCCTGCAGCGGCCCCTGAAAGATCTGGCAGGGCAAATTCCTTCGGACAGTTTCGCTTTCATCAAGGAACAAGCCGCCGCGCGCTTCATCGCCATGCTGCGCACGCCCGAACTGGCCGGCTCGATCAACGCCTATATAGTTGACGCGCTCGGACGTTTACAGCCACGCTCCCTGCGCGAACTGCTCGAGACAATCAACCCCGATTCAGCCGAGCGCGTAAAGGCGTTTCTGACCAACAGCCTGCTCGCGGTGCTGGAACGCGACGACACTGCGCGCACCATCAATTCAATTCTGAGTTCGCAAATCGACAAATTTCTGGTGGCTCCGATCGGCCGCCTCGCCGATCATATGCCGGCCGGCGCAGTTGAAAAGGCTTCATCCGCGCTGACGGAAAAAATCGTGCTCGCGGCTCGCGAGCGTCTGCCGGCCGCGATCGCCGAGTTTGACGTCGGTGGGCTGGTGCGCCAGAAGGTCTCAGATTATCCCATCGCGAAATTGGAAGCGCTGGTGTTATCAGTTGCGCAGCATCACCTGAAGACAATCGAATTGTTCGGCGCGCTTATTGGATTCTGGATTGGGGTGGCGCAGGCAATTTATTTTTGGTTTACTTACGTACCGAAGTAGTATCGTGTCAGAACCGGGAGCGGTAGCGACCGGATCGCAAAGGAACTCGGTTAACCATGAAGACCGGCACGCTTGATGATCCGGTCGCTACCGCTCCCGGTTCTGACACCAATAATTTTCCTGTTGACAATCCGTTAATTAGATAATAAACATTTGTTTCGAGTTTGAAAGGAGTCATTCACGAATGACCTACGTCGTTACTGAACCGTGCTTTGATTGTAAATACACCGATTGCGCCGCGGTTTGTCCTGTCGAAGCTTTCCACGAATTACCCGATCGCCTTTATATCAACGCCGATACCTGCATCGATTGCGACGCGTGCGTTCCTGAGTGTCCCGTCGAAGCGATCTTCGCCGACAACAATGTGCCTGAAGATCAGGCCCAGTGGACCCAGATCAATATCGACGAAGCTCCAGGCTATCCGGTGATCAGCCAGAAGATTCCCGCATTGTTCGGGCCGACCTGCAAAGGCCAACCTGAAGGGTAATTGAGTTAACTAACGGAGAAGTCCGCCGCGGCCGGATCAAATCTCATCCAGGGCATACGTCTCAAATTCATTCAAGACTTGTTGCGCTTCCAATGAAGCGAACTCAGTAGCTTGCCGCTCGAGCGCCTGGCGCGCAACGGTGGCGTCTACCGGATCGCGGAGCAAGGCCGCCAACAACGAGGTGGGCAACTGCGTGAGAGCTTCCTGGGCCAGGGCGCGCACCACTACATTGTTGGCGCGGCCCAACTCGGCCATTTCGCTGGGGGCGAGACGCTCGGGCAACAACCCGGCTAAAGAATCAACCTTCGCATAGTCCTTTCGCTGGTGCGCCCGTTCTATCAATTGCGCAAAAACTTCGGCAGATTGCGTTTGCTGACTGAGAACGTTGGCGCAGGCATCTGCCAGGCGCCGCGCCTCGCGCGCACCTTCGCGGCCTGAAGCCTGTTCAACTTGTCCGGCGTGCTCATCCAGCGCAGCCAGCAGTTGGCTCAACTCCTGATCCGCCCGTGGATCGTAAGGGGTCGCCCGCTGCACCTGGGCCGCGCCGGCGGTCGGCGATTGCCAGGCCCGCTCAACCAGATTTCGTGTGGTCGTCCGCAAGTGGTTCCAAACATTCGCGACTCGCGGTCCAAAATCTTCAATCATCATTTAATAATCTAGTTCGTCTTACTATTAACTAATATCGGTAGATCGCTTCCCCGTGGATTGTACTACATGCGCTACGAGAAATCTGACAATGCTGCTAAGCTTAGTCAATTCTGCGCCGGTATATCGCGCGTGTATTTCAATCCTAGAGGAAATAAGTGATGCCGATCAGTGAGCAATTATTGGAGATTTTGGTTTGTCCGGCCGATCGCGCGAAGGTTGAGTTAAAGCCCGACGGCAGCGGTTTGAAGTGCGTCGAATGCAAGCGGGTCTATCCGATCCGCAACGACATTCCCGTAATGCTAATCGATGAAGCCAAAATCGAAGAAGAATAGGTACGCACGTCCGGCGTGCTGCCTGCAACTTCTAATGCACGCCAGCGGCGTGCGTACCGGATGAACAGCCTGCGCCAATTAATTGAATCGTCACCGAGCATTCGCCACCTGGGAAACGCCGGCGCGACTGAAGAAACGGCACCGCAGCCGTTGGCGCCTCCGCGTTGGGATTGGTCCACCATTCGCAGGGTGCTGGTAATTCGTTTACGCTCGATCGGAGATACGGTTCTGGCCACGCCGGCGCTGGTGACCCTGCGCCGGTTCCTGCCGCAAGCCAGGATCGAGATTCTTTTGGAAGATTGGGTCGCGCCCGTGCTCGAGAGATCGCCGCTTGTCGATCGCGTTATCACAATTCCAAAACAAAGCAGAACGGCTCGCGCTCGCCTGGCCCGCGAGCTTCATCGCACAAAATACGATGTCGTTTACAATTTGCATGGTGGCACGACTGCGACGTTTCTGACGCGCGCTACCGGGGCGCCATTCCGGGTTGGGTTCGCGCATTATCAATATGCCCGACTACACAATCACGTCGCACCTTCGCCGCAGGAAATCTGGCAACGCCGGGATTTACATTCGGTCGAGCAACAACTGGCCCTCATCGGCTGGACCGGCGTGCCTGTGACTGATCGACCGGTCACCCAACTCGCAGTTAGCGAGCCAGCTGCGAGATCAATCGCTGAGAAACTTGCCGCGAGCAAGATCAGGGAAGACCAACCGCTGGCTTTAATTCATCCGGCGGCCGCGCTGAAAACCAAGCAGTGGGCCACAGAAAGTTTCGCCCGGGTTGCTGAAGCAGTTGCGGAGCGCAGTCTGGCGCCGGTGGCCATCGTTTCACCGGGCGAAAGACCCGTACTCGAAGCACTGCGAAAACAATCAAACACGTCCGTCGCCGGGTTCGCCGATCTTTCATTGCCCGAAGTGACTGCGCTGGCGGCGCGCGCGCGCCTGTTCATCGGTAACGATAGCGGCATTGCTCACATCGCGGCTGCTACGGGCACGCCGTGTGTGGTTATTTTTGGATCATCGAATGTTACGCACTGGCGGCCATGGACCGTCGGCGCCAGCGAAGTTGTTCGTGAAGAACTGGCGTGCCAACCTTGTCACGGATATTTTTGCGCGGAATTCGACCAGCCGCAGTGCATCCTGCGGATTCCGGTCGAACGCGTCATGGGAGCGATCGATCGAATATTAAGCCAGGCGAATTAAATTCATCTTGACGGAATGAACCTGACACGAGATCGAGCAAAAGAGATTCTCAACACCGCGCGCGATTGTCGCATCGTGGTGCTGGGTGACGTGATGCTGGACGAATTCATCTGGGGCGACGTGACGCGCATCTCGCCGGAAGCTCCCGTGCCGGTGGTCAATATTCGCCGCGAGTCGACCCGTCTGGGCGGCGCCGCGAACGTAGTCGCGAACGTGTCCGCGCTGGGAGCGAACGCCAACGTTATCGGTGTAGTCGGCGCCGACGCCGCGGCCGAGAAGCTTCGCGATGGGCTGCGCCGGACCGGCGGAGTGCAAACCGACGCGATGTTGATTGAAGATGAAAACCGGCCGACCACAATCAAGCTGCGCATCATCGCTCACAATCAAATGGTCGTCCGCGCGGATCGAGAACTGCGCGCTCACGTCAACGGTCAGGTCGAAGCGCGCATCATCGGCGCGGTGAAGGAAGCGATTGCCAATGCTCAAGCCCTCGTCGTTTCGGATTACGACAAGGGCGTGATCACACCCAAGATTCTTTCCGAGGTGCTGCCGCTCGCGTACGGGCGCATTCCCGTGCTGGTCGATCCCAAGATCAGAAACTTTGAAAGTTACCGGCCGGCAAATTTGATTACTCCCAACCACCACGAAGCGTTGAAGGTTTCCAACCTGGAAGAAGACAACGACGAGACCCTGCAACAAGCTGCCCGCCTGATTAGAGATCGGCTCCGCTGCGATGCCGTGCTGATCACTCGCGGGGAGTGCGGCATGATGCTGGTCGAAGGCGACGCGCCGCCGGTTTACGTCGAGACGGCAGCGCGCGAAGTATTCGACGTCACGGGCGCCGGCGACACTGTGATTGCAACCCTGGCAGCCGCTCTGGCGGCCGGCGCATCAATGACAGAAGCGGCGGTGTTAGCAAACCAGGCCGCCGGCATCGTCGTGGGCAAAGTTGGCACGGCGACGGCCAGCGCCGAAGAAGTTCTGAATTCTCTGGAATAGACAAAATGAAAAGTATTAAACGCAAATCAATCTCAGCCCTGCTCGCGGTCCTGTTTATTTCATTCGTAACCGCGGTCACGCCTTCGAGTGTCCAGGTCCAGGCACAAACTGACGCTCGCGCTACACCGCTGCAAAGTACTTCCAACGTCAGCCGGGGAGCTTCGTCGAAACCGGCGACGCTGGCCGAATTAAGAAACCGCATCGATGAAATTGTCCGACAGCCGGCGCTCGAGCCGGGATTCTTTGCGGTGAAGATTGTTTCGCTCGACAGCGGTCAGGTGATTTACGAACAGAATGCGAACAAGTTTGTGCGGCCCGCATCGAACATGAAACTTTACACAGTCGCAGCTGCCTTCGATCGCCTGACCCCGGATTTTCACTTTGTAACGTCAGTCTATGCGAAAGAAAAGTTGGAGGACGGGAAGGTCAAGGGCGATCTGATCATTTACGGTCGCGGCGATCCTTCAATCGCCGCGCGCTTTAACAACGGCGACTACTTTAAGGGAATCAATGATCTCGCTGATCGCATCGTGGCTGCGGGCGTAAGACGAGTCAGGGGCGATCTGGTCGGCGATGAAAGCTACTTCAAAGGCGCGCCGGTCGGCAGCGGCTGGGAATGGGAAGACCTGACGTGGTCATACGGAGCCCAGGTCAGCGCGCTGACGATTAACGACAATGCGATCGACCTGAACATCAGGCCCGGCGATAGACTTGGCGCGCCGGTGTCGATCACCACCGGACCACCGTCATCGTCATTCATGACGATCGTTAATCGCGCCACGACTACCGCCAAAGGAACGCGCGGCGATCTGCACATTTATCGCGGGCTCGGCGCCAACTCGCTAGAGATAACGGGAACACTGCCAATGGGCGATGCCGGATTTGTGGGCGGCGTGTCGATTCCCGATCCGGCGCTGGCTTTCGTCTCAATGTTGCGTGATGCGCTGATTAAGCGCGGCGTGAAGATTGAGGGGCGGGTACGGACGGTCAATTCACGCTCCGGAGAAAGTATTATGAGGCGGATGCCACCAGGGCTCATGGGAGCCGCGGGCGGAGCTGACCAGCCCCTGGTTGAAATCGCCAGTCTGCCGTCGGAACCATTTAACTCGATCGCGGCGCAGACCCTAAAGCCTAGTCAGAATCAATACACCGAGCTCATCTTGCGGACGCTCGGACGGATCCGCCCACAAACATTGGCCGGCAACGTCGGGACACAGGAGGCCTATTCATTTGACGCGGATGTTAGAGATGATGAAGAGAATGGCCTCGAAGTGGTCAAGAAATTCCTGCGACAGGCTGGCGTCAACGACAGCGACGTGGCGCTCAACGACGGCTCAGGCTTGTCCCGCAACGATTTGATTTCGGCGAACACCACGATTCAACTGCTCACGTTCATGTCAAAGCACAAGTACTTTGCACAGTTTCGCGAGGCTTTGCCGATCGCCGGAGTGGACGGGACTTTGCGCACGCGCATGCGCGGCACTCCGGCTGAAGGTAATGTGCGGGCCAAGACCGGTTCGCTTAGTTCGGTCGCGTCTTTGTCGGGTTATGTTACGACTGCCGGAGGCGACCACCTGGTTTTTTCGATGATGCTCAACAACTATCCGGACGCTGCGGCCGTGCGGCGGGATTCGATTGATGCGATTGCTGTACTGTTGGCGTCGTTTGCGGGTAAGACGCAGTAGGGTGAACGAACATATTGGAATTGACCCACTTTCATCGGCGCGCTTATAGTCTGAGTCATGGGTATGCAAAACGTTAAAGAAGCAGCCAGGCAGCTCGTAGAAAATTTGCCGGAGGACGTCACCTGGGATGATTTGATGTATCGGATTTACGTGCGTCAGAACATTGAAGCAGGTTTGGCTGACAGTGAAGCGAATCGAGTTGTTGAAGTTGAGGAAATTAGAAAGAGATTTGGACTAGGCGAGTGAGAGTCGTTTGGACCAAATTTGCTGATAACAATCTTCAGGCAATCTACGATTATATCGCTCAGACCTCTCCGGATTACGCCCGGAGAATGATCGAAAAAATCACCACGTGTGCTGACCAAATCGCCGCGTTTCCGCTCTCAGGACGCATCGTCCCCGAATTTAACTTCGGTCAATTACGAGAGGTCTTCGAACCACCCTACCGAATAATCTATCGCATTCGACCTGACCGAATTGACATCGTCACTGTGGTTCACATGTCTCGCGATCTGAATGCGGATCGCGAGTCCGACGCCAATTGAAAAGGACACCACAAGAAAGCACCGCCAAGGCGGCGGACTCCAAAATATGCGTTTCACGAAATTTCAGGGATTCGGTAACGACTACATCGTCTTCCAAGCCGATGAACTACACGCGGTCAGCGATCTCGGAGACTTTGCGCGTCGCATTTGTAATCGTCATTACGGCGCCGGCAGCGACGGCATTGCCGTCGTGTCAGTACCACCTGCGGTAGCGGGTGGGCAACTGAACGAAGCCGCTGATTTTCAGGTTCGCATCTTCAATCCCGACGGCAGCGAAGCGGGCATGTCCGGCAACGGCACGCGCTGCGCCGCGTCTTATCTTTTCTTTCACGGGTTGTGGTCGGACGATTTGGTCCGCCTACAGACGCGGAACGGCGTTAAGCGTTACACCTTGCTCGAGCGTTCGAACCACGGTTCCTTTTTGTTTAGATCGGAACTCGGCGAGCCGAGACTGGACAGCGCTTCCGTTCCGATGACTGCCGGCGAACCGCTCGACCGCGTGATTGATTATCCACTCGTAGTCGATAAAGAAACTCTTCAGGTGACGGCGCTGCAAATGGGGAATCCGAACTGCTGTGTCTTCGTAGATGATTTCGACGCGCTTGACTGGCGCCGGCTCGGGCCCTTGATCGAGAATCATCTGCAGTTCCCTGAACGCACCAACGTCATTTTTGTTCGCGTGCGCGACCGGCGGAACATCGAAGAGCGAATCTGGGAGCGCGGCGTCGGCGAGACAGAAAGTTCCGGTACATGCTCCTGCGCGGCAGTCGTTGCGTCAGTCATCAACGGCAAAACGGATCGCGTAGTCGATGTCCATGCACCCGGCGGTTTGATTCCAATCGAATGGCGTGATGATGGCCAGGTTGTGCTCACGGGTACGGCCAGTGTTGTCTACCACGGCGAGTGGCCGGAATAGAACAATTGAACCTAACCATTCCAGAGAGTCCTTTTGGCGGGACCGTGATCAAGGCCCGAGAGTTTTCCGGCCTGCGATTGGTGGACGGTGTCTATTCGGCTAAGACAAACGTTCCGAATCACGCACACGAACAAGCGGTTTTCTGCATTGCTTTGAAGGGAACCTGCAATGAAAGTTATGCCGGCAAGGTCCGCAGTTATGAAGGATTCACGGTTGAGTTTCTTCCTTCGAATCACTGCCACGCGCTGTATTTCCCGTTCGTAGATACGCGCGCGTTCAGCATTGACGTTGCGCCCTCCTGGTTGGAACGCGCCCGTGAATATTCGTTACGCCTCGAGCATTCCATTTACTCCCATGGCGGTTTGTTAAGCGGTTTGCTAATGAAAGTCTACCTCGAATTCCTCGAAACGGATTGCGCTTCACCTCTGGCTATTGAGGGGCTGACGTTGGAGATGCTGGCGGAAGTTTCCCGCCTTCCGCTTCGCGTTTTAGATCGAAAGCCTCCGCGTTGGCTGGTAGCAGCAGAGGAACTTTTGCGCGCCAGATTCTCTGAGCGGGTGACCATTGCCGAACTTGCAGCCACGGTTGGCGTTCACCCCGTCCACCTGGCCCGCGAGTTCCGCCGTTTTCATCAATGCACTATCGGAGAATACACACGCCGGGTACGCATCGAACGGACCTGCCGGCAGTTGCGCGACTCAACCGAGTCACTCGCAACGATCGCCTGCAGCGCAGGGTTTTCTGATCAAAGCCATTTCTCTCGCACCTTCAAACGCATCATTGGCATGACTCCGGCTGCCTACCGCGCCACTCTCTCGTCACACTAATCCCGTTCTAAAACGTTTCGACCGTTCAATACATTTTCACGACTTCAATTCAGACTCCGCAGGTAAGTCTCTCTTTAGCAATGAGTCTTCGAACCTACGTGAGGCGAACATGAAATCCAAACTTCTAAACCTCTTGATAATTGCCCTGGTGACCGCCTTGCCGGCTGGCGCACAGACACCTGGGCCGATCTCTGCCGACAAGGTCGCAAAAGTGGAGACAGCCATTTCGTCTTTCATGTCACAACAAAACATTCCCGGGACAACCGTCGCCATCGTCCAGGACAACCAAATTCGCTTCCAGCGCGGTTACGGAATGGCTGATGTTGAAAACTTCGTCCCGGCGAAAGCGTTGACTGTCTTTCGGATTGCCTCAGTCTCAAAAGCATTGACGGCAGTGGCCGCCATGCAACTGGTAGAAAAAGGGAAGCTTGACCTCGATGCTCCGATTCAGAAATACGTCCCGAATTTTCCGACAAAGAAATTTCCCATTACGACCCGCCAATTGCTCGCGCACTTGAGCGGCATCCGTAATTACCGGCCCGGCGAGGGCGAACGCACAAACCGCTATGACACGCTTACCGACGCGCTCAGTATTTTCAAAGACGATCCGCTCGACTCTGAGCCGGGAACGCGGTTCCTATATACGACTTTCGGCTTCACGCTGCTGGGCGTAACCATTGAAGCTGCATCGGGAATGACGTTTGAGGATTACATGCGTGAGCATATCTTCAAGCCCGCGGGTATGCAGCACACGTACGTCGATGACCTCTATGCGATCATCCGGAACCGCGCGCACGGCTACACGCCGAGAGTCTTTGGCCAACTGGATGGGAATTATCGAAATCCAGTCCTGATGGATTCCAGTTACAAAATTCCCGGCGGCGGCTTGCTTTCCACGGCTGAGGATCTGGCGCACTTCGCCATCGCAGTCCAAAACGGTGTTCTGATCAAGCCGGAAACGTTTGCTGAGATGTCTAAGAGTCAAAAGACCAGCGACGGGAGGGACACCGGCTACGGCTATGGCTGGTACATTGGCGGGACCGGAGGATTTGCCAACGACGCAGAAGCAGTTTGGCACGGCGGCGTGCAACCCGGCTTTACCAGCGACCTTGTGTTGCTGCCAAAGAAACGTCTTGCCGTAGTCATCCTGACCAATCTTGAGGCCGGCGGCAGACTTGGTTTAGGGCAACTTGCGAAACAAATCGGCGACATCGTTCTTCAGTAGAAAGTTCGACCCTCGATCCTCAATTCCCAGGTTCTGATCCCATGCTGGTTTTACAGCGGCGCCTCGTTATGGATTAATATTGCCAGTATTTCAGTCTCAGTTTTTTAGAGGTGCCCCTTTTGCAAAGCGATTCCCCGCTCTTAATCCGAGTTGTCGGCTGCGTGTTCCTCGTGTGCGCCGGATTGGCTCTGGCCGGATGCACCAGCAAGGCCACGCCGCCTCCCGTAGTCGTTCCCGAAAAACCAAAACCGCCCACCGCCGTGCCCATGTGGCTCGGCAACGCAGAAAGAAATTTCTTTGGCACCGGTCCATGGAAAGAGGGCCAACTAAAGGTCATCTGGGAAGTTGAGACAGGCTTTATCAGCGGCCGGCTGCACAAGGACCCGTGGGGCGGAACCTCCTGGCCCGGCCAACCGTCGATCCGAGACGACCGCGTTTACTTTCCGTCAGCCGACGGCAACGTCTATTGCCTGGATAAAAACGACGGCAGCGTGATTTGGAAGTTCAAAGCAAAGGACAGTTTCAAGGCGACCCCGGTAATTCTGGACGACAAGATTCTAGCCAGCGGCCTGGATCATCATCTCTACTGCATCAATCCGAAAGACGGCTCACTCATTTGGGATTACGAGGCAGGTTTTGAAATCGACGGCTCGACGATCGTTTCTGATGGGCGCATTTATTTCGGATGCGAGGACCACAACTTCTATTGCTTGAATCTGGCAGACGGTAAGCTGATTTACAAAGTCCTGGTCGGATCGGTTGAAGGTAGCGTCACCATGAAAGACGGCCGGGTCTATCTCGGGACCGAGAACGGCGATCTCTATTGCATCAATCCGGCAGACGGCAGCTTTATTTGGAAGACACGGATTGGGGTTGATTCCGATTCCACCCCGGCCGTCGCCAACGGTTTCGTTTACACCGCGGCGGAAGATGGCGTGGTGCGTTGCTACAAGGCCGAGAACGGCGAATTGGTTTGGACCTTTGTGACGGACGGCGCGCACCTGGGCTCCGCCAGTGAACATCTGGGCATCTGGGCCAGCCCGATTCTGGCTGACGGAAAGATCTATATCGGCGCCGGCAACCATTACCTGTACTGTCTGACTGCTGAGAAGGGAGAGGTGGTTTGGAAGTACAAGGCTCGCGCGGCGATCTGGGGAACGTCCTCGGTCGTTGAGGGTCGCGTCGTTTTCGGAGACAAAGCCGGATGGATGCATCTGGTAAACGCGGATGATGGTAAGCTGATTACGGAATTGAAAATCGGCGACAATATTAATTCGACCCCTGCAGTGCTCGACGGTCGCATTTATATCGGCGCTTTCAATGGCAAGTTGTATTGCCTCGAGCC
>Ga0070694_100000935_pt1 | contig 16496 bp, 16 predicted proteins | sample KBSK1251metaG_FD_65470 | JGI IMG/M metagenome (GOLD analysis project Ga0070694, IMG submission 65470) | Corn, switchgrass and miscanthus rhizosphere microbial communities from Kellogg Biological Station, Michigan, USA - KBS K1-25-1 metaG | ecosystem: Host-associated > Plants > Roots >... | reverse complement strand
CCAGTCTGACGCCCACTCCGAATCCAGGACCGCGCCCCCGTCGGGCTTCGGCGGGGGCGTTGTCATGTGCCCGCCTCCGTCCGGGGCCCACGGGGACGATCGCTGCGATGGAGCCGCAAGACACCTCCCCGAACTCGGCACTCACCCGTCGGTCGAGGGCGGTGATCCTAGGGGCGTGATGCTCGAGCAACCGTCCAACCACGACCGGACCCCGAGCGCGGACCCGGATCACGTCGACTCCACGTCCGGCGGGACCGTGTTCGCGCTTCGCGACGTGGCCGACACGCACGATTCGCGGCCGGTTCGGGAGGCGTTCCTGGCGATCCTGTCCCACGAGCTGCGTACGCCGATCACGACGATCTTCGCTGGCTCGTCGGTGCTGGCCCGGCGCGCCGGCCTGTCATCGTCGGCGACCCGAACGCTGGCCGGGGATATCAGCGCCGAGGCCGCCCGCCTGTACGACCTCGTCGAGGATCTCCTCGTCCTCGCCCGCCTCGAGCGGCGCGTGCTCGATCCGCTGGACGAGCCGGTGCTCATCCAGCGGGCGGTGGACACGACGATCCGGATGGTCGTCGAGCGCCACGGCGACGTGCCGATCGAGCGCCGCGGCGACCCAGGGGCGCCGCCCGTCCACGGCGACGCCACGTATGTCGACCAGGCCTGCCGGAACCTCGTGATGTCCTCGATCCGGTATGCCGGACGCGAGCCCGGCCGGCAGCTCGTCGTCGACGTGCGGACGGACCCGAGTGCCGGGGAGGTGACGATCGCCGTCCTCGACCGCGGTCCCGAGCTGGACGCCGACGAGCTCGAGCGCGCATTCGAGCTGCCGAATGGATCCGCCACCGGAAGGCTCGCCGGCTCGGGCGTCGGGCTCTACGTCTGCCGCCAGCTCGTCGAGGCGATGGGCGGGCGCGTGTGGGCGCGCAACCGGCCCGACGGCGGCCTCGAGACGGGGTTCGCCCTCCGGATCGACGAGCGCGGCTGAGGTCCTGCGGTGCCCGCGGGCCCGGCGTCAGACGCGGCGCCGGCCGCGCTCGAGGAAGGCCATGACCACGTCGGTCGCCACGAGGACGAACCCCGCGATCGCGATCGCGTCCGACCAGCCCGGGCGACGTCCGCCGTCGGCGGCTCGTGCCCGCGCGCCCTGGACGCTGGCTGACAGGGGCGTCCCGGGTTCGGTCGTCGCGACGCTGCCCGGCGCGCGCCCGGCGAGCAGGTCGCGCTCGACCTGGAGACGCTGCCGATAGAGGATCTCCCACTCGTCGTGGGGCACGTCCAGGTTGGCGAGGGTGCGATCCACCTCGGCGAGGGTGGCGCCGGCCGAGGCGAGATCGATCGGGGCCGTGCCGGGCTCGCCGCCCGCGACGCGCGGCCTCGTCAGTCGCTCGAGGACCGCCTCCACGGCCTGCGCCTCGGCCGACGTCGTCATCGATGCGGCCGTCGACGTGAGCCGCGTCGCGATCGCGGCGCGGGCCCGGGCGACGATCGCCCGCTTGCCCGCGATGGAGATGTCCGATGGGTACAGGCCGATCTCGATGCCCGGCCCGACGAGCTCGACCGGCCGGCCCGGCACGAGCGAGCGGATGCCCGGCCCGGCGATTCGGGCAAGCATCTGACCAGGGACGGCGAGGGGCAGCGGCGCCGGCCGACGGTCGACGGACAGGCCGGCATCGTCGAGCGCGCGCTCGAGGTCCGCGACGACGCGATCGTAGCCGCCGGGACGGACGACGATCGGGACGTGGGCGTCGGTCCAGCCGATCGCGTGGTGGTGGACGAACCGGGCGATGCCGACGCCGCCGAGGATGACCAGGGTGATCGCGAGGGCGGCACACAGCGGGTAGCCGCGCAGGACCTGGCCCACGAGGGCGCGGCCGCGCGGCCGGTTCGCCGGCTCGAGAACGAACAGCGTGGCCGCGCCGACGACGGCCGGCACGATCAGCGCTCCGACGAGCATCGCCAGCCGGATCCAGCCGCGGTCGATGACGTCCGGTGCGGGCACGACGGCGACCAGGAAGGCGCCGATGTCGGGCAGGACGATCCCGACGACGAGCGCCGCCCAGATGACGGAGCCGAACGTGATCAGGGCGAGGACGATCTGGCGACTCTGGGGCACGCGCCCGAAGAGCAGGCTCGAGGCCCAGCCGAGCGTCGTCGTCAGGACCCGGCCGGCGAACCGACCGATCATCCCGAAGATGCCGGCGAGGAAGGCCACGGCTCAGGCGCTCCGCGCCGTCGAGGCCCGGGTCGTGGAGGTCCGAGCAGCATCTTCCGCCAGCCGCGCCCGGAGGAGGCTCACGACGGCGCGCTCCTCGTCCGGATCGGTCGTCCCGGGCGCCTCGTCGGCATCCTCGGCGGCCTTCACGAGCGCGGTCCGGATCCGGCCGTCGAGATAGGCGTCGACGACCGCCGGATGGACATACGCCTGGCGGGCGACCGTTGGCGTGTTGCCGAGACGCTCGGCCGTCTCGCGGATGGCGGCGGCGATGTTGCGCTGCTTCTCCCGGTCGGACGAGCCCTTGCCGATCGCGCGCAGGGCCCGGTAGGCAAGCACCGTTCCGGCCCAGGTCCGGAACTCCTTCGCCGTGATCCCGGGGGCGACCGTCGCCAGGTAGTCGTTGACGTCGTCGGACGCGACATCGCGCGGCTCCCCGTCCTCCCCGACGTACTGGAACAGCTCCTGGCCGGGCAGGTCGCGACAGCGCCGGACGACGCCGGCCAGGCGCCGGTCCCGCAGCCCGACCTCGTGCTGCTGGCCGGACTTGCCCCGGAAGCGGAACGTGATCGCGGATCCCTCGACGTTCGCGTGGCGATCGCGCAGGGTCGTCAGCCCGAACGAGCGGTTCAGGCGCGCGTACTCGTCGTTCCCGACCCGGATCAGGGTCAGCTCGAGGAGGCGGACGACGGCGGCGAGGACTTTCTCCCGCGGCAGGCCGGGGCGGGCGAGGTCGCGCTCGACCTGGTCGCGGATCGCCGGCAGGGCCCGGGCGAAGGCGATCAGGCGCTCGTACTTCGCGACGTCGCGCCGCTTCCGGTAGCGCGGGTGATAGCGGTACTGCTTGCGACCGCGGGCGTCCCGCCCGGTCGCCTGGAGGTGGCCGTTCGGCCACGGGCAGATCCACACGTCGGTCCAGGCCGGCGGGACGGCGATCGAGCGGATTCGGTCGAGGGTCGCCGCGTCGCGGATCCGGCGACCCTCCGGATCTCGGTAGCTGAACCCGCGTCCGGCCCGGCGGCGGGTGATGCCGGGGCGATCGTCGGCGGCGTGGCGGAGCCCGGCCCGGCTGTGCCGATCGTCGGTCATCGGAGCGTCCTCGCGTCCATCGCGCCCGAGCGTCGTCGATCGGGCGTCTCGGCGACGCCGGTCGCGCCGCGCGGACGGTGGCAGGGACATTGCAGCGCGGGCGAGCGTCGTCGCGCGTCGTCACGCGTTCGTAGCGCCGCCGACGGGCCGACGCACGTCCCCGGGATGGCTCGGTCGGCACACTCCGCCTGCCCACATCGGCCCCTCCGTCGATGCAGACCCCCAGGAGGACGCATGGCACCCGATCCCGAGCCGATCGAGCCGACGACCGAATTCACGAGCGACCGGGTCCCGTCGGGCGACACGGGCCCGTCCAGCCGGCCCGCCGCCACGCCCGGCCCCGATCGGGATCTGATCGTCTCGATGCAGGACGTGTCCCGGAAGTTCGACGGCCGGGAGGTGCTGTCCGGCATCAACCTGACCGTCCCGCGCGGCACGATCCTCGGGGTGATCGGACCGTCCGGCGCCGGCAAGACGACGACGATCCGGATGCTGACCGGGGCGATCGCGCCGTCGAGCGGCGAGGTGTCGGTCATGGGCCGGGCCCCGAGGAAGTTCCGCCGGGCCGACCGCGAGCGGATCGGCTACATGCCGCAGGCCTTCACCCTGTACGAGGACCTGACCGCCGGCGAGAACATCGACTTCGTGGCGAGCCTCTTCGGCATGCTCTGGCGCCGCCGGCGACGGCGGGTGGCCGAGGTCCTCAAGCTCGTCGAGCTGTGGGATGTCCGCGGCCGCCAGGCCGGACGCCTGTCGGGCGGGATGCAGCGCCGCCTCGAGCTGGCCTGCGCCCTCGTCCACGAGCCGGAGCTGATCATCCTCGACGAGCCGACGGCCGGCATCGATCCCCTCCTGCGCGGCTCGATCTGGGACGAGCTGCACCGCCTGCGGAACGCCGGGCGGACGCTCCTCGTCACGACCCAGCACATCAGCGAGGCCGATGAGTGCGATGCCGTGGCGATGATCGTCGGCGGCCGGATCATCGCCCTGGCGCCGCCGGAGGAGCTCCGCCGCCTGGCCACGAACGGCGACCTGCTCGACATCGAGACCTCCGTCGTCTACGACGGGTCCCTGCTCGCGGGCACGCCCGGCGTTCGTGAGGTCACCCAGGACGGGCCGCGCCACCTGCGGGTCGTCGTCGACGACGCGGGGACGTCGCTGCCGGAGGTGGTCGATCGGATCAGGGCCTCCGGCGCGGAGGTCGACTCGGCTCGCGAGCAGCGCCTCTCGTTCGACGAGATCTTCGCGATCCTCGTCGCCCGCGACCGCCGGAGGCGGGCCGAGCCGCCGGCGGCGCCGGACGACCTGCCGCCCACGGATCGCCACGGACGGGGCGGGAACGACCGGAACGAGGCGGCGGCATGAGCCCGTTCAAGACCCTCACCCGGATCCTGACGATCGTGGGCAAGGAGCTCGTCTCGATCGTCCGCCGGCCGGGCGCGCTGATCAGCCTCGTCCTCGGGCCGTTCCTGATCATGGCCCTGTTCGGTGTCGGCTACAGCGGCTATCGCCGCGCCCTCGACACGATCGTCGTGTTGCCGCCGGATTCGGGACTGCCGACCGACATCGAGACCTACCAGAAGGTCGCCGGCGAAGGCCTCCAGATCGACCTGGTCACCTCCGACGAGGCGGCCGCCATGGATCAGCTGACGCAGCAGCTCGTCGACGTCGTCATCGTCGCCCCGGCCAACGTCAAGGAAACGTTCGAGGCCGGGAAGCGGTCGCTCATCGACGTCCGGGTCAATCTGACCGACCCGGTCGCCGCCAGCTACAACGTGTTTCTCGCCCGCGGCCTCGAGGCCGCGATCAACCGCCAGATCATCCAGCAGGCCGTGGCCGAGACGCAGAGCTACGCGATCAGCCAGGGCGCCGGCGAGGTCGCTGCCCAGATCCCGGCCGACGTGATCGCCGCCCCGACCGAGGCGTCGATCGACAATGTCGCCCAATCCAGGCCGACCGTCGTCCAGTACTTCGCGCCCGCGGTCCTCGCCTTGATCCTCCAGCACCTGGCCGTGACCCTGATCGCCCTGTCGGTCGTGCGCGAGAAGAACAGCGGCCTGTTCGAGCTGTTCCGGATCTCGCCCATCACGACCGCCGAGCTGGTCACGGGCAAGCTCGTCGCCTACGGGCTGTTCGCGGGCGCGGTCGCGGTCGCCACGATCGCCCTGCTCGTCGTCGGCTTCCACGTCCCGATCCTGGCCGCGCCGAGCTGGATCGCGCTGGTCGCCGGACTCCTCGTCGCGTCGTCGCTGGGCCTCGGCCTGATCATCGCCGCGGTCTCGGACTCCGAGGCGCAGACGGTCCAGCTGTCGCTCCTCGTCCTGCTCGCCTCGGTCTTCTTCTCGGGGTTCGTGCTGGCGATCAGCGAGTTCAGCGAACCGGTCCGGTCGCTGATCTACATCCTGCCCGTCGCGAACGGGATCCGGCTCTTCAGCGACTTCATGTTCCGCGGCGGAACCGTCGTCGTGTGGCAGATCTGGCTGCTCGCCGGGCTGTCGGTCGCCTACATCCTCATGGCCTGGCTGCTGCTCCGGCGGGTGGTCGCGCGAGCCTGATCGTGGTCGCCACTGCCGAGGGCAACCTCAGGCCCGGCTGAACTCGCTCCGCGCGACTCGCCGATCTGCGCGTGCCGGCTCGGCCACGCCGCCGCCGGCGCCGCCCTCGGGGTCGTCGAGGCCATCCCCGAGCCCGAGCATCCGGGCGTAGAGCGCCTCGTATCCGTCGGCCATCCGCTTCGCCGAGAAGCGATCGATGACCGACGCCCGGATCTCGGCTCGATCGAGCTCGGCCACCCGGTCGACGAGGAACGCGAGCTCGGTGACGTCGTCGCCGAAGAAGCCGTCGACGCCGTCGCGGATGATCTCGGCGAGCCCGCCGACACGCCGGGCGAGGACCGGGGTTCCGCAGGCGAGGGCCTCGATGGCGACCAGGCCGAACGGCTCGGGCCAGGAGCCGGGCATCAGGACCGCGGAGCTGTCGGCGAAGAGGGCGTCGCGTTCGGTCCCGGACAGCTCGCCGAGGAACTCGACCTGGCCGCCGGCCGCCCGGAGGGCAGGCTGGAAGACCTCGTCGTTGAAGGCCTGTTCCTTGGGGGTCGGGCCGATCTTGGCCGCGATCCGGAGCGGGCGATCGGCCCGCTGGGCGATCTCGATCGCCTCGATGATCCCCTTCTCGGGCGTGACCCGGCCGACGAAGGCCAGCGCCTCCGAGCGGCGCTCGTTGAACGGCGACGGATCCAGGGTCAGCCCGTTGTGGACGATCGTCCACGGGACGTCGGGATGGGTCGAGGCCTGCGACTCACTGATGGCGACCATGCCGTCCGGCCGGTCGGCCAAGGCGTCGCGCGACCACGGCAGGTCGAGCCGGCCGTGGAACGTCGCGACGACCGGACGGCGCGTCGCCCGGCGCAACGCGAGCGAGTACCACTCGAGATGGCTGTGGATCAGATCGAACTCGCGGTCCCGATCGAGCACCCGGAGCATCGTGGTCAGCATGTAGCCGCTGATGTCGCCGCCGTGGCCGGCCGGACGGAGGGCCTGCGGAACGGTGCCGACGAGCCTGCCCGGGACGGCCGAATCGGCCGATGCGAACGTGGTGACCTCGTGACCGCGCCGATCCAGCTCGGTGACGAGCTCGAACACGACGCGTTCGGTGCCGCCGTAGGCCTCGGGTGGCACTCGCTCCATTGGCGGCACGGCCTGGGCGATGCGCAGGGGACGGATCACGAACACCCTCTGGAGACGGAAGGGCCGCGGCGTCGTCGTCGACGGCGCCGCGGCCCGAAACGGATGGACTAGTAGCGGGGGTTGTCGATCGAATCGCCGTCCGTGGCATCCTCTTCGGCCTTGTCGCCGGCGCCGGCGCCACCCGCGGCGCCGACTGCGCCACCGACGACGGCTCCCGGAGGACCGGCAACCGCGCCACCGACGGCCGCACCGGCAAGCCCGCCGGCCAGGCCACCGGCACCGGAGCCGGCCTCATCGTTGCCTTCGGTGCTCTCGCCTGCGACCGCGCCACCGGCCGCGCCGATCGCGCCGCCGATCACGGCTCCCGGAGGTCCACCGACGGCCATCCCGACGGCTGCCCCGCCGAGGGCTCCGGCGCCGGCGCCGACGGCCTCGCGGCCGTGCTCGTCGGTCCCGGCCCCGGGATCGACGTTCTCGTCGAGCGGGCGGTTCGGATCGTACGGGCGGTTCTGATCATCGTGATGGGACATTCGTCGTTCTCCCTTGTGGTCTGGGCCCGCGACCGGCGAGGACTCGACGATCGGCGGTGGATGGTTTCGACGGTAGGGAGTCAGAACGCGCGGACGCGCATCGAGGCAGCGGGCGGGCATATCAGCCGCGTGACGAGGTGGCAGGGTGTCCGAGCCCGTCAGGTCCGCCGGCCAAGCCTCCGCCACGCGGCCACGACGATCGACGTCCGGATCGGTATCGGGATCAGCAGGAGGGGCAGCAGGTACCCGGTGCCGAGGACGAGGGCCGCGGGTGTCATCGCCAGACCGAGGACGGCTCCGCGGCGCTCTCCCCGCAGCAGCCAGATCCCCGCGACGGCGTCCGCCGCACAGACCCCGACGAGGGCCCAGCCGAGCGCCGCGAACATCACCGGATCGACGCGGTCGAACGGGCCGCCCTCGAACGCCCGGAAGCCCCACGGAGTCATCGGCAGCTGACCGGTCCGGGCGCGGTAAGCGAGGGCGAGCGGCATCGCGATGCCGAACGCGGCGTCGCCGATGAACGACACGCCCGCGAGGCGGACGGCGAGCGAGGGGCGCGTGTGGATCATCCCGGTCACGTCCGCTGCCACAGGGCCAGCCCGATCCAGGCAAACCCGAGCGCAAGGAGGACCCCGAACGCGGCCGTGGCGACCTGCCCGGCGACCGGCGGCAGAAACTCCGCGACGAAGAACACGAAGAAGAAGCCGGCGGTCGCCGCGAGCAGCAGCACCGCCGCCGGACGCGGCAGGACATCGGCCTGATATGTGGCGACGCCCGTCAGCAGCAGGCCGACGGTCAGCGAGATGCCGAGGACGAAGACGAGTGGGTGCTCGCCTGTCGGCGCCTCGAACGACGGATGGAGCACGGGGATCGCCGTCACGAGAACGGGCAGCAGGAGGCCAGTCACCAGGAGCGCGTGGCCGACGAGCCCGAGCGCGCCGACGCGATCCGCCTGCACGAGGAACATCGCGGGCAGCGATGGGATCATGAGCGTGACGGCCAGGAGCAGGACCGTCGCCGCGCTGGTCGAGAGCGCCTGGCCGATCACCGGTCGCGATGACACGAGCACGATGGCGATCGCCAGCGCCAGCGAACCGGCGATGAGGGCGGCTCCCGCCCAGTGGATCGCGCCCGTCACGTCACACTCCGAAGCGCATGAGGATCATGCAGGTGAAGATCACGACGAAGCCGACCAGCTCGAGGAGGACCAGACGCTTCACCCGCTCGGTTGCCGCCACGAGCTCGGGCGTGGCCGTCCCGTCGGTGTTCAGCGGGGCGCGCTCCAGGCTGGCAACGCCCGGGACGATGACCCGGAGGCCCCACAGGTACGTGAGCACCGTGGCGCCGAGCGCGACGAGCCAGGTCAATCCGTACGCCGTCCCGAGCAGGACGTCCACGCTCCTGATCGGCCCAAGGACCGTGCCCCGGACGATCCCGAGGACGATGATCAGCGGGACGACGACCTGGAAGACGCGGTTCGAGCGGACGCCGAGCGCCGAGCCGATCTCCCGCTGCCGGACGACGGGGAGCGTGTTCAGGGCCGGGATCACGATGACCGCGAGGGCGAGGGCGTTGCCCAGCCAGAGGATGCCGAGCAGGACATGGAGCCACTGCACGACGACGACGATCGGATCCATGGCCTCCACCAGCGCGGGGTGACAACGCCCAGATGCTACATTTGACTGACACCAGTAGTCAATAGTTTCGGAAGGATTGCCGTGCCCCGTCCCTACGCGCTCGGAAAGCGCACGGAGCCGAAGAACGAGACCCGGGCCCGGATCGTCGCCGCGGCGGCGCGCGTCTACCGCGAGCGGGGCACGGCCGCTGCGTCGAACCTCGCGATCGCCCGCGAGGCGGACGTCGCGCCGGCCACCGTGCGCAACCACTTCCCCGACCCGCAGGAGCTGGCGAACGCCGTGTTCGACGTGGTCCTCGCCGACCTTCGGCCACCCACGCCCGCGATCTACGACGGCATCGAGGGGATCCGCGGGAAAGTCACGCGGCTGGCCACGGAGCTGGCGGCGTTCCACGACCGGAGCTCGGCCGCGTGGCAGATGTACATCCAGGATCCGGGCATGATCGAGGCGTGGTCGAGCCGCGTGGAGTGGTACAACCGCGAGCTCGACGAGCTGATGCGCCTCGCCCTCGGACCCCTGGAAAGGGATCGGATGGCGCTGGACCTCGTCGCGGCGGTCATCGGGTCGCCGGCGTTCATCGCCCTGCGCTCGCGCGGCCTCTCGAGCCGTCAGGCGGCCGCGCTCTGCGTCGAGGTCGTGGTGCCGTGGCTCGAGACGCGCGCGGCCGCCAAGGTGCGCGCGACGCCGAAGACGCGCCGCCGGTAGCCCGGCAGCGGCGCCCGCTACAGCGCCGCCGGGTCGAGCTTGGTCGGATCGACGTCGAGCGCGGTCATCGCCTTGGCGACCTTGTCCGGGGTCATCGCCCCGCACCGGCCCAGCTCGGCCAGCGCGGCCGCGGCGATGTGCGGAGGGTCGATCTCGAACAGGGTCCGGAGCGCCTCGCGGGTGTCGCTCCGGCCGAAGCCGTCGGTCCCGAGCGAGACGTAGTACGGCGGCAGCCAGCGCGAGACCATGTCGGGCAGGGCCTTCATCCAGTCGGTCGCCGCGACGATCGGACCGCCGTCGAGGCCGAGGACCGTCGACACGTACGGCACACGCGCGGTCTCCTTCGGGTGGAGCCGGTTCCAGCGCTCGGCCTCGAGGGCGTCGCGGCGCAGGAGCGGGAATGACGGCGCGGAATAGATCTCGGCGGCAATGCCGGCCTTCTCCGCGAGCAGGTCGCGGGCCGCGATCACCTGCTGGAGGATCGAGCCCGAGCCGACCAGCCGGGCGCGATGCGCCTTCGGTCCGAGGTCCGGGGCTTCGGCGAATCGGTAGATCCCGCGGATGATCCCGTCGTCGACCCCGTCGGCCTTCTTCGGCTGGGCGTAGTTCTCGTTGTAGAGGCTGACGTAGTAGAACACGTCCTCGCCGCGGTGGTACATCCGCTCGATCCCGTCGCGGACGATGGCCGCCAGCTCGTAGGCGAACGCCGGGTCGTAGGCGCGGACGTTGGGCACGGTCTGGGCGAGGATGTGGGAGTGGCCGTCGTCGTGCTGGAGACCCTCGCCCGTGAGGGTCGTCCGGCCGGCGGTCGCGCCCATCATGAAGCCGCGACCGCGGGCGTCGGCCAGCGCCCAGATCTGGTCGCCGGTCCGCTGGAACCCGAACATCGAGTAGAAGATGTAGAACGGGATCATCGGATAGCCGTGGGTCGCGTACGAGGTGGCGGCCGCCTGGAGCGATGCCATCGAGCCGGCCTCGGTGATGCCCTCCTCGAGGACCTGGCCGTCCTTCGCCTCGCGGTAGGACAGGACGAGATCCGAATCGACGGGCTCGTAGCGCTGCCCCAGCTGGGCGTAGATCCCGACCTCCTTGAACAACGGATCCATGCCGAACGTCCGCGCCTCGTCGGGGATGATCGGGACGATCCGCGGCCCGAGCTCCTTGTCGCGGATGAGGTTGCGCAGGATCCGGGTGAACACCATCGTGGTCGACACCGCGGTCTCCGAGCCGGCGCCGAACTCCTGGTCGACCGCGGCGGCCGGCTTCGCCAGCGGTTGCGCCCGGACGCTCCGTCGCGGGAGCGGGCCGCCGAGCGCCTTGCGCCGCTCGCGAAGGTAGACGACCTCCTCCGAGTCAGGGCCCGGGTGGTAGTACGGCGCGTCCTTGAGCTTGGCGTCGGGGATCGGCAGCTCAAGCCGGTCGCGGAAGATCCGGAGCTCGGCCTCGGACAGCTTCTTCGCCTGATGGGTGATGTTCCGGGCCTCGACACCCGGCCCGAGGGTCCAGCCCTTGACCGTGTGGGCGAGGATCACGGTCGGGGCGCCGACGGCCTCGGTCGCGGCCTTGTACGCCGCGTAGACCTTGCGGTAGTCGTGACCGCCGCGGCGGAGCTTCGCGAGGTCGTCGTCCGAGAGATGCTCGACGAGCTTGCGCAGCCGCGGGTCCGGACCGAAGAAGTGCTCGCGAATGTAGGCACCGCCCGCGACCGAGTATTTCTGGAACTCCCCGTCGAGGGTGTTGTTCATCTTCTCGACGAGGACGCCGTCGACGTCGCGGGCGAGGAGCTCGTCCCACTCGCGCGCCCACACGACCTTGATCACGTTCCAGCCGGAGCCCCGGAACACCGCCTCGAGCTCCTGGATGATCTTGCCGTTGCCGCGGACCGGGCCGTCGAGGCGCTGGAGGTTGCAGTTGACGACGAACGTCAGGTTGTCGAGGCCCTCGCGGGCGGCGACATGGAGCGCGCCGAGCGATTCGGGCTCATCGGTCTCCCCGTCGCCGAGGAACGCCCAGACGCGGGAGCCGCTCGTGTCGAGCAGGCCGCGGTTCTGGAGGTAGCGGTTGTAGCGGGCCTGGTAGATCGCGCTGATCGGGCCGAGTCCCATCGAGACCGTCGGGAACTCCCAGAAGTCGGGCATGAGCCGCGGGTGGGGATACGACGACAGCCCCTGCCCGGGCACGGTCTCGCGCCGGAAGTGATCGAGCTGGTCCTCGGTCAACCGGCCCTCGAGGTAGGCCCGGGCGTACATCCCGGGCGCGGCGTGGCCCTGGTAGAAGATCTGGTCGCCGGACCCGCCGCCGTCCTTGCCCTTGAAGAAGTGGTTGAAACCGACCTCGTACAGGCCCGCGGCAGAGGCGTACGTCGCGAGGTGTCCGCCGATCCCGGTGAAGCGCGTGTTCGCCCGCAGGACCATCGCGACCGCGTTCCAGCGGACGATCCGCCGGATCCGGTGCTCGATCTGCTCGTCGCCCGGGAAGAACGGCTCCTGCTCCGGGCTGATCGTGTTGATGTAGCGGGTCTGGGTCAGCGGCGGCAGCCCGACGTGGAGCTGGCGTGCCCGCTTCAGCAGCTTGTACAGGACGAAGCGGGCCCGGCTCTCGCCCTCCTGGCCGACGAGCTGGTCGAACGAGTCGATCCACTCCTGCGTCTCGGTCTGGTCGATGTCGGGGAGCTGGTGCTTGAATTCGTCGAAGGTCATCGCTGCCTCGCGGGTTGCGGGTGACGGACCGGTGGTGCTCGGTCAGATGGGTTCGAGCCGGAAGTTGGCGTCGATCATGTCCGGCTCGAGCATCGTCGCGAGCGACGTCGGGTCGTGTGCGTACTTGGCCTTGAGCGCGGCCGAGATCCGCTCGATCGAGTCGGGGTCGGTGGCCGGGATCGCGGTGACCGGCAGGCGCCGCCCGTCGAGATGGAGCGCGACCGCGGGGTTCGCGGTCGCCTCGCGGAACCAGCGGGCGGGGTGCCCGCGATAGGAGCGGATGAAGACGTCGTCGCCGTCCACGACGACCCAGATGGTCGTCCGGTGGGCGGGTCCATCCGGGGCCTCGGTCTCGATCTCGACTTCTTCCGCGGCGGCCAGCCGGCGAAGAACGTCCGTGGCAAAGCTCATCGCCGCCAGCGTAGCCCAAGCCCGGCCGGGCGTGCGTTGCGGGTCGGTTGCGGGCATGGGAGGCGCCATGGACGGCCGCTCGTCCATGTCCCGACGGCGGGATGTCGATGACCGTGCGGGACATCCGTCCGCTGACCGCGCCGGCTGCGGTTCGCACCGTAAGCGCCTTCGAGCGCGCCGCACGTGCGGCACGCCGACGATAGCGAGGTAAGCGTGTGACTCCGTTCCATTCCCGAACGGCCGTGCGCAGGTGGGGACCCGCATGCGTGGCCGTGGCTCTGATCGTCGCGGCCGTCCTTCCGAGCGGCACGCTCGCGGCCGACGAGCCCGGCACGATCGTCGTCTACCAGGACACCGTGCCCGACGGACCGCAGGACTTCCGCTTCAACGTCGCGGGTTCAGAGTTCCTGCTCGACGACGACGACATCTCGATCCTCCCCCGGCAGCAGACCGTGACCGACGTCACGCCGGGATACCACGACCTGACCCAGGATCCCGCTGACGGCTACGTCCTCACGAGCGTCTCGTGCATCGACCCGGACAACGGCAGCTGGTCGCGGTCGAATGGCATGACGCTCGACGTCGATCCCGGCGAGACGATCAGCTGCACCTTCACGAACGCACCCCCGCGCGGGAACGTCGTCATTCGTCTCGACACGATCCCCGACGCGCCGCCGGCCGTCGAGTTCACCGCCGACTGGGGCTCGTTCACCCTGAACGATGACGGCAGCGACGCCGACGGGCTCTGGCCCGAGATGACGGTCGAGGGACTCCTGGTGGGCAGCTACCGCCTGACCGAGCCGTACACGCCCGGTCTTGCCTATGTCGGCATCGAGTGCAGCGATCCCGACGGCGGCACGACGATCGACCAGTTCGGCCACGTGGACCTCGACGTCGACGCGGGCGAGACGATCGACTGCACCTTCACGAACAATGTCGCCGCCCTGCCGCCGAGCGCCGACCTCCACTTCAAGCTCGACGCGATCCCGGACGATCCGGTCGATGTCGGCTTCACGTTCGTCGGTGGCCAGCTGCCGTTCAGCCTCGACGACGACCCCACGGACCCGACCTTGTCGAATTCCATCGACCTCCTCGACCGCGACCTGGGAGCGCAGACGTTCGCGGCCACGATCCCGGCCGGGTGGCGGATCAAGACGCTCGTCTGCGTCGACCCCGACAACGGCTCGACGACCGACCCGGCGAACGCCCAGGTGACCGTCGACCTCGATGACGGCGAGGACGTGACGTGCACGTTCACGATCGAGCCGATTCCGGCCGGCCCGCCGCCCGCACCGACCTGCAACGGCAAGGTCGCGACGATTCTCGGCAAGCCCGGTGCGTCGATCATCCGCGGCACCCAGGGGCCCGACGTCATCGTCGACCTCGACGGGGCCAACAGGATCGACGGCCGGGGCGGCAACGACACGATCTGCACGGGCGCCGGCGACGACATCGTCAGCGGGAGTGCCGGCGACGACTGGATCGACGCCGGCGACGGCACGAACGCTCTCGATGGCGGGACGGGAAGCGACCATCTCCAGGCCGGATCCGGGAACGATCGGATCGACGGCGGCAGGGGCTTCGACGTCTGCCAGCCGGGTGGTGGCACGAACACCGTCAGGAACTGCGAGGGGTAGCTCCCACCGGGTGCACGCTCGCGGGCGAGCAGAGGCTCGCACGAGAGCACGCTCGCAGGCGGACACAGGCTCGCAGGCGACGAGGGCGCGGGGCCGGACAGACGTCCGGCCCCGCGTTCGCGTGTCCGGGCACGACAGCAGTCCGGGCACGACCGCCGCCCGATTGATATGCGCCCGTAAGGCTTCTGCAATGTCGAAGCCGACCGGGCGGAACGGCCGTCGCGGCATCCTCGCGGCCCAGGCCGGTCGGCCCAGCGACCGGCGATCCGCCACTCACGTGGCCTCAGATCACGCAGTGGAGACCCTCGCCATGACCCACGAACACGACACCGTCGTCGTCGACGATCGAGACAGCGGTAGCGGCATGGGCGCGATTCTCGGGATCCTCGCCATCGTCGTTCTGCTCGCGGCCGTCTGGTTCTTCGCCCTCGGCCCGGGCGCCGGCTCGTCCGGCACCACCAACAACAACACGATCAACAACGGCGGGAACCCCCCGGCCGCCACCCAACAGCCGGCGTCGTCCTGATCGCCGCTCTCGCCGCTCCGCTGATGCGGCGGACCCCGCCTCCCATGGGCACCGGGATCATCCCGGTGCCTTCACGGGAGCCCGTCGAACCGTCACCATCAGCAACACGAACTCGGAGGTAGTCGCGTGGGAACTCAGCCGCTCGTGCTCGTCGCGGATGACGAGCCGCGGATCACGAAGCTCGTCTCGATCGCCTTGAGCGAGGAGGGTTTCCGCGTCGTCACGGCAACGGGCGGTGAAGACGCATTGGCCAAGGCGGAGGAGATCCGTCCGGACATCGTGCTGCTCGACATCGTCATGCCCGACCTCGACGGCATCGAGGTCATGCGCCAGCTCCGCGAGCAGCGACCGGTCCCGGTCATCCTGCTCACCGCGAAGGGCGCGACCGCCGACAAGGCCAAGGGCCTCGACCTCGGCGCAGACGACTACATCGCGAAGCCCTTCCACCCCGACGAGCTCGCGGCGCGCGTCCGGGCGGTCATCCGACGCTCCACGGGCGTCGAGCCGGGTGCCGGCGTCGTCGCCTTCGACGACGTCGAGATCGATCTCGAGCGGCGGATGGTCCGTCGCGGCGGCGAGCTCGTCCAGCTGTCCCGGACCGAGTGGCTCCTCCTGCAGCACCTGGCCACCCACCCGGGCAAGGTCGTCCTCCACACCGAGCTCCTGACGAAGGTCTGGGGACCGGAGTACCGGGACGACCTCCAGTACCTCCGGGTCTGGATCAGCCGGGTCCGCCGCAAGCTCGGCGCGAAGCCGGGCGAGCCCGGCCGGATCCGGACATTCCAGGGCATCGGGTACCTGCTCGATGCCGAGGGCACGGCGGGCGGCGGCACCGACGACGCGACCGAGGAGGTCGCGGAGATCGGCGACGACGCGGTCGAGTCCGAGGGCAAGACCCCCAACAAGACGGCGGCGACAGTCGGCTGATCCGGTCGTCCATCCGCTCCTCGGCACGGCGCCCGTCGCGAGACGGGCGCCGTTCCTCGTCCGGCCGTGCCCTCGTCGGGGCGGCGTTGCATTGCGCGCCACCGGGGTGGTCCGAAAACGAACGCCGTCAGCGTCCACATCCGTCTCGCCCATTCCTCCGATGTCGGAGTCCGACTTCGCCGGAAGGGCCGGAAATGGAGGTGAATGCGAACGGCGTGCGAAATCGGACGATCCGGGCGGCGGGGCGGCTGGGCGGCTCGGCAGCCTGCGCCGCACGGCGCCGCACGGCGCCGCACGCCGCCCGCGCCGGCCGCCGCCGCACAATCGTCACCTCGCTGCAACGTCGAATCGATGCCCGACGGACGGCCCGCAGCGTGCCACGGGCCACATTCATGTCCCGCCGCTTCGGCGGCTACGGATGGAGGCATCAAGCCATG
>Ga0070694_100000933_pt1 | contig 16510 bp, 19 predicted proteins | sample KBSK1251metaG_FD_65470 | JGI IMG/M metagenome (GOLD analysis project Ga0070694, IMG submission 65470) | Corn, switchgrass and miscanthus rhizosphere microbial communities from Kellogg Biological Station, Michigan, USA - KBS K1-25-1 metaG | ecosystem: Host-associated > Plants > Roots >... | reverse complement strand
ACCGGACTCGATCCAACTTATTTGCTGGACAAGGATGCGGAACTCTCGAAGCTTTTTGATCGAATTACCACCGGCGGCGAGGAAGATCCCGGCCCGCTGATTCGCGACAAGTTCGGCGCGTGCTGGATCTTCAGCGACAACACCAGCGACCATGACGCGTTTTATGACAACGCGCTGCGCAGCGGTTGGTTCGATCGCGTCTACGAAGATGCCGATTGCAGCGTCCTGCATATCCGCGATCAAAAAGGCGACCCCGTCGGTGAAGACAAGAAGACTGATGACGACAAGGGGGATGGAGACGACGATAATTCACCGTGAGCCTGCGGTGCGAGTTTGAGAGTATCCATGAAGAGCATGAAACGATTGATCACATTGATTGTTATTACAATCTCGATTGCGACCTCGCTGACCGCCTGCCGTCGCGGTGCGTCTTCGGACGAGGAAACACCTGACACGTCGACCTACAAGCCGGAATCTACTCCGGCGACGCAATTCGAACGCGACATGAAATATGTTCGCGATGCGCACTTCAAGTATGTCTGGATCTTCGCGCGCAAGGACGGGAAGGAACTGACCAAAGAAGATTCAGACTCACTGCATACGAATGCTCCCAAGGTAGTTGATTGGGTTAAGACCGATCAGAACCGGGTCATCGCCGGATCGAATTTTCCACTTGAAGGGCCGCAATTAGAGGCGCTGCAAAAGCGTTTCAATATTGAGGATTATTCGGGAAAGTGAACCCTAAGTAGAAAACACCTTCCGCGGTAGACGCAGTTGGTAATTGCGTCTTGCATTTTTCGGGTGTACTATGCGTTCGAGTCAAGCAAACGGTTCACGATATTTTGGTTCGTTGCCACCTGCATCGTATAGATGCCCAGTCGCGACGAAGTATGAATAATCCGGTAGCCGAAGCCAAACTCACCGCACATACGAATCTCCGCTGATGTAGGAATCGCTACGGCCGTTCTGCATTGGCACAAACCCTATTTCCGAGTGAATCTCGCCATGGCCGGATGCTCGGAGGAAGGAGCATCAGATGTCCTCAAATATGTCTAAGGTGACGCTCATCGATGATATGAGTGTCTTTAATGTTGGCTTCCTGATTGAGAATCTAGGGAAGGATGCCGGCGAACTTCAATATCTTCGCGAACTAACTCAAAACGCTCTCGAAGCGATAGCTGCACGTGGCGGTGGTGACGGCCGAGTCGAAATCGATTCGGAAGAGATTGACGGCGTCAAGAAGCTTCGAATAAGCGATAACGGCGTAGGTATGACCCCGGACGAAGTGCAGGCGAACATCAACCGTCTCTCTGCTTCGACTGGTGTCCAGGCCTTCGATAAGAATTTCGGCATCGGCGCGAAAATTACCGCAGCCGTTCGCAATCCTTTCGGGGTCATGTTCAAGTCGTGGAAAGATGGTGAAGCTTCACTCACCATCCTCGGACGGCAAGACGGCAAGTATGGAAGGCTTGGCTGGAAAAACCCCGACGATGAATCCGTCCACTACTGGCTTCCACTTCAGGATTCGGATAAGCACCCCATAATTGAACATAGCGGAGTATCGGTCGTTCTCCTCGGCAAGTCCAAAGAAGAGGACACCACCGTTGCTCCAGCAGGAGCCGATCTTCCATCTCAGTGGGTTGCCGCTTACTTGGAACGTCGGTACTTCGAGATACCTGAAGGCACTACGCTCAAAGTTCTGCGGCCAGTAGAAATCTACGATTCTGGTCGTGGTTCGTTTCGTGCGATTTACGACAAGATTAGGGGACAGCGATATTACCTAGATAAGCATTCAGATTACAGAGGGGTTGTCGATGTGCCAGGCGCAAAAGTCTGGTGGTGGATCTTATCTGAGGAAATCACGGCTGGCGGCAAGACTTGGAACAATAGGGGTCATGTAGCTGCTATTTACCAAGGAGAACTCTATGAAACGCGAACTGGGACATCGCGAATCTCAGCGCTAAAGGACTTTGGAATTTATGCGGGTCACGGTCGAATTGTGATTTATGTGGAACCCATTAGTGTTTTGGGCGCTAACACATCTCGAAGCGCATTGATTCTGAGGGGCGGCTCGCCGGTAAATTATGCTGAAATCGGGAACGCATTTGCTGATGCGATGCCTGGTGAAATCGCGACTTTCATGGCCGGGCAGGTTTCATCAGAGCAAAGCGATCACCGGAAATCGATTCTACGAAATATCAAAGAAGTTGAAGATCTGCTGGATCAAGCGCGTTATCGGCGGTCTGAAACGGGAAAACCAGAGTCGGTCAAGCCCGAAGCCGGCGAAGGTTCTGCTCAGGCCGATGTTGATCGTGTCAGTAGGTCCAGCTCCAGCATGGCACGACCTGAAGACGCAACCAATCGCGTTGGTAGCGAGTACTTGAGAAAAGCCCGTCATGAACTTGAGCGTCGGCTCCAAGTCAAAAGGGCCGAGAAAGATATACTTCCGAGAATCGTTTGGGATGATGATGGAACAACTGTTCAATCTGGCCGGGCAGCTTCATACACGCGCGCGAGTAACGTCGTGACCGCAAATGGTCGCTTTGATTTCTATCTAGACCTCCTCGACTGGAGTATTGAAGAAGCCAAAAGCCGTGTGGCAAGTGATGTAGATGGGGATACCTTGAAGCGAATCTGCGAGGACGAGGTTCGCCGATGGTTTGAGGAAGCGCTCGCCCAAGCAGTCGTTGTGCTCAAACCGCTTTCCCATGACGAGCGTTGGGGTCCGAGAGTGTTCGATACCGGATTATCTGATGAAGGTCTTACGGCCGCAGTAATTTCCCATCGGTGGCTAATAATGTCAGCCGTTAAACGAAACCTTGCGGGGCGTTTGGGACGATTGAAGGAAACGGCGGCTTGAAATGACCGACATCGAAAAAGCAATGGAATTCGATTCTTCTCGTGGCACTTCAACGAAGGAGGGACATGAAATTCAAGTATCGATATCTCAGCGACTCTTCAGGTCCTGATCGTGATTACATCAGACTCCCGCTGCTTCAAGTTCGCCTTGGCTTTGGAGGAAGTCATACCGACGTAGTTGGCTTGGTGGACACTGGTGCGACGGATTGTCTTTTCGATCGAGACGTCGCAGATGCTCTGGGAATTACGTTGTCAGATTCGGACGTAACGCGAGAATATTTCGGCGTAGGCGGTCAGTCTGTAGTCGGCCACATTCACTTGATCCGTTTTCAGATTCAGGGTTTCTCTGAATGGATCGAGATTGAAGCTGGTTTCATTGACGCAAAGTTGCCGTACCAGCTTTTAGGGCAAGCCGGTTTCTTTGATAACTACGAGATCAGTTTTAAGCGGTATCGAGGAAGGTTTGAGATTAAGTCGCGGTCATTCCTACACCGGGACTAGCGGCACGAATACTTTGTCCGACGGTGGAACTTTGAAGAAGGTCGTGTCTTTGAAACCCAAAGATTCGGCCTTCTGTCTGGCTTCGAGAATGCTTTCACCGCTGGCCACAATGCTCTCTTCGTCACTACCATAGCCGATGATAGCAACCCATTTGTTTGCGTATTTCTCCAGTTCCTTAAGGAAATCCAGCTCCTTAGCGTCTGGTTCGTGCTTTATCACTTGGTTACCCCTCCAGACCAAAGTACCCGAAACAGGCTCGGGCGACAATAATAGCTGCCGAGCCTTCGGTTCTCCAAGCGTTTGCCTGAAACCTTAATGCCCTCCCTCACGGTCGGGCTTCCGACACCTCCAGCACCAGCTTCCCGAACTGCGCCCGATCTTCCATCAACTCGTGCGCTTTCTTCGCCTCGGCCAAAGGCAGCGTCCGATCGACGACGGCGCGAATTTGTCCTGACTCAATAAATTTCATCGCCGCCAGCAAGTCCGCTTTCGAGCCCATCATCGATCCGAGAATGGTCAGATGCCGGTAGAAGACGTGGCGCAGATCAGTGCGCGCGTCAAAGCCGCTGGTCGCACCACACGTAACTAATCGTCCACCCTTTTTCAGAGAGAGAATCGATCCCGGCCACGTTGCCTCGCCCGTATGTTCAAAGACAATATCGACGCCCCGTCCGCCGGTTAATCGCTTCACCTGCTTCGGCCAGTCATCACTCGAGTAATTGATGGCTTCGTCGGCGCCCAGCTCGTGCGCCTTCTCAAGTTTACTTTCTGAGCCGGCAGTCGCAATCACTCGCGCTCCGTGCAACTTCGCGATCTGGATTCCCAGAGACCCGACGCCACTGCCGGCTGCATGAACCAGAACATCTTCACCGGGCTGAATGTTGGCGCGTTTCACCAGCATGTGCCAGGCAGTCAAGGTGACCAGCGGCAGGGCCGCAGCCTCAGCCCAACTCAGATTCTTTGGCTTCGGAATTACGTTTACGCCCGGCACCGCTACCAGCTCAGCATAACCACCATCGCGGCGATAGCCGACGATGTCGTACTCATCGCACATGTTGTCGCGGCCCGCGAGACATTCCGCACAATGCCCGCACGAGACGCCGGGCTGAATCATCACTTCATCGCCGGCGTTCACCCAGGTGACTAACTCGCCGACTTCGCGGACCACGCCGGCGATGTCATTCCCCAGGACATGAGGCAGCGGGATCTTGATTCCCGGCATACCGTTTCGCACCCACACATCCAGGTGGTTCAGCGCGCAGGCCCGCACCTCAATCAAAACTTCGTTTGGATTGATTTTGGAATCGCGAACGTCGGTGAACTCCAGGACTTCAGGTCCACCGTGAGTTTTGAAGATGACTGCTTTCATGATTGGAGCTAAGGGCTAAGAAGCAGGTTGCTAAGCGTAAAGTCGAAGCGTCGAGATTGTGATCGCTTTGCCCTCTGCAGCCTTACCGTGCGGCTTCCATTCCCTTCTTCACTTCTTTGATGGCGTCCTTGACGTAGTCCAGCGCCTTGTTGCGATGGCCGCCCTTGTCAGTGGTCGCTTTTTCGAGACTGTCTTTGGCATTTTCCAGCGCCGTCAGAGCGTTCTGCATGTGACTCTACTTGAACTCGATGTCCACGCCTTCGTACCGCGTCGTACCGACGTTCCTGATTGCATGGGTGAGCGCTTCGGAGCGCCAGAGCACGTTGCCCTCGGGCCTTTTGACGCGTTCGGGTTGGGCCCTTCCTTTGGTCGTCACTTCCAGTTCGGCGGCAGTAAGTGCGATCGCCAGAATGGGAACCGTGTGCGTGTGCATCGGACCTGACTGGCCCGGATCGAGAGCCACTCGAAACACGCGCACGCGTTCGTTTTCCAGAACTGGTTTACGGCCCGGTTCCGTTCTTAAGTTGGCGCCGCCGGGCGGCTTCAGCAATTCAATCGTAAAGTTATGAAACGATGTCGTCCCCACATTCATCGCCCGATGAATGTAAGTCGCTTTGCTGAACCTGACCTCGCCGAACTTCCATGGACCTTCGACCGGATCTCGCCCCAAAGTCTCGATGCGTAGCCTCACGTCACCAAAGCTGACCACCACATTGTCGTGGCGATGAGCATGCCAGAGGGTCGTATCGCCGCCAGGTACAGTCACATCCCAAAGCCGCACGAATTCATTTTCAAATTTCGGGTGATGCCGCGGCTCGCCGCTGATCTCAACTGGCGACTGCGGCGAGTTGGATTGCGACAGGCTCACGAAGGGAAGGGACGCGAGCACCAACAAAAGGATCAACGAAAATAGAAGTTTCATCACACCTCCCTGGAATCAGTAGCAACTTAGAGTTACTTCGCGAAGACTCTTCGCTTCTTCTTCAATTCGCGCGGCTTCCCTTCTATGATTTCGACTGCCGCCAAAGCTAATGCTTTTGCCAACAACATCCCTGTACACAGTCCTACCTAGCCTTGCCGCTTTCGCAACGCGCGGCCCGCCAATACTCCAGTGAACGTGGAATTCTCGACCGCAATCTTGCCGTTCACGATTACGAAGTTCATTCCCACAGCTAACAACTCAGGCTGTTCATAGGTTGAGCGATCAGCAACCGTCTTCGGATCAAACACAATTACGTCGGCGAAATAACCTTCGCGAACCAGACCACGTTCCGGAATCCGAAACGTTTCGGCTACGAACGCACTGCTGTTGCGCACGGCAAATGTCAAAGAGATGATCTTTTTCGCAAAGACATATTCATGAAGCTTTTTCGGATAAGTGCCGAACTTGCGCGGGTGCCCGGTCGAGCCGTCCGAGCAGGTCATCACCAGCTTATCTTTCATAAAGCGGCGAATATCTTTTTCGTTCATGTTGAACGAGGCCACGCCCGCGCCACCCAGATTCCTGATGATGTCGAGCGCGGCTTCCACCGGTGCCTTATTCATTTCCTTAGCAATGTCGCTGAGACGTTTGCCGATCAGTTTTCGATCGGTGGCATCGGTTATCAACAAAGACTCAGCGCCGCCACGCCGTTTCAGGTTCTCGCGCATATCAGCCAGCAAACGCTGGTTGATTTGCGCATCGTCAATTCGCTGAACCAGCTGACCACGGCCGCCGACCTCGGCCCAGCGGGGCACGAGTGACGCAGTCAAACTCGATCCCGATGCGTCATAAGGATATTGGCAAGCCGTAATGTTGACGCCTTCAGCTTGAGCTTTCTTCATCAGCTCAATAGCCGGCTTGCTCTGTCCCCAAACCTCTGGTCCGAGCGCTTTAATGTGCGAGATGTGAACCGGAATCTTCGCCTCACGACCGATGCGAATAGTTTCGTTGATCGCGCCGAGAAGTCCGATTGAATATGAACCCTCATCACGCATGTGTGTGTCGTAGACGCCGCCTTTCGCGCCCGCGACTTTCGCCAACTCGATCACTTCCTCCGTCTTTGAGTAACTCTGTGGCGCGTAGTAGAGGCCCGTTGATAAGCCGAAGGCTCCGTCCTCCATCGCGCGCGCCACATACTGCTTTTCCTCTTCGAGCTGCGCGGCGGTTGGCTGGGCATCACTGGCGCCCAGCACTTTCCCACGGATAGTTCCGAATCCAGCCAACAACGCCGCATTCGTGCCGGTGCCCTGCTGCTCCCATTTCGCCAACAACTCGCCGACGTTGAGCACACTGCCACCGTCATTGCCGGTGATCACAGTTGTTACTCCCTGCAAAAGAAAAGCCTGATTGCTCTTCGTTTTTTCGCCGGTAAGATCAGCCAACGTGTGCGTGTGTGGATCGATAAAGCCGGGAGCCACAACCAGTCCGGTAGCATCGATGGTGCGCGCGGCTTCGAGGCGTGAGTTCCGCGCGTCACCGACAAAGACGATTCGATCGCCGCGAATTCCCACATCAGCTTTGCGTGGTTTCCCGCCCGAGCCATCGACGAGAGTGCCGTGCAGGATCAGTAGATCAACCTGCTGAGTCTGAATCGATGGCGTCCGCGCGTAGGGTGAGGTCAGTACCGTCCGCGTAAGCGGATGGATCAGGGAAGGTACCAACACGAACGCCATCGCGATCCGAAGAATCACGACCTTCCTCAGCTGTTTTAATAATCGGAGATTCAGCAACAAGGCGGCGCGATTATAGATTCAGCTTTGGAAACATGCTACCCGGCTTTGCTGCAACAGTTGGCAACAAAGCGCCAACGGCGCGAAATGTAATAGCCTGGGGCAACGCCCCAGGTGAGCGTCAAGTCAGCTTTAGAAAGCGCCGAAGGCGCGAAATAGAATCGTTAAACGAAGACCGCACTGATTGGTAGCGCTGACGTTATTTCGCGTTTACAGCGCTTGGATCCTGCAACTACCTCAACCTGGGCCGATGGCCCAGGCTGTTACATTTCGCGCCTTTGGCGCTGGAACTCCGAGTTTTGACACAGCCTCTAAAGCGCTGGGCTATTTCCATTCAGTTCCGCTTCGCGGAGGTGGAAAATGACTTTTGCAGCAAAGCCATGCTGCCCAAAGCCTGCCGATCAGGCCCCCCCCGATCGATCGGGAACAAAAACGATTTTCGCAGGTCTAACGGGTCAGGCGCTTCCCCTTGACAGTCTGGGTGAAGCCCGTTAGGCTGTGCTCCCCCAGACAATCGAGGGATTCGAAAAAATGGCCAATACCCGCACTGACCTGATGCAAGGCACGCTGGAACTTTTGATTCTCAAAACGCTTTCGCGTGGTTCGATGCATGGATACGGCATTGCCCAACGGATACACGAAGCTGTCGATGATGTTCTCAGGGTTGAAGACGGCTCCCTGTATCCGGCGCTTTATCGCATGGAAGAGCGTGGCTGGGTTTCCTCTGAATGGGGCGTTTCAGAAAACAACCGGCGAGCCAGGTTTTACAAATTGACCAAAGCAGGACGGAAACAGCTGGCCGGCGAGCAGGCTAATTGGCGGCGAATCTCAGAGGCAGTCACCAGAATTTTGCAAACTGCCTGAGGCTCCGCAAAACGAAAGGCAATCAGAAGCGTGAGAGATTTATTTCACCGTTTAGACCCCGAGCAGACGAGGCGTGAAATAGACGAAGAGCTGCGCCTTCATGTTGATCTGCTGACAGAGGAACACGTCCGACGAAGTATGTCTTTCGAGGAAGCCAGAGAGGCGGCCTTCACCCGTTTTGGCAATATCGAGCAGATCACAGATGAATGCGCGCAAATTAAGCGCCGCCAGCATCCGGTGATTCGTGCTTTGAAACTATTCCTGGTTTTGGTTTTTCTCTCCGGAGTTGTCATCCGAATTTTTGCGCCCGAGTATCACGTAACGCGCATGGGTGGGGTTCTGATGGCGGTCGGTCTGTTGGGCCGTTTGTGGCTTTACGTTCGCAGCCTGGTTCCATCAAGTTTCATCAGCAAGTCTGAAGAGAGTTCGCCGCTTCGGTTACGGGATGAAGTTCAATCGTTAATTACGGTCTATGACCAGAAAAAGCACACGCCGGTAGAGCGGGTCATTTTCCGCAAGTAAGCATCGCGAAAACTGAATCGTTACGTTCGGGAGACCCTGCGCTGAGAGTCCTGAGTATTACTGTGTTTAGGCAAAGCGGTTCTTTAACGCCGAATCGTTTACTGATCATGCTCGAAATTAGAAAGCTTTCGAAAACCTACCCGGGCGGTATTCAGGCATTGAAGGGAATCTCGCTTGAAGTGCCTGCAGGCATGTTTGGCTTGCTCGGACCAAACGGCGCAGGCAAGACGACCTTAATGAAAATCCTGGCCACCCTGCTCGAACCTGACTCAGGCACGGCAGAGATGAACGGCTTTGATTTGATAATCGACCAACATCGTACGCGAAAGATGCTTGGCTACTTGCCGCAGGAGTTCGGGCTCTATCCGACGCTTACGGCTGTGCAGATGCTGGATTACTTTGCGAAATTGAAAGGCGTAGCCCACAAGAAAGAGCGCGGGTTCCTTATCGACGCCTTGCTCGAAAAAGTTAATCTGTCGTCCGCGCGCAATCAACGGCTGGGCGGGTTCTCTGGCGGCATGCGCCAGCGTCTGGGTATCGCGCAGGCGCTGATCGGCGAACCTGAACTGATTGTGGTTGATGAACCAACGGCAGGTTTGGATCCGGAAGAGCGTGTTCGTTTTCACAATCTGCTGGCGGAAACCGCCAGCGCGAAAGCCGTGGTCATACTTTCAACCCACATCGTTTCCGATGTGGCGAATTTGTGCAGCAACATGGCCATCATACGTGGTGGATCAATCCTGGCGACCAGTACGCCGCGGCAAGCGCTGGCCGAACTTAACGAATCGGTTTGGACAGCGACCGTTCCGCGTGAACAGGCGCCGGCCTTGAAATCACACTTGCGAACCATCTCTTCGCAGACCGTTGACGGACAAGTGCGCCTCAGAGTGATTTCGAAAGCCGAACGCCCGAGCGAAGAATTCACGCCGGTAACTCCGACGCTGGAAGACTTTTATCTCAACCTGGTAACGCAATCGTGACTGCGTCAATTGGTACGCACCTTAACCGATGATTAACCCATTCCAAACTCGCTTCGGGGCAATCTTCTGGAACGAAGTACGGACCAATTCGAAGCGCGTGGCCCCTTACGCGTTGATGGTTTTGTTCAGCGCCAACGCCATTCTCTGGTGGGGTTGGGGACCGGCTGTGCAACGGGGCTGGGCCACGAACAGTGACTTCTACATCTCACGAAACATGGGTGGGTTCTCAATCGTTCTGGGGCTACCAATCTTCACGGCCGTCATTATGGGCGACCCGGTCATCAGAGATTTCAAGCTGGGCGTCGTCACTTTGATTTTCTCCAGGCCAATCAGTCGCGCCACATATTTACTCGGGAAGTTCTTTGGCAATTTCTTCGTGCTCGTCTGTTGCCAGTCGGCGTTCGCCTTTACCTTGTTTTTTTTGCAAGCCGTCCCGTTCAAAGGCATGGTGGTCCTGCCGTGGCGCGCGCTGCCGTACTTCAAGCATTTCCTCTTTACCGTCGTTATCTCACATCTGATTTTGGCTGCGATCTATTTCACCGTGGGCACTCTGACTCGAAACGCGAAAGCTGTTTACGGCCTCGCGGCCCTGTTTTATCCGATTTACATTGCTGGCGCCCTTCTGATGAGGCCGTTCTCGATCTGGTGGAAAGTCTTTCTTGACCCGATGGGCTTCGGTGCACGAAACAGTTTTGAACCCGTGGAACCATGGCATCAAACTGCAGAGTTTCTGAATCAACACACGGTTTCCTACAGTTCGTTATTAATCGCGAACCGTGGGTGGATGATCTGCTTGTCGGCCGTTTGTTTATTTGTCCTCTATCTTAAGTTTTCGATTACCGAGCGACCGACCAAAGCGAGAGAGTTTTCATGGCTTAGTCTGTCAACGGCGGGCGAAGGGGTTTACGCGTCCGAAAGGATTGACCTGCTACAAACGGACTCTACTTTCGTAAGGCCGCGTATGGAGGCCGCGAGCGAGCCCTGGCCGCGAGTGACCATCGCCCATGAAACGTTCAGCCACAACCTCAACAAATTGATCGCGGCCCTGGGGATCGAATTTCTTCTGCTGCGGGCTGAGCGCAGCTTGATCGTGCTCTTGCCACTGGCACTGGTTCTCTCAATTTTGGATGTGGCTTTCTTTCGAGTGGTTCCCGCAGTCTCCTACTCCGCCACCTATGCGGTGAAAACCGCCAACGCGATGCTGCTGTTTCTGATCGGCATGTCGGTTTTCTACACCGGTGAAGCAATGCATCGCGATCGCGAGCTGAGAATTGAACCGGTTATCTGGGCGACGCCGGCGCCCAACCATGTGCTGCTGTTATCAAAGTTCCTGGCCACCCTGGTGCTCACGCTCTCATTCATCACGTTGACCGGCGTGGTGGCAATTACCACTCAATTGATCAGAAGACATCCGATCGAGATTCAACCCTATCTGTTCACCTACTCGATAATCCTGATTCCCGGCGTCGTTTTTTTGGCAGCCTTTTCGGTTATGTTGAATGTTCTGCTGCGCAACAAGTATCTCGTTTATGCGACAACCACCGGAATCGGCGGCGCACTCTTTTATTTCTACAGCATCGGTTCCAACCACTGGTCATACAATCCGACGCTTTATCATCTCTGGAACTACGCGAATTTGACCGGCGGAAATCTGACCACGATTCTGGCTCGAAGGTTCTACTGGTTAGTGCTGGCCGCATGCTGCCTGTTGCTGGCGCATCTTTGTTACCCGCGGAAATCAACCGGACGGTCGCACGCCTCCGGCGGGCTGCCTCAACGGGTCTGAAACCATTGTAGTTCCCTCGCTTGAATTCTCTGCGCCGCCTCGGCGATCCTCTGCGTCTCCGCGGTGACGGTATTTTGAACCCATTACTCACCGCAAAGACGACGAGATCGCAGAGACCACGCAGAGAAAGACTGAATTTAGTGCTTTCCGAAACCATCTCTTTACTGCCGTCGTAAAACCTAAGCGTGCTGGCGATCGAAACTCACAACCTATCGAAGAAATTTGGCGACACGATCGCGGTGCGCCAGCTCGAATTGCGCATTCCCAAAGGGATCATATTCGGCTTCCTCGGACCAAACGGTTCAGGCAAATCAACCACCCTAAAGTTGCTCACCGGACTGCTTCAGCCCACGACCGGTGAGGTCATCATTAACGGGCTTCCGATCACCGGCGCAGCTATTGAAGTAAAAAAACAGATAGGTGTGCTGCCGGAAGATCTGGCACTCTTTGACTCGCTGACAATCTGGGAACATCTGCTAATGGTCGGCCCGGTGTACGGCCTGAGCCGCGCTGAAACCGAACGTCGCGGACACCAGCTGCTCAACTATCTGGATCTGTGGACCGAACGAAACACTGATGTCGATCAGGCGTCATCCGGGATGCGAAAGAAGTGCTCACTCGCTATGGCCCTGATTCACAATCCTCAGGTGCTGTTTCTGGACGAGCCGTTTGAGGGCATCGATCCGTTGTCCTCGCGCCGGATCAAAGACTTGTTCCTGATGATGACGAGCAAAGGCGTCACCGTTTTTCTTACTTCGCACATCCTGGAAGTGGTCGAACGGCTCGTTCATAGTTTCGCGATCATTTCCGCCGGCCAGGTCGTCTGTGCTCAGACGATGGAAGAGACAGCTGCCTCCGGCGAGACGCTGGAAGATCTCTTTTTCCGCCACATCGTGCAAGGCAAAGCCGAGGATCTTGAATGGATCGCTTAGCTGCCGTCATCGAATATCAGTTTCGCGCGCACTGGCGTCAGTTCTCGCGCGCCGGAGAGCTAGCGGCCGGCAATCGCGGAATCATCATCCTGGTCACCGGGCTTATTCTTATTAAGTATTTTCGCTTATTGAATACAGCCAGGATCGAAGTTGCGCAGGGAAAGACTGCGCTGCTCTCGTTTCTCCTCGCCGGGGTATTCGTGGCCTGCGTCAGCGTTTGCTTAAGCAGTCCGCGCATCTCCGGCTCACTCTCCGGGCTGCAACGTCTACCACTCTCGATTTCAGATCTGTTTGTGATCAGAATTGTCTCAACCTTTATGACGCCATTCTCATGGATCGTCACGGTGGGAACTTTCGCGATTCTTTATCCGATAAATCAGGCGCCAGGGCCTTTCGCCGGCATCGTCGCGGCCCTGATCTTCATTGTCAGCGCCTGGGCAACGGGCCTGGTGTTTTCGAATCTGCTGGCAAACAAAGTCTGGCGAAGAGTGATCTTTGCAGGTCTGTTAGTGAGCGGGGCCAGCGCTGTCTACGTCGTCAACGGCAATCATTCCACTTTGCTCGGAACTGTTTCGCGGCTGGCACCAAACGTTTTAGTGGCCGAGGCAGCGCTCGGAAAGAGTTCCTTGTCTTCCATCGCGATTCTATTTGCTATCGCCGCCCTGTCCCTGTTCGCTGCCCGGTGGTCTTTCAGCCAGAGCCTGACTGTAACCACGACTCAATCAAATAATCGCAAAGCACCTTCACTCCTTTTTCAATTTCCGCTCAAATGGAGCGGCTTGGCAGCTAAGGATTTCAGATATTCTCTGCGCTTGCTGGATCCGTATTTTGGAGTTCTGGTTTCGGCCCTGGGCTGTCTTTACCTCGTCAGCTCGGCGGCGCCCACAGCAACGGCGGTATTGGTAATGATCCTGTGTGTCTTTATCCCGAGCGCGGGGCTGGCTTTCAATTCGTTCGGCCTCGACACACGCTCCGGCATGGATCGGTACGGGCTGCTACCGGCTTCCGGGACGGCCATCATTCGTTCAAAGAATTTGGCTTTCGCAATCATCATGAGCGCGCAGGTGCTGCCTTTGATTCTGCTTTCAGGCTGGCGTTCAGGATTATTGACTGCGTTCGCCGCGTTGGTTCAGGCGACGTCTTTGGCCATAGCGTACATGTCCTGGGGAAATTGGATGTCGGTGACGTTGCCGTCGCGGATGCATTTCTACCGGTTTGCGCCGACAACCGGGGCGATCACTGAAATCATCGCGGGAGTAACGGTAAACAGCCTGCCCGGAGTGTTGATTCTTTATTTGATTCGAGCTTACGGCGAGCGAGCAATCTGGTTAGCTGCCCCCATTCTCCTCGCCTGTGTGCTCTCGTACTTTGTGGCGACCAATCTATCTGGCCGGCGCTTTGAGATGAACCGCCAGAGGATTCGCGACTCGCTGGGGTAGCTTTCGGGTTGGCGACAAGAGTCTGCTTTACGACTCATTCGACGGTTCTCTCGCGGTCTTTGACGTTAGTGACAGCGTTTTCCCAACTGTCTTATAATCGCGCTCCGGCCCCCAATCTATTGCAGCGGGCTCACTAGCAAAAGATGCGCAGTTTAGTCCCACGATTTGTCTTCCTTATCCTAATTGTTTTCGGAGGAGGCCTGACCCTTTGCGCTCAGACAGCTACTTTTTCGGGACGGGTCACTGAACAAAGCACGGGAGAGGGTATTGCCGGAGTAGCCGTCGTCGGCGAAGCCAATCAAACCGGCGCCCGCGTCGCAGTGACTGACACGCAGGGCAACTACACCTTACCGTTCGGCCCGAATACTACAATTCGCCTCCGAGCCTACAAGACCAATTATTTTTTCAATCCGGCGATAGTAGGCTATTCATCGCTCGGTGGATTTCCGCTTACGGGAACCTTCACGCAGAATTTCGCAGGGACCAACTTTCCCGTTTTGGTTTTGGTTCGGGCGCCGGTGCTCTTGACCGAGGACAACTCGTTGAATGCGCTGGCGCTCGATGGCGTGATGCGAACCCGCGATCCGTTTTCGCTGACGAATGAAAACTATTTTGGGTCGGACAAGCGGACGCGTTTGACGCTGCTGCTGGCTGATTTGGATTTGTATCCGAATCAGGGCGAGACGATTTCGATCGTTACCGCGCAAGCGCAGGATGCGCTGCTTAGAACTTATGCGCTGGCTGTGGAAGATTTGCGCAAGGTTCCCAACGTTCCCTGGATGTCTCAGTTGCTGGTACGTCTGCCGACTGAATTGGCGGGAGTCACAGACGTCAACGTTACCGTTTCGGCACGGGGACTGGCGAGTAACGCAGCGAGGATTCGCCTGAAGTAGCCGGCGGTTACTCGAGCGCCTGCTTTAAACGATCCAGCGCCTCGCCCCAAAACTTTTTCATTTTCGCAGCAGCTTTGGCGTCGGGCAATTTCATATGTTGGGCCACCACCTGACACTTCTTTGAATCTTTCGGCAGGAAAGCTGCTGCGACAATGGTCTTACCGTCTTCCCAGGTGATGCGCAGGGTTTTGTTCGTGGTCGCTTTGCGGATCGTCAGATCAGCCGGCAACCATTTCTTACGCGTCTTTTCATCAGTCCATGCTTTGAAGGCTTTGCTCACCGGGGCTGCTATCGTGCGGCTGACGCTGATCTCAAAGCCCGCCGGCTTTTCATGTTTGTCGCGCAGACCGCGTGCCTGTTCGTAGGTCACCGCAATCATTTGCGTCCACCAGGGCCGAACACCATGCTTGTCGTTGAGGTGCGCGGCGATTTCCTGATGCGTCATCTTTTTCGCGCCCGCTGCGTCCAGATGCTTGAACCAGCGCGACCAGGTTTTGCCGGTCTTGGATTCAACCGCTTCGTCACTCATGCGAGGTTTAATAGATTCTTTGGGCATCGTAAGAGTCCTATCGTTTCAGAAGCCCGACCGTTAGCGTGGGCCACTGCGCCAGCCAGAATATTGACAGGATTAACAAGATGAACAGGATTTACGGAACCAAACTGAATATCCTGTAAATCCTGTCCAACTCTTTTGCGCCGTAGGCGGGGCAATAGCGTTGCAGAAGCCGCAAGCCTTACTCATCTCTTTCGTAAGCGGCCTTCAACCACTTCTTCACTTCATCATCGATATCTTTCAGCGAAGCTATTTCGAAACGATGGGTGATTCGATCTTTTTTGGCGAAGCCGCCGGTGTCGATTAGACGCTTCGGTGTCTTCTTCGGATCACCGAGGGCCAGGCCAAAATCAATTCGCGTCTGGGTCGTCGGCTTGATCTGGGCAAACACGTGTCTGCGATAGAGCGGCACGATGGTCTGACACGGACAGGCTTTCGTGTCCTTACCCATTGACAGGCCCAGCTTCAGCAACGCGTCATAGATCGGCCGCAGATGCTCTTTCTTGCCGGCAAACATTTCATCGACGTACATCTCAGCGGCCTGCAGATAAGCGTCAGGGTCGGCTGTCTCTTCGCCTTTGCCCACGGATCGTTCGGCGAGCCACCACGCCGAGTTAGTGCCCAGACCGTGCTGCTCCTTTAACCAATCCCGGCGCGCTTCTTCAGTCGGCGGGCCTTCCTTCTTGATGAACTTTAGCCACTCATCGAGCGACCGACCCGTTTTCTGTTTCAATTCGGCGACCCATTTCATGGTCATGGCGACGCCGGGATGCACGTCATAAATCGATTTTTTCTTAGCTGCTGATTTTGTCATAACACAGGTTTTTGTCCGGCCTGAAACAAATGTCCGACAAAGTTTTTAGTTGGTCGCCAAGTTTCGACAAGCTAAAGCTTGTCGGACATCAAACTGACCCACTACCCGGGATCGACTGGAGCTCAACCGCCCCGTCTCTGCGTCCGATTGCAAGCGAGGACGCTTGCGCTCCAATCATCAGTCATCCGGCGGTCTCGGCCACTTTGTCCTGGCCCAGGCTGAACCAGTTGCCGGAGTTGTCCATCATCACTGTGGCCGTGCCCCAGGATTGCACGGTCGGCGGTCC
>Ga0070694_100000932_pt1 | contig 16518 bp, 13 predicted proteins | sample KBSK1251metaG_FD_65470 | JGI IMG/M metagenome (GOLD analysis project Ga0070694, IMG submission 65470) | Corn, switchgrass and miscanthus rhizosphere microbial communities from Kellogg Biological Station, Michigan, USA - KBS K1-25-1 metaG | ecosystem: Host-associated > Plants > Roots >... | reverse complement strand
CCGGTGATCGACTTGAGCGTCGACGCGTAGGTGAGCATCTCGGACATCGGCACCTGCGCCTTGATCACCTGATGAGTGCCCTCGGTGTCCATCCCCTGGACCCGTCCGCGCCGGGAATTCAGGTCGCCCATGATGTCTCCCATGTACTGCTCGGGGGAGTTGATCTCGACGTTCATGATCGGCTCGATCAGGGTCGCCCCGGCCTCCTCCATCGCCTTCTTGAACCCCATGGAGCCGGCGATCTTGAACGCCATGTCGGACGAATCGACCGTGTGGTACGAGCCGTCGAACAGGACGACGCGGAAATCGACCACCGGGTAGCCGGCCAGGAACCCGTGCACCCGGGCCTCCTGGATCCCCTTCTCGACCGACGGGATGAAGTTCTTGGGGATGGCCCCGCCGTGGATGTCGTCCTTGAACTCGAACCCCGCGCCGCGCTGCAGCGGCTCGAGCCTTATCCAGCAGTCGCCGAACTGGCCATGGCCGCCGGTCTGCTTCTTGTGCCGGCCCTGTGCCTCGGCCTTCCGCTTGATCGTCTCGAAGTAGGGGACCTTGGGGGCGTGCAGGATCGCTTCGACGCCGAACTTCTTCTTCATGCGAGCCAGCGAGACCTCGACGTGCAGGTCGCTGTTCCCGGCGATGATCAGCTCGTGCGTCTGGGCGTCGCGGCGGAACTGGATGGTCGGGTCCTCCTCCGCCAGGCGGTGCAGGACCTGGGAGATCTTCTCCTCGTCGGCGCGCGATTTCGGCTGCAGGGAGAACGTGATCGAGGGCTCGGGGTAGGTCACCTTGGGGTAGAGGATCGGGTGCGCCTTGTCTGCCAGCGTGTCGCCGGTCTCGGTCTCCTTCAGCTTGGGAATGGCGGCGATGTCCCCGGCACGCACCTCGGCGACGCTCTCCGATTCCTTCCCCTGCAGGACCAGGATGGCGCCGAACCGTTCCTGCAGGTCGCGGCTGGCATTGTGCACGGTCGAGTCGGACTTGATGACGCCTGAATAGACCCGGAACAGGGAAATCTTGCCGGAATACGGATCGGCGATCGTCTTGAAGACGAACGCCGAGGCCGGCTCGTCGGCCTTCCCCTGGCGCTCCGCGGCGGCATGGTCCTTGGGGGTCTCCCCCTTGTAGGGGGCGCGCTCGCCGGGGTGCGGCAGGCAGGCGACCAGGGCATCCAGGAGCGGGTGGGCGCCTATGTTGAGGAGGCCGGAGGCGGCCAGGACCGGATAGAGCCGGCGCTGCTTCACCCCCCGGGCCAGTCCCTGGGTCAGATCGTCCTGCGACAGGGTGCTGGTCTCGAAGAACTTCTCCATCAGGGCGTCGTCGACCTCGGCGACCATCTCCATCAGCCGGTCGCGCGCCTCCTTCACCTCGGCTGCGAGCTCCGCGGGGACGTCCTGGGCCTTGTGGCGACCGCTCTCATCCTTTTCATAGACGAATGCCTTGTTGGCGACGAGATCCACGACGCCCGAGAACCCCTTTTCCGCGCCGATCGGGATCTGCACGGGCACCGCCTGGCGGCCGAACGTCCGGGTGATCGACTCGAGGGCGCGCGCGAACGAGGCGTTCTCACGGTCCAGCTTGTTGATGACGAACATCCGGGGGAGGTCGAACCCCTCCGCGTAGCCCCAGGCCTCCTCGGTCTGCACCTCGACGCCGGCCACCCCGTCCACCAGCACCAGGGCCCCGTCCACCACCCGCAGCGCCGCCTTGGCGTCGGCGATGAAGGCGCCGTACCCGGGGGTGTCGATCAGGTTGATCTTGACCTTCTTCCACTCGAGGTGGCAGAGGGCGGACGAGATGCTGACCTTGCGGGCGATCTCCTCCTCCTCGAAATCGGTGACGGTCGTTCCCTGGTCGACGCGACCGAGGCGATTGACCGAGCCGGAGGAGAACAGAAGGGAGGAGGTGAGGGAGGTCTTGCCGGAGGAGCCGTGGCCCACGATGGCCACGTTGCGGATTTCCGAGATCTCATAGACCTTCATGCGTGGGCTCCCTCAACCCGCGCACGTCACTTCCCGGCTTTGATGTCCTCGTAGATCTTCTGCACCACCGGTTTCACGAGGGGACAGCGCGGGTCGTTGACGTAACAGCGGGCCAGCGTGTCGTTCTTGCAGCCGCAGGAGCAGATCTCGCTGTTGACGCGCTGCAGGAACTTCTCTTTCTGCCCGCGCTTCAGTCCCGCGATGTCGATCCCCGGCAGTTCGGTGAAGTAATTGGCGACCGCGACGATCGGAACGGTGTTCGTCGGAGCAGGCTCGCCCTGGACCGCCCCGGCGGCATTCTGCGGGAGGAGCTCCGGGGCCTGCGCGGCGTTGTCCTCGTCGTCCGCCCCGGCGGCCGCGTTTTTCTGCGATTCCGGCTCGCCGGGTGCCGGGGTCGCCTGCGCCTGAGCCTCTTCGTTCGGCGCGGTGGCCCCGGGAGCGGCCGTCTTCGAGCAGGCGACGGCCATGAGCATGGCGAGAGACACGGCGACGAGGGACAGGTGCGCGCGCGCGATCGGCACTGGAGCTCTCCTTGGATCCTATCGAGGTCCTGACAGAAGCGCGAAGTGTACCGCCGGGCCAGGGGCAAGTCAAGGAACGGAGGCGCGGGTAGTGGGTCAGTTTGACCCACTGCCAGGCGCGCGCCCGCAGGTGGAATGCGCCTCGCGCATGCGCTCCGCCTGGGTTCGCGGCGGATATAATGCCACCGGAGGCTCATGCTCCTTGGCGTCATTCCATCAAGCCCTCGATCCGCGCCTGGCCGCGTCGGTGCTGTCGCTCCTGCGCGGCGAAGCGCCGGCCTTCACGCCGGACCGCGAAGCCATCGACGTGTGGCTGAACCGATACGAGCTCGGTGGCTACCTGTTCGCCCAGTGGTCGGCTGACGGGCGGCTGACATCGCTCCCCGTTGTCTGGCAGGAGGCGTTTCGCCGCGCACATCGCAAGACGGCGGTGGACAGCCTGGCCGCTCTGGCGGAGTTCCGGCTTTTGGGCAGGTTCCTCGTCGACCTGAGGGTGCCGGTCATCGTCCTGAAAGGAGGGGCGTACCTGAACGACCTGTACCAAGACCCCGGCACGCGCCGCCTGACGGACATCGATCTCCTGATGCATCGGGAGGACGCAGGCCGTCTTGCCCGGAGGCTCCTGGACGCGGGCTACCGTGGCGAGACAGCGGTCGACTATCCCTGGAACCGGCGTTTCGAGATGTGGCGCCCGGTCGAGGGTGCCTGCCGTTTCGAGCTGCACTGGTCGATCCTGGACGACGGACCCGAGGCCCTGGCGGAACGCCTGTGGGAGCGATCGGTTCCAGTCAGCCTGGAGGGGGTACCCTGCCGCAGGCTGGACCCGGTCGACGCGATTCCCTATCACTCGGCGCACCTGGCGGCGCACTACTTCGGGCCTCAGCTCAAGTGGGTAGTCGACCTGCGGGAGATGCTGCGACAATGGCGGCCCGATCTGGCGGCCGTGTCGACCGGGTGCAGCACGTGGCGCGCCAGGACCGCCACGTCACTGGCGCTGACTCATGTCTCGAGGCTGTTCCCCGGCGAGGTCCCGACGGGCTGGATCGAGGCGCTGTTCCCCGGACGTATCCAGCGCGCCCTGTACGGGCTCTATCGCAGCGAGGAGCCGCTCGATCTCTTCCGCGTGTCCAACGAATCGGCCTGGCGGTTCCCGCTCCGTCCCTTGACCATGGACGGCCCCGGGGACGCTCTGCGGCTGGGATGGAAGGCGCTGGGCAGGGCCGTGGCGCGCGCCGTCGGGCCACGCCGCGACTCCGCGAGACACGTGCCGCCGTGGGCCTGGTGCGATTGACCCCTCCGATCCGCGAATGGTAGTCTACGATTCGTGCAGAACCCTCGGCTGAAGCAGGTTTCATGGACCATTCCGAGGCGTCCCCTCGGCGCGCACATGTCGATCGCCGGAGGCGTGGACCTCGCCATTAAGCGCGGTCTGAGCATCGGCTGCGCGGCCATCCAGATGTTCACCAAGAGCAACAGCCAGTGGGCTGCCAGGCCGCTGCCGGAGGACGAGGTCCTTCGATTTCGAAGCGAGCGGGCGAGGCTCGGGGACTTTCCGGTCGTCGCGCACGACTCGTACCTGATCAACCTCTGCTCGCCCGACGACCTGCTGTACGAGAAGTCGGTCGACGCCTGCCGGCTCGAGCTCGAGCGCTGCGCCCGCCTGGGGATCGAGACCCTCGTCGTGCACCCGGGGGGACACATGGGGCAGGGGGAGGAGTTAGCCATCCGCAGGATGGCGGCGGCGATCGATCGCATCCACGATCGGGTGCCGCGCAGCGACGCCTCGATCGCCCTCGAGACGATGGCGGGGCAGGGGACGGTGATAGGGCACCGCTTCGAGCAGATCGCACGGATCATCGCACGGACCAGGGACCCGGATCGGGTGGGGGTCTGCCTCGACACCTGCCACGTCTTCGCCGCCGGCTACGACCTGAGAACGCGGCCGGCCTACGAGGAGACCCTGCGCGCCTTCGCGGGGGAGATCGGCTTCGCGCGTCTGCGAGCCGTGCACGTCAACGATTCGAAGCGCGAGCTCGGGTCGCGGGTCGACCGCCACGAGCACGTCGGCAAGGGGTTCCTGGGGCTGGAGGCCTTCCGGCTCCTGATGAACGACGTGCGGTTCCTGGACGTGCCGCTGCTCCTGGAGACGCCGAAGGACGAGACGACCCTGACGGAGGACGTGGAGAACCTCGACCGGCTCATCGGCCTGGTGGTGCCGCGTCCCGCGCGCCGGCCGCTGGGCGCGGGGACCGCGGCCGCGGCACACCGCGCATGAGCGTCCTGACCGTCCGGCCGGGGCGCGCGGCCACTCGACTCCGGATCAACGAGATCTTCCACTCGATCCAGGGGGAGTCGCGCCACGCGGGGCGGCCGTGCGTCCTCGTCCGCCTGACCGGCTGCAATCTGCGCTGCTCGTGGTGCGACACCGCCTACGCCTTCGAGGAGGGGACCGACCTGCCGGTCGACGAAGTCCTCGCGAGGATTGCAGCGCACGGCACGCGCTACGTCCTCCTGACGGGCGGCGAGCCGCTGGCCCAGGAGGGGGTCCACGACCTGGCGCGCGAGCTGTGCGACCGCGGCCACGAGGTGGCGATCGAGACGGGGGGCAGCCTGGACCTCGCGCCGCTCGATCGGCGGGTGATGGTCGTCATGGACCTGAAGTGTCCCGGAAGCGGCATGGGGGACAGGAACCGCTGGGAGAATCTCGAGCTCCTGAAGCCGTCGGACGAGGTGAAATTCGTCCTCGCAGACCGGGCCGACTACGAATGGGCCCGGGACGTCGTCGCCCGATATCACCTGGACGAGCGCTTCGGGGTCCTCTTCTCCCCGGTGCACGGCGTGCTCCACCCGCGGCCGCTGTCCGAATGGGTCCTGGCCGACCGTCTCCGGGTGCGCGTGCAGCTCCAGATCCACAAGTACATCTGGCCCCCCGATCAGCGGGGGGTGTGACGCGGGCCGCCCATGAGTCCGGCAGCCGGCGACAGGCCCCTGGCCGTCGTGCTCCTGAGCGGGGGCATGGACTCGTGCGTGGCGGCGGCCATCGCGCGCCAGACCTGCGAGCCGGCCTTCCTGCACGTCTCGTACGGACAGAGGACGGAAGCGCGCGAGCTCCAGGCCTTCCACGCCATCGCGGACCATTACGGGGTCGCCCGGCGGCTGGTCGCGCGGCTCGATCACCTGAAGGCGATCGGCGGATCGGCGCTGACCGACGAGACGCGCGACGCCGTCCACGCCCGCCGCGCCGATTCGACGATCCCCGACACGTACGTGCCTCTGCGCAACACGCACCTGCTCGCCATGGCGGCCTCGTGGGCGGAGGTCCTGGGGGCCCGGCCGATCTACATCGGGGCGGTCGAGGAGGACAGCAGCGGGTATCCCGACTGCCGCGAAGAGTACTACCGGGAGTTCAACCGGCTCCTGGGCGTGGCCGCGCGGCCGGAGTCGAGGCTGCACGTCGAGACCCCGCTCATCCACCTGAGCAAGGCGCAGATCGTCCGGGAGGGGCTGCGCCTCGAGGCGCCTCTCCATCTCACGTGGTCCTGCTACACGGGGCAGGAGGTCGCCTGCGGCGCCTGCGAGTCCTGCCGGCTGCGACTCCGCGGGTTCCGGGACGCCGGAGCGCGCGACCCGATCCCGTACCGCCCATGAGGCTCGAGGACTTCGACTACCGGCTGCCGCCGGATTGCGTGGCGCAGGAGCCGGCCGGGCGTCGGGACGCCTCGAGGCTCCTGGTCCTCGACCGGGCGGCTCCGGGGCTCGTGGAGACGACGTTCGCCTCGATAGGCAGCCACCTCGCCGCGGGGGACCTGCTGGTCCTGAACGACACGCGGGTGATCCCGGCGCGCCTGCGCGGCCGGAAGGTCACGGGGGGGCAGGTCGAGCTCCTGCTGGTGTCGCGCGAGGCCGGGGATCCCGAAGGCCGGACCTGGAACTGCCTGGCATCCACCTCGCGCGGGCTGCGCCCGGGATCGAGGCTCCAGATCGGCCCCGGGTTCGAGGCGGAGTTCCTGCGGGAGGCCGGGGACGGGCAGGTCCGCGTGCGGCTCCACGCCGAAGGGGGACCCGTCGAGCGGGCGATCGAGCGTCACGGAGAGGTCCCCCTGCCCCCGTACATCCGGAGGGATGCCGGGGACGGACCGGGCGCCGCCGACCGGGAGCGGTACCAGACGGTCTACGCGCGCGTCGACGGCGCCGTCGCCGCCCCCACCGCGGGCCTCCACTTCACGCCCGAGCTCCTGGACGGGCTGCGCGCCGGGGGAATCGCCACCGCCGCGCTGACGCTGCACGTCGGCCCGGGGACCTTCCAGCCTGTGCGCGCCTCGCGCATCGAGGACCACCGGCTCCTGCCGGAGGCCTTCCGCCTCCCGGAGGCGACCGCCGTTGCCGTCGCCGGGTGCCGGGCGCGCGGCGGACGCGTCGTGGCCGTGGGGACGACGGTCGTCCGCGTGCTCGAGGGGCGGGCGCGCGACGACGGCGGCGTCGAGGCGGGGGAAGGGTGGTGCGGGACGTACATCACTCCAGGGCACCGGTTCCGTGCGGTCGACGCCCTGCTGACCAACTTCCATCTGCCCCGGACCTCGCTCCTGATCCTGGTGTCCGCGTTCGCGGGACGCGAACGCATCCTGGCCGCCTACGAGGAAGCCATCGCCCGGGGCCTGCGCTTCTACTCGTACGGCGACGCCATGTTGATCCTGTGAGCGGCCCCTTCTCGTTCCGCACCCTGGCGCGCGACCCCGCGACGGCGGCCCGTCGCGGCCGGCTCACGACGGCGCACGGCACCGTGGAGACGCCGGCGTTCATGCCCGTGGGAACCGCCGGCACGGTGAAGGCCATGGCCCCCGAAGACCTCGAGGCGCTGGGGTACGAGATGATCCTCGGGAACACGTACCACCTGGCGCTCCGCCCCGGGGAGGACGTCGTGCGGCGGCTCGGAGGGCTGCACCGCTTCATGGCGTGGGACCGGGGCATCCTCACCGACAGCGGCGGATTCCAGGTCCTGAGCCTGGCCGACCTGCGGACCATCTCGGACGAAGGCGTGGAGTTCCGCTCGCACCTGGACGGGTCGCTCCTGTCGATGACCCCGGAGCGCAGCATGCAGATCCAGATGGCGCTCGGCAGCGACATCGCGATGGCGTTCGACGACTGTCCGGCCCTTCCGTCCGGGCTCCCCCGGATCGAGGCGGCCGTCCGGAGGACGACGCTCTGGGCGCGACGCAGCCGCGACGCGTTCCGAGGCGAAGGCCGCGCGCTGTTCGGCATCGTCCAGGGGGGGGACGATCGCGCGCTGCGCGAGCAGAGCGCGTCGGAGATCGCCGTCATGGGGTTCGAGGGGCACGCCATCGGGGGCGTCTCGGTGGGCGAAACCGCCGGCCTCAGCCGCGCGGTCGTGGAATCCGCCGTGCCGCTCCTGCCGTCCGACCGGCCGCGCTACCTGATGGGCATGGGGACGCCGGGCGACCTGGTCGAGATGATCGGGCTGGGGTGCGACCTCTTCGACTGCGTCCTTCCGACGCGCAACGCGCGCAACGGGACGCTGTTCACGTCCACCGGCCGGATCTCGATCAAGCGGCGCGAGTTCGCGGACGACCCGCGCCCGATCGACGAGTCCTGTGCCTGCACCGTCTGCCGGCGCTTCTCGCGCGCCTATCTACGGCACCTCTTCATGGCAGGGGAGATCCTGGCCATGCGACTCAACACGCTGCACAACCTGCACCTCTACGCGGACCTGATGCGCGGGGCGCGGGCCGCGATCGAGGCCGGCCGCTACGCCGAGTTCGCCGCCGGCCGGCGCATCGCGGGCGACCCGCAGATTGCGAGGGGGGAAACCGAGTGATATCATCGCGCCCCATGTCGGACGCGCCTTCGAACGCCGCCGTGCGGCGTCCCGTCGATTGGTGGCGGCTGATCCCGCTCGTTCTCCTGGGGATCGCCCTCACCGCCTGCTCGAAGGAGAGCGCCGCCCGGCGGACCCTGTCCCAGGGCATGGCCCTTTACAACGAAGGGCGCTACGCCGAGGCGCTGCCGGCGCTCCAGAAGGCGCGCGAGGCCGGGCTCAAGGACGGCTCGCTGCTCTACCAGCTGGGCTACTGCCGGGAGGTGGTGGAGAAGAGCCCCGATCCGCGGCGCCAGACGTGGGGCGAGGCCGAGCCGCTCCTTGTTCAGGAAATCGCCCAGCCGGGCGGTGCGACGCTCGAGCGGCTCTACTACCTGACGGTCATCTACTCCGACACCGGCCGTTACGACTCCATGACTCAGTACGCCCGCCAGGCGGTGGAGCAGTTCGAGAAGGGCCCGAACCCGAACGCGCTGGGCGGCGAGGACTGGTTCCGCCTCGGCCGCCTGCACGATTTCCTTTCCGAGGAGTCGCTTGCGGAGGCAGCCTACCGCCGCTCGGTCTCGGCCTACTCGGACGGGAAGGGGGGGGCCGCCTCCTATCACTCTCTCGCGCTGGCCCGCGTCGGCGACTACGACCTGAAGGCGGGGCATTACGCGAAGGCGGCCGACGAGTTCGACCAGGCCCTGAAGCTGTACCCGCCCAACACCCAGGTCAACCCGTTCCACCACGGCCTGGCGCTCCTCGCGGTCCGCCGCTACGACGACGCCATCGCGCGCTTCGGCGAGGACAAGGACGAGACCAATACCGAGTCGCAGTACGGCGGCGACCTGGCGCGCAAGGCCAAGGCGGTCGAGCCCATCGACGATCTCGACACCGACGGCAGCCCCATCCAGCGCCTGCCGGAGGAGGTGCTCGCGACGCGGGTCAAGGAGGCGGCCGCGGCGTTCCGTGCGGCGCGCGTCAAGAACTCGTACCGGTCGGGGGACGCCCTGCCGGCCGAAGTGGCGCTCCACCAGAAGCGCTTCGTCGCTCTCGTGATCGAGTACCTCCTGCGCACGAAGGGGATCCAGGAGTTCAGCCTGAAGGAAGGGTTCGCCGACCTGGTGCGCAACTGAACGATGCGGCCGCCTGACGCGCCGATCGTCCTCCTCGGCGACGCCCACTTGCGCGAAGGGGACCCCGAGGTCGGCGCGTTCGTCCGGTTCCTCGACCGCATCCCGGACGACGTCGGTGTCCTGGCCATTCTGGGGGACCTGTTCGCCGTCTGGATCGGATCCCCCGAGCTGCAGCGCCCCCATCACCGCCAGGTCGTCGAGGCCCTCGGGCGCCTGCGCGTCCGCGGGTGCACGCTGGTGTATGTCGAGGGGAACCACGATTTCTTCCTGGAGCGGATCGACGGCGGCCGGCTGTTCGACCGGCTCACCCCGGACACGCTGGAGCTGACGGTCGCCGGCCGCCGCGTCCACCTGGCGCACGGCGACCTGGTGAATTCCCGCGACAGGCAGTACCTGGCCTGGCGCCGCCTTTCGAAGAACCGCCTGTTCTTCACGTCCTTCAGCCTCCTGCCGGCCCGCGCGCGGCTGGCCATCGCCGACCGGCTGGAGGCGCGGCTGGCCCGGACCAATGTCGATTTTCGCCGCGGCTTCCCCCTCTCCGAATGCGAGGCCTACGCCCGCCGCCGGATCGCCGCCGGAGACGAGGTCATGGTGTTCGGTCACTTCCACGAGGAACGGCGGATCGACTACCGGGTGGGAGACAGCCGCGGGTCGGTCTTCGTGCTGCCGGCCTGGCGCGCCGGCCATCGCTACCTGAGAATCGACCCGGGGGCCGAGCCGGCCTTCGCCTCCGCCTGAGCGAGGGCCCGGAACAGCCCCAGGATGCGGAGCGTGATCGCCCCGGGGCGGCCGTGCCGGATCGGCCAGCCGTCGCAGCGGCGGACGGGCAGCACGCCCTTGAGCGTGCCGGTCAGGAACGCCTCGTCGGCCTGGCGCAGATCGTCCGGACCGAGCGCTTCCTCCGCGGTCTCGATGCCGTCGCGCCGCGCCAGCGCAAGGACCGCCCCGCGGGTGATCCCCTCGAGGAGCCCCTCCTCGAGGGCGGGGGTGGACAGCCTGTCCTTCCTCACCACGAAGACATTGCTCGTCGCCCCCTCCGCAAGGCGCCCCGAGGCATTCAGCAGGATCGGCTCGTACGCTCCCAGTCGGCGGGCCTCGCGCCACGCGAGAAAGTTGTTGAGCAGGTTGCTCGACTTGATCGCCGGATCGAGGGCCCCGGGGGCATTGCGCGTCACGTCCACGATGGCGACATCCACGCCCTCGCGCAGCCAGGAGTCGGGGATCTCCGGGCAGGGGCGGGCGTAGATCACCACGGTCGGGGGGCCGCAGGGCTCGGGGTCGTAGCCGATGGGGCCCGGGCCGCGCGTCAGGACGACCCGCACGGCCGCCTCCGCCTCGCCGGTGTCGGCGAGGGTCCGCAGGATCTCCGTCCCGATGTCGACCGGCGCTCGATCGTACGGAATGTCGAGACGCTCCGCCGAGCGGCGCAGGCGATCGATGTGCTCGCGCAGCAGGAACGGCCGGCCGCCGTACGTGCGGAGGGTCTCGTAGACGCCGTCGCCGTACAGGAAGCCGCGATCGAGGGGCGAGATCGACGCCCGGTCGGGCGGGCCGATGACTCCGTTGACGTTGATCCGCTCGGACACCGGAACGTCCCGCGCCTCCCGGGGGAGGCGGCTCGTCAGGGGTGAGTGCTCGTCGGGCCGAACATGCAGTCGTAGCCCCTATCGCAGGCCGCGCCGCCCTTCAGCCCGAAACGGTTGCCGGCATTCAGCCCGAGACCGCCGAAGTAGGACGGCGACGACGTGCCGGGTGAGTATCCGAGGAAATACAGGTGGTCCGGGTAGCGGTACGGGCCGGCCAGCGTGCCGTACGCCACGGGAGGATAGGCCACCGGGACGACGACCGTTTCGCGCGGGGACGGATCCGGCTGGTGGATGTTGATGATCACGGTGGTCCCGCCGCCGGATTCCGTGGACACCTCGACGTCGTGCGAATCGGCCGCGGTTTCGCCGTCCCCGCCGTTCACGACCACCTTGACGGGAGGCGCGGGCGGACGCTCCGGCGCCGCAGCGGCGGGCGCGGTAACCGACGGGCGCGGGGGAATCGTCCGCTCGTCCCGTGCCGGGTCTTCGACGGGCCGGCCCGGGAAGTACCGGCCCTCCGCGTCGACGTTGGTGAGGACGACGATCGGAACCCCGTCCCGATTGACGGTGCGGTAGATCCTGAGATCGGTGGACTGGAAGAGCGTCTCTTCGGCGGGCGTCGCGGCCCGCGCCGCCGTCCCGGGCGCTCCGGAGAGGAGCACGAGCATCGGCGCGTGGAGCGCCAGGATCCTGGTGGTGAAGGGCCCGCGCATCGGAGGGGCCTCCTGCTGCAGCAGGCATTCTAGCACTCTCCATTCGCCCGACCCAGTGTGCTATTCTGCGCGCCACATGAGGGGAAGGGTCCGAGGAGAGCGGCGCCAGACGACGAGAGGCCGGCTGGTTCTTCAGGACGGCTCGGTGTTCCCCGGAGTGTCGTTCGGCGCGCCCCGGCCGGTCGCGGGCGAGGTGGTGTTCACGACCGGGATGGTCGGCTATCCGGAGGCCCTCACCGATCCCTCCTACCTCGGCCAGATCCTCCTGTTCACCTATCCGTCCCTGGGAAACTACGGCGTCCCCTATCCGCGGAGGCAGGGGGAGAACGGCCTGCCGGACCGCCCCTGGGAATCGGATCGGATCCACGCCAGCGGCGTCGTCTGCGCGGCCTACTCGGAGAACTACTCGCACCACACCGCAGGCGCCAGTCTCGGGGCCTGGCTCGCGGACGAGAGCGTCCCAGGGCTCACCGGGATCGACACCCGGGCGCTGACCAAGAGGATCAGGACCCACGGCGCCCTGCTCGGCCGCATCGAGATGGACGGGCACGCCGTGCCGGAGTTCGTCGATCCGAACGAGCGCAACCTGGTGGCGGACGTGTCGGCGCGCGAGGTCGTCCGGTACGGCCGGGGCGGCGTGCCGGTGGTGCTCATCGACTGCGGCCGGAAGAACAACCAGGCGCGGATGCTGGTCCGGATGGGGGCCGAGGTGATCGTCGTGCCGTGGAATCACGACGTCCGTTCCCTGGCGCGACAGTGCGCCGGAGTGGTCATCAGCAACGGGCCTGGCGATCCCCGGCTCGCGGCGGCGACGGTCGCGACCGCCCGCTCGCTGATGCGCCGCAACGTCCCGATCCTGGGGATCTGCCTCGGACACCAGCTCCTGGCGCTGGCGGCCGGCGCGCGCACCTACAAGATGAAGTTCGGCCACCGGGCGCACAACCAGCCGTGCGTCGAGGCGCGCGGAGGCCGCTGCTACCAGACGAGCCAGAACCACGGCTACGCGGTCGACGGCGCGAGCCTGCCGCGCGGTTGGGAGACCTGGTTCAGGAACGCCAACGACGGGTCGAACGAAGGGATCAGGCACCACAGCGGCCCCTGGCGATCGGTGCAGTTCCACCCCGAGGCGGCCCCGGGCCCGACCGGGACCGAGTGGATCCTGGAGGAATTCCTGGAGGAGATCCGATGAGATCCCGCGCGCGCCGGCGGCCCGGCCGCGGCGATCGGCCGATGCGCGTTCTGGTCCTCGGCTCCGGCGCGCTGAAGATCGGGGAGGCGGGGGAGTTCGACTACTCCGGATCGCAGGCCATCAAGGCCCTCAAGGAGGAGGGGGTGGAGGTCTGGCTGGTGAACCCGAACATCGCGACGATCCAGACGTCGCCGGGGCTCGCCGATCGGATCTTCCTCCTGCCGGTCACCCCCCACTTCGTGTCGCGCGTGATCGCCCTCGGAAAGCCGGACGGGATCCTGCTGTCGTTCGGAGGGCAGACGGCGCTCAACTGCGGGCTGGCGCTGCACCGCGACGGGGTCCTGCGCCGGCACCGCGTCCGCGTGCTGGGCACGCCGATCGCGGCCATCGAGAAGACCGAGGATCGCGCGGTGTTCGCGCGCGCGCTGCGCTCGATCGGCGTCGACGTGCCGCGCAGCGGCGCGGCCGGCAACGTGTCCGCGGTGCTTCACGAGGCGCGCCGCATCGGGTACCCGGTCATGATGCGCACCGCGTTCACGCTCGGAGGGCGCGGCTCGGGCATCGCGCGCACCGAGGGGGACCTGAGGCGCATGGCCACGGAGGCGTTCACCACCTCGCCGCAGGTGCTGGTCGAGGAGGACCTCACCGGCTGGAAGGAGGTCGAGTACGAGGTCGTGCGCGACGCGGCCGACAACTGCATCACGGTGTGCAACATGGAGAACGTCGACCCGCTCGGCGTGCACACGGGCGAATCGATCGTGGTCGCGCCGTCCCAGACCCTGACCGACGAGGAGTACTTCGCCCTGCGGGCGCTGGCGTTCAAGGTGATCCGCCACTTCGGGATCGTCGGGGAGTGCAACATCCAGTTCGCCCTCGATCCGCGATCGAACGGCTATCGCGTCATCGAGGTGAACGCCCGGCTGTCCCGCTCCTCCGCGCTGGCGAGCAAGGCGACCGGCTACCCGCTGGCGCGCATCGCGGCGAAGCTGGCCCTCGGTCACCTCCTGCCCGACCTGAAGAACTCCATGAACGACACCACCACCGCCTGCTTCGAGCCGGCCCTCGACTACATGGTCGTGAAGATGCCGAAATGGGACCTGGAAAAATTCCAGGGCGCCTCGCATTTCATCGGCAGCGAAATGAAGTCGGTCGGCGAGGTGATGGCGATCGGTCGCAGCTTCGAGGAGGCGCTGCAGAAGGGCTGCCGCATGCTGGGAGACGGCATCCGGGGCCTGGTCGGCAACGACTTCAACATCCGCCAGTCGCTCAAGGACGTCTCGCAGCCCACGCCGCGCCGCGTCTTCGCCCTGGCCGAGGCCCTGTCGCGGGGCCGCACGGTCGCGGACCTGCACGCCTCGACCGGCATCGATCCCTGGTTCCTGGAGAAGATGAAACGGATCGTGAAGCTGCGCGCCCGGATCGAGGCGTCCGGGCGCCGCCGGGGCGCGCTCGAGGCAGGGCTGTTGCGCCTCGTCAAGCAGGCGGGCTTTTCCGACGATCAGATCGCCGCCTTCACCGGCCGGAAGGCGGCCGCGGTCTCGCGGCGGCGCAGGGCCGCCGGCGTCGTGCCCGTCGTGAAGCAGATCGACACGCTTGCCGCCGAGTGGCCCGTGAAGACGAATTACCTGTACACGACCTATCACGGCACGGAGGACGACCTGGTCCCCGCCGACGGGGAGAGGAAGGTCCTGGTCCTGGGCTCGGGGGCCTATCGCATCGGATCGTCGGTGGAGTTCGACTGGTGCTGCGTGTCGGCGACCGAGGCCCTGCGCCGCCTCGGGTACTCGCCGATCGTGATCAACTGCAACCCGGAGACCGTCTCCACCGACTACGACATGGGACACACGCTGTACTTCGAGGAGCTGACCTTCGAGCGCATCCACGACGTGTGCATGAAGGAGCGGCCGCTGGGAATCCTGCTGGCCTTCGGGGGGCAGATCCCGAACAACCATGCCCTGGCGTGCGCGGCGGCCGGCATCCCCGTGTTCGGCACGCATCCGAAGGACATCGACAGGGCGGAGGACCGGCACAAGTTCTCGTCGCTCCTCGATCGACTCGGCGTGCCGCAGCCCGCCTGGGCCGAGGTGACCTCCCAGCGCGAGGCGCGCCGCTTCGCCGGGCGCGTCGGCTATCCGGTCCTCGTCCGTCCCTCCTACGTGCTGTCGGGCGCGGCGATGCGCATCGCCTCGGACGGGACGGCGCTCCTGGCCGCGCTCAAGGGGGCGGCCGAGGTCTCACGCCGGCACCCGGTCGTGCTCTCGAAGTTCATCGAGGGGGCCAAGGAGCTGGAGGCCGACGCGGTCGCCGCGAAGGGACGGATCCTGGCGGTCGCGGTGACCGAGCACGTGGAGAACGCCGGGGTCCACTCCGGGGACGCCACGGTCGTCCTGCCGCCCCAGAAGATCTACCTCGAGACGGTCCGGCGCATCCGGTCGATCACCGCCGAGCTCGCGCGCGCCCTGAGGATCACCGGACCGTTCAACGTCCAGTTCCTGGCCGTGGACAACCAGGTCATGGTCATCGAATGCAACCTGCGCGCCTCGCGCTCGTTCCCGTTCATCTCCAAGGTGAGCGGCGTCGATTTCGTGGACCTGGCGACGCGGGCGATGATGGGGGCCGAGGTGCGCCCCGTGCCCGCCTCGCTCCTCGACCTCGGCCACATCGGAGTGAAGGCGCCGCAGTTCTCCTTCTCGCGCATCAAGGGGGCGGACCCGGCGCTGCGGGTCGAGATGGCCTCGACCGGGGAGGTGGCCTGCCTGGGGGACGACCTGCCGGACGCCTTCCTGAAGGCGATCCTCGCGGCGGGCTTCAAGCCCCCCACCCGCAAGCAGGTGCTCCTGACGATCGGATCGCTGAGGGACAAGACGAAATTCCTGCCGTCCGCCCGCGTCCTGCACGACCTGGGCTTCACGCTCTACGCGACGCGCCACACGTCGCGTTTCCTCGAGGAGCAGGGCGTGCCCAACGTGAGGCTCTACAAGATCCACGAGCGGCGCAAGCCGTCGCTCCTCGACTACATCACGCCCAACCGGCTGGACCTGATCATCAACGTGCCGGCCGGCTACGACCGGAAGGAGCTGACGGACGGTTACATCATCCGGCGCCGTGCCACCGACGTGGGCATCCCGCTCATCACCAACCTCCAGCTGGCGGAGCTCTTCGTGAAGTCGATCGCGAGCACGAAGTGGGAGGATCTCAAGGTGGAGCCGTACGATCGCTACGTGGGCCCCGCCGCGGGCTGGAAAGGGAGCGGCGACGGAGAGATCGAGGGGCCGGCGTTCGTCCGGGGGACCGGGCGCGCGGAGGACGCGGGCGCCGGCCGTGACGGGGGGAGCGCTCCCGCCCCGGCACGCAAGCCCGTCCGGCGCAGGGTCCGGGTCGAGCCCCCGGCTCAGGCCGTCTTGGCCTGAGCGTCGATCAGGTCGAGGATTCCGCGCTCCCGCAGCTTCTTGAAGGCGCGCAGCGCGTCCACCTCGCGCAGCGGCGAGATGCTGATGATCGAGCGCAGGTCCCACGACCCGTTGACCCGGCTGACCAGGAACCCCTCCTCCGGGCTGAGGTCCTGGCTCATCAGCG
>Ga0070694_100000931_pt1 | contig 16522 bp, 12 predicted proteins | sample KBSK1251metaG_FD_65470 | JGI IMG/M metagenome (GOLD analysis project Ga0070694, IMG submission 65470) | Corn, switchgrass and miscanthus rhizosphere microbial communities from Kellogg Biological Station, Michigan, USA - KBS K1-25-1 metaG | ecosystem: Host-associated > Plants > Roots >... | reverse complement strand
ATTCCGATGATGTTCGGCGTCGGCATCGGCAGTCGCTTCGGATCACCTGAGGGCAGAGCCAGCGGATAGATCGTCACGCCTTGTCGATCCGCTGAAGCGAGCACGCTATTCAAATCAGCGCTCTCGTTCGGCTTGATTGTGGACAGCGCCTCTTCGTCGGTTTGCGCTTTCGTTAGAGTGGCGCGATCCGAGTTGCGCAAATGAGTATCGAGTCCATCCGTAAGGACTACGATCGCCTTGCGACGTTTGCCCTCTTTTTCCAACTCCTGCAGCGCATACTTCAGAGCTTTATAAAAATGGGTTTCACCCTTGCCGTCAGCAATCTGAATTGCGTACGCCGCCTTGTTTCTATCGGCAGTGAACCCGGTCATCGATTTAACTTCTGAATCGAACTTGATAACGGAAACGCGATCTTCCGGACCGAGCGCGTCGAGAAAACGTTGGCTCGCGATTTTCAACTGTGGACGAAAGTTTATCGTCGAGCCTGACATGTCGAGCAAAAGCACCAAACTAAACGGAGAGTCAACAGGTTCGAAAAGTTGTATCGACTGTTTCACTCCGTCTTCGTAAATAACGAAATCGCCCTTGGTCAGAGACGTGACGGCGCGGCCCTGTTTGTCGACCACGCCGATGTTCAACTGCACCAGCGACGTCTCCGTCCGAATGACGTCGTCAACTTCCTGGGCGGCCGCCGGAACACCGGAAAGAACGGCCAAAAGACCAATAATCAGAATTCGATAAACGTGTTTTTCGTATTGCATGGAAAAATTGGTCTGCAAAGTATGCCCGCGCGTGATTAGTTTTTCAAACGTGCTGATTTCGGACGCGGTTGAGGGGAAATCGGTTGCTTAGTTGAGCTACAATCGCGACCCGTCAGCTTAGGAAAGGGCCTCACAAACTTGTCGCTCCTCACGACTTATCGTCCAAACTTTTGCGCGGAATGCGGCGCGAAAATCGTGCGCCTGCGCTGGCGTGCATGGACCAGCCGAAGGTTTTGCGACCAGTGCTCTCCGGGGCTTGTGCGAAAGTACTGGACTCAACGTGCGTTGGCCGGAATGGCGTTGGTATTCCTCGGGTTGTTTATTGGCCGCGCCTGCCGTCGCGAACAACCACCACTCGTGATTCAGCGGACAGCTACTTCGCCTGCGACAAACGCATCACCCGCTCAATCGCCAATTACAATCGAACAAACTTACATGTGTGGAGCTAGAACCAAGAAAGGCACGCCTTGCTCGAGACGTGTCCATGGTCCAGTGCGTTGCTGGCAGCACAAAGGCGCACCCGCGATGTTGTCGCAGGAGAAGTTAGTTATTAAAGACTGATTGAGGCGTGCGCGGAAACGAAATAGCCAGATCCGACAAAAAATAGCCGGATTCGGCAAATGATTCTTATCGCTTTCGCTGCTGCTGGGTGCTACGATTCTTCTCAGCATTGGAGGCCGAGATGCAAGCCTTAAAAACATCTGACCAGGTCGATTTCTCACGGCACTACACACTCGACGAGTTTTGGGCGCTGCCTGACCCCGAGGATCTGTCGCACTATGAACTCATAAAAGGACGTCTTCACATGGTTCCAGGACCTAACCCGCCTCACGGGACGGTTGATTCACGCATGACCAAGTTATTGGTTACATATCTTGTAAACAACAACATCGAAGGGGAAGTACTTCATCCACGCGAACCAGTCTATCGTCGCGCGCAAGATTCGACGTATCTTGAACCAGACATGATGTACGTCTCACCAGCGCTACTAGACCGCTCGGGAGTTAAAAGAACATCCGCTGACATTGTGTTTGAGTATGCGTCACGCAGAACAGGCGTTTACGATCGCACGACAAAAGCCGATGCGTATCTGGACCTGGGAGTGCGTGAGTTATGGCTGGTCGATCCTTTTACGGAGACTGTAGAAGTGCGCCACGCTGGTAAGGCCGACGACACATCAGTTTGGGAAATTTGCCGTTACTCACGCGGCCAGCACGCCAAATCGCGCGTACTCGCCGGTTGGGAAGTTTCGGTTGATGAAGTGTTCAAGGACCTCAGCTAAACAAACGAAATGCAAGCTATAGAAACATCTGTAACGGTCGATTTCTCACGGCGATACACACTCGAGGAGTTTTTGGCACTGCCTGAACCCGAGGATCGCTCGACCTATGAACTCATTGGAGGATTTCTTTACATCGTGCCACTACCTAACCCGCCTCACGGGGACCTCGCGTCGGACTTGGCAAAGGCTCTAATTACGTTTCTCTACGTCAACAACGTTGACGGTAAAGTTTATTTTCCACACGAACCTGTATACCTTCGCACTGAATGTTCAACATACCTTGAACCCGACTTGATGTACGTCTCGAGAGCACTTCGAGAGCGAATGGGATCAAAACGAACATTAGCTGATGTCGTCTTTGAAGTTATCTCGCGAGGAACAAGAGTCTACGACTACACGACTAAAGCCAATGCGTATCTGACGCTCGACGTACGCGAGTTGTGGCTCGTCGACCGTTTTACCCTGACTGTGCAAGTGCATTATCGAGTGAAAGCCGGCGATACACCTGTTTGGGAGATCGTCAAATACTCAAACGGCGAGTACGCCAAATCGCGCGTACTCGCCGGTTGGGAAGTTTCGGTTGACGAACTGTTTAAAGACCTTCGCTAAAAATACTATTTCTTGCCTTGCTCAGTAGCCTTCGACGTCTGCCGCGTGTCGATCGTCTTGATTGGAGCAGCGGGCCTCGGGGGAAGCTTTACGGGCTGTTTCAGCTTCGCCATCATCTCGGCAATGGCGCGTTCGAGTTGGGGATCCTTGCCCGCGATCAGTGACTGCGGATCGTTGTCAACTTCGATGTCCGGATCGACACCGTAGCCCTCGATAATCCACTCGCCATTCTTATTCGCGAATCCAAACTCGGGAACGTTGACCACCCCGCCGTCGATCAGTTGACCGCGATTGGTGATACCAACCACGCCACCCCACGAACGCTTGCCGATTAGTGGTCCAAGTCCGGCTTCGCGGAACATCGCCGGAAAGATGTCGCCGTCAGAAGCAGAGTTTTCATCCAGCAGCGCGACCATTGGTCCAATGAAAACACCGTCGGGATACGTCGTAGCCTCGTCGTTGGTGCGTGCATAACCCAACGACAGCACCTTTCGGCGCAGTCGCTCGATCAGCATACGCGACACGTTTCCACCACCATTCGCACGCACGTCGACAATCAGCGCCTCCTTGCGCAACTGCGGGTAATACCACTTGATAAACTCACGAATGCCAGCGGCGCCCATGTCAGGAACGTGGAGGTACCCAACTCGCCCGTTTGTCGCTTTGCTGACCTTTTCACGATTGTGGTCGACCCAATCGAGATAGATCAGGTTTTGTTCGTCGGTAATCGGACGGTACGAAACAGTCCGCGCACCCTGCATCGTCGGCGTTTTATTCAACGTCAACTGAACCGGATTGTCGGCTTTGTTTCTGAGCCGCCGGTACGGATCGTCTGTCGCTTTCAACTCTTCACCATCGATCGCAAGCACGTAATCGCCGACGCTCGCGTTCACACCAACTTCCGTTAAAGGCGAGCGATAAATGTCTTCCCCGTTTTCACCGCCGAAGATCTTCGAGATGCGATAGCGCCCCGCCTGCTGGTCCAACTCAAAACGCGCGCCCGGCAAACCGGAACGCGGCCGCGGCGGAATCTGGAAATCACCACCATCGATGTACGCGTGCTGCACGGTAAGTTCCGCGATCATCTCGCTGATGACGTAGTTGAGATCCGAACGATGGCCTACATACTTGAGCAGTGGCTTGTACTGCTCGCGTAACGCAACCCAGTCGTAACCGTGCATGTTCGACACGTAGAACCAGTCGCGATAGCGCCGCCAAACTTCGTTGAAGATCTGATTCCACTCTTCGACCGGAACTCGATCAACGTACAAACCAGAAGTTGCAATCGCTTTGCGCGTTTTTTCGCCGACAGGCGTGGCATCGTACAAGTTGTACGTCGTCTGTCCCGGTCCCTGTGCAACAAGGACCTTCGAACCATCGTCAGAAAGAATGTACCCACGGATGTCGTCGACCAGCGTCGTCTCCTTGCGATCTTTCAAAGAATAGATTTTCAACGACGCGTTTCGATCACCTTGCCGGCCGTAATAACCTGCGCTGCCGACGCCGTAAAGCAAGTGTCCAGTTTTCGCCGAGAGACCACCGTAGTTATCAGCTCCAACTGGAACGCGCGCAACACGTTCTGCAATACCATCGAAATCGATCGTTAACGTCGGAGGAGGTTTCGGTGCCACTGCCTCAGGCTTCGGTGACTCGGTCGGCGCCGCAGGCGCGGGCGCATCCGCAGGCTTGTCGGCAGCGGGAGAAGCAGCCGGCTTCGGTGACTCTTCCGATTTAGCGATAGTTACTTCGTCGCTCTCAGGCGGAAACGGATGTTTGACGTCTTTACGCAAGGCAACGGCGTAGATGTAAGTCTGACGATTGGTCGCGTAATTGAATTCGACGCCAGAAAGCTGTGGCGCAAATTCTCTGTCGCTGAAGTAGTACAGATAGTTGCCCTGCGGATCCCACGCGGGATTGTAGGAGTTGAAGTTATCGTCAGTGATACGCCGCAACTGCCCGTCAGTCGCACTCCAAACAAACACCGACGCAAACTGATTCTGGTTGGCCATCGTAAACGCCAGGAAGTTTCCACGCGGAGACCAGATGTAATCACGAATCTGGCCGCGCGGCGAATCCGTCACTTCGACGATTTTGCGATCCGCGAGAGTCAGCACAAACAGCTTGCCATCTTTGTCGCTGAACGCGATTCGTTTTCCATCGGGCGCCCATTCCGGCTGGTAACGCATTGCGGAGCCGCCGTTGGTAATCTGCTCGGCAGGCTTCGAACCATCCTGCGGTATCAGGTAAAGCTCTTCTTCACCACTCTTGTCTGAAACGAACGCGATCTGCGAGCCATCGGGTGACCAACTGGGCCACTTGTCGTGCGCACCTGATGAATCAGTCAGATTCCGCGTCGGACCTTTCTCAATCGGAGCGCTGAAAATATCTCCGCGCGCTGCAAATAGGGCGCGCTCACCTTTCGGACTCAGATTAACCGACTCGATCAGGTTTCCAGCGGCGACTCGACTCGGCCGACTCCAGTTACCTTCATCCGGTACGTTGATCGAAATCGGCGTGCTCTTTTTCGTTCGCGCGTCGAGCACCTGAAGCTCGCCGTTCAACTCATAAACAATCTGACCTTCATTATCTGAGCTGGGCCAGCGGACGTCCCACGGCCGGTTGCTGGTGACCTGCGTGGTCCTTCCGTTGGAGGTGCTATACGCGTAAAGATTGAAATGCCCATCGCGATCTGAGTTAAAGAAGATCGTGTCGCCAACCCACATCGCATCGCGGGTGGCTCTCGGGCCCTCGGTGATGCGTTTGGCCGAGTTGTTCTTCAGATTGAAGATATAGAGTTGATTCGCCTGACCGCCGCCGTACCGTTTTTCGGATCGGAAGTCGCGCGACTGTGGCGAGTAAACGATCTCGTCGTTGGTCGGCGACAGATCGCCTGAACCGGCAGTCGGCATCGGAAAAGCGGTGGCTGGACCGCCATCGACGGAAACTGAATACAGTCGCGCAATCGGAAGCGACCACGAATCACGAAGCCCTCGAAAGTAGATCCGCTTGCTGTCTTTGCTCCAGCCAAACACCTGGTTGTCCCAGCCCCACCGAGGCGCCAAAGGCCCGCGCGCGGGATAGAACGTCAGTTGTCGTGGCTCGCCGCCCGAAGTCGGAACGACGTAGACCTGTTCGTCACCGTCGTACTGGCCTGTGAACGCGATCCACTTTCCGTCAGGAGAGAATTTCCCGAATACTTCCACGCCCGGGTGCGAAGTTAAACGCATGGCAGAACCGCCAGCGGACGGCGCTGTCCAGAGGTCGCCGGCGTACGTGAACACGACGCGGTCGCCTCGGATGTCGGGAAAGCGCAAAAGTTTTGTTTGCGAATAAGCCGAGGTTGAGAGCACCAACACGCCGGCGAACAGGGCGAAAAATTTCTTAATAGACAAGGGGGGTCCTCCTTAACGGTAATTGCCGATTGCCAATTGCCGATTGCCAATTTGTTTTTCGCGGATGATGCGAAAGCTAGCTATCAGCCAATCGGCAATTGGAAATCGGCAATCGGCAATCGGCAATGTTCTTACTTCCGATTTTTGAACGCGTCGTTCAATTCTGTGTGCCTACTGGTTAACACCACCGGGCGGCCATCTATAAACAAATATCTGATGCGAGTGCGAATTTCGAGCAAATCGCCGTCGGTAACGACCAGATTTGCCATTTTCCCAGCCTCGATCGACCCCAAACGGTCGCCGACGTTCATTATCTGCGCGGGATAGAGCGTGACTGACTTCAGCGCATCGGCCTTCGAAAGACCGTAAGCCGCCGCCATTCCTGCATATTGAGCTAGATTCCGGACTTCTGCGCCTGCGTCGCCGGTGGAAATGCAAAAACGTACTCCAGCCTGCAGAAGTTTCGCCGGTTGCTCATAAAGTGTGTCGTACGGGTCGTCCTCACGACCCGGCAGCGAGAAGATTCCAGTCAGGATCACTGGAACGTTCTTCGCTTTCAACAGGCTCGCCACCTTCCACGCGTCGTTTCCGCCGAGAATTATCGGTTTCAACTTCATCTCTTCGGCGAACCGAAGTGAGCCACGAATTTCAGCTTCGCGTTCCGCGCGGAAAATGACCGGCTGTTCACCGCGAACGTACGGAACGAGCGGTTCGAGTACGACGTTGCGATCCGGACGCGGCAACGACTTGTCTTTCTCGTAAGCATCCTGCGAACGGCCGTAGGCTTCCGCATCGCGGAGCATTTTTCGAATTTGGTCGAGTTCGCGCTCGTTCGCGGCCAGTGTTTCAGAGGTTATGGCCTGTTGCTGTTGCGGGCCAAAACCTCCGCCCCCACCACCGCCTCCGAGGCGTGGATAGTTAATGACGAGCGCCGCCTGCGGAACCACAGCCATTTCTTTTGGAGCGGTGCCGAGAAGATTGATGACTGCCGCCTGTCCGGAGATTAATCCGCCCGCGGGTGCAGTCACTGTCGTCGTCACACCTTCAACGCGGGTGACGGCGATGTGAGCACTGTGTGGATTAACTGCGATGATCGCTTTCGCGTTTGGGTTTAGATCGCCGACTTCGGAAGTGTCGACCGTGCCGTTAGCGCCCTGCGGGACTTCGACGAGTCCCATGTTTGTGCCGGCGTCGATCATTCCGGGATAAACAGAAAGGCCGGTGCCGTCGATCGTCTGCGCACCAGCCGGAACGGACACGTTCGTGCCGACAGCCTCGATCTTGCCGTCGCGAATCACAACTGTGCCGTTCTCGATGTCCGGACCACTCACGGTGACGATGCGAGCGTTGCGAATTGCGAAAGTGCCGCGCGCGGGAATCACGCCTTGTTGCGCGGTTGGATTGCCGATCTGCTGGGCCAACACGGAGGAAGCGCAAATCAGAATTGCGATTACGATTTTGATCATCTGGATCTCTCCTCGAATAGGTCCTATAGGACCGATAGGACCTATTGTGACGGACGACGGCGGCGTGGTCCTTGAGATGGCGTGCCTGGCGCCGCAGGCTTGTTCGGCTCGGCTTGTTCCAATCTTGCACGCTCCTTCGCGAGCTCTGGACGTCTCGCCAGGTCCTCCTGACGATCGAAGAAGACCGTGCCATCGACGAAAGTCGTATCCACGCGCGAGTAGACGCTGAACGGATGGCCGTTCCAGATCGCGACGTCGGCATCCTTCCCGACTTCGATCGAGCCCACACGATCCTGAATGCCGAGCTGAATCGCGGGATTGAGTGTGATCATCTTCAGCGCCTGCTCTTCCGTCATATCACCCCAGTGCATCGCTTTTGCCGCTTCGATATTCAACCGGCGCGCTCTTTCGTCGGAATCGGAGTTCATCGAGACAACGACGCCGGCGCGCGTCAGGATAGCGGCGTTATATGGAATGGCGTCATAGGCTTCGATCTTGTAGCCCCAGGAGTCTGCGAAGATCGACGCGCCTGCGCCGTGTGCCGCGATCTCTTTTGCGACTTTGTAACCCTCGAGCACGTGCTGGAAGGTTTTGATCTTGAAACCAAACTCATCCGCGAGATTGATCAGCATCAGGATCTCGCTGGCGATGTAGCAGTGCGCGTGAACGTAACGTTTACCTTCGAGAATTTCGACGAGTGGCTCCAGTTGCAGATCTCGTCTCGGCGGAATCAGGTTCTTGTCCTTTCCGGCCGCCGCGCGATACTCATCCCACGTGCGTTTATAATCCCGCGCGCGCGTGAACGCGTCGCGAATAACTTCTTCGACGCCCATGCGCGTGTTTGGATAGCGACGCGTGACACCGGGTATGTTCGGCGCGCTGGAACGCTTCACGTTTTCACCGAGCGCGAACTTGATTCCCGGCATCGCTCCGGGAAAAAGAAACTCGCTCGCCGGACGTCCATACTTGATCTTCACCACCGTATTTAACCCGCCAATCGGGTTCGCGGAGCCGTGCAGCAGATTCAACGTCGTTACGCCACCCGCCAGTTCGCGGTAGAGATCGACGTCCGTGGGATTCAACACGTCTTCTGTTCGCACCATCGACGTAACCGCGAGCGTGCTTTCGTTGATGGTGTCGAGCATCGAGTGTGAATGGCAGTCGATGATGCCCGGCATCACAAACTTGCCCGTGGCGTCGATGATGCGTGCGTTCGCAGAGGCGTTCAGGTTCTTTCCGACGCCCGCGATCTTGCCGTTTCGCAGCAGCACATCCGTGTTCTCGAGTGTGCCGCGCGTCACGGTAAGCACGGTGGCGTTGCGGATAAGTGTTTCGTTCGACGTTTGTCTCTGCGCACGCGCCACATTCAAGGGCAATGTGCTAATGATTGAGAGAAACAGGAGTTTTGCGATGAATCGTTTCATATTTACTCCGTCAAATCCGCGCGAATCAGTTCGGTTGTCCCGATCGCGTGGCCGTAAATGTTCCTGGTGACGATCCGACGATCGTCACGCTTCCGCGGATTTCGTTGTTTGCGAGTGTGCCTGCGAATGTTGCTTCGCTTGTCTGCCCTTCGACGTTCAAAGCGACTGTGAATCGCACTTCACCGGCGCTCGTCGTTGAAGCATTTGAGATTTCACCCGCGCCGAGTGGTCCTGAGATCGAGCCTGTAAGACGATCTCCTTCCTGCCGCAAATTCAATGTGATCGACCTGTCGCTCTGGCCGAGGTTGATGTTGACAGCCCACGTTCCACTCAGAACGTTGCGAGATGGACCACCAGTCGGTGGTCTGAGTTCAACTGGACGGCCATCAATGAAAACATGCGCGACGCGAGTGTCGCGTGCAAAGAGATCTCCACGCGTCACAGTCAAGTTCGCAATCTTCCCCGCCTCAATCGATCCGAGTTGACTCTCCACGCCGAGTATCTGCGCAGGCCAGATCGTAAATGCACGCACGGCGTCCGCCGCTTGAAGCCCGTTTTCGATGACTCGGCGCGCATTGCCCATGAGATCCGCAATGTCCGTCAACGAACCTGATTGAAACGCGAAGCGCACACCTGCTTTCGCGAGCTTGCTTGCTGTTTGTTGTGCTTCGACTCGTTCACGAAGAACGCGCAGCGGTTCGGGGTCCGCTTCCGCCATCGCCGGCGTCGTGCGTTTCGGCAGGTTGAGCGACAGCAATACCGGCACGTTCTGTTTTGCTAAACGTTCTGCGACACGATCCGCTTCGCGACCACCCGCGATGATGAGACGAAGTTTGAACTCGGATGCGAGATCCAGCGCGCGAGTTATTTCTCGTTCAGTGTTAACCAGCATCACAACCTGCATTCGCCCGTCGACCACGGGAATCAACGCGGCGAGAGATCGATCAGTGTCGGGCCGGCGGGTGCCGCGCGGATTTCGTTCGTAGGTCGCCATCGAATCGCGATAGCGTTGTGCGTCGAGCATCATCTGTCGCAGCGTCGAAAAGACGCCCAGGAGGGAACCCGGATAAGTCCCGCGGAGCGGTGTGAAGCCAACGTGCATCGCGACGGGCGAACGCACAATCATCTGCTGCGGTGTCTCGCCGGAAAGATTGATCAATGCCGATTGGCCCATCCAGATGCCCGTGCGCGGCGTTGTGAGCGCAGTTGTAATGCCGATACTTCGTGATGATTCGATCTCGGTGCCGCCGGTTCGAATCACGTCTTCCACCATCACTTCGGGTTGCAGGCCTGGAGGTTGAGTCGAATTTGGACCACCGCGCGGGCTGGGACTTGGCCCTGGGAGGAAAGCAGCTAAGCCAGTAGCAGGCGACGGCGACGGTGAAGGCTCCGGAAGGCCAAGATCCGTGTAAGAATCGATGAGACCGGGGTAAACAGTTAACCCGGTACCGTCGATGACGCGTGCATCCGGAGGCGCATGAACATCGGCGCCGGCAGCGGCGATCAAGCCGTTGCGAATGACGACGGTGCCGCGTTCGATGACGGGTCCGGAAACAGTGACGACGCGAGCATTTGTGATCGCGTAAGTATCAATTGCGCTGCGCTGAGCGTTGGTGTTTAGGTTAAGAGAAAGCGCGACCAACAAAAGCGCCAGTACCGCGACAGGAAGGCGCGAACGGACTTTTGGCATAGACAACCAAATCCTCACGTTTCGGATTTTGCGAAAAGCGTTTCAGGAAAGATGGGGAAGCTTATCGTAAGAATGGGCGGTGAGGGAAGTGCGGCTGAGGGTCGAGTGGCTAAATCGAAGTTCTTCTCTGCGTATCTCTGCGTTCCTCCGCGCCTCTGCGGTAAAGAGCTAGTAGAAAAGTACTAACCGCAGAGGCGCAGAGGAACGCAGAGATACGCAGAGTTAAATCAGGGGCGGTTACTTGTTCGCGTTTGCCTTCGGTTTCGCGTTCGCGTTGGCGTTCGCGTTTGTGTTGCCAGCCGAAACTTTCAACTGGTTCTTCACGCTCTTTACGCCTTCGACTGATTTAGCCACAGTTTCAGCACGCGTCCTCTGAGCTGCGCTGGCGACAGTCCCCGTCAGCGTTACGACTGCGTTATCCACGTCAACATTGATCGTTGAATCGCGGAGATCATCAGCAGCCGCCAGGTCGAAGCGCACCTTCACCCAGAGCCAGCCGTCATTCAAGCCGCTGCCAACTGTTCGCCCTGACTCGCGTGCCTCGCGCTGGTATCTCTCCTTGTCGCGTTCGTACTCCTCGCGAGTCGGCGCACGCCGCGTGTTCGTGTTAGCGTTAACAACCGGTGTCGACGTCGCGACGGTATTGGCGTTAGCGTTCGCATTTGCATTTGCGTTAACGGTCCTGTTGTTGTTAGCTGCGTTATCGCACCCGACTAGTAACACCGCGATCGCCGCTATCAATATTATTCCCTCGATTCTGCGTCTCATTCTGCAAAAAACCTCCTCTACATTGAACAACCCAAGTTCGGAAAACATACGTTCCTTGCAGGAGGTAGCAACTGATGGGCCTAAACGCGGGAATCAGAACTTTTTACCACTTAACACTTCCTTCTTTTGTTGTGTCGATTTCCGCAACATTTGGTGTGTCGCCGAAGAGGTAGCCTTTGATGTTGTCGAAGAGGAAGTTTTGTGCGTCAGGGCTGGTGAGGTCCAGGCCGTAGTGATTGATGATCTGCGTCTGTTTTTGCAGCCAATCGCGCCAGCAGGGCTGGCAGATCTCGGCCGCGATTCTTTGTCCCAGCGCATTTGGAAACGGTGCGAACCCGAGCCCCGGACGTTTTTCGCCGCAGTGTGTGCATTTAATATCTTCAGCCATGTTGAATGCCTCCTTGTTGAGCCGCTCGGATTGCTGCAATCGTATCATCATCTTTCGGCTTAAATAAGCCGAGCGGGCGCACGTCGCTGTGACGCAAAACTCCCTGCGCATCGATCACAAACACGGATCGCGCCACCTTCCCGGGAATTAACGATCGCGCGCCGTAAAGCTTTGACGCCGTGCCATCAGAATCGGACAGCAGACGCAAAGGCAGGTTGTGATGCGCAGCAAATTTCTGGTGCGACTCAACTGAGTCTGACGAGATACCGACAACCTCCGCGCCAGTAGCCACATAATCTTCCCAACGATCGCGCACCGAACACATCTGCCGGGTGCAGATCGGAGTTTCATCACCGGGATAAAACAGCAGCACAACGACTTTGCCGCGATGGTCCGACAAGCGCCAATCGTCGCCGTTGCCATCTTTGAGCGTGAAATCAGGCGCCGGTTCGTTGAGAGTTGCTTTGTCCATCACTTGACCAGTCCTGCGAGAATGTTCAAGGCTTCGTCGAGCTCTTCATCTGTGTTGAAGAAATGCGGCGACACGCGCAGACCGGCGCCAGGCCGCCAGTCAACAAACACTCTCTTTTCCGCCAAACGTTCTGCTGTCTGTTGCGCGTTATCGACTCCGATCATGACCGATCCACCGCGCTGACTTTTTTCGAGAGGCGTGTTAATGGTCCAACCTCGCTCGCGACCAAAATTGATCATCGATTCGGTGCGGCGTTGTGATTCAGCAGCGATTTCGGCAATGCCGACGTCTTCGATGATCTCGAGCCCGGGTATTGCCGAGTAGAGCGCGGGAATACTCGGCGTGCCTTGTGCAAACCTTCTGACTGACTTCGCGTAACGCAACGGCGCGTGCGCGAAGTCGAAAGGCGAATCGTGTGCGACCCAGCCGGTCAAACGAGGTCGCAAATCTCTTTGCAGATCCGGTCGCACGTACAAATAGCCGCATGATGGACCACCGCAAAGCCATTTGATGGTGCCTCCGATCAGAAAGTCGACATTCCAGTCAGCGGCGTTTAGTTGTAGCACACCCGCTGACTGGTAAACATCCAACAGGACGAGAGCGCCCTTCGCATGCGCGCGTTCGACGATCGCACGCGCATCGACGCGATATGAGCTGCGATAGGAAGTGTGCGATAGTGCCACGAGGCTCGTTTCGCTGTCGATCGCTTCGAGAATTCGTTCCAGCGGAACTGAAATACCGTCCGTCGACGGCACCACGTCGACTTTCGCGCCGGTTTGGCGCTGTGCGTCCCAGAAATATTCCATCGAAGGGAAGTCGAGCGCAGTCGTGACGACTTTGTTTCTGCTGCCGCTTTTGAAGTCGAAGCACGAAGCGACTGTAGCCATCGCGATGGAGGCGTTTGGCTGGATCTGAACTGAACCCGGTTCGCCGCCGAGGATGAGCGCGATGCGATCGCCAACGCGCCGCGACAGGGTCCACCAGTTCGTGGCCCATGCGTCTTCGCTGGTGTGGTGTTCCCACGCGTCGTAGTAAGCAATCATCGACTCGCGCACAGCACGAGGCACCGGGCCGAGGCTGTGACTCAGCAGGTGAATGCCCGAGGCCAGGGTTGGGAATTCGTTGCGGTGGCGGTTCATATAGGTCCTATAGGTCCTATAGGACCTATAGCTTGTAACTCATCAGTTTTTTCTCGACGGCCAGGGAATCCCTCTGCAACTCCTCGCAAACACTCTTCGCCTCGTCGCCTATCGGCGGATCGTGTCGCTCCTCGCGAATCGCCTCAAGGATCTCGCCAGCCACAAACTCTTTCGTCATCTTCGGCACATCAGCACCGCGACTCATGTCAGTGTCGATCGTCGTCGGCATCACCGTGATCACGCGAATACCATGAGACGAAAGATACGCGCGCAACGCCTGGCCCAACGAAAGCACCGCTGCCTTCGTCGCACAATACGTTGCTACGATCGGCAGATTTACTTTCGCAAACGCCGTGGCGACGTTGACGATCATGCCGTCATGCTTGCTCATCATCCCGGGCGCAACAGCTCGCGTGACGCGCAACACGCCGAGATAATTCACTTCCATCTCTTGCTGCACGGCTTCAAAATCCATCGTCAGCGGATTGCCGAAACCTGCAACGCCGGCGTTGTTTATCAAAATGTCGAACGTGCCCATTCGCGAAACGGCCTCGACGTCCGCGTCGCGCCTCACATCCAACTGAACCGCAGTCACACGTGGTCCCTGAAGCGCTTCGCGAGCTTCAGGGTTTCGTGTTCCAGCGATCACTTGCCCTACGCCCGCATCGATCAGTGCTGTGACAAGTGCCCGGCCGAGTCCGCGACCAGCGCCAGTGATGAGTACTCGTTTCCCTTCAATCTCCATGTGCGTCAACCTTCGAAACTTTACTACTACGTTGCGTTCGCGCGAGCTGATACAACAGCACGCCGGCCAACCCCCAAACGACTATCAGCTCAACACTGGTCAACGAACCAGAATTGATCCGCTCCATCAGGGTCTGTGTTCTCAGCACTTCCGCATCCTGCCGCAACTGAATCACGATCAACACGGCCATCGAAACGAAAGAGAAAACGGCCGCCGCCTGTTGCACGCGACGCGGCAGGCTGATCTCAATCTCGCTCGAAAGCGCCGGGTTCAGTCGAGGGAGGAACAAAAATACTAAGCTGTGTATGAAATAAAGCACGACCAGCGCAAACACTGCAACGTTCAAAGCGAGTGCAAGCTGCCCGCTCACCAATAAAATCGCACAAAGGATTAGCGTCAGCGTCAAGCCGCGAATGGGAGTCGCGGTGATTTTATTAATGACGCCGAGCCAGCGCGGCGCCAGACCATCCTCGACAAACATGATCGCGAGGCGTGATGGAACGAAGATCGTCCCGTTGAGGGCAGTCATGATCGCTGCGATCGCGCCGATAGTGACGAAGATCGCGGCGCCGGCGGGAAGATAGATCGACGCTACTTCAGCCATGGGCGCGCTGGTCGCTTGCAATCGCGCACCGGGCAGGACACCAAACGAAACGATCGAAGTGAAGACATAGAACAGTGCCGTGATGGTGATTCCCTTCAAGAGAATCCTTGGCAGCCGGTGCGTGCTGTCTTTCACTTCGCCCGCCGTTTGTGCGATCGACTCGAAACCCGCGTAAGCGAAGAACAGCGGCAGCAAACTCGCGCCGAAACCACCCACGCCGTGTGTGAAGAATGGCGTGTAGTTCGAAGTATCAAGAACAAAGAGTCCCGGCACGATCAGAACCAGCAGCGCCAGGCATTTTAACGCCGACATCGCGACCTGCATGCGCCCGAACCAGCGAATGCCGATCACGTGAATTGCGTAGAACACCACCAACGCTGCCAACGCTAGAGGTAATCGATACGTTTTCGCGTCGATGCGATTGCCGCTGAGCGCGATCAAGTATCCGGCGAGCGCGTTCGCAAGATACGCGCCCGCGCCGATGTACGAAATGATCTTGAGCCACGCGCCGACGTACGCGAGACGAAAGCCTTTAACGGTTCGCGAGATGTGCAGGTACTCGCCTCCAGGCTCGCGACCGAGTGGCGTTGAAAGATATGCAGCGTAAGGGATCGACGTCGCAAGAATCGCGGGTGTGAGAAGGAGGTAGCCGAGAATCACACTTGGACCAGTGAGCGCCCATGCCTGGCTTGTGACCTGGAAAATGCCTGCGCCGATCAGGATACCGATCAGTGTGGCGTAGGATTCGAGCGTGCCGAGGTCGCGACGCAAGCGCGATGTAGGCGGAATATTGAGCGAATCATTGGTCATATATCATTTGACATTTATCATTTGTCATTTTTTCTGAAGCCGGAGGTGGTCAAAATAATAAATGACAAATGTCAAATGACATATGACCAATGATTACCTATTCATCAGCTTGTTGGACGGCAACTTGGGATTTAAGACTTTCTCGGCGCTCTCGACGCCGGCGACCGGAAGTTTCTGCGAATCGATCAAACCGAGTTGGGCCAACACAGACGCCTGGTCCCAGTAGATATGTTCGTGGGCCAACTTGCCGTCGCGGAAGTGAACGATCACGACGAGCGCTACTTTGACGTGTTTGCCTGTGGGCTGAACGCCCGGCAACATCCAGTCCATCGTGATTGTGTGCGTAAATTCAAACACCATCTCATCGACGACACGTTCTATACCAATAGTTCGCGAAACGGGTGTCATCGTTGTGTCGGGGGGCATCTGTGGAATGAAGCGCTTCGAATAAAACTCGCGCAGTTCGTCGTGCCCCACGCCGCCGGTCATCACGGGTACGTGGTTCACGTACGAATCAGAAACCATCGTTTCGAGCGTGTCGTCGGTGTTGCGCGTTGCGAATTCATATTTCACGTGGTCGTCCCAACGCGCGGAGAGGGTTTGCTGCGCGCTTGCGAGGCCGGCGCCTGCGAGATGGGTCACAAGGAATTCAAGACTCCGGAGATTCGCGAGTTCCGCAGCCGCCGCGTCGTAATGCTCACCGCCCGGACGTCCAAAAGCATGCTCGAGACCCGCATAATCGTGAATCGTGACCAGCGGATTGCGATCGAATTTGTCGTGAATTTGTGCCTGCGCTTCGGGTGGGCAGAACTTATCGTGCTCCGCGATGTGCAGGAGTAATGGACTGCTCAGGTTCTTTGCTTCGTCCAAACTCTTTTCTATGCTGACACCGTAATATCCGACGGCGCAATCGGGTTTGAAGCGCGTCGACAAGAGGTAAGCGAGATTTCCGCCCATGCAAAAACCGACGGC
>Ga0070694_100000929_pt1 | contig 16583 bp, 22 predicted proteins | sample KBSK1251metaG_FD_65470 | JGI IMG/M metagenome (GOLD analysis project Ga0070694, IMG submission 65470) | Corn, switchgrass and miscanthus rhizosphere microbial communities from Kellogg Biological Station, Michigan, USA - KBS K1-25-1 metaG | ecosystem: Host-associated > Plants > Roots >... | reverse complement strand
CCGGAGGCGCAGAAGGACCGCTTCATGCTCAAGATCACCATGGACTACCCGGCCCAGGAGGAGGAGCTGTCGCTGGCCGCCCGCACGCTGGGCGAGGACGCGCCGGAGGCGGTGCTCGCCGCGGGGGAGGTGCGCCCGGTCCTTCCCGAGGCCGAGATCGGCTCGATGCGGCGCGCTCTCAGGGGGTTGACGGTGCGTCCGGATCTGGCACGCTACGCCGTGGACATCGTCCGGCGGACCCGGCAGCACGACAGCGTGCTGGTCGGCGCCGGGCCGCGGGCTACGCAGGCGCTCCTTCTGGCCGCCCGCGCCCGGGCGGCGATCGACGGCCGCGACTTCGTCACGCCCGACGACGTCAAGGCCCTCGCCCGCGCCGTCCTCGAGCACCGGCTGATCCTGAGACCCGAATACGAGATCGAAGGGCTCGGCCTCCACGAGGTGGTCGACCGGATCCTCGCGGACGTCCCGGTGCCCCGGTGATCGTGCCGCGGCCGCGCCTCCTGTTCTGGGTCGGGGCGGCAGGACTGCCGCTCGCGACCCTCGCAGCCGCCGGCCCGGCGGTCGAATCGACGGTCGCCGCGATCGCGGGATTGTTCATCGTCATGGTCCTGGCCGATGCGGCATGGGCGCGGCGGCGCCTGGCCGGCCTGGCGGTCGGCCTGCCGCCCGTCGTCCGCCTGATCCGCGATCGCGCCGGATCGTTCGACGTGGAGCTGCGCAACCCGGCGGGCCGGGCCCTCGGCGTGAGGATCGGGATCGCGTTCCCACCCGGCATCGAGACGCCTCACCCGGATATCGCCGTGGATCTGCCGCGCGGAGCCCCGGCGGTCCGGCTCGCCTGGCCATGCCGGCCGCGGCGCCGGGGTTCGTTCCGGATCGAGGGTTGCCGCATCGAGTGCGCTTCCCTCCTCGGCTTCTGGGCGGCGCGCCGCGCCGCTCCCGCCTCCATGGAGATCCGGGTCCATCCCGATCTGCGGGCCGAGGGGCGCGCCATGGCCGCCGTCTTCCTGCGCCGCAGCCCGGCGGGAACGCACGCGCATCGGCAGGTGGGGAAGGGACGGGAGTTCGAGAAGCTGCGCGAGTACATCTCCGGCGACGGCCTCGACGAGATCCACTGGAAGGCGACCGCGAAGCGCGGCCGCCTGGTGACCAAGGTGTTCCAGGTCGAGCGGACGCAGGAGGTGTACGTGGCCCTCGATGCCTCGCGCCTCTCGGCCCGCCCGTCGGGCGATCCGCCGTCGCCGGCCCTGGAGCGCTACGTCACCGCGGCGCTGTCGCTGGCGATCGCGGCGCAGCATCAGGGAGACCATTTCGGCCTGCTGACATTCAGCGACAGGATGATCGGCTTCGTCCGCGCAGGCGGCGGGCGCGGCCACTTCGCGCTCTGTCGCGACGCGCTCCTCGCGCTGGAGCCGCGCCTCGTCGCCCCCGACTTCGAGGAGGCGGCGATCTTCGTGCGCCGCCGCCTGCGGCGGCGAGCCCTGATCGTCGTGCTGACCGATCTCGACGACCCGGTCCTGGCCGAGGACTTCACGCGCGCCTCGGACCTTCTACGCCGGCAGCACCTGATCCTGGTGTGCATGCCGCGGCCGGAAGGGGCGCGGCCGCTGTTCGCCGGCACCGAGCCGTCCCACATCGACGATCTCTACCGCGCTCTCGCCGGCCACATCGCATGGCACCACCTGCGGGAGCGCCAGCGCCAGCTGGGCAGGCAGGGCATCGGGCTGTCGCTCCTCGACCAGGCGTTCGCCGCCGGCGTCGTATCGGATTACCTCGCGATGAAGCAGAGGCAGGCGCTGTGATTCTCGATCTGGACCGGTTCCTGGCCGCCGGGCGGCCCTCGTGGTCGGAGCTGGAAGAGCGCCTCGACCGGCTCGAATCCGACCCGGGTCACCGCCTGGGGGTCGCGGACGTCACCCGCCTGCATTACCTGTATCGGCGAGCGGCCGCCGACCTGGCCCGCTTCGCCACGTTCTCGTCCGAGCCCGAGATCCGCGGCTATCTCGAAGCGCTGGTGGCGCGGGCGTACGGCGAGGTGCACGCTCTGCGTCCGCGCGGCCGCCAGATCATGCTTTGGCGCCTCCTGAGCCGGTCGGCGCCGAGGGCCTTTCGCCGGCACCTGGGCGCCTTCGTCCTGGCTGTCCTCGCGACGGCAGCCGGCGCGGTGTTCGGCGGCGCCGCCCTGGTCCTCGATCCCGCTGCCCGCTCCGTGGTCCTGCCGGCGGAACTCGCCGCCTGGCCGCCGGCGGAACGCGTCGCCTGGGAGGAGAGCGTGCACGCCGACCTGCTGCACGGGGTCCGGACGCGCTTCTCGGCGCAGCTGTTCACGCACAACACGCAGGTATCGATTTTCTGCCTGGCGCTCGGGATCACCTGGGGCGCGGGCACCCTGATGCTGCTCTTCGTCAACGGTGTGATCCTGGGCGCGGTCGTGGCGGACTACATGGGCGCCGGGCACGGAGGGTTCCTGTTCGGCTGGCTGCTGCCCCACGGGGCGATCGAGATCCCCGCCATCCTCATCGCCGGCCAGGCGGGCCTGGTCCTCGCGGGCGCGCTGCTCGGGCGGGCCGATCCGTTGCCCCTGCGCGCCCGGCTGAGGAACGTCACCGCCGACCTCGGAACGCTCGTGGCGCTCTGCGCCGCCCTGCTTGCGTGGGCCGGGCTGGTCGAGGCCTTTCTGTCGCAATACCACGCACCGGTCGTGCCCTACGGCCTGAAGATCGCCTTCGGTGCGATCGAGGCCGCGGCCCTTGCCGCGTTCCTCGCGCTCGCGGGAGGCCGTGAGCCGTGAAGGCCTCCAGCCTGACGGTGCGCACGCCGGAAGGAATCGTCTTCTCGCTGCCCCTGGCGGGGCCGGTCACGCGCTTCCTGGCCTGGACGGTGGACCTCGCCTGCGTGTCCGCCGCCATGACGGTGGCGGCCGGGATCCTCGGCCCGCTCGGGCTCCTCAGCCTCGATCTGCACCAGGCCATTCTGGCGATCGTGTACGTCGCGCTCTCCATCGGCTACGCCATGCTCGCCGAATGGATGTGGCGCGGCCAGACGCTCGGCAAGTGGCTGTTTCGCCTGCGGGTGGTGGACGAGCAGGGATTGAAGCTGCGTCCGGAGCAGGTCGTCGTCCGCAACCTGCTCCGGTTCGTCGACGCCCTGCCGATGTTCTACCTGGTCGGGGGGGCGGCGGTCTTCCTGGGGCGCCGCGCCCAGCGCCTGGGCGACGTGGCCGCCGGGACCGTGGTGGTGCGCGCCCTCCCGCGCCGCGAGCCTGACCTCGAAACGCTGCTGGCCGGCAAGTTCAACTCGCTGCGCGGGCACGCCCACCTGGAGGCGCGCCTGCGCCAGCGGGTGACCCCGGACGAGGCCGCTCTGGCGCTGCGGGCGCTCTTGCGGCGCGACGGGCTCGATCCGGCGGCGCGCGTCGACCTGTTCCACGACATCGCCGGGCACTTCCGGCGCCTGGTGGAGTTTCCCGTGGAAACCACCGAGGGTCTCACCGACGAGCAGTATGTCCGCAACGTCGTGGATATCGTCTTCCGGACTCGCGGCGACGCCGCAGCGTCGTAGGTGGTTACCACTTCCGCTGTTGCAGCTCCGACACGCTGGGCGTCTGCCCGGCGAGCTCCTCCCGCTGCGACAGCCATGCCGAGAACTCCTGGACGGAGTCGGGGCTCATGGACCCCGGCTCGGCCCGGCGCTTCTCGACCCACCCCTTCATCGCCTTGAGCAGCAGGTCCGCCTGGCCGCGATCGGCGCTGAAGAGGGCCATGTACGCGCTCTTGGCGTCCTCGACCCGGTCGAGGCCCAGGTACGCCTCCCCCCGGTACTCGATGGCGGGCGCGTAGGCCGGCGACAGGGAGAGGGCGTGGTCGTAAGCTTCCAGGGCACCGGTGTGGTCTCCGGTCTTCCGCAGGGCGAACCCCAGGTCGCTGTATGCCTGGTAGTACCTGGGGTATTTCGCGGTGGCCTCCCGGAACTGCACGATGGCCTTCTCGAACGCCTGCTGCGCCTTCTTCTCGAGTTTCGTTCGCTCCCCGGGGCTCGAGGCCCGGGCCTCCTCCGCCTGGTACGCCAAGGCCTTGTCCCGCAATTTCAGGCCGGCGTTGTAATGGTCCACCGCCTGCTGCTCCGGGGTTTTCTTGGGTGCCGACGGCATGCCCGAAGAGCCGCCCGGCCGCGGAGCGTGCGATCCGCCCGACGCCCGGAGCGCGGCGGGCAAGAACGACGAGATGAGAACGCCGACCAGAACCGCGGGGCCTGCAAGCCTCTTCACGGCATGCCTCCATTCAAGGGGTCGCGAATGCGCAGAGACCTTTTTACCCCCGGCGCGCGGGGAAGTCAAAGGTCCCCGGCTCACTTCGGCGCGTCTCCGCTCGATTGCTGCTTGACCGGATTCCTGAGCGTCTCGATCAAGCCGGTCGATGCTTCGTGGAGAGTCCGCTGGCCGTCCAGATAGGGGCGCCAGGATCTCTCGAGCGAAGCGCGGTAGTTCCCCCAGGTGCCGCGGTCGTACATTGCGTACAGCATGGGGGTGTATCCCCGCTCGCCGCCCTCGTCCAGGGTGCGCCGCACGGCTTCCCCGGTGGTGTAGAACAGGACAACGTGCCACAGGTCGTCGGGCAGGGGGAACTCGGCCGCGCGCGCGGCCTTGGCGAGAGCCTTTCGAACCGGATCGCCGACATCCATCAGGATGTGAGAGGCCTCGTGGAAGACGACCTCGAGAGCCGCCGGGCCCTGGTATTCGGTCGATATCAGGAGGTGTCCACCGGCGGGGCCCCGCAAGATCGAATTGGCTCCGGCCCAGTTCACGGTCTCGACGACGTCCACCGGAATCGGCAGGTCTCTCCAGCGCTTCTGATAGAGCTGCTCCACCCGGGCGGCGATCTTCTTCCCGTCCGAGGCCAGTCGCGACACCAGGTCTTCGATCCAGCGGCGGTTCTTCTGGTCCTGGGCCGTCCAGCGGCAGGCCTCATAGGCCGGCGTCGCGGCCGCCCTGAACGATCGGGCGATCTCGACGAACTGCCGGGCGTCTGCATCGCTCCATTCGTCGTCGAACCCCGCCAGCTGCACCCGAACCAGGTACTGCGGTCGACCGTTCCACTCGGCCGGCGAGATGACCTTCGCGTAGTAGTCGGCGGCCCCCTCCCACGCGGCCCGCGCGGACAGAGGAAGCTTGTCGAAGCAGGCCGCCTCGTCTCCCGACCGGAACAGCTCCGGCCTTCCGAACTTCCGCGCGACGCCCACGGCGATCAACGCATCATTCAGATTGGTATCGAAGTCGCTGTACAAGGCGAAGTGGGGTGTCGTCGCGACGGGCGTCCGCTCGGTCTCCCGGGTGGGACCCGCGCTCGCCGCGGAGAGCAGCAAGCCGCATCCGAGCATGGCCGCGGCCGTCCGGGCGCCGGTCATGGCGAACCTGCCTGAGGCCGCCGCGCGTAGCTGACCGTCAAGGCCTCCCAGACGTGGCCGTCCGGCTCGCTCCAGTAAACGATGCGGCCGCCGTGCTGCGTGTTGATCTGCATGTCCACGGGACCGTGCGGCGTGCTTCGGTACTCGATCCCTCTCGCCTTGATGCGCGACACGATGCCTTCGAACTCGGCGTCGCTCACGCGGAAGCAGTAGTGCTGCACGGGGAACGGGCCATCCGCCTGGTCGAAATCCAGCGTCAGCCCCTCGTTCAGATACACGGGACTGAAGGGACCCGCGCCCGACTCGGCCCAGGGAACTCCCAGAAGGCCGGCGAGCATCTCCGCCGCGGCCCTCCTGTCCCGGGCCGGCACGATCAGGTGGTCGAGCTGAACGCTCATCCTCGGACCATCACGTGGTGCTCGGACTCATCCCCATTTTCGTGCCCGATCCCGGCCGGAGCATGACGTGGACGTAGGCTCCCAGCAGCAGCCCGACGACCAGCGAACCCGCGGCCAGGGAGTCGAACCAGACAGGGTCGAACGTCTTGCCGCTGAGAATGAGATAGGTCGTCTCGATGGGAATCTCGGCTGCGAGAACGATCGCGGGCAGCATCGGGAATCCCCTGGCGATCCAGCCGGCGACGAATCCGCCCAGGACCGCCGCGAGGAAGGTGAGCGTGCCGGACACCAGCAGGACCCCACCGCTCGATCGGGTGAAACTGACTCCTCCGAACAGGCTCTCCTGAACGAGGGTGATCAGCAGGACCATGGTCGCCTCGCCCAGGACAACGGCCGCGAGGCCACGAAGAACAACGAGAAAGGTCTTCACGAGGCTTCCTCCACTCATCGCGGCATGCTGAAATCGACCCTGACGGTGAATACCACAGTCGCAGGCTTCCCTGCCAGCAACCCGGGCTCATACTGCCACTGCCGAACCGCGGCCATGGCGGCCTCTTCGAAATCAAGGTTCTTCGGCAGGGAGCCGCTGACGACGACATCGGTGATCTTGCCGGTCGGATCGACCGTGACGGAGAGCGACACCGAGCCCTCCTCACGGCGGCGAAGCGCGCGCCTTGGGTATGTGGGGGACACGTTCCTCGTGCGTGTCGGAGGACGCACGCAGCCGCGGTCTGATTGCAGCTCCTCGGGCTGGCATGCGCCACGCTTCGCCTCGGTGACGTTGATGGGGGCAGCGGGCGAAGGGGCTGAGGAGACGGGAAGAAAGACGAACAGGTCCACGAACCGCGAGAGTTTCTCCAGAGACTCGTCGTCGATGAGAATCGCATAGTCGGCCGTGACCTGTGATCCGAACTCATAGTTCACGAAACTGCCAAGATGTCCCGAGTCCAGGACCTCGCTGAGCAGATCCAGCTCGGGTTCTGCAGGGTCTTTCTCTACCTCCCTGTCCGTCCCGTATCTGGCCAGCAGGTTGGCCAGGCACTCGAGTTCTTCGGTGTTGGTCCAGTTGTGTTCCGTCTTGCCCGTCAGGTCCTTCCGGTGCCCCTCTTCTGCCAACCAGACGGCCTTGCACAGTCCGTAGATCCACCAATGGAGCCCCTCGACCGTGTAGATGACGAACGTGTCCCCCTCCGGCCTGGCCATCGCTCTCGGATGAAACAACTCCTCCCTGGCGCGGAATCCAAGTCGATCGGCCCGGGCGTTGATGGCTTTCAGCAGCGACGGATTCCGCGGTGACATCGCCAGGGCCCTGGCGTAGGCGCGCCGCGCCTCCTCCGGCTTCCCCAGTTCGACCAGGGCGGTCGCGCGAAACCAGTGGCCATGAAAATCATCCGGGTTGAGGGCAATCGCCTTGTCGTAATTGTCGAGCGCCGCAACGGGATTCCCGGAGAACAGGTAGCAGTCCCCGATGCTCATATAGAGCACATAGCATTTCGGATCTTTCAGGGAGGCCTCCCGGTAGATCGGAAGGGCCTGGGCATATTTCTGTGCCTGATACAGGGGCTCGGCATCTTCCAGCGCCTTTTGGGCGACTTCGGAAGGCCGGTACGACAGGAGCGAGCGGGAGCCGTCGGGTCCCCGCGATATTTGCGGATAGGGCGTGCTTCGCGACTCATCGTCCTTCGGGAACCCCGGATGGCGGAAAGCCGGCAACGCGGAGCCGTCCTTCACGATCGTGGTCGCGTACTTCACGTCGGACTTCTCGCCCAACTCGGCCATTTCGCGAGGTGTCAGGAAGTGCCCCCGCGTTCGAGCGCCTTCGTCGCCGTCGGCCCATAACGTGACGGTGGCGAGGAGAACACAGGGGACCACGAAGGCTTTCATTGCCTGTCCTTCGGCGCCGGTCAGATGCCGTTCACGCGGTCAGCCATCGCTCTTCCCGACGTGGTCTATCACTTTTTGAAGCGCGGCGGCATTCTCGGGCGGGGGAGTCCGCGCGAGCACCGAGCGAACGTATCCAAGCACCGCTGGGTGTTGCTCGCAATTCGAAGTCATGGACCAGTTCGCCGCCCCCGCGACGAGGAGATTTGAAACGCCGGATTTGGACTTCAGGTCGGCCACCTGCCCGACAATCTTGTCGAGATAACTCGTATCGCCGGTCGCGAAATAGCCGATCCACCAGATATCCAGCTTGCCCGGGTCGATTTGGGTATCGTCGTTGACGTAGGTCGCGATCTTGCTGGCTTCACGGGTCATGATGGACCTGGCGGTGTTGTCGAGCCGCCCGATGTCGAGCAGAGGATAGCGGTACTTCCCGGCCACGCGAGCGAGGAACGTCGCTGCCAGCAGCGCCGAGCCATTCTCCTTCTCGTTGGCTTCGAACTTCTTCAAGTTCGCCTTGATCCCTTTCTGGATGGCGTCGAACTCTTCGGGCGTGGGAGCGAGGTAGTAGTGGGTCATGCGCTCGCCCGTGTCTTCGAACGAGTCGGCTCCGAACACGTGGGTCGCCGCCAACAGCGATCCCACGAGGGCGATACCCAGCATACGCGGCATCATCGGTCCTCCAGGAGGTTGCATTCCAGCACGACTGGAGACATTCGTTGGTCCGCTGCCCGCTAGTGTCGGCTGTTCCCACACAGATTGCACCAGATGCTGTATACCAGCTTGCCCTCGCATCCCTTATCCACGGGCGCCATCTGCCAGGCATCGGGCCGACACTGTTCAGTCTGCTCGGTGATTGTCTCCAGGTCGGAGGCGGACCGGAGGGGGTGGCCGTTTCGAGGGTCGATGCGTATGGTGATCGGAGGATCGTCTGAGCCACGCGCTCCGTTCTGTCGTACGCCAAGGACAAGAACTGGCCCGGTGCCCGACGGCTCGAATCGGGCCTCGTTGAACCAATGGATCGAGCTGACGGATCTTGAGAGACGCTCGATCTCATTGCGAAGGAGAAACTCATAGAGGCCGAACGATCGCACCGTGCTCCCGTTGGCTCCATAGATGGTCAGAGTGGTCGGCCCGTAGCCCGTCGAATGCCAATTGTCAAAGGTCGCAACGTACGTCCCGTCGTCGCTCACAACCGCAGAGACTGGAGACACGTCGTTCACCAGAGCCCGGCGCCACACCGGGTGATAGGCTCGCCACTTGGACTGCCGAAATTCGAGGACCCCATTGCATTGTTGGCTGGATGAGGGCTCCTGACCCGCGGCGGAGCGACCGGCGACCTTGTCTTCGAAATAGGCTAGAGGGCTGGCGATGCCACGCGGTATCACCCGGAACCTGAACCGCTTGTCGGCAGTCAAGTACTCGGCCTCGCCTGGAGGCAACCACTGGTCGGCCCTCGCGATTGCACCTGGTGCGGTCAGAGACAGAGCAGCCAGGACTGCGAAGCGATCAGCAACCCATCGGAATCTGGAACTCCAGAGTGGCGAATATGTCATTCGTACCTCCTGCCCCGCAGACGACGCGCATTCTGAAGACACTGACATCGACAGACGCGGGAGGGTCATGCGGCGTCTCGACATCCTTGACAAGGTCAGCCCAGTCCAGGCCACCCCTGGTCAGCACGGCGTCTCGCAGTTCCCACGCCGGCACGAACGGAAACCGGGAGCGCTCGGCATCGTCGAGCGTGGGAATGCGAAACTCCGTCTTCCTGACTCGCCGCGCATCACGCCAAGTGGATGTGAAGTGAACCCAATCGAGCAGGTCAAGGTGGGGGCCCTCGTTCGCGATCGTAACGCTGGTTTCGTACTGGGCCTGAACGCGGCAATCCAAGGCGACGCCCGCGGGCCCGCGCAGCTCAATGAGGGCGCCTTCCACCGTATCGCCAAGCTCGAGATCGTCGACCGTGAGAATCTGCCCCCGGGTCACCTGGAATGGCTTGTGGGTCGCTCCGGCCTCGGCGCCGGCAGCGTCGTAGTGCACGACGACTGTGAGTTCGTCGGCTGCGTGCAACGTGCCGACCATGAGAAAAGCGAAACCGACAAGGCAGCGTGTGCGCATCGTTCTGGCGTGGTGCTCCATCGCAAGCCTAACGCTTCCGAACGGGCCCGCCACCCCTGCCCACGCCGAGGCGTTCTGAGTCGAACCGTGGATGAGTGTGAAACCAGCCATCGACTTCCAAGACCCTGGCTACTGCGGTTGAGACGTGTCGATACAGGCGCCGTTTACACATTCCGGGCTGGGAGACGGGGCAATCACGCATGGAGCCAAAACCCGAGATTCCTGCTGATAGAGCGTCTCGTATGCCGCAAGGTGCAGTGTCATCGCCAACAATTCGGTTTCATTCACGGTCGACCGCGAATAGACGAGATAGGACCATGGCCCGCCACACGCACTCGAGCCCAGCGGCAGCGCCGCACATTCGGCCGGGTCCTGGCACGATCGGTCCTCAGTGAACGCGTAAATATCCTGATACAGGGCCTCGAGCGTGGCCCTGTCGGTCATTCGCGTGGGCACAACCCTTTGACTCTCATTGCACCCCATGAGTCCGACGATGCCGAACAGGAGCAGAATGGTTTTGCTCATGTGATCCGGTCCGCTGAAATGCGCTGATTAGTCAGTTCGAGGCTATTGCCTCCCAGGGCACGACATTTCAAGATCATGTTCTGTCCAGGCGTCATCGATTTCGACCGTCAAGGCCTCGCAGCCGGCGGCTTCCAGCAGCACGGTTCCGGTGTCATCAACCGACCGCGATAGGTACTTTGTGATCCCCTTGGTAGTAGTCGATCGAATCGGACCACAAGATCACGGGCAAGCTAAACCTGGCCGCACTGTTTCGGCGCACTTTCACACGGGCCGGGGTCGGACTGCAGTGGACGGTGCCATGTGTACTGAGCGTAAACCGAACACCTCGCAAGGGCCGGAGCTCGCCGGTGACTGCTCGATAAACGACGCGGCCCGCAACAGTCCTGGTTGCTGAGCCGCAAGAAATCGACATGTGGTCGTAGGTGCCTGGCGGTGGATCGCGGGGTGGCGCTTCTTGAGCATCGGGCGAGGTGGGCAACGTGGCCGTGCCGACACCCGCTATGGCGAGGTTGGCCATCAAGAGCGACGCATGCACCAATCGAGGAGTCATGGCCCCCTACGCAGCCCTCTGCAGCCGGTTGTCAGATGGCTTGCTTCCCAGGCGGCGAATCAAGTGCCTCGTTCCATTCATGAAAAGCGCCGAAGTCACTGACGTTCCAGCCAAACGGTGAAAATCGACCGCCCACCGGCTTGCATGGATAGGCGCACGGAGCCGCCGGGATGGGACCATGGACACCCTCGTCCAAAAAGAGAAGCATCCGGCTCAGATCGACTCGGGCGATATGCCTGCGAACGCGATCGTTGCCGCACCAATGCCACACCCGAACCAAGCCGTAGATTCGCCCATTGTGACCAACCTCGATGCCCGCGCGGGTCGCTTCACTCAAAGCTGCAGAACAACCTGGCAGCCGACGGAACCCAGGAAGTTGCACGACCCGATCGTCCGCCAGGACGATTCCCCGCTCAGTCCAGCCCTTGGCGGGAATCGGATTGGTCAGCTTGTCCACTCGCTCGACCGAATCGCGTGGCCACGCCCACGAGAAGCCGAGTCCGGATGGCGACATGGTTTCGATTGGGGACCAGGACAAAGCCGCCAGGAACCCACAGATTCCAACTGCGACGGTCGAAAGGAGTAGCCTCATTTGGAAACGATTCTTCATTGAGGGTCTTCTCGCTTCCCGTGCTCCGCAATGATTTGCCGCACGAGCTCCCCTAGTGACGATAGCTCGATCGATCTGATGAATGTCAGCTCGGGCCTTGGCCCGTCGATGGTGGCGGTGCCTTCGGGCAGAACCACGTCGTCCCAAAGGTCGGCGTACAGCTTGCCCTTGACTTCTCGCACAGGCATACGGCCTCGACCGCTGTGCCAGATGTAGACAAGCTCGCCGGGCTCCCCGACGCCGAGAAAGAGGACAACCTGCTCACCTTCAGTGGCCCCCGAAATGTCGCATGTCCAAGTGGGGGTGGCATTAAAGATAACCTCTCGCCGGTTGGGTCCCTTCCAGACATCGAGCACGTCGGCCCTTGCACGCCGGCGGCCTTTCCCCGAATCTTCTACCGCATACACCTTCGCCACCACGATGTGGCCGCTGTCCGCCACAAGTGTCTCGAGACTCATTGCCGCGACCGTCGCGAAGGCCGGTGTGGCCGATGCGACCAGTATCGGCATGAGCAATGCAACCCAGACGGGCCGGGCCGTCGGGTGGATGCGGTAGTCAGGCCGCTTACATGGCATTGTGGCTGAGCACGTAGCGTACATGGTTGGCGATTGCGCAAGCAAGGTCCGAACAGCAGAAGTCTGGGTTGTCGTAGGTTACGGAGTGGTAGCGTGATCCCTGAATCAGTTCGATGGTGAGGGTTTCCCCGTCGAACCGCGTCCACCCACAGTCGCGTTGGATATTCTCAGGCAGCTTCCACAGCTCTTCCGGCATCAGGTCGTCAAGCAGGATGGGCCAGTTTGGCTGATGTTTGATCTTCGCGGGGCACCACATCAGGACCGGAGTTTCATGAATCTCTGATGCACAGTAGTCCGTTCGCAAGAGCTTGTGCATGGAGGCGTTCTCACGTCGAGCCTCTTTCGGAGTGTAGAGATTCTCCTGCGGCTGCGTAACCTCTGACCAAGCGATCAGCTCGCCGGTCACACCTTCGGCTGACTGGCGGATCCGGAATAGATCGTACGGGCGGACAACGCCAGCCCCCAGCCACACCCTGATTTCCAGGCCGCCTTCGGTTGTCATGGGCAGACCAAGCTCATCCTGTGTATTGTCTGGTGGCCACCACGCCACAGTCGCACATGGCGAGAGGGCGATAGCGACTACCGTCAGGTATCGACCGATCTTCATTGCTACGCGAGAAAGATGGATGTGCTGGAGGAGTAGAGTAAGAATGCCAGCGCTTAGCGCAAAGCTTAACGTGTTGGCCACCACGATCCCCGACTTTCTCATTCAGACTTCCCTGTCGGTGCCGGATCCTCCAACGTCAACTTCACTGCCAGGCCGTTCATGAGTACTGGAACGTGTAACCAGTGGTCGTGCTCGTCCGAAGCCGGTCGCCAGGACACTACGTAGTACCAGCGGCCGGGCTCGTCGAACAACTCGAGCTTCATCGAGCCAAGTACCCAGTCTGGAACTTCCGGGACGTAGAGGGCGAGCTGCTGCTTCGAGACGCTGATCGCCTGGCCTATCGAGAGTGGCGGCGGCTCCCTGCTCGGATCGGCCCATTCGGGAGTGGGCGCGATGTCATCATCCGTGATGTCGTACGAGGCACTTCGGTCACCGTATGACCAATAACATCCGGTACTGCGGGTGAAGGAGCGCTCGAGCGGCTCCGCCTGCAATGAGCCCGCTGCGAGGAGTAGGAGGATGGGAGCAAGTGCTATCGCGATGCTGGCGAGTCTTATGGATCCTGATGCAGGCGACTTGTTGTTCACGTGAGTCCCGTGAGACTCCTTTGCGAATGAATATACGCGGCTCTGGACCGGGGACAAGGGTCGATATCGAGCGACAAGCGGAGCAGACACCGCAGCGTAGGCCGTTACTTTGCACGCGCGTGCAGCCACGACAGGACCGCAGGCGCATCCGCGTTGGAAGGGAAGACCGGGTAGACGACGTGCACGATGCGTCGGCCCTCGGCGATCAGGCTCAGTCGCTTCAGCAGGATCCATGGCCTGTACCGGAACGTGGGCAGGCGCAGGGTGCGAGTGAGCTCGAGACGGTCGTCGCTGAGGACGGGGAACGGCAGGTGGAGACGGGCCGCCATCTCTTTCTGGTAGTCCGTGGATTGAGTACTCAGCCCGTACACGGCCGCCCCCAAGTCCCGCAGCTCGGTGAAGTGGTTCCGGAACGCGCAATTCTGAGGAGTGCACCCCCTGGCCCCCGGAATGTCGTCCCAGCCGGGAGGTGAAGGCTGGTCGGGGAGCCCGGTCCGCGGATAGGCATAGATCACCGTGAAGCGCGTCGTGCCGGCCGCCAGGTTGACCTCACCGCCGGTCGTCGCCGGAAGCGAGATCGACGGCAGGTCCAGACCGACGAGGTGGTCGCAGGCCCCGTCATCATCGGGAGCAGGAAGGTTCGGAGGCACGGAGTACAGGTCGTCCTGGCGCATGGGTGCGTGTCCGCTTGACGCGACCTCAACCCGCGGTGTCGTGACCGAAACAGAGGCGATACCCGTTGCAGTCCTCGATGTCGAAGTCGCGACAGTCATAGGGTTGGTCACAGATGTCTCGGGCTATTTTGACCCCCTTGGACTTGAGTTCCGCAAACAGGACGTCGGCATTGTCGACCCAGATGTACACGTCCCATGCTCCGCGCTCCGGATCGACCAGGTGGTTGGGGCGCATGACGCCCGCTGCCTCGAGCTGGGCCAGCATGATGCAGACACCGTTTCGGCGGACCATGCAGAAGGACGGAGGCTCATCCCAGAAGCGCTCGTAGGCAAAACCAAGCTTGTCCCGGTAGTAGTTGGCCGTGGCGATGACGTCGTCGACTACGAAACAGGGCGCGATATTCCATCGCGGGCGACGTGCGTCATGGTTGTCGGCCATGTCACCTCCCAGATGCTGCCCTTGGTGCAATCGAGCGCCTGAATGCGCCTGGGAAGACGGTGGCGACCGCCGCAACGATAGCCCAAAGCGCCGCTCCGAGCGCAAGATTGTAAAGGACGATTGGCCATCCTGATATAGGGACCGGGTCAAATATGCGTACGCTGGCGGTGAGACTGGCGTGCATCCACATCGCGAGCAGAAGACTGTCGGTTCGATCGTAGACCCACACCATCAGCACCCGGTACGGCACAAGGAACGAGAACGCCATCGCGGGCAGGTAGACGGCCATCGAAAGCGAGCCAGACGTGTCGGTGCTGCCCCACCACACCACGAGGAGGTGCCACGCGCCCCACACGATGCCGACGATGAGACCCGTCACGACGACACCGTAGCGGAGCCGCAGACGCGGGACGGCGAATCCGGTCCAGCCGAGTTCCTCGAACAGCCCCGCCACGATCCCTGTTACAAGCCCGAGAATGAGGTGGGTCGAGGGGTCGCTCACCGTGAGAATGCCGGGCCGAAACACCGAAGACATGAGGGAGAGCGCCATGAGAACCCCGGATATCACCAGCGGGGCGGTCAGCAGCGCGACTGCGTACCATCGTGCGCCCACACGGCCCTTTCGTAATCCGTGCCACAAGTCGTGAAGCCCTGTCTTGCCAAGGAACAAGGCCGTGGTGGCGCCACCCGCGACGCTGGGGCCGGCCAACATCGCAATCACCACCATCGGCAGCAAGACCCGGAACTCTTCCGCGGTGCCCGGGAATCCGTTGAAGCCGACGACCGCTACGACCCCGCCCCAGGAGATGGCGAAGGCAAGCGCGAAGTATGTCGACACAGCCGTCCATGATGCTCTGGCAGGAGGACGGCCGGGCATTGGCTCGTGTGTCGACATGGGCGTGTCCAAGCGTGAGAAGCATAGCAGCGTTCGCCTTCTACATTCGGGTAAGCAGGAACGACATCGTCGGCGGTGCCATGGATGACAAGTTGCCGCACGCCCAACGGCAGCATCGCCCGTGGGGAGGCCGCCTTGTAGCGCGCGGCCTGCTCGGTCGGTGAGCCACCCGGGAGCTCCGCGATGGCCCCACCCCCGATGCAGGTTCTCACTGCTGTTGGCGGGTCGCGTCCAGGCTGACGACCGGCTCGTCGCCGATGACCTCGGCGCTGTGCGGAGTCCCTCGAGGCACGGCGATGCGGTCGCCCGGCTTCAGGATGATTTGGCTCCCCCCGATGGTGATGCAAAAGCGACCGGAGAGCACGGCGTCGATCTTGTCGACCTCGTGGTCGTGCTGCGGAAAGAACGTCCCGGGCGCATAGACGTAGCGCGTGACGGTGTAGCCGAGCCTCTCCAGCCTCAGCCTGAGCGCCTTCTCGGAGAGTGGCCCGTCCCTTTTCTCATCCCAGTGCTCGATTCCGACGGATGAATCGGGTCGCGGGGTCACGCCCGATTCGCGGCATCCGGTTCGACGACGACGGCCGTTCCGTAGCACAGGACTTCGGTGACTCCCTGCATGATCTCGTTGGCGTCATATCGGACGCCCACGACGGCGTTCGCCCCGACTTCCTCGGCATGCCGCAGCATCTCCTGGAACGCCTCAAGCCGGGTCTTCTCGCACAACTCGGTGAACAGGGTGATATTCCCCCCGACGAGGGTCTGAAGCGAGGCGCCTATGGTGCCGAACACCGATCGGGAACGGACCGTGATCCCCCGCACGACCCCGAGCATCCGTCTGACGCGGTAGCCGTCGAGCATGAAGGTCGTCGTAGTCATGGCTGGCTGCATCGTCCTCCCCCCATCGCGCGCCGTCCGGGAACATGGGCGCTCGTTCGATCACGATACGCTGCAAGCCGGCTGGCGGTTCCCGTCATGCCGCTTCACAGGCCGGGGCAGATCTGTCTCGCCTGCCCGGCGCTGATCTCCCGGTCAACGCCCGCGATCAATACCACGAACCCTCCCGTGGAAGGGTTCAGGCGAAGTGTCGTGCACAGCGTCCGGGTCTTCGCGGCCACCTGCTTCTGCTCCTCCGGCGTGAGAGGGGAGTATTCCTTGCGGTAGGGGAACGGCCAGCCATAACCCCATCGGTAAGGAGTACGCTGGCCCGGGCCGCCTCCCACGCGCACGCCGTTGTACATGGCTTCCGACAAGACCTCGTTGCGAGTGATGTCTGCTACGCAATCCCGAAGAGACTTGTCCGCGAGCTCCCGCGCTTCCGCCG
>Ga0070694_100000925_pt1 | contig 16588 bp, 15 predicted proteins | sample KBSK1251metaG_FD_65470 | JGI IMG/M metagenome (GOLD analysis project Ga0070694, IMG submission 65470) | Corn, switchgrass and miscanthus rhizosphere microbial communities from Kellogg Biological Station, Michigan, USA - KBS K1-25-1 metaG | ecosystem: Host-associated > Plants > Roots >... | reverse complement strand
CTTTGGATGGTTGCCGCCGATGTGCGAAGAGCGGGTGGCTTCGCACCGCTTTTGGTTGTTGCTAAGTTATTGAAAAAGAATGGTGGCCAAGGACGGAATCGAACCGCCGACGCCGGCCTTTTCAGGGCCGCTTACCGAATCGCCGAAGTAGTTTGAAATAAATGGATCTTATTGACTCTAACGAGCTTACGCCAGCGTCGCTTTAGGCTGATGTAGGCTTGTTTGGTCTATTTTAGGCTGCTCAATGTACGCGTATTGTACGCGCGTCGAACTACTCGATTATAGCCCCACCGACAAAGAGTCTCTTTATCTGATTTCCACCTTTGCCCCAACGCTCATCATTTGGTCCGCAAAACGTGGAGGGGGAAACGGAATTCGCGCCAGATAGTTTTCCCAGACGATCCCACCAACGTAATCAATGCACTAATTTTTGATTCTGCTTGTCGCGATTCGAAGCTAAACATCTTTCCGTTGTGCGGGAAATCACGGTGTGTGGAATCGGGAATAATTGAGCCAGCGGTTAGATCCCAAAACGTCGTAAAGCCCAGATCGCTTAGAGAACAAGGCAACATGGCTTGTATTTGAAATGCTTGAATTGCGCACGAGCCCGGTTAATCTTCTGGCGAATGCGACCGTAGGGCTGGATCGCAAATGCATCAGCCTCGGGGGAATGAACTCTTCATCTTTGAAATCTTTAACGTCGAAGACATAATTAACCTCATACTGTTTGATAGTAATACGGATACCGGTATACCTTGTCATACTTTTCAAATTCGAACGCATTAATACCTTGAGAAACAAGATACTGTTCGAACAGGAGTTCACTCACGGTTTGTCTGACATCTCTTTTTCCTACATTGTCGCGGATCGCGGCGCGTCAGGATCGATCAGTTTAGATCTGTAAGCGCCTCTTGCCATTCAAGAACGACACCGTTTCCCCGCACAATTTGAACCGCCTGTCTGCGTAACCCATTAGCGGAAAGGCGTTGCCGTTTCTATTTGCCACGCGGGGCATCGGGTCGCCGCTCTTACTCTCGCTTATCAACTGATCGCGATAAAGCGATCTCTGCAACGCGGTAAATCACCGGAAGGAAGAACCTACTTTGGCAGCGGCCGAGTTTGATCTGTCATTGCTGTAATCATGCTGCGGAGCTTTTCTTTATGTGCGGTTGAGAGTTTCGTCTCCGTATCCAATGCTCGATTTGCGGCCTCAAACACCCAGTGTCCATTGTTACCTGGGGGGCGAACAGTGTTACTTGCGGCACGAACAGTTTCCATCTGATCCTGCCAAAGGCGAAATCCAGCTTGTGCATCTTTCTCTCGATTGAGCGCGAACAAAGTCCAAACTTGATAGAACAGCGTCACTTCCTTCTTCTCGGCAGAGGACAGCAAGTCGGAGACCAGTTTTTCGGCTTGCGGATATTCAGCACGCAATACGTGTAGTTCCAACTCCCACACCTGGAATGCTTGAGGAAACGGTGAAGCTTCAAAGTGCTGGATAGTTTTGTCGGCGCACTCTAGGTCTCGTGAATAGTTGATGCACAAAGTGACAATCAACTCTCCTATTCTTGTATCGCTGGTCTTCACGAGCAGATCTTCGAGAAAACTGCGCGTGTCCTGATCTCTCCCCAGCTCGTGGTTAGCTATCATGAAGTGCGCATACAGATCATCGAAAATCAGATCCAACCCCGCGGCAGCGAGATCCTTATAAAGCGGCACAGCTTTTTCGTAATCACCTTTGTTCGAGGTCCGCCGAGCTTTCTGGTAGTAGGTATCTGCCAAACAATATTGCGCTACTTGCTTTACGTCTGACTTACTTTGTGACACGGATGACAGCATCGATATGGCGTTTTCGAAATCGTTCTTTGCATCGCTTAGCCATACTGCTCGCATTATCTTGTAACCGTCCTGAACCTCTTCGGAAAGGGAGGCAAGTGGAAGCTTGTCCAGTTGCTTCAGTAGCCGCTCCAATTCGTTGACGTTCCGCTTCGTTGCCGGATCGAAGGCCTGGTCAAGCAGTATGTTCGCAAGGTTCTCCGCGATAAGTTTCCGTTCTTCAGCAAGCTGCGCGGAGGTGGGATACTTGGCCAAGCCATCCAACGCTGCGGCGAACCCCCGCTGGCTGTCGCCAGCAAAGCGATAACTACGAGTGCGTTGTAGATAAACGGCCTCCTGCGGGGGTTGCAGCTCGGGCGATTTTGCTATTGCCAGTTCGTATCGCTCGGCAGCATTTCCATAGCTTTGCGCTCGGTACCAGGCATCTCCAGCGAGGATAACAGTCTGCACGATCTCGTCAGTTCTGTCGGGACTCAACATCTTCCAGGCGCGATCGTAAGCATCCGCGGCTTGAAGAAAATTGTCGCTTGCTATGTAAGCATCGCCTAACAGAGTAAGAGTTGCTGGTGTGTCCTTGCCCGCGCAACTTAGTCGCATTAGCAACAGAATCGCGTCGAGGGGTTTAGGTTGGCAGGGTTCTTTACACAGCAGTTCAGCTACCTGCTTAGTCATCGTCTGGATCTGATCGTCTGTAAGCGGTGTTGACGGGCAGATCCGAATGTAATTAACGACTGTCTCCGCCGCCTTCGCGTAAAAAGCGTCGAGGGCCTCCTTGTTCTTTTGGTCGGTTGGGCTGGGAACAAAAGGAGTTGAGCTCTTCGAGTTGTCTTTCACATTCTTAATTGTGAAGTCAACTCCTTTCTTATCCTTAGTGAGAACTCCCGTCACAATGTAGTCCGCATCCTGTGTGGGCTGCGCCCCTCTGATATCACGAACCGTAAAGTCGGTTTCAGAGGCTAGACGGATAAATAGTTGACTCAGTAAGCCATCTTTAATGGGTTGTAATGCTTCGCTCTGGACCGAGATATCTCCTACGTCGATAGTGGTCTTCGGCGGCGCCAATTCATTTCGGAGTTTGACCTCCAGCACGTCTCCCATTTGCAGGAAACCATCGAAGGCTGTCTTTTCAGAGATAGGAGCCGAGCGATGCACCAGGCTGATCGCTGTGCAACGGACGTACTTGATCAACTCATAATCGAGTACTAACTCTTTCACGCCCTCATTCACGCCACTAACTTTCAGAGTCTTAACCTCAGTGTTGATCTCGAAAGAATCGGGCGTGTTGTTGCTTTCAACTGGTCTATTCTGCGGCTGTGGTTTCGGATCCAGGCGTGTTTGCTCGCGGCCGGCGAAGCTCATACCTCTGTCCGCGCAAGGCGATTTGCTTCGTTCGACGTGCAGGTCCTTCAGCGAATTGAGTCGCATCTCAAGGAAAACAACGGCGGCGTCAGCGAGGCGTTTGTTTAGCCGTTGGTCATCCTGCGGCACAGAGGAGCTTGTGGTCGCGTCCGGCACGTATGCAGTTTTTCCGTTGGCCTGTTGCCCGTGAATCGAGGCTGCGCCGATGCAGGTAAAAATGATCGGGAAGAGTGATATGAAGACTTGTTTTTTCATGCTTTGTGTTACTAGTGTGCGGTGCATGCGGTTGGGTCCGCTGTATGACAGCTTGAGTCGTGTCCTCGGACCACACGACCAATCTTTCTCAGAATGCCGTCGATTTCTTCAGCACTACTGATCTCGCCCGAGGGTATATCTCTTGGCCCATCTACTGTTGTTTTCTTGTCGTTACAGAGGATCGCGACAGTGATCGACTGCGTACCACGTCGGATTACAACCTTGTCACAGGATTCGTTAACAGCGCACTTCTCGTAGTTATCGCCATTGTAGTGTGTTCTCACTCTTCCCTGGTCGCGGAGATAACCATTGATTATGTTGTATGAGGACAACAATAGTTTATTGTCTAGACCATTCTTAAAGTTCTCGGGATTCTCAATAATGTACAGCACCTTGATCGGGACTTTGCTTTGCTCAACGGGCGGCGTTATGGATTCCGCCGAGCGCATAGGCGTCACGCATAACGCCAGGAACACGACCAGCGTCATTGCCAGCGGCGATATCGGGCGACAGAGCTTCATTGACCGTTGTCGCATAAACGTTTGAATAACAAACTACGAGACTGCGGACCTGGGATCTTTAACGTTGATTTGTCTAGTTCCTTCGAACAGCCGGGCTGGCTAGCGACAAACACATACTCTCCTTCAGGCAGATAGACATGATCGTTGCAGCCGAGAGGGTCGTTAGCGCCCCGGTACACGAACTCGTTTCGTGAACCGGCCTTTGGAGTGAAAGAGGTAGAAGACTTATCACTCAACTCAGTACGCGGTGGCTTTTTCAAAAACTCCGGATCAAAGTCTCCGTTCCTTTTTACCTGGACTTCAACATTGGCATCCTCCGTAATAATGCCGACTGAGTAGAGCAAACCCCAGGTAGGTCGGTAATCACTGAAAATTGCATTAACGACGTCCTTATAATTAACCGAAAAACTTCTGCTTTTCACTGGCTGCTGTTCTTTAGATTCCGCTTCTGTGCTCTCGTTTTCCGGCGCCATCGTTATCGAGTGGCTCTTGATTGACAACCTCACATTGCCACCAGGTTCGTACGTTCGTTCATCCTTATCAACCACCAACTTAAACTTCGGTGTTGCGGGGTCAATTTGCGGATGGATAGCCACAACATTCTGCTGCGAGACGTGAAAGGGGATTAAGACACAAAGGCCAACAATGTTGATGACCTTGAACCCTCGTCGCTGCGGTAGAGCAAGGAAGAAGTCTTTGAACCAAATGAATCCGGCGGCAAAAAAGCCTCCCGTTACCACTGCGGAAATGAGATTGACTACAAACGAGATCTTCTTGTCGTCGAATATCGACGCGGGAATCAGAAGCACCAGCAGGGTCACATTCATAAAAGTGAGCACTAACCAAATGGCGACGGCCCGCGAAGGAGGTGGGGCAGGCGCCTCTGGCGGCGGGATCGCCGGCTGCGCTGGAGCTGTAGCCACAGCGGGAGCAGGAGGTTGGATAATTTCGTCCGAAGACATATGAACTCTTTTACCTCAGCAGTGTTTCGAATAGCGCCGCGAGCCGCCAACCCGCTTTGTGAATCTGTTGCCGCGCTATTACAGCCGACCATTTGGCATAGGGCACTCCGTTCGCCGTTGTTTTTTCTATTGCGTCACCACTAATCACATACGGGATGCTAGGAGTTACCTTGACATTTCGAACTTCGAGCCGAGCATACGCCTCGCTTGCGATCGGCAGAACTTCGTTTGCCAATGCCTCGCCCCACCCCTCAACCGGTGAATCCAGTTTCCAGTGCTTGGGTTCCTCCCGCGCAAGTGCGGCTGCTGTTTGCTCGTCTGGAGTATTTTCGAAGGCCGTTGCCACTGTTGCTGTGTCCCAGTATCCGTGCAGTCTGCCAACAGAAAGCTCTTTTCCTCGTAGAAACAGGTTTAGTCTGTTTCCGCTCTGGTCGCTAAAACCACGCACTTGCGGCGTGGGCTCGATTGCGTTTCCGTTGATGTCAAAGTACTGTTCGCCGACGTGTAGCGGCTGGTGTAAGTCCGAAAGAAAGTGAGCGAGCAAGATTACGGCTATTGTTTTGGTTATAGCGCGCTCGTTCTTCTCTGGTACGTCGCGTTTCAATACTTGCACGCAAAATTCAAACATGTGAACGACATCGAATTCTGATCTTCCGACAGTGCTACTGCTGTATTTTTCGTTGCCTAAAACTGGAACGTCCGCAAAATGGAAGTCATAATGCGAAGCCCGCCCGCCTACCTGATTTGCTTTCACGAATGCCCGCAGCTCGGCTTCAATGCGTGGGTGCCCAGTTACATGAAACGAGTCACTTTCCGACGTAGGAATTCGGCTCCAGGCCTTGATACTGTCGGGAAGCGTTACGACTGCTTCCAGAGACAGGCCCTCAAGGAGTTGTTCAAGCTTTTTCCGGGCTGCGACGTTAGTGGACTGTGCCAGACGCCGGTCAGCAATCGCCCCAACCAGGTGTTGCCCACGAGGTCCAAAGGCGTAGCCATTGCAGGCGCAGAGTCCGATGATAAGAACTGCGACGAGTTTCTTCATTAGGATTCCTGTTTGTGACAACGAAATGCTTGGTCCAGGAATTTCTCCTTTCCCGATGGTCGGAATACTCCGATATGGCTGCGGGCGTCGCCTGTTACGGTAGTGTTGAGAATGAACGCTCTTGCAGAAACGTTTCTTCCAGGCTTCGTCAGTATTCGTTGGTGATTAGAGATCCCTGACCCGCCAAAGCCTTTCGCGCAAAGCTTAAGTCGCAGAAAGAGGTTAAGTCAATTACCCTGCGCAACCACGGACTTCGAGTTACGGTCTGCACGCTTTGATCGCTGCATCGAATTGCTCTGTTGTGAGAGAGGGAATCCGCTTCTCGTGAAGCAGTGACACAAACTTTCCGCTGCCGCATTGAACGTCCTGGACTGCGCCTCATGGCTGAGTCGAATGGGCGCGTATAGTAGATCGTGCTCTGTGAAGTTTCCGAAGTACATCAGACCCAGATAAATAGGTTGACGGCTTGTGAGGGAATCTCATCAGAACTCCTTCCGATCACTGGCGGAGAAACCGTAAGCGATACAGGCGCGGTATCCCTGCAGAGTTTCTTCCGCATATTTTCGACGCCTTCGGACAGGCGGCCGGGGATAAAGCGACTGCAGCGGATGGCCTGGGACTGGGTTTCGCGATCGCGCGACACATCATCGAAAGTCATAACGGCAGGATTAACGCGGAGAGTCCTGGTGAAGGAAAGGGTACAAGGCTTACGGTTACGCTTCCGCTTCGCTTTTCGATCCGCCCCACTTGAACTAACTAACTCGCTAGTCGGTTTGGGCGGTTCGGCTTCGGTTAATGGATTCTGCGACAAGTAGCCGAAGGTGACGTGGCCGTAGAATTCGGGAAGTCTGATTTGTCCAACAATTTTCGGTATATTACCATGCCTCAACGGAGTGGGACTCCGTTGAGTGTTCCAAGTGGGATTCGCACTGGCCCGTAAGGTTATTGAAAACATCGGCGCCGAGCGAGGGATTCGAACCCACACAACCTTCGGGTCAACGGATCTTAAGTCCGGGGAAGGGCAGCACCAAGTCCGATCTATCTAAGAATGAGGGTTGTGCGTGCCGAGATTTGGCCGCCTCGTCGCACAGAGTGATCAAGCAAGGACACGCACGGCGAGTGGAAACCAACGTGCGAGCCTATTTCGAAAACTGATGGACGCGTATTGTACGCGCGATTGGAAACGAAGTGCTGACTCTCGCTAAGTCTTTTCAGAAACAGGCGATAGGAGAACCGAACGAGCGACGCCAGCCTTTTTTCGGCTGCGGCCTTGACGCGAATGCTTTCTCATTGATTCCAAAGGAGTTCTATCTCATCTACAAGCAGTTCTGCGGATCGAACCACTTCAGCCTGTGCCTCTAAGTCATTGAATATAAATGGTGGCCAGGGACGGAATCGAACCGCCGACGCCGGCCTTTTCAGGGCCGCTTACCGTATAGCGAAAGTGGTATGAAATCAACGGATACCGCTAAGGCTCAAGGACTTACGCCGACAATGTTTTAGGATGGGTTAGGACGACTTAAGTCAGTTTAGGGTCTTCGATGTACGCGTATTGTACGCGCACCGCCCAAAGCTTCGGACAAAGGGGTGGATGAAAACCGGTTGATGGATCGCGCGCAGTGGATAGTCAGCGGTCCCAATGTCGGTGACGCGCATCGGATGGCCAAAGCTTTCGCCATCTACTTCAAGTTGACCAGCCTCGCCGAGACAAATCATCGCAAACGACGGCGCCGCGCGGCGCAGGTTTCCCGCGAGCAACAGGCTCAGCCGGGCACCTTCCTTGGTACCCTGCGCCGAATGCAAGCTGCAGGTATTGCCGAACGGCAGGTTTTGCGATGGTTGCGAAGAGTGGAAGTTACGGTAGTTTTCACGGCCAGCTCGACGGTCGCTTTCGTTCCGCGTTCTGACTTCGGTTAACCGGATTTATAGGCCAGTAAAAATAATCAATTATGCAGTCAGGCTATGAAGCAGTAAATTGGCAGACGAGGATACCAGGCACGCGCAGGCTAATCGCATCGAACGTTTGCGACCATGAATTTTTCCCGAATGACCACACTCACACGATGCCGGAATCCATTTCCCGGAACACTGACCGTGCGGGTGGTTATTCTGCCGTCCATCATTAAAAGCAAGCGCTTTATATGACGGCCTGTGACAATCACGATCGCATTTGAATCAGGCCATCAACAATGAGTTGATGGCCTTTTTAATCAAGTGACATTTGCACAAACCAAATGGGTGTGGCGGAACGGTGACGTCATCCCGTGGTCCGAAGCCAATACACATGTCTCCGCGCATGCCCTGCATTACGGCAGCGGCGTCTTTGAAGGAATGCGTTGCTACGAGACAGTCGATGGGCCGGCGGTCTTTTGTCTCGGCGCTCATCTTGAAAGGCTCTATAACTCGGCGAGCGTCTATGGGATTGAGATCCCCTACACCCGTGAAGAGCTGGCTGAAGCCACCTGCGACGTCATCCAACGTAACGAATTCAGCAGTTGCTATGTGCGGCCATTGTGCTACTACGGCAGCCATACTCTCGGCCTGCATCCTGCCAAATGTCCCGTCGAGGTCGTGATCCTTACCTGGCCCTGGGCGGCTTACCTCGGGACAGAAAGTCTGGAGCGGGGGGTCCGTGTCACGGTCTCACCCTGGCTGAAGTTTCACTCCCAAATGATGCCGACGACCGCTAAGGCGTGTGGCCAATATGTTAATTCGATCCTGGCTGTGCGCGACGCGGTAGGTCGTGGTTTCGATGAAGCGTTGCTGCTGGATACAGAAGGTCACCTCGCGGAAGGGTCAGGGGAGAATCTTTTCATCGTGCGTGGACGGCAGTTGCTAACCAATGACGAACGTCACTCCATTCTCCTCGGCATTACTCGACAGGTGGTGATGCAGATCGCACGCAACCTTGGTTACGAGGTGGAAACCGGAGCGCTGCGGCTCAGCGATCTGCTCACCGCCGACGAAGCCTTTTTTACGGGAACGGCGGCTGAAGTGGCCCCGATTTGTGAAGTTGACGGTATACCGATCAAAACGGGCCGGCGCGGACCGGTGACCGAACGGATTCAGGAGGTTTTCTTCGCCGCGACCTCCGGGCGTGATCCGAGCTACAGGCACTGGCTACATCCGGTCGCTGCGCCGTTAGCTTCTGTTTCCGAATTAGTGAGTCCGAGAAGTTTATGAACAATCGAATCGAAATCTACGACACCACTCTGCGGGATGGAACCCAGGGCGAGGGCGTCAATTTTTCAGTGGCCGACAAATGTCGTCTCGTGGGGGAACTCGACGCGCTTGGAGTGGACATCATCGAAGGCGGGTGGCCGGGCTCAAATCCTCGCGACGTCGCTTTCTTCGAGAGGGTGCGCAATCTGAAACTGGAGCACGCCACCATCGCCGCCTTCGGATCGACCCGCCGCCGAAATCTGTCTTGTCAAGATGACGGTGGGCTCCAGTCGCTGCTGGCGGCCGGAACGCCTATCGTGACTATCTTCGGGAAATCCTGGGTGCTGCATGTAACGGACGCTCTGCGAATAGACCTGGACGAGAATTTAGAAATTATCGAAGATTCAGTTCGTTACCTTGCCGAGCGCGTGCCATTTGTGATTTATGATGCAGAGCATTTCTTTGACGGATACCGCTCGAATCCGGAATACGCGCTGGCTACGTTACGCGCGGCGGCGGCAGGTAAACCCCACCGCATCGTACTTTGCGACACCAACGGCGGCAGTCTTCCTGACGATGTGGCTCGCATTACTCAGGCAGTCATCAAAGAGATCAAGGTACCGCTCGGCATTCACTGTCATAACGATGGAGAGTTGGCGGTGGCCAATTCGCTGGCGGCCGTTGCGGCAGGCGTGACCCAGGTGCAGGGAACGGTCAACGGTTATGGCGAGCGCTGCGGCAATGCCAACCTTTGTTCAATCATCCCGAATCTCGAGCTCAAGTTGGGCCGCCCAACTATTGGCCCTGAGCGCTTGCAGAAATTATGCGCGACCGCGCGTTTTGCCAGCGAGACTGCCAACCTTTCGCTTGACTCACGCGCAGCTTTTATCGGAGAAAGCGCCTTTGCTCACAAAGGCGGCGTGCATGTCTCAGCCGTAGAACGCAATCCAGCAACGTACGAGCATATTCACCCCGAAACAGTCGGCAATCGACGGCGGGTGCTGGTTTCCGATCTCTCAGGCCGCGCGAACCTACTGGCTAAAGCTCGCGAGCTGGGAATCCATCTGGATGAATCAGAGCGGGTACTGGCGGAACTCAAACGACTCGAGCACGACGGCTTTGAGTTCGAAGCAGCGGAAGCGAGTTTCGAACTACTGGTTCACCGGCTCTGTAGCGCCCCCGAACCGTATTTCGAAATGCTGGGATTTCGCGTCATCGACGAGCATCGCGGAGCTTTGATGCCGATGAGCGAGGCGACCGTCAAGATCAAGGTCGGAGATCGCGTGGAGCACACGGCGGCCAGCGGCAACGGTCCGGTCAATGCACTGGACCAGGCGCTCCGTCGCGCCCTGGAGAAGTTCTATCCCTTGCTTGGAGATGTGTATCTGGTGGATTACAAGGTGCGGGTCATCAGCGGGGCGCTCTCCGGCACAGCCAGCCTCGTGCGCGTGCTTATTACTTCAACCGACGGAAAGACAACGTGGGGCACCGTCGGCGTCTCGGCAAATATCGTCGAAGCCAGTTGGCGGGCGTTAGTCGATTCGGTCGAATACAAGCTGATGAAAGATGGAACGAAAAGCGTGATGGAGTCAGTGCCACCTGTGTCAGCGGGTGGGATAAAGCGCCGAGTTGGGCAATGAGGTGCGGCGTTTGATACGCGGGAAAATCTGACTTTCGTCGCTGAACAGTTAAACTCTCGACGTCGACAATCATGAGCTCGTTTCAGCACGGGTAATTGTCATTCGTGGACGCAGGACGTTTATGTGGCAATAAATATTATTAAGTTGCCTGGGGGAATTGAGTATGTTATATAAGACCTCAGATTTTTGTTGACATTGATTGATCGTGGCGATTTAGGGCGACTTGCTCCACGTAAAAAACTGCTAAAGAGCTGCTGAGGATTTCCTAAAGCTATCATGGAACCCTGCGCACTCTGAGGCGCGGGGTTTTTCTTATGCTCCGCACTCGCTTTAGAAGTTAACGCCTTACATCGCCACGCAATTAGCTCAGTCGCAACCGCCCGCGGTTCCGACGGAGGGAGACTTGCGATGGCTACCATAGAAGAAAAGATTGACCAGCAGAGATTTCAAGGCGCAGACGGCGAATGGCAGTACCACCAGTTTGATACGCTCGCGTTGCATGCAGGCGCATCGCCTGATCCTACAACCGGCGCGATGCTGACGCCGATTTATCAAACTACAACTTATCAGCAGGAAGCCGTAGGCCAGCACAAGGGATACACCTATAGCCGATCTGCGAATCCGACCGTGTCCGTGCTGGAGCGTCGGCTCGCTGCCCTCGAGGCGGCGGAGTTCTGCACTTGTTACGCGACCGGCCTCGCCGCTACCACCGCACTTTGTCTGGCCTTGCTCGCCTCGGGTGATCGAGTCGTCTGTTCCCAGGCTGTCTACGGTGGTACGGTGCGACTGTTTCGGCAGGTCCTCGCTAAGTTCGGGGTGACGGCAGAGTTTGTAGATACTTCGAACGAAGCGACTTTTGCTGATGCTCTCCGTACGCCGGCGCGGTTCGTTTTTATTGAGACACCCGCAAATCCTACGCTGAGACTTACCGATCTTCGACTGGCGGCGCTCCTTACGCATCAAGCCGGATCGTTAATGGTTGTCGACAACACCCTACTTACGCCTGCCTTGCAACGTCCCTTCGAATTCGGCGCGGATATCGTGCTGCACTCAACCACCAAGTTCATTGAAGGTCATAACGCAACGGTTGGAGGAGCCTTGCTTACGTCGGATCCTGAATTGCACGAAAAACTCTCCTTTGCTCGCAATGCGATCGGCGCAATTCAATCACCTTTTCCGGCCTGGTTGACGCTGCAAGGGGTGAAGACGTTACCTCTGCGGATGGCCCGTCACTCTGAGAATGCTCTGCAAATCTCCCGTTTTCTGTCGCGTCACGAACGGGTGACAAAGGTCATCTACCCCGGCCTCGAATCATTTCCGCAAGCTGAACTGGCACGGCATCAACAAAAGAGTGGTGGCGCTTTGATCGCCTTCGAGGTGGAAGGCGGCGTGGAAGGAGGAATTCGACTGATGAATTCCGTCCGCTTGTGTGCGCTAGCGGAAAACCTCGGGGCCGCTGAAACGATCATTACTCATCCCGCCTCAATGACCCATGCTGATGTGCCGCAGGCTCAAAGGCAGGCTGCGGGTATCACAGACGGTCTGGTGCGCCTATCGGTCGGCCTTGAGAACCCACTTGATGTGATCGGCGACTTGGATCAGGCCTTGAGGGGTTGAAACAAAAACATGCCAAACAACAAACAAGTATAAGGAGTAATCATAGAATGAGCCTAAACCAAATTGTCGTCTTAAAGTTTGGCAGTTCCGTGCTGCGTAGCGAAGCAGATCTGCCCAGCGCGGTGCATGAAATTTATCGTCATTGGCGGGATGGCTTGCAGGTGATCGCGGTGGTCTCAGCTCTTGGTGACACTACGGACCAATTGATACGTCGTGCCGAAAATATATGCGGCCGACCAGAGAAGTCGGCACTGGCAAGTCTGCTGGCTACCGGCGAAGCGACTTCATCCGCGCTATTAAGTCTGGCCCTTAACAAAGTCGGCATTCCAGTGCGACTGCTGGATGAGGTGCAGGCAAAGTTACGGACGGTTAGCGGCAGCACAGATGCCATTCCGGTCGCCGTGGATGCCGCCCGTCTGGCGAGAGAGTCGCGACACGCGGTGGTCGTGCTGCCAGGTTTTGTGGGCCGTGATGAAACCGGAGACCGCACCGTGCTTGGCCGCGGTGGCTCAGATCTGACGGCTCTCTTTATCGCCCAGCAACTGAGAGCCCATTGCATTCTGATCAAAGATGTCGACGGTCTTTACACGAGTAACCCGGCAGCCACCACCATACGCCCGTCGCGATATGCACGGGCCAGTCACGAAACTGCCGCAAGATTGGGCGGTGGCGTAGTGCAACCAAAAGCGATTCGTTTTGCGGCGGCTAATAAACTGCGTTTTGACATTACCAGTATCGGAGCCGCTGGTGTGACTGAAGTAGGACCCCTTAACGACCAACTCGACGGAGTACATTCCCGGCTTGAGCCAACGCGGGTGGCCCTGCTTGGCTGCGGAACTGTTGGCGGCGGAGTCTATGAGCGCCTGGCCGCGGCACCCGATTTATTCCACGTCATTGGCGTGGGAACTCGGACGGGCGTGCGCGCCCGCGCCGCAGGCGTGCCAGACGAGTTGATTACTTCAGACCTTGAAGGACTGGTAGAGCAACCCTGTGAGGTAGTGATCGAGTTGATTGGTGACACGAAGCGGGCTGCCGCACTTACTGAGCGGGCTTTACGTCGGGGCCGGCAGGTGGTAAGCGCCAACAAAGCGCTAATGGCCCACGCACATAAACTCTACGAATCGATTGCCGAAGAGAACGGGGCGACGCTGCGCTACAACGCGGCAGTCGGCGGAGTCATGCCGGCGCTGGAAACTATCAAGCGCGCGAAAGTAGGTGGTCCGCTGCGAAGTTTCTCGGGCGTGGTGAATGGCACTTGCAACTTTGTGCTTGAACAACTAGCGGCCGGAAGCACGTTTAGCGCCGCCGTGTGCCTGGCTCAGGAGTGTGGCTTTGCCGAACAGGATCCAGGACTTGATCTCGAAGGTTTCGACGCCGCGCAGAAGCTGATTCTAATGGCGCGGGCCGCCTTCGACGTCAGCTTGCCAATCCACGCAATTGCCCGAAAAGGAATTCAGGGATTGAGCGCAGACTCTCTTAAGCAGGCCCAGGAGCGTGGCCAGACCATCCGGCTGGTGGCCGAATGTGAGAAGACCTCCGGTCAACTGATAGCCAGTGTGTCACCGGTTGACCTGCCGTTGGATCATCCGCTGGCCCAGGTCACTGGTGCCGAGAATCGCTTAATCATCAAGCGGGAAGGCGGTGAGCAGTTGATCGTCTTTGGTACCGGCGCGGGACGTTGGCCCACGACCGAAGCGGTAATGGCTGATCTGTTTGAGATTAGACGACAAGAGTCAGCCAAAGAGTTGGAGCAACTGGAGGCCTGCGCATGACTTTGAAAACAGCTACACGCTGCGTGCAGTTTGACGCAGAATCTGATCCATTTGGAGCAATGGCCCCGCCGATCTACCAGACGGCTACCTTTAGGCAGCCTACCGCTTCCGAGTTTGGCGAATATGACTACACGCGCAGCGGTAATCCAACCCGCACTTTGCTGGAAGCACAACTCGCGCGACTGGAAGACGGCCAATACGCCTGTGCTTTCGCGAGCGGCATGGCGGCGATCACGGCGTTGACCAGGCTGCTCAAAAGCGGCGAAGGAATCATTGCCGGAGATGATCTCTATGGCGGAACTGTCCGACTGCTGGACCAGATCCTGCCGCGCGCGGGAATCGCCGTGCAGTACGTTGATACGAGTGACCTTTCCGCCGTGGCCAATGCCTTGAGCCCGCAAACCAAACTTATCTTAATTGAAACGCCCAGCAATCCGTTGCTGCGCATTAGTGATATTAGCCAACTCGCCAAGCGCGCCCACGCGGTCGGCGCGCGTTTGGCCGTCGATAATTCGATGATGTCACCGGTCCTGCAACAACCGCTCCGGCTGGGTGCCGATGTCGTCATTCATTCGGCGACCAAGTTTCTTTGCGGCCATAGTGACGTGATGGCGGGGGCCTTGATCGCTAATGATCCATCTCTGCATGAACAGCTAGCGTTTCAACAGAACGCCGAGGGCGCGGGACTCAGTCCCTTTGAATCATGGTTGCTGTTCCGCGGGATGAAGACACTCGCCTTAAGAGTCGAACGGCAAGACGACACAGCGCAGAAAATCGCCCAGTTTCTCAAATCACATCCCCTGGTCGAGAAGGTTTATCACCCGAGTCTTAACGACCATCCAGGTCATGATCTTCACCGCAGCCAGTCGAAAGGAGACGGCGCGATCGTCAGCTTTACCACCGGCGATGCCGAGTTCTCAGCCCGCCTGGCCGAAGCCACGAAGTTGTTCAAGATTGCGGTCAGCTTCGGCTCGGTAGGATCTACTGTCAGTCTGCCGTTTCACATGTCGCACGCAAGTATTCCGGCGGGTTTGAAAGAACGATTAGCGCCGCCCGGCCACTTGGTTCGTTTGTCGGTAGGGATCGAGGACGCCGATGACCTAATTGAGGATCTCAAACAGGCGCTGGCGGTGGCCACAAGTCGCGCGAGTCAGACGCAGATTAATTCTAAGGCAGAGGCGGCGACGGTCTCATGGTGATAGTTGAATATGAGATCAATGGCAGGGAGGTGCTAGAAAACGCAAGCCCGAAATATCCCGTGGACGTTCTGGTCGTCCCCAACGAGGTGAATCATCAACTCCAAACGGGCGGTAAGAAGTTTGATAGGAGCAATCAATCATGAAGAGGATGAGGTCAGTCCCTGTTTTTATGTTCATCGCTATGATCTTTGGACAGCCTGTGTACGCGCAGGAGAAGTCCGCAGTGTCTTCCCCGACAACGTCCGATAACGTACGTCTCGCTCCCACATCCTTGCCGGGAAAAGGCCTGGCCCAACACGATTTCTTTTACGCTGGCGAAGGAAGGGAACAACGGATGTACATCGTCCGTAAAGGCGGGATTGTTTGGTCTTACGCCATGCCGGACGCGAAAGGCGAAATCAGCGACGCGGTGCTAATGTCTAACGGGAACATTTTATTCGCGCACCAATTCGGGTTGACAATGATTACCACTGAAGAGAAAGTCATTTGGAATTACGACCCGCCGCAGGGCTCCGAAATCCACACCGCCCAACCGATTGGCAATGACAAGGTGCTCTTCATTCAGAACGGAAACCCGGCCTTCCTTCGAGTGGTGAACATCGCGACGGGCAAGACGTTGGTCGAATTCAATTTGCCAACTGGTAATCCGCAAAAAGTCCATCCACAGTTTCGTCACGCGCGCGTCACTGATGCCGGCACGGTTCTGGTGGCGCACCTGGATATGCAGAAGGTAGCTGAGTACGACGCGAAGGGCAGAGAAGTTTGGTCCTATTCAATTGATGGTCCCTGGTCGGCAGTGCGACTAAAGAACGGAAACACCCTGATCGCAACCAGTAAGAAAATGATCCGCGAAGTGGATCCCAGTGGAAAAACAGTTTGGGAGTTGAGACCAGAGGATCTGCCGGATTACAAGATCTCGAATTTTCAGATCGCCGTTCGGCTACCTAATGGCAATACCCTCCTGAATAACTGGGCGAATATTAAGACGCCAGCGGAGAGGACCAACGGTCCAGTACAAGCGTTGGAAGTCACGGCCAACAAGAAACTGGTATGGGCGCTTCGATCATGGACCGATCCAGCGGACCTGGGGCCAGCGACTACGATTCAGCTCCTGGACAAGCCGTCTGCTCCCGAGAAAGTGCACTTTGGGAATATTCGATAAGGCGAGCGAGTCAGACTTCAAAGCAGTAGGGATCAAACGATGGCTGTCAATAAACATTCCG
>Ga0070694_100000923_pt1 | contig 16634 bp, 14 predicted proteins | sample KBSK1251metaG_FD_65470 | JGI IMG/M metagenome (GOLD analysis project Ga0070694, IMG submission 65470) | Corn, switchgrass and miscanthus rhizosphere microbial communities from Kellogg Biological Station, Michigan, USA - KBS K1-25-1 metaG | ecosystem: Host-associated > Plants > Roots >... | reverse complement strand
CGCTGCAGCGCCTGCACGAACGTCGTGAGGTCGAAGTTGCCGATCGCGGTCGAGAAGATGAGGTCGAGCGCCGGATTGATGACCTGCTGGCCGGCGTTGCCGAGCGCCGACAGCGAGTTGCCGCCGAGCGCGACGATCGTCTCGTTGGGATCGAAGTTCTCGGTCGGCACCAGCGCGTCGGGTACGCCGTCGAGGTCGGTATCGACCGGTTGCGCGCTGCGCGGGTCGGGCCGCTGCACGAGCTTATTGAAGAACTGGTTCGTCGTGCCGAGGTCGTACTTCACCCCGAGATTCTCGACGTCCGTGCGATCGACGAAGATGATCTTCGCCTGGATCGACACCTGGGGCGTGCGGAGATCGAGACCCTTCACGAAGTCCACGACGTCGTCGATGCGCGAGCTGACTTCGGTGATCACCAGCGCGTTGCTCGTCGAGTCGGCGACCGCCTGTCCGCGCTTGGTCAGGATCGACTGCACCGAGGGGACGAGCGACGACGCCTTCGCGTAGTTGATGCGCACGAGGCGCGTGGTAATCGGGACGGTCGAGTCGGCGCGCGCCAGCTCGACCTTGCTCACGACGCTGAGGATGCCGCCGGGCAGCGTCTGCACCGCCAGTCCCTGGGACTCGAGCACGGCGTTCAGCGCCAGGTCCCACGGCTGATTCTTGATTTCGGCGGTGACGTTGCCGGTGATGCCTTTGCCGAGAATGATTGTGCGACCGCTGAACGCCGCGAAGCCGGCGATGACGTCTTCGATGGACGCGTTGTCCCACTGCACCGTGATGCGCGGCGCCTGCGACTGCGCCGCGTCGGCCCGGTGCACGGCGAGATACTCCTCGATCGACAGGGTGCGGCCAACCGACGGGGTCGTCACGCGCGCAGCCTGATCGGGGCCACCGGTCACCGGCGGGGCGGACGCGCGGCTCACCACAGCGACGGGCGCGGCCGGCGCGACCGTGCTGCTGGACCACGCGGCAAATCCGGACCGCTCGCTACCGATGCGCACGCGCACCTGGCCGCCCGAGCGATCGACCTGGTAATCCTTGAGCGCATCGAGATCGATCACGATGCGCACGACGTCGGGCTTGAATTGCGCATAGCGCACGTTTTTCACGCCGCCGCGATTCAGACCGTCGTACAGGACGGCGGGCGCCGTCAGGCGCGTGCCGAGCAGATCGATGACCAGGCGCGACGGATTGGTGAGCGTGAAGTCCCGTACTTCCGCGGCACCCTGCAGGTCGATGACGACTTCGACCTTACCGGTGGCCGGCAGCACGCTCACGCCGCGCACCTCTCCATCGCGCACCTCCCCGTCGCGGACTGCGGTCCCGGCAAGGGCCCCGGGAGCAGCAGCCGCGCACAGGGCCGCGAGCATGAAAGCCTTCATGGCGTCTCCTCCTGCCTAGAGAGCGACAGCGTCTCCTGTCGCTCGAACCCGAATTCCTGCACGGTGAATACGACTTCGCGGGGCCGGATCTGCGTGACCTTCAAACGCCCGACGATGTCGCCCGTTTTTACGCGATAGATCTTCCGGTTCGTGATGTCGCGGAGGATCGCGACGCTGCGCGCGGCGAAGCGCCCGTCGTACACGATCGTCGTCAGCCTCAAGTCGTTGATGAGCGGCCGCACGTCGCCCGACTTGAGGAGCGACAGGAATGGGTCGCGCCCGCCGCCTTCGTACGCAAAGACTTCGCGCTGCAGCGACGACGAGGGCGGCGTGGTGTCCGCACGGGCAGCGCTGTCGCGTTGCTGTCCTGCCGCTGTCGCGGAGCTGGCCGCGCTCACCATCACCGCCAGCGCGAGGCTAGCTGCGCGCACGCGGGGCTCCGGGTCGGGCGGCTGGCGCGGCCGCCTTCACGAACGTGCGGATCGAGAACTCGGCGAGCAGCAGCGCGCCTGCGGTGTCGGCGAGCAGCTTCTGCGCGGCCGGCGAAGCCGCCGACAGCGTCACTTCCTGCGGCACGACGATGCGCGGCAGTGAGGCGATGTCGGCGAGATACTCGCCCAGCTGGTCGTAATGGCCGTACACCTCGAGCCGGTAGCGGTAGGTGTCGAAGGGCTGGCCAGGATCGGGCGACAGGGGCTGAATCTTGCCGAGCGTGACGCCGCGGACCTTGGCCTTCGTGGAGATGTCGTCGATCAGCGTCGGGACTTCGTTCTTGTCGGGCACGAGGCGCCGCATCAATTCGAGCGAGCCCTGGTAGGCCTCCACGCGCCGCTGCAGGTCGGCAGTGCTGCCGCTCGCGAGGTCGGCCTTCGCGGCCGCGACGATCTTCTCCAGGCTGTCGGCTTCCGAGTTCGCGGCGCTGATCTGCGCGCTCTGCGGCACGTGCACTTTCGTCCAGAAGAAATAGCCCCCCGCCAGGGCGACGAGGACGAGCAGCGCCATGATCTGACCGCGTTGGTCGGTGGGTAACCCGAGTGCCATGGCGCCTTACCTCATCGACTGCACGAAGGGAACCGTGCGGATGTAGACCGAGTCCGCCACCCGATAGCGGACCGTGACCTGAAACGCCGTGACCGGACGATCGGCTTCAATGACGGTCTGCGAGCTGGCCGGCGTGACGTCCGTGAACCAGGGCGACGCCGCGAGCTGACGCAGGAACGTCGTGTACGCTTGAATGTCCACCGTGCGGCCGTCGATCTGGACGCGCAACGCGGGCGGCCCGCCCAGGGAATCGTCCATCGGAACCGTCGAGGGTGGCGGACCACCGGCCTGTCCCGTCCCGGGTTGGATCACCGTGCCGACGGAACCGACGCGCGTGATCCACGTGTACGGTGGCAACGCTTTGGTCGTCTGATCGAGCACGTGCGGCCAGGTGTAGCGGTCCGCATCGATCTGCCGGATCACATTGATCTGGTAGAGCAGCGAATCGCGCACTTTTTCGAGCTGGCGTTTTTGGGCGATCACGATGTCGTAGCGGCGCTTCTCGGCACGGATGCCCTCGAGCCGCGACTCGGCGCGCGCGAGCCGCGCACGCTCGGTGATGAACAGCAGAGCGCCGCCACCGCCCACGATGATCCACGCCACGACCGCGGCGATGAGCCAGGGATCTTTGACCTGCGCGAAAAACGCCCTGAAGTCGGGCATGCGCAGCTGCATGCCCGCACCTTTGGCCGCCTTCTTTTTCCCTGGGAGTAGATTTATCTCAATCATGACGCGCGCCTCAGCGCCAGACCGACCGCGAGCATGAGCAACGGTGCCACTTCATCCACCGGCACCGTCTCGAAGACGTCGTCTTTCACGCGCAGCCGCTGCACCGGATTCGCCAGCTCGATCGCCACTTTGAGTCGAGCGCCCAGCACGTCGTTGAGGCCCGGAATGCGCGCGCCGCCGCCCGTCGTGTACACGCGCGACAGCCCGCCCGCATTGCGTGAAGCGGTCGCGAGGAACGCGGCTGCGCGCTCGATCCCGACGGCGATTTCCTCGCCGCGCGCGCCCACATATCCGGCCAGATCGGCATTCTGCGACGAGCCCTGAATGACGCGCTCCGCTTCCTCGCTGGCGAGCCCTTTTTCGCGCTGCAGGTCCTCGCGGAACCGCCGCGTTCCCACCGACAGATCTCGCGTCAGTACGGGAATGCCGTCCTCGAGGATGTTCACGTTGGTGACTTCATGACCGATGTTGACGAGACCCACGACGCCCTGCATCGCGTCGGGGTGATTCAGCTCGAAGGCGTTATGGATGGCGAAGGCATCGACGTCGATGACGGAGGGCTCGAGGCCGGCTTCGCCGAGGAGGCCGACGCGGCTTTCGACGAGCTCGCGCTTGGCGGCGACGAGCAGGACGTTCATCTGGAGGCCTTCGGCCTCGGGATCGAGGATCTGGAAATCGAGCTCCACGTTGGCCATGTCGAACGGGACGTGCTGCTCGGCTTCCCAGCGGATGACCTCGCGAGCGTCCGCTTCTTTCATCCGGTCCATCTGGATTTTCTTGACGATGACGTCGCGGCCACCGACGGCCGTGACCACCGATTTCCGCTTGACGCCGGCCGCGTCGAACAAACCCCGAATAGCTTCCGAAACAAGACCGGGGTCCATGACTTCGCCCTCAACGATGGCGTCGGCGGCGACCTCGGTCGTGGCGACCTTGGTCAGTTCAGGCTCGCTGCCGCCGTGGTCGACGACGACGAGCTTGATGATCCCCGAGCCGATATCGAGGCCGACTGACGTTTTTTTGCCACCTAGAAACCCAAAAAGGGCCATGTGCGCCTTTTGGTCTAGAGACAAGTAGGGGCGAGGGCAAACTACAATAGGCCCCGCCCCTTATCCTGTCAAGCCTCGAATCGACTTGAGCCCTAAGCAACAACTGGTTCCCCTGCCGAGACTTAGGTCACTTCAAAAGAGCCATAAGTACGCTCGTTGCCGCATTGGTGAAATGGGGCTTTGGGCCTGTAAAGCCGCGAGAATACTGCAGCTAGAGTAGTTCAGCGTCGCCTTTCCGTTCAGGTTCTGGACCGACAGGTCGGCGTTCCGGGCCATCACGCCGCCCCAGAAGTGCGCCTCAGTCGACCCACCGCCGGCCGTCTTCAGGTCACCCTGCACAATGACGATGCCATAAAACTGATACGAGCCCTGCACGTTTAAGTCACCATTTACCAATAGGATACCTTGTCCTTGCGTGTTGTTGAGCGTAATCGAGCCGGTGGCGTAGATGAGTGGGAAGTAGTTGCCGCAGGGAGCGGACGGATTATCACCGTCGCCCCAGTTGGTCAGCACGGCCGTGTTGCAGGCGCCGTTGGTGACCGCGGGCCCGGTGCTGTAGTTACCGGGCCCGATCACGACGTTCGCACGGGCGGCCAGCTGATCGAAGGTCGCCCCGCCGAACACCGTGAACGTGTTGTTGTTGATCGTGGGGTCGTTGATGACGGGAGGATTGCCGTTGACCTGACCGTTACCGCCGGTGCTGACCGTACCGCCATTGTCCCGCACGCCGGCCTGCGCTGGTCCTGGCGGGTCGCAGCTCTCCCACCCCGCGGGAACATGATCGGCGCCATCGACTTCGGCATTACCACCCACGCTGACGCCCCCCTGCGTCGTGAGCGAAGCCCTGATTCCGAACTCGAGCGGCGCGATGCGCGCGATCAAACCGACACGCTGGCGCGCACCTCCCCCGCCTGGGGTCGCGCCGCCGTAACTGCGCGTCTCCAGCCCCGTCACATCGATCAGAAAGACGTTGGGACCCAGGCGGTAGCTGGTGCCGAAATAGCGGCCTGTACCGCCGGGGGCGGGTTGATCCGGAATGACTGCCGACGTTTCTGGATACTGTTTGATGCGATTCATCGTCGAGGGATTCCACGACAACACCCGCTCCTGCGCTCCTGCCTCGGCGATGCCGTACGACTGCATTACACGCCGCTGATTCTCACCTACCCGCTGCTCCTGGGTGCCTGCTAAGAACGCCCCTGCGACCATTCCGCCGATGACAACCAGGGCGAAGATCGCAATCGCGAGCGCCATGCCGCGCTCGTCCCGTATGATCCGCTTCACTGCACCGCTCCTTTAGGGCGCGGCGTGAGCCGGTCAACCTGACGACCGGCTCACGATACGGATCGCTACCCCAAGGGCGCTACCAGACAGAACCCTATTCTGGTACTAGCAAAACTCCTCAGAACAACGCCACCCACCCCCGTTGCCGCATGGGCGAAATGGGGCTCTGAGCCTGCAAAGCCGCGAGAATACTGCAGCTCGAGAAGTTCAGCGTCGCGTGACCGTTCAGGCTCTGGGTCGAGAGGTCGGCGTTCTTGGCCATCACGCCGCCCCAGAAGTGCGCGTCGGAAGTACCACCACCCGCGGTCCTGAGGTCGCCCTGAATGATCACGATACCGTAGAAGTCCCACGACCCGTTCACCGTTAAGTCACCGTCGATCAGCAGGATGCCTTGTCCCTGCTCGTTATTGACGATCACGCTCCCGTTCACGTGAATGATCGGGAAGTAATTGCCGCAGCGCGAGGCCGGGTTATGAGGATCGCCCCAGTTGTTGATGTCGGTCGTCCTGCACGACCCGTCCGCATTGAACGACGGAATTGTATTGATGTTGCCGCCGGGGTGCTGAATGGTCGCGCGCGCCGCGAGCTGGGCGTACGTCGACCCACCGAAGGTCGTGAACGAGCTGCTGGTGATCGAGGGATCGTTCACGACGGGCGGATTCCCGTTGACCTCTCCGGAGCCGCTCGTCCCGACTGTACCGCCGTTGTCGCGGACGCCCGCTTGCGCCGGCCCGGGCGGATCGCAGCTGGCCCAGCCCACGGGGTTCTGATCGTTCCCGTCGATTTCCGCGGTGCCGCCGACGGCCACACCACCCTGTGTCGTGAGCGAGGCCCTGATGCCGAACTCGATCGGCGCGATGCGCGCGATCATGCCCACGCGTTGGCGCGCGCCACTGCCGGCCGCGGTCTGGCCCGACACGGTGTGCGCATCCTGGCCGGTGATATCGATCAGGAAGATATTGGGCCCCATGCGGTACCAGGTCCCGTTGTAGCTCCCGGTCCCACCTGGCGCGGCCGTAGTCGCAATGGTGACCGCGCTTTCCGGATACTGTTTCACCCGGTTCTGCGCGGTCGGATTCCACAGGAGCATGCGCTCCTGGGCGCCGGCCTCGGCGATGCCGAACGACGTCATCACGCGGCGCTGATTCTCGCCGACCCGCTGTTCCTGGGTTCCGGCAAAGAACGCTCCCGCGACCAGCGCGCCCACGACAACCAGGGCGAAGATCGCCACGGCAAGCGCCATTCCGCGCTCGTCACGGAATACCTTACGCATACGGTCTCCCTTCAAGTGTTTTGGAGGTTCTGGAGGTTCTGGAGGCCAACCTCCACCAACCTTCACAACCTCGACAACTGCTTCCTAGAATCTCCGGTTATTTCGAAGCGCGACACTAAACGTGATACTGTCGACGATCGCTCGGCTCGGTGCCGAACCACCCGTCCGAACCTGTGCCGTCGTGCGCGCGCGCACGGTGACGTCGATGCGGGCCACCTGTGTGCGCACCGCGGTCGCCACACCGGCCGCGTTGAAGTACTGGAACGTCAAGCCATTGGAGAGCACCGGGCCAATCAGCGGCTGAATGGTCTGGCCCGCGGGCTGGAACCCGATGTACCACGACGTGTCACCCGAGGGTTGATAGATCCGGTACTTGACCCGTTCGAAGCCCCGCACCGGAGCGCCGACCGTGATCGCGCCGGCGACGTTCGTTCCGGGGATGAAGTTGCCGTCGAACACGATGCGGGTGCCCGGCATCGCGGGGACCGCGCCCACCGCGGGACACTGCTGATTCCCCGGGGTCGCCGCGAGTCTGGCAGCCACGTAGTAGTCGTCCAGCCGGGTCGTCTGGTTGCCATCCAGGTAAATCAGCAACGAATCGTTCGTCTCGTTGATGTACCGCGAGCCGAAGAACATCGGATCGCCTACCGCACGGCCCCGAATGATCATTTGGTTGCCGAGATTGTTGCCGGCAAGCGCCGGAGGCACACAGACGAAGCTGAGCCAGCGCATGCCGCGAATGACGAGCGAATCCGGACCCATGGCGGTAATGTCGCCATCGAAGGCGTCCAGCTCCCGAAACTCGGCCGAGAGGATCGTGTTGGCCGCCCGGATGTTCTGGGACAAATCGATGCGCTGCGTCTGCGCCATATAGAGGCGCTGGTTGTTCACCAGCACGCGATAGATGGCGGTGCTCACGAGTCCGAGGAGCACGAGCGCAACGAGCAGCTCGAGGATCGTAAAGCCGCGGCGGCTCATAGGTATGGATCGCATGAGAACGTAGTCTCCATGGAATCGCGTCGAACCAGATTCTTTACCGTTCGGTACGTCGAGATGACCTTGATCCGGAAATTCTGCAGCTGCCCAACAACTGGAGTCACGGTCCAGGTGTTGATGGCGACCCAGTTTGAGCCGCGGTAGAGCGTATCAGCCCCCGGGAGCGGCGCCGCGCACGCACCTGTCAGCTGGCCGCTCGCGACCGCGCGCAAGCGCTCCACCCGTCGGGCCATGAAGGCGGACGCGTCGGCTGAGCGCTGGCCGCGCGAGATCATGCGCGTGACGAGCGCTGCCGTCGTGACCAGCGCGAGCACACCGACGGTCAACACGATGATCGCGATCAGGATCTCAATGATCGTGAAACCCTTGCGGTTCTTGATGGCGTTCATTGGCGTTTCACTTTCCCCAGCTCGTTGATCACGACCGAGTCCTGGTACGTCGGTCCAATGACGCGTATGGTGGTCGGCTGAAAGTTGAGCCGTATACCACGCGGGTCGTACGTGATCGTCGGCGAGGAGGAGTTCAGGGTGACGTTGACGTCTGTCTTCACGCGCTTGGCGGTGCCGACGAGGACGGAGGCCGGCGGCGGATTGCCCACCAAGCCACAAGCGGTTACCCACACGCTATCAGTCGCGACGTTCAGCGTCGCGACGCACCCGCGCTGGACGGCCGTGCCACGCGCAGTTGCGACCATCGTCGCGAGGAGCGCCTTGGTGTTGCGGATCCGCTGCTTCTCGAGCCCGTCGCGCAGCCGGGGAAACCCGATCGACGCGATGACGCCGATCAGGATCAGGACGACGATGAGCTCGATGGTGGTGAAGCCTTTTTTGCCCATGTGGACCTCCGATGGCGGTCAGCTATTACACGATCTGTGCCGTGCGCTAACTAATTACGATGACACGTTTTACGTCGTACGAAGGGGCGGGAGAATACTGCAGAATGCTTCACAAGGTGCAGAATCTTGCACTAGCTGATCCCATACCGTTCGATCTTGTAAAACAGCGTCCGCAAGCTCACCCCCAGCGTCCGGGCGGCCTCGCGCCGGTTTCCATGCACCGCCGCCAACGCCGCGGCGATGGCGGCGCGCTCAGCGGCCTCCACGGCATCGTTGAGCGTGCCGGCCGGTGCGTGGTCCGTGGTGCGTGGTGCGTGGGAAAAATCAGCGGGCTCAAGCAACTCTTTGTTCGATAGGACCGCGGCTCGCTCGATCGCGTTCTCGAGCTCGCGCACATTCCCCGGCCACTCCTGCTCTTTCAACCAGGCGATTGCGTCGTCACTCAGCGAGAGCGGCCGGCCCCACCGCTGCGCCAGGCGCGCGGCGAAGTGGCGCGCGAGTGGCCCAATGTCTTCGCGCCGTTCCCGGAGTGGCAGCAGTTCGATCGCGATGACGTTGAGCCGATAGAACAGGTCTTCGCGGAAACGGCCAGTCCGCACTTCCGCCTCGAGATCCCGCGCCGTGGCCGCCAGGACGCGCACGTCGACGGTGCGTGTCTTCTGATCGCCGACACGACGAATCTCGCCTTCCTGCAGCACGCGCAGCAGCTTGGCCTGGAGGCCGACCGGGAGCTCGCCGATCTCATCGAGCAGGAGCGTCCCGCCGTTCGCGGCCTCGAACAGCCCGGTCTTGTCCGCCGTCGCGCCGGTGAAAGCGCCGCGGACATGCCCGAACAGTTCCGACTCGAGCAGGGCCTCCGGGATCGCCGCACAGTTGATCCCGACGAACGCCCTGGCCGAGCGCGGGCTCGCCCGGTGGATGGCGCGCGCGATCACTTCCTTCCCGGTTCCACTCTCGCCCGTGATCAGCACCGTAGTGTTGTGCTCGGCCACCCGCGCCACGAGCGTCAATGCCTGGCGCATCGCACCGCTCTCGGCGACGAGGCCACGCTCGGCCGGGCCCGTTGCCAGTTGGGCCCGGAGCCCGGCGACTTCCTCGCGCAGCCGCTCGCGCTCTTCGGCTTTGCGCAGCGTGAGCACGACCTCGTCGGGCCGGAACGGCTTGGGGAGATAGTCGTACGCGCCTTCTTTCATCGCCGCGATCGCCGCATCCTCGCCGCCGTAAGCGCTCATGACAATCACGAGCGCGCCGCCGCCGCGCTGCCGATAATTGCGCAGGAACGTGAGACCATCCATCTCGGGCATGCGGACGTCGCACAACACCAGGTCGAACCGCTCGGTGGTTGCGCGCTCGAGCGCGCGCCGGCCGTTCTGCTCGGCGGTGACCGCGTAGCCGGCGTCGGTCAGCAACAGACCGAGGCTCTGGCGAAGGCCGGGTTCGTCGTCGACTAAGAGGACGCGCTTCACCGGCTTCCCCCCATCCCCACAGCGATCGGGAAGAACAGTTTGAACGCCGCGCCCCCTTCACGCGCGGCATCGACCCAAACGACGCCACCCATGTCGTGCACCGACCGCGCGACGATCGCGAGGCCCAGTCCCGTGCCACGACCCGGCTCCTTGGTCGTGTAGAAGGGTTCGAAGACCTTTTCACGGTCCTGCGGCGCGATGCCGGTGCCGGAGTCCGCGACGAAGAGCAGCGCTCCCGGCTGGCCGTCCGCGAATTCGACGCGCGCGGGCCGGCGCTCAGCGGTGCGCGGGAACGCGGTGAAGCTGGGATCGCTGGCGCGCTTGGGGAGTGACCGGCCCGGTTCGTAGGCCCAGCGACGGGCTCCGATGATGATCGTGCCACCCGGCGCCGTCGCATCGACGGCGTTCAGCAGCAGGTTCACAAGCGCCTGCTGCAGCACGTGCGCCCGACCGGCGATTTCGGGCACCTGTGGGAAGATGTCGGTCGTCGCGTTCAGACTGCGAAACGCGCCCTGCGACCGCAGGAGCTCAAATGCGCCGCGCACAACGCGAGCAGGGTCCACGGGAACGAGCGGATCCTCCTGGGGTCGCGCGTAGTCCAGGAGGCTGCGGACGATGCGATCCAGGCGCTCGAGCTCACGCGTCATACCGTCGGTGACTTCCTGATCGGCGCCGCGGCGGCGCAGCACCTCGACGTACGTCCCGACGGCGCCGAGGGGATTGCCGACTTCGTGGGCGACGCCGGCGGCCAGCCGGCCGATGCTGGCCAGTTTTTCGCTGCGCACGAGCTGGCTCTGCGCATCGAGCAGGCGATCCGTCATGCGATTCAGGCGCTCGGCGAGCGTCGCGAAGTCGCGGGTGGCGGCGTCGGGCGCGCGGGCAGCGAGGTCGCCGTCGGCAACGGCATCCGCCGTTTGCATTACCCGATCGAGGGGCCGCAGGACCAGCCGGCTGACGAGCGAGCGGCCGTAGAGGACGAAAATGGCGACTTCGATGGCGATGAGGCTGATGACCAGGATGACACCGCGTTCGGGCCCCATCGCCAGCGTGAGCAGCGACGTCGCCACGCCGACGAGGAGGACGAAGGCGACGAGGAAGGTGAGGTAGAAGAGCAGCTCCGTGCGGAGCGCGGGCTTGGGGCGTGTCATTAGGGCCCCAAGATAAGAAACTTCAGCCAGCTCAGGGCCTCAATTGGGACGCGGTGCGACGCGCTCGGCGTGCACAAGGAGCAGTCGTGCCGCGGCGGTGTCGCCACGGATCCTGGCCGCGCCGGCCTGGTTCCGGTACATCGTCGGACAGTGCGGACAGGCGGAATCGGCGCGCGCCAGCAGCGAGTCGGCACGAGATGGAGCCCCCAACACATACGCCATGTGGGCGGCAGCGACGTAGACGCGGGCATCGACCGTATAGATCGTGCCGGCCCGTTCGAACGCCTCGAGCGCCCGTTGCGGCTGATTCGCCCATACGAATTCCCAACCCGCATAGTCCCACGTCCGGTATGAATTCGGGGCGTCTTCGATGAGGCTGAGCGTGGCGCTGCGGTTGTCCTTCCAAACCGGGACGCGCAGCGCCGACCGAACGCCGCCCGCGAGCACCACGACCGCGGTCACGACGCCAAACACACGGGGTTGGAGCCGCGCGACCCACGTGCCGAGCGCAATGGCCAGGCCCGCCGAGGGCAGATAGAGGAAACGCTCCGCGACGACGACCTGGTGTGGGAAGAGCAAATTGGCCACCGGCAGGTACGCGATCCCAACGAACGCCAATCCATAAGCCTCAACGCGCCGACCGCGCCGCCACGCCAGCGCGATAAGCGCGACCCAGACCACAGCGCACAAGAAACCCGCCACGAACAAGGTGTTGAGTGGCGTCGTGATGGTGACTCGCTCATTCGGCGAATAGTCTGCCTGCAGGTGGGCGGGAAACAGGAGGAGCCTCACGACGTCAGCGAAGGCCGCGACGGCCGTGAGCCGGATAGCAACGGGACTCTGCCCGAGGAACTGCGGTGCCAGGGCGCTGAAGCCTTCGTACGGATGCAAAACCACCCAACGCGCCGCGACATACGCAACACCCACCAGCACCCAGCTCGCACCGAAGGCAATCAGCTTCCGCCGAGCTGGCCAGGGTGCCAGGCCCGCGGCCCACGCCGCGACGATCAGCGCGGGTGCGACAGCAGCGTTCTCTTTGCTCAGCAGACCGCCGGCCATCGCGGCCGCCGCCAACCAGACGCTCCCCCGGACCACCGCCGCGTATACCGCAAGAAGCACAAACAGCGCCGCCAGCAGCTCGTTTCTTCCCACGACGTTGGCGACAGCTTCCACATGAACCGGATGCACTGCGAACAACAGACCCGCAAACAGCGCCGCGCGATCACCGACCCAGCGCCGGGCTAACACCGCCACCGCGACGCTCACCGCGGCGTGGACGACGACATTGACGGCGTGGAACGCTGCCGGCGCGCCTCCTCCAGCGATCCAGTCGACGGTGAACGTTGCCACGGACAGCGGCCGGTACATCGCCCCCGAGAAATTCCCAGGCCAGTAGGGCTCGCCAAACGCCTGCCAGATGCCGGAAGGGGAGTGAACGAGCGGATTGAGAGCGATGAGCGTTACGTCGTCAAACGCGAAGCGATTCCATAACGCGCCGAGGTAGACGACCACAGCGCACGCGGCCACGGCGAGATAGAGACGACGGCCGTCGAGGGAAAGACTCATGCGGGCAACATAAAGAAGAACGGCGGGGATCGCTCCCCGCCGCTCTGTGTGTCTCAGGCCAGACGCCTACTGACACTTCGGCTCGCCTTCCTTGTTGGCCGGCGCAACCGACGTCGAACCAACGTAAATCGCGCACGTCTTCGTCGTGGTCGTATGGGCCACCGTCGCGGTGAACCCATCCGGAGTCGTCACGATGTTCAGCCCTGTCACACCACTGGTGGTGTTGTAGGCCGTACCCAGGTTGCTCGTGTACTTCACCGAGTCGGCGAAATACGCCTCTTCGGCGGTGATGAGGTTACGAAGATCCGACTTCATCGACGCCAAATAAGCCTTTTCCTTCGTGTTGGCAAACTTCGGAATCGCGATCGCGGCCAGAATACCAATGATCACGACGACGATTAGAAGTTCGATCAGTGTAAAACCCTTGCGGTTCATCTGGACTTCCTCCCCCCGTAGGGAATGGGACAACGAATGATTCCTACTAGGGCGTCCGCGTCGAACAATATACGGCTTGGACCCACCAGGGCATGGGGCATCGGAGCGATGCCGTACCACTCTGGTGGTGACACTGGACACCTCTAACACGGTCACATATCCGAAGCTCACTGGCGCTTCGGCTCGCCTTCCTTGCTGGCCGGCGCGATCGACGTCGAACCAACGTAAATCGAAATACGCTTCCTCGACTGGGACACGGGCGCCGCCGTAAGGACCCGGCATTGGCCCGTTTGGTCACAAAAAAAGCGGCGGGGGGGGTTGCGCCCCGCCGCTCTCTCCGTGCCTCAGGCCAAAGGCCTTATTGACACTTCGGCTCGCCTTCCTTGTTGGCCGGCGCAATCGACGTCGAACCAACGTAAACCGCGCACGTCTTCGTCGTGGTCGTATGGGACACCCTTGCGGTGAACCCATCCGGGGTCGTCACGATGTTCAGCCCTGTCACACCACTGGTGGTGTTGAAGGCCGTACCGAGATTGCTCGTGTACTTCACCGAGTCGGCGAAGTACGCCTCTTCGGCGGTGATGAGGTTACGAAGATCCGACTTCATCGACGCCAAATAGGCCTTTTCCTTCGTGTTGGCGAACTTCGGAATCGCGATCGCGGCCAAAATACCAATGATCACGACAACGATCAGAAGTTCGATCAGTGTAAAACCCTTGCGGTTCATCTGGACTTCCTCCTGTAGAGATCTGAGCCACGGGCACATCGTATGTTCCGCCTCGCTACAAGCACGAATCATGCCTTTGGTGGATACCATTGTATATGTCTTATCGTTGCATATGCTTAGCGCACCTCGTAAGCATTTGCTGACCCCCCGTAAAGCATTAGAGATCGATGCTTTTTGCAATATGCCACGCCGTACGCAACCCACCGTAATTCATTGTGCATACGCGCGATACCACGGGTCGCCACCAGGAAAAGCGCGGTTCGCCGAATCCGCCACCGCTGCCGCCGCCGCCCGGTGGCCGCGGCGGAGCTCAAAGAGGAACTGTGCGCGCCAGCCGACGCGATCGACGCTGGGAGCGGCGGCTGGTCGCGCGGGCAGCCGAGCGACGAGCGGGCGCGCGCCGGCGGTGTCGCCCAGTTCGAGCAGGAAGACGGCATGCGCCGCGTCGAGATAGGGATCGCCTGGAGACAGAGAGTCGGCCAGATGATAGTGCCGGCGCGCGCCCGCGGTGTCACCACTGCCGGCGAGCACTGCCGCGGCCGACGCCTGTCCGCGATATGACTCCGGATGTTCCTCCAGCAGCGTAAGCAGCTGCGCCCGATTGTCGCGCCACGCCGGAAGACGTACGAACGACCGCGCGCCCAACACGAGCGCCAGAGCACCGATCGTGGCGATCGCGTGCCGCGCGCCTTGCATCGCCTCGAGCCGCATCCAGGCAACTCCGATCATCGCTGCGGGGAGCGCGACGGCCAAATAGAGATTGCGCTCGGCCAGAACCACACCCGACGGAAAGAGCAGATTCGACGTCGGCAGGTACGACAGCGCAGCGAGGCCGACCGCAAAGGAGACGGCGGGCGCGCTCCGGCGATATCGAACCATGACGACCGGTACGGCGATCACGATACACAGGCCAAGAACGGCGGCGAGCGAGAGTCCACTGTACGCCGGGATCACGTTGGGGCTGTAATCGGAAGACAACGACGTGGGCCAAAACAGCAACACAGTGGCGTGCAGTACCGTTGGCAAAGCGATCGCTAAGCGACCGATTGGTCCTCTGCCATAGAATACGGCCGCCGTGTCACTCGCCCCGGCTCTGCCGATGAAATACCACGCGATGAGATAGCCGAGGGTAACAGCGCCGAGGGCAACCCAAAAGAAGACCTCACCCCGCTTCCCTCCGCTCTCCGCTTGGGGCTGAGGCTGCAGCCACCGATCGAGCAGAATGACGACACCGGCGATGACACCGTGCTCCTTGCTGAACATCGCGACCGCCGCACATGCCAGCGCTGCAACCCACCAGCCACGGCGTGCCGCGAGCACAGCCCCCAGAATTCCGACCGCGACAAGCAGCTCGGCCCGTCCCACCAGGCTCGCGACCGCTTCGGTATGCACGGGATGCCAGGCGAAGACGAGGCCCGCCGCAGCCGCCGCGCGCGGTGACAACCAGCGCTCCAGAATGCCGACGAGCAACAGGGTCGCCAGGCCGTGCCACAGCGCGTTCATGATGTGCATCCAGCCCGGCCGCCCGCGGGATACTGTCCAATCGATCGCGTAGCTCAGGATCGTGAGCGGCCGGTAGAGCCCCGCCTGCGTTTCGCGCGGCCAATAGGGATCATCGAACGCGCCGAGCGCCGCGCCGATCGAATGAGCGGCAGGATTCGAGACGATGATCGCGCGGTCGTCCTGGACAAAGCCGTAATCGGCCGCCGGGAGGTACAGGAAAGCGGCCGCCAAACCGATCAGCAACCGTTGTTTCATCGTGAGTTGATCAGTCGGTCGTGCGCAAGCAGTGAATCCGCGGTCGCGCTGTCACCACGCGACAGCGCAACTTTTGCCTCCAAGCGATAGCCGCCCGGGCAGCCGACACATAACAAGTCGGCCTTGGCCATGTACTGGTGGGCCAACTCGGGCTGCCCGCTGGCGAAGGCCGCGTCCGCTGCCGACACGAGCGTCGTAAAGCCCTCGAAAATCGCGAGCGCCTGTTGAAACGCCGCGAGCCCTTTCTGAGGCTGTCGACTCGCGAGCAAGAGCGCTCCCGTTCGGGCCCGGCCGACGTATGATCGCGGCGAATCATCGAGCATCGAGACCGTCAGGGTCAGATCGCTGCGCCATACCGGCACCCGGACTGCGCTGCGGATGGCGCCGAAGCCAACGACCAGAGTCAGGATTCCCCAGTACGCGCGCGGGGCGCGGCCCGCGTTCCCCAGCCAGGCGCCGAACACCAAGGCGAGTCCCACCGACGGCAGGTACAGGGTCCGTTCGGCCACCACGATGCCGACCGGAAAGAGCAGATTCGCCACGGGCAGAAGCGCGATGCCAATCCACCCCATCCCGAACGCTTCGATACGGCGTCTTCGCCGCCAGAGCACGATCACCAGGAACAGCCAGAGCGCGAAGCACAGCAGGCCGAGAGCGAGCCGCGCGTCCCACAACGAGTGAACGATCGTGCGCTCGGCGGGAGAATAGTCCACCCGCAGCGTCAGAGGAAAAACCAGCAAGCGTGCCATGTCCGCGAACGCGGCGATGCCGGTCAACCGAACCGCGACATGCCCCTGTCCAACAAAGACCGGTGCAAGATTCTGGTAGTGTCCGTACGGATGGAGGATGACCCATCGCGCCACCCCGTAGACGACGGCGAGCAGCACCCAGCTGACCGCGAATCGGCGCATGGTCGCGCGGGAAGGACGTCCGAGCCCCAGG
>Ga0070694_100000918_pt1 | contig 16695 bp, 3 predicted proteins | sample KBSK1251metaG_FD_65470 | JGI IMG/M metagenome (GOLD analysis project Ga0070694, IMG submission 65470) | Corn, switchgrass and miscanthus rhizosphere microbial communities from Kellogg Biological Station, Michigan, USA - KBS K1-25-1 metaG | ecosystem: Host-associated > Plants > Roots >... | reverse complement strand
CCTAGAAACCGCTTGACACTAAAGGACGTTTGGCGTATTAGTCCGAGCACAAATCACCCTTCGATTGTTCAGTACGGACGGGGATTTTGCGGTCAGGGGGATGGTGCAGGCGAGAGAGGTCCACGCTGGCGCTCGGGGGAGAGCAGGGCGTGGACACCCTTCCTGATGACATCCATTGTCAATGACCGGCAGGGACACGTTTGAGACGTTCGGCACGGGCAATACTATTGTCCAGGTTCCATGGAACTATTCCTCCACACATCCCATTCACGCATCCGCTTACGCGCCAGGAGACACCAAGATGAGTGACGTCAGGGGCTTGAGGGTCTGTCGAGCGTTCGGGCTCTGTACCGTTTTCGCCTGTTTGATGCTTCTGCTGGCGCTGGGCGGGATGACACCGGCCTTTGCCGACTGCACCGACGACGACGGGGACGGGTACGGATCGCCCGCCAGCGGTGACTGCACCCACCCGCAGCTCGACTGCGATGATTCCTCCGACGCCATCCATCCCGGGGCAACCGAACTCTGTGACGGCATCGACCAGAACTGCGACGGCAACGACACCGACACGTTCGACGTCGGTGACGATTGCTGGATCGGCGATCCGGACGGATGCTCGTTCGGCGATGCCGGGGGCTGCTGCCTGACGGTCGGCAAGAAGGCCTGCACGGACGATCACCTGGCCACCTTCTGCAAGATCGGTCCGGAGGGGCAGAACCTCCAGTCACCTGAGGGCCCCGCGGGCGCTGCGAGCTGCTTCGACGGCCTCGACAACGACTGCGACCTTTTGACGGACCACCAGGAGCCGGGCTGCCAGACCGCCGAGATCTGCAACGGATTCGACGACGACAACGCCAACGGCGTGGACGACGGCTTCGGGCTGGGGACGGCGTGCAACGTCGGCACCGGCGCCTGCGAGAACTCCGGCGTGGTCATCTGCAACGAGACCCACACCGGGACGACCTGCACCGCCACGGCGGGAACCCCCAAGTCCGAGAACACCCCGGGGACCGGCCGGTGCGTCAACGGCGTCGACGACGACTGCGACGGCTTCACTGACCTCGCCGACACGACCTGCCAGACGGCCGAGAAGTGCGACGGCCTCGACAACGACGGCGACGGCTCGTCGGACGAGGACTTCACGGACCTCGGCGATCCGTGCTCCGTGGGCGACGGCATCTGCGAGGCCAGCGGCACGATGGTCTGCAGCCCCGACAAGACGACGACCGTCTGCAGCGCCGTCGAGGGCCTGGCGAGCGTCGAAGGGCCGGCCGGACCGACCTGCGCCGACGGTCTCGACAACGATTGCGACGGCTTCGCCGACGCGCTCGATGCGAGCTGCAACTCGGCCAACCTGACGGTCTCCTGCGCCCTGCCGTACTCGACCGGGGTGAAAGGCAACGACTGCGGCGGCAAGCAGCAGAACCAGATCACCTTCAATGTCACCGGTGGCGGGCCGGCCGCGGTGGTCACGGCCGAGCTGCTGGCGCTCGATGCGAACGGCAACGTCCTGAAGATCCTGCCGGTCCATGACGGGGACATGGCGCAGCTGGCGAGCCGGCGGGACGCCTCCGATTTCAAGGCCATCAGCAAGACGAACGCCAAGGGGACTGTGCACCAGATGTTCGCGCCGATTCCTCTCCTGCGCGTCACGGTCCAGGACGGCCAGAACAAGGCGCAGGCGTTCTGCTCCAACATCCCCTACCTCGACGTCCTCGAGCCGTCCGGGACGGTCGTGACCGAGGGGGCTGGGGACACGACGCACGTCCTCGCCGCCATCCCGCTGGTCAATCCGGCCACCCTGTTCATCAAAGTGGACGGTGTCGACATCGTCGACGCCCTGGGCCTCGACCCGGCGACCGACTTCCCCGGCGGCCCGTACGCCGGCGACATCACGATCCACGGCGAGACGGTGCACGTCTCCGAGCTGTTCGTGCGCAGCGGCGCCGTGGACGTCCTCAGCGCCAACACCGTGTCGTTCGATCTCGAGGGGCTCGCCTGCGGTGGCCACGTGATGGTCGTGGACGGCGACAAGCGGCCCGGCTCGTACCCCGATTTCCCCGCCGCCGTCTGCATCGTGGACGACCTGCGCGACAAGGGAACGTCGATGTCGTTCAGCATCGACATCACCTCGCCGACACCCCTCGAGGTGACGTCGGCGGTGCCGACCCCGGTCCAGGGGGAGATCTGCCACGGGCTGCAGATCGCCAGCGCCAGCGTCAACGGGCTGGAGCTGCCGACCACGCCCTACGTCTTCATTCCCGGCGACGGCGAGGACTCGGGCGACACGTACAAGCTGGCGATCAACACGGCCCTCGGCCAGACGGACATCGCCCAGGACCTGGCGACCGGGGACGTGGCCCTCGGCACCTTCGACGCCGGCTCGAACCGGCTGACGGCCGATGCGACCGACGTGCAGGGGAACCGGACCTTCGAGTCGCTGATCTTCGCGACGGGCGACGTCGCGGCCCCGGGCGTCGGCTCGGTCGCCTCCACCGGGTTCCGGCCCGACCTGTCCGACCAGGTGCGCGACCTGATCGTGAACGGCCTGATCACCGAGTCGGGCAGCGTCGACATCCCGAACGCCTTCGTCGTCGGGCTCTCTCCGGCGGCGGTCCAGACGATCGTCACCAAGGGCTGCGAGACGGCCGCGACCGTCTTCGTGGACGCGATGCACACGCAGATTCCGAACGGCAAGGTGGTGGACGTGCGCGAGGTCAGCGGCGGCTGCTCCTGCAACCCGACCGTCACGACCCGCGTGGAGAGCATCTCCATCGACCCGCTGGCGATCTCCTGCCCGGTGACCTTCGAGAACGACAAGATCAAGGTCGCCATCAACCTGCCGCCGATGTCGGTGACGCTGCACGCCGGCGGCTCCTGCAAGACCACCGCCAAGGTCTGCATCCCGTTCACCGACATCTGCTCGCCGGGCGTCTGCCTGGCGGAGACGATCGTCGACACCACGTTCACGATGTCGGTGTCGAACATGGGGGTGAAGTTCGACATCACGGAGGGGCAGCTGGAAGGGACCTCCGCGCCGAACCCGCCCACCTCCGGCCATTGCGAGGCGGACCCGAGCATCCTGTGCTCGGCGCCGAGCGACTGCCCCGGCGCTCCCCCCAAGTGCATCGTGGCCACCTTTTCGACCGGCGGCCAGGTCACGGCCGAGGTCAACTGCCTGGCGTCGGTGTGCAACTGGATCCTGGACGGCCTGATCGCCATCAGCAACACGATCTTCGGCACCAGCTTCGACCCGGTCCTGGTCAGCTTCTCGTTCAGCCCCGACTTCACCACGGAGATCGGCGCGAACGAGCCGGACCCGATCGAGCTCGGCGAGATGAAGGTCGATCCCGAACGGGTCGAGGCGTTCGGCCAGTCGCTGCGCGGCGACCTGGTGGACGTCGAGATCGATCCCAACGGCCTGAGCGGCAGGCTGACGGGCCAGTTCGCCACCCTGTCCCCGGATCCCGGCCAGCCCGAGACGCCGGGGGCGGTCCTCTCGCCGGCTCCGCCTCCCGCGCCGCCGGTGGCCGGGGCGGGGAACACGTTCGTGGCGGTCGCGGACGACACGGTCAACCAGCTGTTCGCCAGCATGACGGACTCCGCCAAGCTGAACACGGGTTGCCAGCCCTCGGGGAAGACGATCGGCAACCTGCTGCCGGCCAACTGCGAGGATCTGACCGGGTCGACGACGGGCGCCACCGCCTTCCTGCAGGGCGCCTGCCACGCCATCCGGGGCCACGACTGCGAGGCGCTGCCCGGCGCGACCTCGCCACTCACGACCGGCGACCAGGCCACCGAGCAGGGGACCTGCTGGGGGGTCAAGGGCCAGAACTGCCTTGCCATCCCGATCACGGCCGGGGGCGGGCTCGGTGCGACCGAGGTCGGCGCCTGCATCACGGCGCAGCTCCTGCACCTGAACATCGGTCTCTCCGAAAGCCAGCCGCTCCTGTTCTGCATCAAGACCGAGATCCCGCCGCGCCTGTTCATCCAGGACGTCGCCGCGACGCCCGCCGTGGAGACCAAGCTCCGCGTCAACGACCTGGTCGTGGCGATGGTGGTCGACCGGAACAGCAACGGCCTGGACGGCACGCTGGAGTCCACGCCGAACTGCTTCGGCCCGTCGGCAACGGCCACCGGAGACTGCAACGCCTTCGGCGCCTGTATCGACCTGAACTTCAGGACCAGCATGGAGTTCGAGACCTGCGCCGACGGCAAGCCTGGACTCACGGCGCATTTCCTGGGGGTGGACGTCCTCAACCGCAGGGCCGGGATCATCTGCAGCGCCCCGACCGCCACGTCGGATGACGTCATCACGGGGACGGCCGCCAACAACAGCGTCGTCGACGTCCTCGGGCACAAGGTGGACACGTTCACCCCGCCGGTGTGCGCCAACGGGCTCACGCTGAACGGGTTCGTGAACTTCCTCAATCCGAAACTGATCGCCATCGACACGGACGGAGACGCAACGTTCCAGGACTACCTGGCCATCACCGGGGACATCGCACCCTGATCGCCGGCAAAGAGACGAAGGGCCCGGCCGCTGCATGGCGGCCGGGCCCGTTCCCTGACGGGCTGGCCTCTCCGGTTGCGGAAGAGTCGGAGAGGCTTTTGCTTTTCAGGGGACTGCAAGGAGGACGATGAGCATGGCCCAGACAGCCACAGGACCCCGCCCGGCGCCGTCCGTGCCGCCCGCGCCGGCGGACGCGAAGGGGCGGACGGCACGCGATCCCCGGGGCGGCACGCCGCGAAAGACCCGCGCGTGGTGGCGAACCCCGCTCACCTGGACGATCCGCGCGGGGATCGCCGCCGTCATCGTGTGGGGCCTCTTCCTTCCCTACCCGTACCAGACCGGCGGCCCGTTCCGCTTCCTGCCGGCCAGCAGGGTCGAGGTCCGCTCCGAGGTCGAAGGGCTGGTGGACAAGATCCTGGTGAAGGAAGGCCAGTGGGTCCAGAAGGACCAGGCGCTCGCCACGCTGTCGGGACGCACGCATCAGAAGAACCTGAAGGCGGCCCAGGCCAAGCTCGACGAGGCCAAGGCGGACCTGCAGCTCCTGAAGGCCGGCGCCCGGCGCGAGGAGATCGAGAGGGCCAGGGCCGACGTGCGCACCGCCGAGACCAGCATCGCGTGGAGCGGGCCGCGCGCCGATCGCTTCGCCCAGCTGTTCGAGCAGAAGCTGGTCTCCGAGCAGGAATACGAGAACGCCCTGAGGCAGCGCGACGTCGACAAGGCGATGCTCGAAGAGGCGAAGGCGAACCTGAAGGTCGTCACGAGCGGCGCGCGCCCGGAGCAGGTCAAGGCGGTCCAGGCGGAGATCCGGAGCCTCCAGGCGCTGGTGGACAACTACAAGACCGACGTGCAGCGCACGACGTTGAAGAGCCCGATGGCCGGCTGGGTGGTCACGCCGCGCATCGAGGAGATGGCCGGGACCTACCTGAAGCCCGGACAGCGGGACCTGGTGGTGCAGATCGAGGACTCGCGCACCATCCGCGCCGAGGTCGAGGTCCCCGAGCAGGACGCGGGGGCCGTCAGCGTGGGGGCGGAGGTGAAGGTCGTCCCGTGGGCCTTCCACGACGTCACCTTCCACGGGCAGGTTACCGCCATCGCCCCGGTCGCCGCCGGCAACGCCGCCGAATCGAGCACGGCGACTGTGGTCGGCGCGGGACAGTCCTCGACGCAGGTCGCGCTCTCCGGCTCGCCGGAGCGCGCCGTGCGCGTGATCACCGAGATCCCCAACCCGGACGGCGTCCTCAAGACCGACATGACCGGGTACGCCAAGATCGCCACGGGCAAGCGTCCGGTATGGGACGTCCTGTTCCGTCCGATCATCCGCTGGTTCAAGGTGGAAGTCTGGTACTGGATTCCCTAGGTCTCCTGGACTCCTGAGCTCCTCGATATGCGCGATTTTCGCATTCTCTGCCTGACAGCCCCGGGCGCGGCCGACCCCTCGGTCGCCGTCGCGGCTTCCAGGGCCGGCGCGCTGGGGGTGCTCGATCTCGAGCTGGCGTGCGACGAGCCGGCCGCTCTCCTCGCCCTCGGCCGCCTCGCCCGGCTGGCCCGCGCCGACTGCGGCGTGAAGCTCGACGGCACGCGCATCCCCTTCCTCGACGCGGTGGCGCGCGCCCTGCCCGGGCGCGTGCGCACGGTCCTCCTGACCCCCGGCGACCCGGATCTCCTGCGCCCCCGCATCGCCGCGTGGCGCGCCGCCGGCGTCGAAATTCTCGTTGAAGCCGTGTCCATGGAGGAGGCCGCGCTCGGCGCGGACCTCGGCGTGGACGGGCTCGTGGCCAAGGGACACGAGGCGGCGGGGCGCGTCGGCGACGAGACGACCTTCATCCTGCTGCAGCGGCTGCTGACCCGCGGCTCCCTGCCGGTCTTCGCGCAGGGGGGCATCGGGCTGCACACCGCCGCGGCCGTCCGCGTGGCCGGCGCGGCCGGCATCGTGCTCGACGCGCAGCTTCTCCTGGCCCGCGAGTCCCCCCTGGGGCGCGCCGCCCGCGACACGATCGCCCGCATGGACGGCAGCGAGACGGCCCTGTTCGGATCCGAGCTGGGAGAGCCCTGGCGGCTGTACGACCGGTCCGGCCATGCTCCGTCGGACGATCTGCGCGGGGTCGAGCGCGTGCTCGACGACGGCGGCCCGGCCCAGGCGGGGCGGCGCGCGGACTGGCGGCGGGCCATCGCCGAGCGCGCCGGGTGGGACGATCCGAAGCGCCGGGTGATGGTCCTCGGCCAGGACGCGGCGTTCGCCGCCCCTCTCGCGAAGAGCTTCCGGACCGTCGGCGGCATCGTCGAGGGGATGCGCAAGGCGATGGAGTCGCACCTCGAGGCGGCGCAGGCGCTCAGGCCGCTGGACGCGGGGTCCCCTCTCGCCGTGTCGCACGGGACCCGCTATCCGGTCGTCCAGGGGCCGATGACGCGGGTCAGCGACACGGCCCCGTTCGCTCTCGAGGTCGCGAAGGGGGGCGGCCTGCCGTTCCTGGCGCTGGCCCTCATGCGCAAGGCGGAGGTGCGCGCGCTCCTCGAAGAGACGCGCCGCGTGATGGGAGACCGGCCCTGGGGCGTCGGCATCCTCGGCTTCGTGCCGATCGAGCTCCGCCAGGAGCAGCTCGACGCGATCGACGAGTTCCATCCCCCCTTCGCCCTGATCGCCGGCGGGCGCCCCGACCAGGCGAAGCGGCTCGAGCGCGACGGCATCGCGACCTACCTGCACGTCCCCTCGCCGGGCCTCCTGAAGCTCTTCCTGGAGGGAGGCTCGCGGCGTTTCGTGTTCGAGGGGCGCGAGTGCGGCGGCCACGTCGGCCCGCGCTCGTCCTTCGTCCTGTGGAACTCGATGGTCGACACCCTGCTCGAGTCGCTCTCCGCCGACCAGCTGGCGGAGTGCCACGTGCTGTTCGCGGCCGGGATCCACGACGCCCTGTCGGCCTCGATGGTGGCGGCCCTGGCGGCCCCCCTCGCCCGGCGCGGCGCGCGCGTCGGCGTGCTGCTCGGCACGGCATACCTGTTCACCGAGGAGGCGGTCGCCTCGGGCGCCATCGTCCCCGGCTTCCAGGAGTCGGCCGTGCGCTGCCGGCGCACCGTCCTGCTCGAGACCGGGCCGGGCCACTCGACGCGCTGCGTCGATTCGCCGTTCGCCGCCTCGTTCGAGAGCGAGCGCCGCCGCCTCGCGGCCGAGGGGCGGCCGGCCGAGGAGATCCGGAACGCCCTCGAGGCGCTCAACCTCGGGCGACTGCGCATCGCCTCGAAGGGGGTCGATCGCAACCCCGGCTTCGGCCGCGAGCCGGGCGCGCCGAAGCTGCGGCCTTTGACCTCCGAGGAGCAGCTCGTCCAGGGGATGTACATGATCGGCCAGGTGGCCGCCCTGCGCGACGCCACCTGCAGCATCGAGGCGCTGCACCGGGACGTGTCGGTCGGATCGACCGCGCGGCTGGCCGAAATCGCCGCCCGCTCCCCGATCACCGCCGGTGCCGCGAAGCGCGAGAAGCCGTCCGACGTCGCCATCGTCGGCATGGCCTGCCTGCTGCCGAAGGCTCCGGGACTGGGCGCCTACTGGGAGAACATCCTCGACAAGGTGGACGCGATCACCGAGGTGCCGAAGGACCGCTTCGACTGGACGCGCTACTTCGATCCCGATCCGAAGGCGCGCGACCGGGTCTACTCGAAATGGGGCGGCTTCATCGACGACGTGCCCTTCGACCCGATGCGCTACGGCATGCCCCCCAACTCGCTCCCATCGATCGAGCCGGTCCAGCTCCTGACGCTCGAGGTGGCGCGCGCCGCGCTCGAGGACGCCGGCTATCTCGACCGGGAATTCCCGAGGGAGCGGACCTCGGTCATCCTGGGGGCGGGCGGCGGCATCAGCGAGCTGGGGAACCTTTACGCCTTCCGGTCGCAGCTCCCGAGCTTCATCGACGCCCCCCTTCCCGAGCTCATGGCGCGGCTCCCGGAGTGGACCGAGGACTCCTTCCCCGGCATCCTCCTGAACGTGGCGGCAGGGCGGGTGGCGAACCGCTTCAATCTTGGCGGCGCCAACTTCACGGTGGACGCCGCCTGCGCCTCGTCGCTGGCCGCCCTGTACCTCGCGGTCAAGGACCTGGAGACCGGCAGCAGCGACATGGCCCTCGCCGGCGGCATCGACACGGCGCAGAACCCGTTCATGTTCCTGTGCTTCAGCAAGACGCGCGCCCACTCGCCGCGCGGCCGCTGCCGCACCTTCGACGAGACGGCCGACGGCATCGTCATCAGCGAAGGACTCGCGATCCTGGTCCTGAAGCGCCTGGCCGACGCCGAGCGCGACGGCGACCGGGTCTACGCCGTGATCAAGTCGATCGCCGCGTCGAGCGACGGGCGCGACAAGGGACTCACCGCCCCGCGGCCCGAGGGGCAGGCGCGGGCCCTCGATCGAGCCTACGCCAAGGCCGGCTTCTCCCCCGCCACCGTCGGGCTCATCGAGGCGCACGGCACCGGCACGGTCGCCGGCGACCAGGCCGAGACGACGACGCTGAAGCGCGTCTTCGAGGCGGCGGGGGCCGCCCGGCAGTCCTGCGCCATCGGGTCGGTCAAGTCGATGATCGGCCACACCAAGTGCACCGCCGGCGTGGCCGGGATGGCGAAGGTCGCCCTGGCGCTGTACCACAAGGTCCTGCCGCCCACGTTGAACGTGGAGACGCCGAGCCCCACGGCCCGGCTGGACGAGAGCCCGTTCTACGTCAACTCCGAGCTGCGCCCCTGGCTGGCCCCCGCGGCGGGGCACGCCCGCCGGGCCGGCGTGTCCGCCTTCGGGTTCGGGGGGACGAATTTCCACGCCGTCCTCGAGGAGTACGCCGACGAGATCGCCCCCGACCGGCCCGCGCTCCGGGAGCGCTCCGCCTCGGAGCTCTTCCTGTGGCGCGGCCAGTCCCGGACCGAGATCGAACGCGCGGTCGCGACGGTCGAGGCCGCCCTGGGGCGCGGCGCCCGGCCGGGCCTGGCCGACCTGTCGTGGACCCTCTGGCGGCGCGCCGCCGGGACGCCGGACGCCCCGCTCTCGCTCGCCATCGTCGCCTCCTCGGCCGAGGAGCTGGGCAAACGGCTCCAGGCCGCGCTCGAGCGCCTGGGCACAGGCGCGACGTCGATCTTCGATCCGTCCGGGACGTACTTCACCGAGGCGCCGTTCGGCCGGGGCGGCCGGATCGCCTTCCTCTTCCCGGGCCAGGGATCGCAATACCCCGACATGCTGCGCGACCTCGCGGTCCGCTTCCCCGAGGTGCGCCTCGAGTTCGAGCGGGCCGAGGCGGCGATCGCCGGCCGCCTCCCGCAGCCGCTCGGCCGCTACGTCTTCCCGCCCCCGGCCTTCACGCCGGACGGGGAGCGCGCCCGGCGCGAGGCGCTGACGCAGACCGACGTCGCCCAGCCCGCCCTGGGGGCCGCGGGCATGGCGGCCCTGCGCCTCCTGCAGCTCTTCGGGGTGCGCCCCGACATGGTCGCCGGGCACAGCTACGGCGAGTACGCCGCCCTGTGCGCCGCCGGCGTGTTCGACGAGGAGACCCTGGCGCGGCTGTCGGAGGCGCGCGGGCGCTCGATCCTCGAGGCGGCGAAGGACGACCTCGGCACGATGGCGGCGATCCCCGAGACGCCAGCCCGGATCGCCGAGGCGCTGCGGCCGATCAAGGACGTCTGGGTCGCCAACCTGAACGCGCCGCGCCAGACGGTGATCTCCGGGACGCGCGCGGGCGTGCGGCAGGCGATCGACCGGCTGAAGCAGGACGGCATCGAGGCGCGCCCCCTGCCGGTGGCCTGCGCCTTCCACTCTCCGGTCATCGCTCCCGCCCGCGATCGGCTCGCCGCGGTCCTCTCCGAGGTGGCGTTCGCCGCTCCGCGCATCGAGGTCTTCTCCAATTCGACCGCCGGCGCCTATCCGCGCGATCCCAAGGCGGTCGCGGCGCTCCTGGCGGAGCACCTGGTCGAGCCGGTCCGCTTCGCCGACGAGGTCGAGGCGATGCACCAGGCCGGCGCCCGGTTGTTCGTCGAAATCGGCCCCAAGAACGTCCTGACCGGGTTGACGCAGCAGATCCTGAGCGAGCGCCCGCACCTGGCGGTCGCCTCCGACGTCCCGGGACGCCCGGGGCCGGTGCAGCTCCTGCACCTTCTCGGACAGCTGGCGGCGCACGCCGTGGCGATCGACCTGGATCGCCTGTTCCTGGGCCGGACGGTGCGGGACCTGGACCTGAACGCTCTCGAGCTCGACACCGCGTCATTGCCCCTTTCTCCGGCGACCTGGATGGTCAACGGCGCCTCGGCCCGCCCGATGGGGCAGCCCCCGCGACGCCTCGAGCCGATCTCCCTTCCCGAGACGGTCTCCGCGAACGCGGCCCCGGCCGAGGCGGGCGCCCGGGAAACGCCCTCCCCGGCGCCGGCCCTCGAGGAGGCGGCCTTCGCATCGCCGGCCGCCGCGATCGCTCCGGCGCCGGTCGACGACCCGACGGCCCAGGTGATCCTGCAGTTCCAGCAGATGATGGGCCGCTTCCTCGACACCCAGAAGGAAGTCATGCGGGCCTTCCTCGAAGGGAACGGGGCGGTCGCGGACGAGGTGCCGGTGGACGCGCTGCCGGTGCCGCCTGTCTCGATGCCGGTCGCCGCCCCGGCGGCGCAGGATTTCTCCGCCCGCGCGGTGGCGCGCGCGGTCGCCGCGCCCGTTGCGACGCCGGCCGTCACGGCCATCCCCGCGCCTTCTGCGGCTGCGCCGGCCTCGGCCCCGGCGACGACGCCCTCGCTGCCGGTGGACGAGCTGAAGAAACGCCTCCTGGTCATCGTCGGCGATCGGACCGGCTACCCGCCCGAGATGCTCGATCTCGACCTCAACATCGAGGCCGACCTCGGCATCGATTCGATCAAGCGCGTCGAGATCCTCGGCGCCTTCCAGCGCGCCTGCCCCGCCGATCTGCAGCAGCGGCTCCAGGATTCCATGGAGAGCCTGTCGCGCATCCGGACGCTGCGGGGCATCCTCGACATGGCGGCCGCGGCCCCGACGGCCCAGGCTGCGCCGCCTGCTGCAGCGCCGCGTGCCGCAGCGTCGGCCCCGGCGGCTCAGGCAGCTCCGCCTGTCGTGGCGCCGGCCCCTGCGGCGGCGCCTTTTCAGGCTGCGCCGACGCCGGCCCCCGCGGTCAAAGCCACCGTCGCCACGCCGGCTCCGGGCGCCGCGAAGGCGCCCGCCCTGTCCACCGACGAATTGAAAAAGCGTCTCCTGGCCATCGTCGGCGATCGGACCGGCTACCCGCCCGAGATGCTCGATCTCGACCTCAACATCGAAGCCGACCTCGGCATCGATTCGATCAAGAGGGTCGAGATCCTCGGCGCCTTCCAGCGCGCCTGCCCCGCCGATCTGCAGGCTCGCCTGCAGGACGCCATGGAGAGCCTGTCGCGCATCCGGACGCTGCGCGGCATTCTCGATCTGGCCGCCGCCGCGGGGAGCGCCCCGGTCGAGCCGACGACGCAGGGGCCCGTGCCGGTTGCGCCGACGCCGGCCACGGCACCCACGCCCGCCGTTGTGTCGGCGTCCGCGCCATCCGAAACCGGTCCCTCCCCGGCGGCGGGCGTCGCCCGGGAGCCGGCGCAGGACGTGCCCCGGTTCCTGCTCCGGGTGGTCGAGCTGCCCGCGGCCGGCGGTCCGGCGTACGCACCGGGAAATTGCGCCGTCCTGATCACCGACGACGGGCGCGGCACGGCAGTGGCCCTGGCGGCGATGATCCAGGAGCGCGGCGGCCGGGCCGTCCTGATCGACCTTTCAGACGAGACGCGCCTCGCCGAGGCTCTCGCCGAGGCGCGGGAGAAGCACGGCCCGATCGGGGCGCTGGTCCATCTGCGGCCGCTCGCGGCCGTCGCGGCGTCGGAGGACATCGATGCGGCGGACTGGAAGACCCGAATCGATCGCGAAGTGCGCAGCCTGTTCGACCTGGCGCGGGCGGCCCGCCCCGATCTCCGGGAAGCCGGCGATGCCGGGCGGCTCCTGGTCGCCACGGCGATGGGCGGCGCCTACGGTCTCGAGCAAGAGGCTGCCGAGCCGTTCTTCCCCGGGCAGGGGGGCCTCACCGGGCTGATCAAGACGGTCTCGCGCGAATGGCCGGAGACGCGCTGCAGAACGATTGATTTCGACGCGCGGACGACGCCTGCCGAGCGCGCCGCCCTCGTGCTGCACGAGCTGGGCGCCGAAGACGACGAGGTGGAGGTCGGCTACCGCGGGACCCGCCGGATCGCGGTCCGTCCGCTGCCGGCGCCCCTCTCCCTCGAGAGCGCCCGGGAGCCGGTCCCCGATTCCTCCTGGGTCTTCCTGATCACCGGGGGAGCCCGCGGCATCACCGCCGAGATCGCGGAGGAGATCGCCCAGAGGTACCGGCCGACGCTGGTCCTGACCGGGCGATCCCCGCAGCCCGCGGCCGCCGAGCCCGCCGCGACCGCGGCCGCCGCCGGAGCCCGCGAGATCAAGGCTGCCCTGATCGAAGAGGGGCGCCGTTCCGGGACGATCCGGACGCCGGCCGCCGTCGAGGCCGCGCTCCGGCGCATTCTCCAGGACCGGGAGATCCGCGCCCATCTCGAGACGATGCGCCGGGCGGGGGCCACGGTGCGCTACGAGCAGGTGGACGCGCGCGACGACAAGGCGTTCGGGCGGCTGATCGGCGACCTGTACCGGGACTACGGCCGGATCGACGCGGTCGTTCACGGCGCCGGGGTGATCGAGGACAAGCTCATCGAGGACAAGACGCCCGAGTCGTTCGACCGCGTGTTCGGCACGAAAGTGGACGGGGCGCTCACCCTGGCCCGCCGCGTGCGGCCCGAGGACCTGAAGCTGTTCGTGATGTTCGCATCGGTCGCGGGCCGGTTCGGCAATCCGGGACAATGCGACTACGCGGCGGCGAACGAGACTCTCACGGCCCTGGCGCTCCATCTCGATCGATCCTGGCCGGGACGCGTGCTGTCGATCCACTGGGGGCCGTGGCGTTCCGGCATGGCCTCCGCCGAGGTCCAGGAGCGTTTCGCGGCGCGGGGGGTGCAGCTGGTCTCCCCGGCCGGCGGCCGCCCCGCGTTCATCCGGGAGATCGAGCGGGGGGCCAAGGGGGAGGTCGCCATCGTCCTTGGGGACGGACCGTGGCGCGCCTACGCCGCGGCCGCCGCGGCGGGAGCCGCATCAGCGGGAACCGCCGGCGCCGCCTCCGCCGCGACCGGCCGCGCCGGACGGCACGCGCTGCCCCTGCTCGACGGCCTGGAGGCCCGCGCCGCGGACGGCGGCGGGTTCGAGATCAGGCGCCTCCTCGATCCGGCGACCGATCTGTTCCTGCTCGACCACCAGATGGACGGCAGGCCGGTCCTTCCCGCCGCCGTGGCCATGGAGCTGTTCGCCGAGATTGTCCGCCACGGCTGGCCCGACTGGGAGGTCCAGGCGATCCAGGAGTTCCGCGTCCTCAACGGCGTCGTCCTGAAGGACGGGCCGCGGCCGATCGTCGTCAGGGCGCGCGCCGCCACGCAGCCCGGCCAGGAGCGGCTCGAGCTGTCGGTCGACGTCCTCATCGCCGATCCCGAGTCGGAACGCCCCTGCTACCAGGCGACCGTCCTCCTGGGCGACCGGCTGCCGCCGGCCCCCGGGCCCTTCGCGCCCCTGCGCGAGCCGCGCCCTTACCCGACGAGCGTGGAATCGGCCTACGAGAACCTGCTCTTCCACGGCCCCCTGTTCCAGGGGATCCGGACGATCGACGGCCTGGGCGACGAGGGGATCTCCGGCACGGTCGTCCCGTCGACCCCCGCCCGCTGCGTGCGCGGCGCCATTGGGGGGGACTGGCTGATCGATCCGGTCGTGGTCGACAGCGCGTTCCAGCTCGGCATCCTGTACGCCCGCTCGAACTACGACATGACCCCGCTGCCGGCCCGCTTCCGGAGCTTCCGCCGCTACGCCCCGTTCAACGGCTCGCCGATCCGCTGCGAGTTCCGCTCCGTTGCGCGCGCCGGCGGCCACGTGCTCGACATCCAGATCGCGTTTCTGGACAAGGAAGGGCGCCTCCTCGGGATGCTCGATGACATGGAGCTCTCCTGCAGCCGCGAGCTGAACCGCCTGGCGGGCCCGCGAGGGCGCGTCTGATGAGCGCGGGGCGGCGTGACATCGCCATCATCGGGATGGCCTGCGTCTTCCCGAAGGCGCCCGACCTCAGGGCCTACTGGGAGAACATCCTGGGCTCGGTCGACGCCATCGGGGATCCTCCGCCCGGGTCCGGCACGGACCGGGTCTACGACCCGGCCGCGAACGACAACGACCGCCTGTACACCCGGCGCGGCGGGTACCTGGGCGACACCGTCCGGTTCGACCCGCTGGAGTACGGCGTCATGCCGCGCTCGGTGGACGGCTCCGAGCCGGAGCACTTCCTGGCGCTGCGCCTGGCGCACGACGCCCTGAAGGACAGCGGCTACCTGGACCGGCCGTTCAACCGCAAGGCGGCGGGGCTGATCCTCGGGCGCGGCACCTATGTGAACCGGGGCGTCATTTCCTGCTTCCAGCACACCATCGTGGTGGACGAGGTCCTGTCCGTCCTGAAGCGGCTCCACCCGGAGCACGGCGACGAGGACCTGGCGGCGATAAGGCGCAGCCTCAAGGCCGGCCTGCCGCCATTCAACACGGAGACCGCCCCCGGCCTGGCGCACAGCGTCATGGTCGGCCGCGTGGCGAACCGGCTCGACTTGATGGGCCCGGCCTTCACCGTGGATGCGGCCTGCGCCTCGTCCCTGATCGCCGTCGACGCGGGGATCAAGAGCCTCGTCACCGGCGAGTGCGACCTGGTCCTGGCCGGCGGCATCCAGGTCTCGACCACCTTCCCGATCTCCCTCCTCTTCTCGCAGCTCGGGGCGCTGGCGCGCAGCGGGCGGATCCGGCCGTTCCATCCGGAAGCGGACGGCACCCTCCTGGGAGAGGGGGCCGGCGTCGTCGTCCTGAAGCGGCACGAGGACGCCGTGCGCGACGGCGACCGGGTCTACGCGGTCATCCGGGGGCTGGGGACGTCGAGCGACGGCAAGGCGATGGGGATCCTGGCGCCGCGGCTCGAGGGGGAGGAGCTGGCGATGCGCCGGGCCTACGAGTCGTCCGGCATCGATCCTAGGAGCATCGGCCTGGTCGAGGCTCACGGGACCGGCACGCCGGTCGGGGATGCCACCGAGATCGAGGCGTTGCGCCGAGTCTTCGGCGACGGGGACGGGCGGCCGCGCCTGCCGATGGGCTCCGTCAAGTCGATGATCGGCCACTGCATCCCCGCGGCCGCCGCCGCCGGCCTGATCAAGACGGCGCTGGCGCTGCACCACCGGATCCTCCCGCCGACCCTGGGCGGGGAAGCGCCCCACCCGAAGCTCCAGGGGAGCGGGTTCTACCTCAACACCCAGACCCGCCCCTGGATCCACGGCGGCCGCGAGCCGCGCCGCGCCGGCGTGAGCGCCTTCGGCTTCGGCGGCATCAACGCCCACGCGATTCTCGAGGAGGCCCCCGCCGCGGCATCCGCCGCCGGCGGGCGGTCGACGGTCTTCGTGTCCGGGGCTCAGGCTGCGGGCGCCTCCGCCGGCCCGCGCTTCCCGCGGCTCGTGCACGCGCGTCGCGATTCGGAGATCTTCGTCGTAGGAGCCGCATCGCGCGACGAGCTGCGCGCCCGCGTCCTCGCCCTGGGCCGTTTCGCGAAGGAGAACCGGTCGGTCGCTCCGCACGACCTGGCCTACACCGTGAACTGCCCCGCGACGGGTACGGCCATGGGCCCCCACCGCCTGGCGATCGTCGCCTCGTCGCTCGAGGACCTGGAGAAGAAGGCGGCCTACGCCGCCGGGCGCCTCGCCGACCAGGCGTGCGCGCGCATCAAGGAGCGGAGCGGCATCTACCACTTCGGCGAGCCGCTCGCGGAGGCGGGGGGCGTGGCGTTCCTGTTCCCCGGCGAGGGGGCGCAGTACGCCGGCATGCTGTCCGACCTGTGCCTGCACTTCCCGGAGGTACGGGAGTGGTTCGACCTCATGGACCGGGCATTCCGCGATCACGATCGCGGCTTCGTGCCGAGCGACGTCCTGTTCCCGCCCCCCGCGACGGGGCGCATCGAGGCGGCGCAGCGGCTCTGGGAGATGGACAGCGCCATCGAGTCCGTGTTCGCCGCCAACCAGGGGCTCCTCGCGCTCCTCGGCCGGCTGGGGGCGCGCGCCGGCGCCGT
>Ga0070694_100000917_pt1 | contig 16699 bp, 12 predicted proteins | sample KBSK1251metaG_FD_65470 | JGI IMG/M metagenome (GOLD analysis project Ga0070694, IMG submission 65470) | Corn, switchgrass and miscanthus rhizosphere microbial communities from Kellogg Biological Station, Michigan, USA - KBS K1-25-1 metaG | ecosystem: Host-associated > Plants > Roots >... | reverse complement strand
GGGGATTATTCATTCCAGCCGCACTACGTTGAGGTGTTTGGGTCAAAGATGCATTACATCGAGGAAGGCACGGGCCAGCCGATCGTGTTCATCCACGGCAATCCAACGTGGTCCTATTTGTGGCGCAACGTCCTGCCGCACCTCGTGCCTTATGGCCGTTGCATAGCGGTGGATCTCATTGGCTACGGCCGATCGGAGAAGCCGCAAATTGAATACAAGTGGACCACTCAGGCCAGGTACGTGGAAGAGTTCTTCCGAAAAATGGGTCTGCACGATGTTGTACTGGTACTGCACGACTGGGGGGTATCACTCGGCCTGAACTACGCCATGCGTCACGAGAGTCGGGTGAAGGCAATTGCCTTTATGGAGGGCATCTTCAAAACCTTCCCCCAATGGGACGACTTTTCAACTCCGGAATTCAGAACGTTATTCCAGAAATTTCGCCAGGGTGGTCAGGGCGGCGAGGGTTGGAAGTTGCTGGTCGAAGAAAACTTTTTCATCGAGCACCTGTTATCAGGCGGCGTAGGCAGGCAACTGTCGAGCAAGGAGATGGACTACTACCGCGAGCCATTCAAGACGACCAGTAGTCGTATTCCGATCTGGTCGCTCGCGCGAAGTGTTCCGGTTGATGGCAAGCCAAGCGACGTTTGGGATGCGCTCAACGAAATCAGCGAGAGTTTGAAACAGTCAAGGTTGCCGAAGCTGTTGCTCTATGCCACTCCGGGAGGGATTGTTACGGAGGACTCTGTTGCGTGGTGCAGGCAGCACCTGAAGAACGTGAACACAGTGCACGTTGGTCCAGGGCTTCACTACATACAGGAGACTACGCCACACCGGATTGGCCGGGAGATAGCGGACTGGTACAAGACCGTGCTGCGTTGCTGACAGGCGCTCGCAATTGAGCATAGTGAGAGGCGGGTAACATGTTCGATGAGCCACGGAGATAAGGGAGAGCAGGAACGGGAGGACGCCAAGCGCTCCGAGCCCGGCATGATGCGCCTATTTGGGCAGATGCTGTTGCTCCCCTTCACGGTCTTCGTCTTTGGCATCGAGCTGTTTGCCAGAACCATTCGCGACCTGCAACGGACTGCGGATGAGGGAATGAACTTGTTGGCGGGCGACGCCGGCCCACCAGCCGAAGACAATTCTGGAATTATCGAGAGTCAACCACTAGCTGTTACTGATGATGACACCATCCATGATGCGGCCGAAGTAACCGAGAAGGAGACAGTAATGAGAGACAAAGACTTAAGCGACGATCAACTAAAGTTGGTCCGGTACAAAATTCTTTTTGTCAAACGCGACTACGAAACAGCCTTTCCCGAACAGGAGGAACTAGTCCCCGACAATATGACGGGGGAGGGCTATGCCGCGTGGAAGGTGGCTGAATTCATTCAGCGTCTTGGCGACAAGAAGACCTATATCCCGTCGGACTGGAAGACGGGTGACAAACCGAAGTATCCGGAAGAGACGAAGTATACCGAGAAGACCAAAGATGGTTGGGTACTGCTTGGCCTTCCGGAAAGGGACAAGAAATACCTCCGTGTCTACTTTGAAGTCCTCGAACGCTACGTACGTGAGGAAGACGAAGACACCGAAGTAGATGTCCTGAGAGAGGTTCGTGACGCCATTAAAGGACTGCAGCTTACTTCATCGGCATACCCCAGCACCGGCGGTGGATCAGGTGGGGGCGGTAGCACCGGACCAAGTGGCGGTAGCACCGGACCAGGTGGGAGTAGCTACGGCGGCGGTGGCGGCACCGGCGCTGGACCAGGTGGCGCCGGCTACAGCGGTGGCGGTAGTTCGGGAGGCGGCAGAGGCTACAACGAATAGAGCATCGAGTTCATTCGGAAAGCTTTGGCACTCCGAAAGCTTCACGGTTACTGATGCGCTTCGCCTGCGAAAGCGTAGCCGCGTAACTGTCGCCTGTACTACTTGATCCTGTGTGCCTGGACAGTTGCCAGAGATGGAGGGGTAATTCAATGAGTGACAAACAGGTATCCGTTGGAGCTGCGTCCGCGCCGGCGACGGCTGCCAGCCGTTTACCGGACTTGAACGCTGAAACTTACCCATTCAATGTTGTGCTGCATCTCCTGGACCAGGCTGCTTACTTCAACGTCATCGCTTCGCCGGATCCGGAAACCGATTGCGGAGCTGGATCGGAGATCCGAAGTTCGCTACATGCTTTCGAAACCGATCTTCAAGTTCCGATCACGCAGGCGGGAGTGAAGGTGAGACAAGTTTTCGGAGAAGCGGTTGGTACACTCCGTTCCCGCTGGGTACCAATCCCGGATGATTTTGTAGCCGGTCCGGGGCGCGAACCACCAACAGTTGCCTGGGACCGCTCATGCTCTCAGCGCTTTGTCATGCAGGACGCGACTTTCTTGTTTGGTGATGGCCAGGACGGCTTTCATGGTTTTGGTACCGGTCGCACATTCCCCACGGTGGTGAACGGTCAAAACGAACTTCTCGCCGGCGCCATAGGAACTACTCTGGAAGGCTTTGGCAGGTTCTGGGGACTCGAAGGCACTTACGTCTTCAATGGCATCATCACGCCGGAAAATAGTTTTCGCGGTAACGTCGCGGTTCGCATTCTCGATCCGAAAGAGGAGTTTCGTCCCTCCGGAAGTCTTCGGCCACCACAAAGAGGACCTGATCTCGATCCAGGCGCAACTTATCTCGTGCTTCGCGGAAACAAGAGAGACGCTTCAGTGAAGTCTGAATACGATTTCGCGCCGGACGGTAGCGTTCGAGGTCTACTCACTCCAGCGGAGATGCGGGTCGCTCGATATAGATGCGCAAAAGACGGCCGGCGAGTAAACAGCAAGCTGAGTGTAGGTCAGGTAGTCGGCAATCTCAGGGCGGTAATTTATTTTGATCTCTTGCTTCCACCGGGAACCGCCTATGTCCCGGCTCCTTTTACAACAAACGAACTTTATCAATTTGTCGACCGCCACGGAAAAACGATAGGCACGATCAAAGCCGACGTGGTCGAAGGCGAATCTTTTGGAGTGAGACTTCCGTCGGCGCCGGGTCAGCCCGCGATCAGGTTTGCCGGTTACGGCGGCATTCGCGAAGGAACCGGAGTGTTCGAAGGACTGCAGGGAATGCTCTCGGTTAACTCGGCCATCGGCATCGCTCCTCATGCGCTCTCTCTCATGCACATATTCCGGATTATCGACCCGGACGGCAAATATATAAGGAGACTGGATTCGTGAGTGACAAAGAAGCTTCCAATGCACCTGCGCCGGGTGCAGGGCCTTCGTCCTCTGCGGGCGCCGATGTGAAATATACGCCCGGGGTGTTGCAACGTCTTATTGATCAGGCTGCGTACTTCAATGCTTTGTCGCTGTCGGCTTCAAAATATGGTACCGCCGCGATTCATGGCCAGGGCAACGCCTGTATCGGTTTCCGTGTGGAAGAAGATCTGCATCGACTGGCAATCACCGTCCAGCCTCCGACTGCCGAAGAGGGACTGAAGGCGAGTAATGCAATGGGCGAGTCGTTTGGGAAATTCAAACATCGTTGGCTGTTTGTGCCCGATGACTTTGTGGGTGCACCCAATCGCGAGCCACCTCCGACTACGCTCGATCCGTCTCGCTCTCAACGCTTCGTTATGCTTGACAGCGTTTGCACGTTCGGTGATGGCAAGAATGGTTTTCGTGGCTTTGGCGCTGGTGTGACGTTTCCAATGCCGTCCAACACAGGAACTCAATTACTTGCCGCCACTGTCGGGACGATCATCGAAGGTTTCGGTTCCTTCAAAGGCCATCAGGAAGGTACTTACGTGCACTGCGGGACGCTTTCGGCTGAGCGTGGATTCACAGGCAACTTTTTACTGCGCGTGATGGATTCTCAGAACACGCTTCGTACCACGGGCAGCTTGCCGGCGCTAAGATCGCAAACTTTTCCAGAACCGGATGTCACCTACCTCGTCTTCCGCGGACAGGCCGTGGCGAGCGATCCCGTAACACCGCGCCTTAGCCCGGACGGGCAGCTCAAGGGCTTGAACGTTGTGCAAGGTCTACGACTGATCAATCTCATATCAGGCTTGGACGATGGACCACGTAGTGTGGCGCGTATCGGGCAGGTTATCGGGAAGATCACTGCTCACGTGGACTTTAATCCCGCAGCTCCGGGCGGGACTGCGCTAAACCCGATCCCCTTTACCACTTTTGACGAAATCGATTTTGTTGACAACGCGGGCCGGTCGATTGGCGGGTTCACGGCAGATAGTAGCGAAGGCAGGGTCTTCAACATCAGGATCGCTGGGCAAGCCGGAATCCGCTTCGGAGGTGTTGGACCGGTTTTGAACGGCACGGGACCGTTTCAGGGTATGACTGGTCTGTTGACGGACAACTCGGTAGTTATCTTTCAACCTCACGTCAGCGCCAGTCTTTACATCCTGCGTGTACATGATCCTGGAGGCAGGTTTCGCTCGAACGTGTTGTGCTGATCCTGCTCAGGTATATGAGTGGTGAGCGAACCTGATGCGAGAGTTGCTCAAAGCGGCGGCAAGGTTTTATTGGGCCATGACGCTGTTTGGAGCAAGGCAGTTCGGAGCCGCTCTCTCAGACAGAGATAGTGAGCGCACGACGTCTGCCTTTAACTCGTTGACGCGCACTATCGAAGAAGAGTTAAGCGATATGTTCAAGAGCGTCTTTCAAGCAGGGGACTCGTTGCAGAGAGGGCTATCCGATGCGGGGCCGGCTCTGCTCACACCCGACGCATACACTCCGCGCGGCTTGACGAGAACTGCTCTCTCAGTGATGCGACAGTCAGCGGACCTGCTGGCGACGTTTGCACCGCGCAGTGACTTTCGCTCCGCGCTGCGAGAGTTTCGGACGAAGATAGAAGTCTTCGATCTGTTTGAAAACGTAGATACCGAGTTGCGACTCCCGACCGGTGGTCCACCGCCATTGGCGGCGCTGGTTGAACGCACAGCCGAGATCGATCCATTCACCGCCGTGTGGGTAATGGAGGGGATAGGTCACTACTACTGCGAAACCACCTGGGAATCGACTGGCATACCACGAGCTCTGTTGACCGAAGTCAGTACTCGCGAAATATCCCCGAAGTGCCTGGCGCCGTTGCATGCAGGCATGGGCTTATCACTTGCGAACCGTCTTCTCGCACGAGTCGAACGGGCCTGCCGGCAATGTCCCACGACTTCTTCTGTGACTGAGGCGCTTCAGCAATTCGTGTTGCTTTGTAAAGACAACTCGAGCGAAGCATACCTTGGGACGTCATACGAAGCGCTGGGTCTCGTAGCACGCAACCTTTACCCGCACCTGATCGCTGAGATTGATCGTGAGCTGGTCAAGATGGAAGAGAACCTGGTCGATTACTTCTGGCATGGAGTGGGCCGCGCGATCTATTTCGCACCGACTAACTACATGCCGCTCGCAGGCCAGGCGCGTCGCGTCGTCGAGATGGCAAAGCAGGAGCCACCACATGAACCTGGACGATACAACGCGGTTGCGGGAGCGAGCTGGGCAATGGTGCTCGTGAATCTGCGTGACTCAGAGATCATTGAGAATTTTATGGTCCATTGTGCCGATGAGAAGTTTGACGGCGACGCTTTTGCCAATGGTGTGAATTCGGCAGCGGTGATCTGGCTCGATGCAACGGAAAGCACCGCGGAACTGGAGGCACTCTGTAAGCACCAGCTCAGCACTAAACATTCAGGATTGGTGGAGCGATGGAATACGTTAGTGCATCGACCTTGCCGGCGCGCGCTGGATCAGTTTTACAACCACCGCGGCAGACATGATTGTATCGGGGAAGTTTTTCGTTACCAGCCATTTTATGAAACGACTTTTTGAACAGATGTTTCAGCGTCCGCTAAACGCCTTTCTCTGGAGCGCCGAACTATTGAACCGGAGCGTCAGGGGCACTCAGCTCATCGATGGCATCGTTAGCCGGATGATCCACATGCTGAGTAAGTCGCGTGAAAGGAGTCCACGTGAGTAACGGACAAAGGAGCGACGCGTGGGAAACCGAATGGGGCGTAGCCACTTTAACTGAGAATGACCGTGCGGTTATCGATCGCGTTGAAGGGTTCCTTCGCGATGGTCTTGCGCTTAATAAATGGTGGATACACGCAGACGCGACGAACAGCTATGCACAACGCTTTCCGCTCGACCGTGAGTTTAACCGGCCGGCCGGTGCTTACGGTTTCTTTGATCAGGTACAACTCGAAAGTGGTCCATTGCCGATCATGGGCAATGTGCAGGAAATGCTTTACGACCAGCCAAGGACGCCGGCGGCATCCCAGGCTTCCGCGGCGGAGTGGATGAGAGATCAGATCCGCGAGTTTGTGCTGCACTACTTTATGCGTATCAGCGCCTTTCGCGAGCCCGAAGCTTATGTGCCTGACAGGCCGATCATGCCCCCCGGATTCCTTCAGAGTCTGAGCTGGTGTCCTCAAGAGGACATCCTGCGCCGGGGATTTGGATTCAGGCAGCTCTACTACAAGCTCAAAGCGACTGGCGAAGTGGGAAAGTTTCCGACGCGCGAGCGCCCGGCAATTATTGATCTGCGCGAAATCGGCACCAGGTACGAATGGATTGTGTTGCGCGTCCGGATCTTCGATTTCAACTTTACTTTCAAGCCATTTGGACCTGGTGGACCGGCTGTAATGGTACCCCTGAATGAGCAAAGCGATCTGATCATGAGCGAGGAGTTCATCGAGGACCAGCAAAACCCGGAGCGTGGTGTGCTCGGACGTTATGGATTGGGTTACGCGTTTGTCCGTGAGTTGACTCCGGGTCTGACCGGTTATGGGCCGGGAGAGTTCAGAGCCGCGATCGAGACGTTTCGCTTCGACGTGCTTGAGAGTGGAGAAGCTCATGTGCGAATGGTGTTCGTAGCCGATCGTCCTGAACGGGTTGTGAATATTCAAGTCGACCCGGTGGACTGGGGCTTTGGTTTGGCTGATCTTTTCTCATTTGGTTTCACGTCGCGCCTGCTGGCGCCAGTGAAAAATGTTTTGGACAAACTACCGATCAACGCCGGCACATTCGATCCGGTTTTGCCGTCCATCTCAGTTGTCAACGCGCTGACAGCCAATCAAGCAGCCGAAACTTTGTGCATCTCCCGTGAAACGCTCGAAACCGAATTCCTAATCAAGCATTTTATGCAGCACTACCAGACGATCGTCGGTTCTTTGCTGACTTGGCGACAGGTGCGCAATTGGCTCGATAGCGCAGCCGTCCCCGAATGGATCGTGGCGGGAAGGAGCGCGTGAGCGAAGAGAATGGCGAAAAGATGGCGGTCGTTTTGTCGGGCGGTGGAGCCTATGGTGCTTATGAAGTCGGCGTCATGAAGGCTCTGCTGGGCGGCGAGATGAAGGGCGCCGCATACCATCCACTCGAGCCGCAGGTCTTCACGGGCACGAGCGTCGGATCTTTCAACGCCTCGCTGATGGTGTCGCAAGCAGGTGTATCCGGCGCAGCCGCGATAGCTCATCTCGAAGAGATTTGGCTCAACGAGGTCGCGGAGGGACCAGGAGGCTGCGGCAACGGCGTCTATCGATTTCGCGCCAACCCGCTTCGCTATCTCGATTATGAGTGCATCGCCAACCCACTGGAACCAGTCTTTGAGCTTGATCGTGATGCTGTGTTTCTCACGCGCAGTTTTCTGACCAGAGGTCTGAGTTTTCTTGCTGCTCACGGCTCCTTCGTCAACCGAGCACTGCAATTCGTGGATGCCAGTGCGTTCATCTCGGTTGAGCCTTTCCGGGCAATGCTCCAGCGCACCATTCACTCGGACGCTCTTCGTCGCTCAGAGAAGATACTGCGGGTCGTAGCCACCAACTGGGTAACTGGTGAGGTCAAAACTTTTGAAAACGAACACATCGCCAACGAGGAGTTCGGACCGCTGATGATCATGGCTTCGGCGGCTATTCCGGGTATCTTTCCTCCCGTTCGCATCGGTGACGATTACTATATAGACGGTGGCGCCGTGATGAACACACCTCTCAACTGCGCGATTCAGGCCGGCGCTACGACCCTCTTCGTCATCTATCTCGACCCGGACGTCAACAATATTCCCATCCAGCGGTTGATGAACACCATTGATACCATCGACCGCGTCTATACCATCATGCTTGCCACGAAGATCAACGAGGACATCGAGACCGCTGCCTGGATTAATGCAGGTCTCAGCGTCCTGGAGCGAGTCGATCAGTCGAAAACAGCCGCGAATCTGTCAGGCCCAGAAGTTACAGCGTTCATCAGGGTCGCCGCACAGATCGCGGAACGAGTAAAGGAAGGTCGAAAATACAAGAAGCTGACTATCCATCGCTTCCATCCTCACGATGATCTCGGCGGTCCGCTCGGAATGCTCGACTTCAGCCGACAGGCTGTTACACGTCTCATCAGTCGCGGCTTTGAAGACGCGGTTTATCACGATTGCTATGAAAGCAGATGTGTTTTCCCCGAAGGTGGTCCCCCGACTCCTGAATTCATGGGTAGATCGTGGTTGCAAACTGCACTCTGAAGACGAAGTGTACGAGCCGGTAGAGCAGCATGACGGGCGTTGAGGCTAAAAAACATGCAGTGATCTTGTCAGGCGGTGGCGCAAATGGAGCCTATGAGGTCGGTGTATTAAAAGCCCTGCTGATGGGCCAATCAGCAGCTACGGCTCACGCGCTGCTCGAGCCGGACATATTCACCGGCACCTCAGTCGGAGCTTTCAACGCGGCTTTTTTAGTCTCCTGCTGGAAAACATACGGGCAAGCGGCTATTGCGAACCTTGAAAACGTCTGGCTTGGTCGAGTTAGTCGCCAGAGTAGTACGAGGACCAACCGTGGCTACAGGTTTCTGGCAAACCCGCTGGACTTCTTTAATCCTCGGCAATTGGCTGCCGATCCGGCCGGTACGATTTCCCGAGCTGTAAACGACAGTTTTCAGCTGTTCTGGGACTACATGGACCGTCTCAGGTACATAATCAACCCGCAAGAGGACGAGCCACTGGCCACACGGTTTTTACATACACTCGCGATTGACAACTTAATTTCTCGAGAGCCTTTCAATCAACTTATTAGAGAGGTCATCGACTTCGAATCGATCCGCAGTTCTCCAAAGATACTCAACATAGCCACCACTAATTGGGAGACTGGCGAAGTTATCCAGTTCACCAATTACGACTTCACTGACAAACTTGGGCCCCGCATCATTATGGCATCCAGCGCGATCCCTGGATTCTTCAGCCCACAGGAAGTTGGCGCTCAGCCATACGTCGACGGTAGTGTGTTGATGAATGCACCGCTCAATCCGGCGATCAAAGCCGGGGCAGATGTGCTGCACGTGGTTTACCTTGACCCTGATGTCAGCAGCATTCCCATTCACTATCTGAGCAACGTCCTTTCGACACTCTACCGTACCCAGGTCATTAATTGGGCCCACACCGTTAACGAAGCTATTACCTCCGCTGGGGACGTTAACGCATCGTTGAAGCTGATTCGCAGCGCGCAGAACCCGGATGGCATGCCCGACGTGAGTGCAACGAGCGTGATGCAGGCGCTCGTTAAATTCGGTGGGAGTCTGGAGGAGATCAGCAAGTATAGAATGCTGACCATCCATCGTTACCACCCGCGCGACGAGTTAGGAGGACCGCTCAGCCTACTCGATCTTCGCCCCGAGCGGCTCGATTACCTCATTCAGCGCGGTTTTCGGGATGCGATAAGTCACAATTGCGCAATCAGTAAATGTGTTCTGCCTCCTGAGTGACTTCCTTCTTGGAATTCCCTTACCGAATCCGGCGATTCCCTGATCGATTCCACCACTTTACCTGATAGACAGAAGGTGACTCGCGTGAGAAAGGATAAGTGGCTGACGCTAACCTTTGTCAGCCCGCAATCATTGGACTCGAACAGCCGCACGTCCGTCTGAGACGGTCCGTGTGCAAAGGAGAATGCGATGGCGGATGACCCATCAAGGAAATTCATCGACGAGTTGCGTGCGCGGGTCTCGCAGATGCTTGAAGGCCTGGACCAGGAAATGCCGATCGCAGCCACGGTAGCCTTCACAGTGAAAACGGCAAAAGAAGAGAACTTCGTCAGAAACTCAGAGAAACTCACCGATGGAACGCGAAAACTGCCTGGCTGCAATGTCTTCGCCTATCACGAGCGCCGCCCGGAGAATGGTTCAGATTACGGTGATTCGGTGGAATATCTTATCTACGAGGACTGGGAAACTGTCAGGCAGTTCACGAGGCAGTGGGACTCAGACCATTTGAAAGACTTCCAGTACAAGGTTAGTGACCTCATCGCAGCTCCGCCTGAGTTGAGATGGTATTACGGCTGGTCTGACACCGCCACTGGAAGAATCCCGAAGACTGGTCAAACCCGATGCTATGACGTAAGCGGTAAAGAAATACCCTGTGCCGACACAGGACAAGATGGGGAGCATCGCGCGGGCGCTGCATGGCCCAGCCCACGATTCAACGATAACTATGACGGTACTGTAACCGACCGGCTGACCGGATTGATCTGGCTAAAGAATGCTGACGCGTTCGGAGAAGTTGAATGGAGGGACGCGCTGATTAGAGCAAAACAACTTTGTGACGGCGAATATGGCCTGGATGATGGTAGCCGTCGCGGCGATTGGCGATTACCAAACATCAGAGAGTTGTTTAGCTTGATTGATTACGGTACAGGCGTTCCCCTCATACCTGAGAAACATCCGTTCGAGAAAGTAAGGTCGGCGATCTACTGGACCAACACCTCATTGATAGCCGCTCCTAACCTTGCGTGGATGATGACGCTCGGCATTGGTCCCACGGTTTTCGATCTAAAGATTAATCCCAATCGCATGTGGCCTGTTCGCGGAAGGAGCACGAACGTGCCGCGTACAGGACAAACCACTTGTTGGGACGAAAAAGGCATGCCTATCACAGATTGCGAGGGAACGGGGCAAGACGGCGAAATCAGGGCCGGTTTGCGCTGGCCCGATCCCCGCTTCACAGACAATGGCGACGGCACCGTCACCGATAATCTGACAGGATTAGTGTGGCTCAAAAATGCAGATCCATTCGGTTTCAAATCGTGGAAGGAAGCACTCGATGAATGTAACAGGTTGTGCAGTGGACAATACGGCCTGAGCGACGATAGCGAAGCCGGTGACTGGCGTCTGCCCAATATTAAAGAGATCGAGAGCCTGGTGGATTACAACCGCGCTGGTCCATGTCTGCCCGATGGCTGGGACAAAATGTTCGTGAACGTGCGACCCTCCAGTTACTGGACCTCCACTTCGGTTGCCGAAGCCCCCTCCGAGGCGATGTTCATTATTCTCGGAGTTGGACCAGCCATCTTCGAGAGCAAGGAGCACCCATTTTTTGTTTGGCCGGTTAGGACTAAACGGAAGGCCTGGAACGGGTCACATGTTAAGCACGCGTAGAGGAGAAGCTTGCTATGCCGCCAACACCGAAGGACAGCCCGATCGAAGAAATTCGCAATAACGTTAACAAGATGCTTGACGACCTCGATCCGGAATCGCCCATCTCGGCGACTGTTGTATTTAAGGTCAAAAACGATGCGGAGAATACTTTCAAAGTTAATGCCGATGAACTGACTGCCGCAACGCGCACTCTGGAAGGGTGCAATCTCTTTGTTTATTCCAGGCATCAGCCGTATGAAGGAGAGCCTGCTGATGGCGGGTCAGTGGAATACCTGATTTATGAGGATTGGAAGACTGTCAGGCAATTTCGCAAGCAGTGGGATTCGGACCATTTAAAAAATTTCCAGAACATCGTCTTCGACTTACTTACAGCGCAGCCCGATTTAACTTTCTATCGTGGCTGGTCGGACGCTGCCGGAGAGGCCCGCTTGCAGCAAACCGGACAGGCGCAGTGTTATGACTCGCAAGGCAAGATCATTTCCTGCGAGGGAACAGGACAAGACGGTGATTACCAGGCGGGAGAACCATCGCCTCTGCCACGCTTCACAGACAACGACAACGGTACAGTGACCGACAATCTGACCGGACTCATCTGGCTCCAGGATGCCAACCTCTTTGGTGAAGTGATACGAGACGACGCGATCGAGAAGGCTAAAAGTATCGCGAGCGGGAGTTGCGGGTTAAGTGATGGTAGCAATGCAGGCGACTGGCGGCTCCCAAATGTAAATGAGCTCGAGAGCCTCTTACAGTTCAATAATTCTTCTGGTACCGCCGTAGCCCGCCCTAATCCTTTTAGAAATCTGGAGGTGGCTAACTATTGGTCATCCACCTCAGTCGCAGCGTTTCCGGCACTCGGCTGGTACGTGGCAATGGCAGTTGGTCCGCCTGTTTTCGATCTGAAATTCAATCGCATGCGGATGTGGCCCGTTCGTGGTGAAAGTTCGCGCGTTGCGAGAACCGGGCAAACGAAGTGTTGGGTTTTGGATCCAACTCAGCAGACCGGTGTCAGAGTGATTCCCTGCGGAGGCACAGGGCAAGACGGCGATATCCTGGCTGGTGTGCCCTGGCCCGAGCCGCGCTTTAAAGATAACCACGATGGTACTGTGACTGATAATCTCACGGGCCTTATCTGGTTAAGGAACGGCAACCCTTTTGGGACCAGATCGTGGCAAGAGGGAATAGATCTCTGCAACAGTCTTTGTAGCGGTCAGTATGGATTGACTGATGGCAGTAAGCCAGGTGATTGGCGAATGCCTAACGTGAACGAATTAAGAAGTCTTGAAGATTACGGTCAGCACACTCCTGCAATAGCCGCGGAGAACCCCTTCAAAAACATTCGCAACTCACTCTGCTGGTCCTCCACAACGGTGGCGTCGGCGCCAAACCTCGCGCGCTTTCTTTTTGTCGGCATCGGCTCATGTGTTTGGGATCATAAAGAGGTTTTGATGGGTGTGTGGCCCGTTCGTGACGGCTGGAAGTGCGGGTGAAGTTCAAGTGCCAGACGGGAAACATTATGACGTGCTCATTATCGGGGCCGGTCTGGCCGGCTTGGCGCTCGCGCGCCAGCTTCTGCTCTATACCAATAAACGAATCCTCCTCGTCGATCGCCGCACTGAGTTTCCGCCCGCCAAGCAGAAAGTCGGTGAGGCGACGGTGCAACTCTCCGCCTATTACTACGCGCGAGTGCTGGACCTCGAAGAACATCTCCTCCAACAACACTATCTGAAATACAACCTGCGCTTTTATTGGAAGACGCCGGGTAAGGCGAATGACTGTTACGAGCACTACAGCCAGTCGTACATCCGCAAGCTTTCGAACATCAACACGTACCAGCTCGACCGAAACAAGTTCGAAGGCGAGATGCTCCGCGTGAATTTGGAGAACCCGAACTTCGAATTCTATCCAGGCTGTACGGATCTCGAGGTCAACCTTTCTGAAACCGGTGGCTTGCACTCGTTTTCTTTCAAGGCCGCGGGACGTGAAGTCTACGGTAAGGCCCGTTGGGTGGTAGACACTTCAGGGCGCGGCAGGTTTCTTGCGCGTCGTTTGGGACTCGCGCGTGATGGCGCGATTCGTCACGGCGCGCACTTCTTCTGGGTCGACGGACTTGTCGATATTGAGAAACTTACCAACCTCACGCCGCAGCAGATTCGCGCGAGGCCCGATCGTGCTGCTTTGGGCCATACGCCTGCGTGGCAGGCTACCAATCACTTCTGCGGCGAGGGGCTTTGGTTTTGGACCATCCCGCTTCACGGCAAGACCAGTCTCGGACTCGTATATGACAATCGTCTGATTCCGCGTGAGCGCGTCGATACGATCGACAAGCTCATTGCGTGGGTATGCGATCAGTTTCCTCTTTTCGCACGCGATCTACCGTACCGTCGCGTGCTGCACCACACCGCGCTGAAGGATTTCGCGCACGACTGCATTCAGACAATCAGTCCTGCACGTTGGGCGATTGCCGGCGAGGCCGGCCGTTTTACCGATCCGCTTTACAGTCCCGGAGGAGATCTGATTTCGCTCTACAACACCTTCATCACGGACGCTATACAGACTGAAGATGACAAGGAGCTATCTGAGAAGTGTCGCTTGTACGAGCAGATGATGGAAGCGGTCTACCAGGCTTACGTGCCAACTTATGCCACCAGCTACGATGCGCTCGGAGATCAGGAAGCTTTCACGCTGAAGTATTCGTGGGAGTTGGCCATCTATTTCTCTTTTTATGTCTTTCCTTTTATCAACGATCTGTTTACTGATAAACGTTTTCTCGCCATCTTCATCAACCGCTTTACTCAACTCGGCCGCATCAACAGGAGTCTGCAATCCTTCATTAGCGATTTTTTCCAGTGGAAGAAGACAAGACGAGTGCCCCCGTTCGAGGTTTTCCATTTCGACTTCACTGACATTCAGCCTCTTGCCGATGCTGAAAAAACTTTCTATCGCGTTGGTGTCTCAGTCGACGAAGCGCGACGAGTCCTCGACGAGCAGTTAAATAATCTCAAAGAAATGGCGCGCTTCATGGCAGCCCAAATCTGCGCGTCAGTGCTGAGCGACGTGCGCGTGCTGACGAATCGCCGGTTTATCGAAAATCTGGATACTACGCGTTTACACTTCGACCCCGAAATAATTCGCGAGAAATACATGGCATGTCAGAGTTCGCCGGAAGAATACCCCTGGACATTCAATGCCCGAGTTCTCCACCGCCTGATAGAAGATCAGAGCATTCTCCAGGATGAAGTTGAGCTGCTCGCCGGAGTGGGAGGCGACTGATGAACGACTACGCACCGCTCATCGAACGCGCTTTCTCGTTCACGCCGAGAGAGCAGTCATACATCATCGAGGAGGTTGAGGGCCAAGTCCCTGAATTCATCCACGGCATGTATTACATGAACGGCCCGGCACGTTTCGGGCGCGGCGGCTTACGCTATAACCATTGGCTTGACGGTGATGGAATGGTTTGCGGCTTGCGTTTTGAGAGCGGACGCGTAGAGTTCAGCAGCCGCTTTATCCAAAGTGCGAAGCATGTTGCAGAGGAAGAGGCCGGCCGGGCGCTGTTTCGCACTTTCGGAACTGCATTTCAGTCAGACCGTCTGAAGCGTGGTTTGATGCTCGAGTCACCGGTTAATGTGAGCGTCTATTCCTACGCGGGAAGACTGTTGGCCTTCGGTGAACAAGGATTACCAATCGAACTCGACGAGCACACACTCGAGACGCGCGGAGAGTTCAACTTTCATGGCGCGCTGAACGACGTCACTCCTTTCGCGGCGCATCCGAAGTTGGACCATGCAACGGGTGAGCTGTTCAATTTTGGCGTTGCCTTTGCTGGCACCGAGCCTTATCTAAACTTTTATCGCTTCAGTGCCGGCGCCAATCTTGTTTTTCGCAAGCGTCTGCCGCTTGAATATCCTGGTTCAATGCACGACTTCGGTTTGAGTCGAAGCCATGCAGTCTTCTATCTCAGTCCGTACCTGCTGGACATGCAAGCGTTCATTCGCGACGGGCGAACGCTCCTGGATTCGCTTCGTTGGGAGCCGGAACGTGGCAGTCGCTTGCTTATCGTTTCGCGCGAGACGGGTGAAATCGTAACGCAACTTCAGATCGGCTCCCGCTATTGTCTGCACTTTATCAACTGCTTCGAGGACGACGCACGCCTGCACATAGATGTGCTCGAACTCGAACGTCCCATCTACGATCAGTACCGCCAAATTCCAGATCTGTTCACAAACATTTGCGAAGGTTGGCCGGTCCGATTCGTGGTTGATCTTAAAACGAATGAACTGATCGAGACCTCTGAACTTCAGTACCGTTCGGCGCCTGATTTTCCCTCGATCAATCCGTCGCTTGCCACACAACCCTACGAAGATTTTTGGATGCTCGGTATTTCGCAGACTGGACGGTGCGGGCGCAAGTTTTTCGATCAGCTTGTGCATGCGAAGTGGCCGGGAAAGTGCGCTTGCGATATCTACCAGACGCCGCCAGGACAGTATCTCGGGAGTGAGCCGATCTTCATTAACAACAGTGAAGGCAATGGCGCAGTGATCTGCCACTTGTTCGACGCTGAGAATCGTTCGAGTGCCTTCGCTCTCTTTGACGCGACGCGAGTCGATCGCGGTCCGATTGCGCTACTGCGCTTGAAAGAACCTATTCACTTGGGCTTTCACGCTTCATTCCAAGCGCGAAGGCAATAGTCTGGAGGCGAGGCTTCAGTTTGTCAGCCTCGAATAGTCATGCAGAAGCAAGACGAGCATGCGCAAACGAACAATGCAGACACGCGGCAACTTTTTAAGTCGATGGTTAGATTTTCGTGGGCGCAGTCGCTTTTTGGGTTAAGGCAATTTGGTGGGCTGCTGGCGCCGGGTCAGGGGACAGGTGGATTTGACAACGTTATCAGGTCCACTGAAACCGAGTTGAGTGAGCCGGTTAGAAACTTCTTCCGCGTTGGCGATCGCATACAAAGAGAAACTGTCGACATCTTATGCGGCGCCGCTTTTCAATCTCGCCCCCGCAACGGCCCACAGTCTGGCTACAAAGCATCCGGTCCTGCACCGCCACGAGGCGAGAGTCCACGGGTGCAACAGACCTCTGAAGCGCCTGCCCGCCAGGTCAACAGCGGCAACCTGAACCCCGGTTCCTTTGTTGTGCTTGGGGAAGGTCTCGCCGCCGGTATGGGTGATTTCACGCTGAGTGAAGAAACCCAGCGTCAGAGTTTTCCGGCTCAAATGGCGCGTCAGATGCAAACGGAGCTTCCGCAGCGTTACATTCAGGCGCCGGGAATCTGTTATCCCACCGGTTTTACC
>Ga0070694_100000915_pt1 | contig 16713 bp, 19 predicted proteins | sample KBSK1251metaG_FD_65470 | JGI IMG/M metagenome (GOLD analysis project Ga0070694, IMG submission 65470) | Corn, switchgrass and miscanthus rhizosphere microbial communities from Kellogg Biological Station, Michigan, USA - KBS K1-25-1 metaG | ecosystem: Host-associated > Plants > Roots >... | reverse complement strand
GGGGGGGGGGGGGGGGGGGGGGGGGGGGGGGGGGGGGGGGGGGGGTGGGGGGGGGGGGGGGGGGGGGGGGGGGGGGGTGGCGACATCATCGTTGGCGCCCTGGTCGTCGTGAACGCCGTCGGGAACGTCATGGATGGATCCGGGAAGATCCTGGCGGGTGCGCGCGGGCCCGACGGCACGTTGGTCGACGCGCTCTCGCACCTGGCGAGCGGGGCGTCGCCGTTTGGCGCTCAGGCCACGAACGCGGCGAGCGGCCGGAATACCACTCTGGCGGTGGTCGCGACGAATGCCACTCTCGACCGCACGGCGCTCCAGGGTCTGGCCCATGCCGCGGGCGACGCCCTCGCGAGGCGGATCATACCGTACGGGACTCTGTTCGACGGGGACATGGTGTTCGCTATCTCCACGGCGGCGCGGGCACCGGCGACGCCACTCCAGGTGGAGGCACTCGCCGGGCTCGTGGTACCGATCGCGGTGGAGCGCGCGGTCCGGCTCGCCACGGGGGCCCGCGACATTCCCGGTCTCGCGAACGGACGCGCGAAGTGAGCGACCGCCTGGCGCGCGACGTCTCCGACCTCGGCCGGAAGTGGGTCCCCGATGTCCGGCTCGGTGTCCTGGACGTGTCCGTCGAGCCCGAGCGGCTCGTGGGATCCACCACGAGCCGCGATGCGTTGACCGCACTGCGCCGGTTGGCGGCGGAGGCGGGGCGCACGGCCGACGTGCGGCTGCTCCCGGATGTCTCGGTACGGGATCAGCCCGCCGCTGTGGTGACGGCGGCGGTGGCGCCGCTCCTGCGCGATCCGCGAATCGGCGCCGACCGCGTGAGCGAAGCGCTGCACGGGGAGTCTCTGACGTTGCTCGAGCGGCGGGACGGCGTGTGGTTGCGCGTGCGCGCGGCCGACGGTTACCACGCGTGGACGCACGCCGGCTACCTGGCTGTGGGGTCGGCCGACTGGGCCGAGGATTGGAGCGTGCGGGCGAGCGGACGATCGCTCGGCGCGGAAGTACGGCTGGAGGATCGGCGGTTCCGGCTCGCGGTAGGCACACGCGTCGTGTTGCGTCACGACGGTCAGGTGGAGATCGCCGACGGGCGCATCGGTGGCCTCAGCGCGGGTCTGGTGCGCCTCGACGCGGAGCTGCGCGCGGAGGCCCGCCATGTCGCCGCACCCGAGTGGGCCGCACGGTGGTTCTCGGGCGCGCCCTACCTGTGGGGCGGTCGGACCGAATGGGGCGTCGACTGCTCGGGTCTCGTGCAGGCCACGTACGCGGCCCGCGGCGTGGCGCTCCCCCGCGACAGCGATCAACAGTCGCTCGCCGGGCGCGAGGTGCCGATCGACGCGGCCGGTGCAGGGTACGAGGCCGGCGACGTCCTGTGCTTCGCCGACGGGCAGCGCGTCTCGCACGTGGCGCTCTGGGCGGGCGCGGGTCGCATCGTGCACTCGGCTCTCGCCCGCGGCGGCGTGGGATCCGACGACTTGTTCGCGGACACGCCGGGGGCGAAGAGACTGAGGGAGTTCCTGGTAGCTGTTAGACGTATCTTTCTCCCATGAAGCTCGTTCTGTTCGACGTCGACGGCACGCTCCTCTGGACCGACGGTGCCGGACGGCGTGCCATTCACCGCGCGTTGCTCGACGAGGCCGGCACGGCCGGACCGATCGACACCTACCGGTTCGACGGCAAGACGGACCCGCAGATCGTGCGAGAGCTCCTCACGCTCGCGCACCATCCGCGGGCAACGGATGACGCGATGATTCAGGCGGTCTGTCGACGCTACGTAGATCATTTGCGGGCCGAGCTGGACCGTCCCGCCCAGTCCACCAGGATCCTGACGGGCATCGAGCCGTTGCTGGCGGCGCTCGAGCCCCACGAAAGGGCGGAGCGGGCGCTGGTTGGTCTCCTCACGGGGAACGTGGCCCCGGGCGCGGCGTTGAAGCTCCGCTCCGCCGGACTCGACCCGGAGCGATTCCGCGTGGGCGCCTACGGGTCGGACTCAGCGCAGCGTGGAGACCTGCCGCGGGTCGCCGCGGCGCGCGCGTCGGCGCTGACGGGCCGCGTCTTCGCCGGCCCCGATGTCGTCATCCTGGGCGACACGCCGGACGATGTTGCCTGCGGTCGATCGCTCGGCGCGCGGAGCGTGGCCGTGGCGACCGGTTTCTACGACGTCTCGGCTCTGCGTGCCTGCGGCGCTGCCTTCGTGTTCGAGACCCTGGCGGATACCGCGGCCGTCCTCGACGCGATTTTGGCGTGAGCTCCGTACCTCCATTGGACGAGCTGGAGGTCAAGGCTCGTGTGGACGATCCCGACGCGCTCCGAGCCGCCGTGGCTGGCGCCGGAGCCCAGCTCGAGTTCCAGGGCGAAATGAGCGATCGGCGATTCGACCGCAAGCGCGCGCTATCCTTACGCGACGAAGTGCTGCGCTTACGGATGTTCCGGCCCGCGGACGGGAGCGCCCCATACGGCGTGCTCGCGTGGAAGGGCAAGCACTCCAAGCGCGGCGAGTACCGTCATCGCGCCGAAGTGGAGGCGCGCGTGGCGGACCCCGACGCCGTCGTGACGATCCTCCAACAGCTCGGGTTCAAGGTCTCGCTGCAGATCGACCGGCAAGTCGAGATCTATCGGCTCGGCGGGGCGGTGCTCCGCTTGGAGTGGTATCCCGCCATGGATGTGCTGCTCGAGGTCGAGGGGGAGCCGGCGGCCATCGAGCAAGCGATCGGTGCGACGGGACTGGCGCGTGAGGCTTTCCTTCCGGAGTCGCTGCCGTACTTCGTGGAGCGGTACGAAGCCCGCACGGGCCGCGCCGCGCTCCTCGCCCGATGAGCCCTCAGGTCAAGATCCCCATGCCGCTGCGCGTGCCGGAGCTCGCGCCCTCGCTCGGCCGCGTCCTCGTGCCTCGCCGGCTGACCGAGCCATGGGTGCCGCTCGACGACATCCGCGAAGAGCTCGCGACGCGCGTGATGGAGCTGGGAGGCGAGGCGCGAGCCGCGGCGGTTCGCGAGGAGCGCGATCGTGTGCTCGAAGCAGTGAGCCGGCGCGCATGGCTCGGCGTGTGGGAGGCCGCGGCGCGGCGCGCGGGGGAGCGCGTGACGGCGGCGGTTGACTTGGAAATCCGACGCGCGGCCGATCGCGTGCGCATGCCGCGGCGTGAGCGGAAGCGGCGTGGGCTCGCCGGACCCGAGAAGCGCGCGATCAGCGCCCGGCTCGCCGCGGGAGGGGAAACGCTCGTCGCCGCTTTGGACGCGCTCGATGCGGCGGCGGCGCGGGTGCGGGATGCGACGGTACTCGACAAGGAAGCGCACGCCGACTGGCAGGAGGCATTGCGCACGGCGGCGCGCCGCTTGGAGGTAGCCTGGCTCGCCCTCGAGGCGGAAGTGGCCGAGGAAGGTCGCACCTGGGCCGGCGAGATCGAGGCGATTGGACGGTGGCGCCCTCCCCTCTGGCCGCTCATCGCCGTATGGACCCCCCTCGCTGTCTTCCTGCTCTGGCTCGGGCTCGTGCTCGGCGGCTACCTCCCAGCTCCGGCCTGGCTCGCGGCGCGCCTCGGATTCTGAAGGCGTGGCCGCGATAGGCGTGGGCGTCGATCTGGTCGAAGTCTCCCGCGTCGCGGCGATCATTGCGGACAAGGGCTCTCGGGTATTCGAACGGCTGCTCACGCCCGCGGAGCGAGCGTATTGTGAGAGCCGACCGGATCCGGCGACCCACGTGGCGGTGCGGCTGGCCGCCAAAGAGGCCGTGTACAAGGCGCTTCAGGGGAGCGAGGCGGCACGCGGTATCGGATGGCGGGAAATCGAGGTGACCCGAGCGTCCGATGGGCGGCCGGACGTCGAGTTGAGTGGCTTCGCGGCGGCCCGCGCGCGGGAGCTGGGCGTGAAGCGAGTGTTGCTCTCGCTCTCGCACACACACCAGGCCGCGGTCGCGATGGTCGTGCTCGAGGGGTCAGACTAGTTCTGCTTGAATTCCCGACTGAATTACTCTAGTATTTGAAACCTCGAGCTTTGAGAATCGTTCTCATCTACCGTAAGCCCCTCCTCGGCTTGTTGTTGACCGCATGTCTGGCTGCCCCCGCCCCGGCAGCTGGGCAGGCGATGGATTCGCTCTCGGTCGCCCGCCGCACAGTGGCCGCCGCCTCCCTCGCAGCCAAGGAATACGCCAACGGTGTCCCACCGACCGGCGGCGCCGTGACCGCCCCGGAAGAGGTGTCCGAGGCCAAGGAATTTCTCGAGCACGCCCTCCTCGACGTGGGCGCGTTGCCGGCCGCGGTCCGGGCGACCGCGGACGCGGACATGCGCGCCATGGTGGCGATGATCGATCGCAAGGTCGCGCCCGACTCGGTGGCCGCACGCGCTGGCGCCCTGATCAGACGGATCACGGCGGCGACAGGAGCGGCGCTCGATCCGTTTCCCACCCAGCCTCCGTCTCTGGCGCGGGGTGCCGCGGTCTTCAGGGAACAATGCGTACAGTGTCACGGTACGGCGGGCCACGGCGACGGGCCGAAGGCGCGACACCTCGAGGGGCCGCCGCCAGCAGACCTGGCTGACCGCACGGCGATGGCGGACGTGTCGCCGGTCGACGCCTATCGAAAGGTGACGATCGGTGTCGCCGGGACCGCGATGCCCGAGTTCGAGGAATCACTGTCACCGGACGATCGCTGGGCGGTCGCCACGTACATCGCCACGCTCCGGACCGACGACGCGATGGTCCGCGCGGGGTCGACGTTGTATGCGGCAAAATGCGCCTCCTGTCATGGGTCGACCGGCGGCGGAGACGGAGCGTTCGCGACCAGTCTCTCGGTGCACCTGCCGGCGCTCCGCGACTTGGCCGTCCAGGGCCCGCTGACGGACCGCGACCTGGACCAGCTCGTGCTTCACGGCAAACCTGGCGTGCCGATGCCGGGCGTGGTCCGCGCGCTCAATCCTCGACAGGTGTCGAGCCTCGTGGCGTTTCTCCGGGTCCTGCCGGCTGCGGAGCACCAGCAGGACCTGGCGTCGCGCGAGGCCGTCACGTTCGCCGCGGTACGGCGGCAAATCGACTCCGCCGTGACGCTGCGCTCCGACAAGATGGCCTTCGATGCGTATCTCACGTTCGAACAGGTCGAGCCAGCGGTCCGGGCCAGGAACCCTGGGCTCGCGACCGACCTCGAGTCCGCCTTCGCCGCTCTGCGTTCGCAATCCGCGACTGCGAGCGGTGGTGACGCCGGGCTCGAGGCGATCCGGGCCCGCCTCCTCGGCGATCTCGAGCGCGCCGAGCGACTCGTCGCCGATCGGGGCTCGGCGCCGACCCTGTTCATGCAATCGTTCGTGCTGCTGCTTCGAGAGGGGTTCGAGGCGATTCTGATCGTCGCCGCGTTGATGGCGTTCCTTCACAAGGCCGGCGCGACAGATAGGCGTCGTCACGTGGCGGAAGGGGCGTGGGCGGCGGTGGGTGCGAGCATCGTTACGGCCGTGCTGGTCGAGCTGCTGTTCGAGATCACGCCGGGGCAGCGGGAAGGGCTCGAAGGCATCACGATGCTGCTGGCGACCGCGGTCTTGTTTTACGTCAGCTATTGGCTGCTCTCGAAGATCGAGGTGGCCAAGTGGAATGCCTTCGTGAAGGGCCGGATGGAGGATGCGCTCTCGAGCGGGTCCGGATACGCGCTCGCGTCCGTCGCGTTCCTCGCCGTCTATCGTGAAGGCTTCGAAACGATCCTGTTCTACAAGGCCCTGCTCACCTCCGCGGGTCCGGCGAGCGGCGGCACGGCGATCGCGGCCGTGGCCGCGGGGATCCTGGCCGGGGCGGTGGGGCTCTTGATCGTATATGTGGCGATCGATCGGTTCGGGATGCGGGTGCCGCTCAAGCCCTTCTTCGCCGTGACGAGCGGGATGCTCTACTACATGGCGTTCGTGTTCGCGGGGAAGGGGATCGCGGACCTGCAAGAATCCGGGCTGTTGCGCACAACGGTGGTCGAATGGGGGCCGCGCGTCCCGGTGCTCGGCATTTACCCCACGCTGCAATCGTTGTCGGTGCAGCTCCTGCTGATCGTGCTGCTGCTGATCGCGGTGGTGTGGCTCCAGCGCGACCGCTTCAGCCGGACCGGGCGGGATCGACGGCCGTCGTTCCCCTGAGGACAGGGGGCGCAGCCACCGGCGCCGCTTCGGGCTCCCACAGGCGTTGCATCACGATCACCCCGGCGACGATCAGCAGAATGCTCGTGAGCTGCGCGAGCGTGAAGGGTCCGAGCAGACGGTCATCCTTGGCTCGGACCATCTCGATCAGGAACCGCTCTACCCCCGCGATCACCAGGTAGACTCCGAACCGCCAGCCGACGGCATGCCGGTGATTCCGCAACCGCCAGAGCCACGCGAACGCGAGCAGCATCAGCGCCGTCTCGTAGATCTGGGTGGGATGGACGGCGACGACCTCGGTGGGGATCGCGCCGGGGGGGAACACGACGTGCATTTGTTGCAGGTTCGCGACCGTGGTGGGGGGGAGGCCCTCGGGGAACTTCATCGCCCATGGCAGCGTGGAGGGAATTCCATAGTCGTCGTTGACGAGGAAGCACCCCACCCGGCCCAGCGCATACCCGAGGGCCAGTGGCGCCGCGGTGAGCTCCATGGTCCATCGCGCCGGCACGCGCTTCGACCAGCCCATCGCCAGCACGCCCGCTACGCCCCCGAGAAACCCGCCGTACCACACGAACCCGCCGCGTCGGAACAGCGCATCCCACTCGCCGGTGAGCAGCACGTACCAGATCTTGGCGCCAACGATGCCGCCCACGACGGCCGCGAAAACGATGTCGGCCGCGTAGTCCTGGTTCATGCCGCGGCGCTGGAGGTCGACCTGAATTGCCCAGGCGGCCATGAGAAACGCCACCATCATCATGATCCCATAACCGGTGATCGTGATCGGGCCCAGATGGAACGAGAGCGGATAGATCGTCATGAACGCGCGGCGCCGAAGGTGAGGGGGACGGGCTCGAGGCCCGGGAGGGGCAGATCGGCCTTCGCGTCGAGCGTCCAGTCGCTCGTCTCGCCGAGGCTCAGCCGATGCCATCCCGCCCGGGCGATCATGGCGGCGTTGTCGGTGTTCAAGCGCGGACTCGCGACCGCCACGCGCGCGAGCCCAGACAGCCGCTTCGCGGCGAGCTCGGAGAGCGCGCGGCTGCACGCCACGCCGCCGCCCAGTACGGCGGTGCGATAGCCGGTGGCCCGAACCGCACGCGCGAGCTTGGTCACGAGCACGTCCAGCACGGCGTCTTGAAACGCGCGGGCCAGGTGCGGGCGGTCGCGGTCCAGATCGTCGCTCGCGCGCACGGCGTAGAGCACCGCGGTCTTGAGACCGGAAAACGAGAACTCGAAGCCCTCGTCCCGCATTGGACGCGGGAACGTGAAGCGGGCCGGATCTCCGCCGGCCGCCAACCGCTCGATGGCGGGGCCCCCGGGATACCCCAGCCCGAGCAGCGTCGCCACCTTGTCGAACGCCTCGCCCGCGGCATCGTCGCGGGTCGCGCCGAGCAAGCGATAGCGGCCCCAGGCCGGGACGTCGAGCAGCATCGTATGGCCGCCCGAGACGAGCAGCGCGACGAACGGCGGGGCGAGCTCGGGATCCTCGATCGCGGGCGCGAAGAGATGTCCCTCCATGTGATGCACGCCGATCAGCCGGCGCTCGCCAGCGTAGGCGAGGGCCTTCGCGTAGACGACACCCACGAGGAGCGCGCCCACGAGACCCGGCCCCTGCGTCACGGCCACGGCATCCACCGCGCTCCACGCGAGGCCAGCCTCCGCGAGGGCGCGATCGACCACCGCCGGCAACGCGGCCAGATGCGCCCGGCTGGCGAGCTCCGGGACGACGCCACCGAACACGCGGTGGATGTCTTGTGAAAGGATGACCAGCCCCGCCAACTCGGGCCGCCGCGGGTCGCCGACCAGCACGGCCGCGGACGTCTCGTCGCACGACGTCTCGATGCCGAGGACGACGTCAGCCACGGCCGGTCTTGCGCCTCAACGACACGGAGTCCGGCACCGCGTGTGCGACGATTCCGGGCGGCGCGCTGACGGTGAGCCTGGCGAACCCACCCGGACCGGCCTTGCCCACGAGATGCGCTACGACGCGGACGCTGTCGCGCGTGAGGGCGTTCACCCGCGCCTCCGGACCGCGCACCGTCACCGCCACACGCTCCGGGGACAGCAGGAATCCCGTGAATCCCGAGGCGGCCGTGGTGATCGGCACGCCGCCGATCGACCGCTCGATGATGGCGGTCACCTCACCCGCCATCCGGACCGCCTTCGGCGTGATGCGCACGATGCCGAGCGGCGCGGTGTCGATCGGGACGGTCTGGAAGAACGGGCCGTTCACGCTCGAGATCACCGTCGGCAGCGTCGTGACCGACTCGATCCCGGCGAGGCTCTTCTCGGGGCCGATCAGCCGGGCCAGGCTCGGCGTGATGGAGAGGCCACGCACGACGTACCCCGACTCCGCTTCGACTTTGACGCGCGGGACGATACGCACGTCCCGGTGCGTGACCGAATCCAGGACAACCTCGATGTCGCGGGGTCGGATGTCCGCGACCTGCACGTCGATTCCCTTGGGGAGCTCGATGTCCGCTGGTCCGAGCTCGGCCCGCCACGACGACGCAGAGAACGTGTCCGGGATGGTCTTCCGGATCGCGCGCGGGAACGAGCGCAGCTTGAGAATCTCGCTTCCCTTTCCGGACAGGACGACGGTGACGCCGGCCGGTTGCTGCCGCACGGTCCGGCCGGGGGGCACGGTCACCGCGAGCCGCATGGCGAAGCTCTGCGACAACGGCTGCTGAGCGGCGACCGCGATATACAGCATGACGGCGAAGAAACCGGCCGCGAGCTTGATCGGCCAGTTGCGCACCACCATTTGCGTGATGCTAGCGCGCTTGCTCATCGAGCAGCCGCCGGATCAGGGTTTCGTTCACCGGACCGTCCCACTCCGAGGCGCCGATCACCTTCTTGATGATCACGCCGTCGCGGTTGATCACCCAGCTTTCGGGCACGCCCGTGGCCTGGTAGTCTCGCTTGATCGCGGCACTTTGGTCGTGCAGGATCTGGAAGGTGAGCCCCAGCTGGCGCGCGAACGCCGTCACCACGGAATCTCCGTCCTCGTCGATGCTCACGGCCACGACGTGGAAATCGGTCCCCCCCCCGAGGCGGCGGTGCAGGCGCTCCAGGGACGGCATCTCGACCCGACACGGTTCGCACCAGGTGGCCCAAACGTTCAAGAGCACCACCTTGCCGCGATAGTCCGCGAGCGTCATCGCCCGCCCGGTCGCGAGGTCCTTGGCGCGGAACTCCGGGGCGGTGGAGCCCACGCCCACGAGATCGATCTGCGGGCGGATCTTGATGACGAGCGCCGTCCCGAAAACGAGCGCCATCGCCACGCCGATCCCGACGCTCCACTGCCGCGGCGCGGTCATACGGTCACCAGGCAACGCTGTCGCAACGCCCGCACCTCGGCTGCCGGATCGCTGCTCGTGAATACCGCATTCCCCGCCACGAACGTGTCCGCCCCCGCGGCGTGAGCCGCCGCGATGGTGTGCGTGGTGATGCCGCCGTCCACCTCGAGAAACGCGCGCGAGCCGCGCTCGCTCAGGAGGTCACGCGCCCGCCGGATCTTCTCGTTCCCCGCCGGGAGGTACGTCTGCCCACCGAATCCGGGATTGACCGTCATCACCAGGAGCACGTCCAGGTCCGCCACCACTTCATGTGCGAGCGCCAGCGGCGAGCCGGGGTTGAGCGCGAGGCCCGCCAGCATGCCGTGCCCACGCACCGCGGCGAGCTGCCGCTGCACATGGATGGTGGCCTCGGGATGAAACGTGAACACCGACGCGCCCGCCTCAGCGAACGACTCGATGTAGCGCTCGGGCTCGACCACCATCAGGTGCACGTCCAGCGGCTTGTCGGTGAGTCGGCGCAGGGCTTCGATCATGCTCGCGCCGAAGGTGAGGTTCGGCACGAAGCGACCGTCCATCACGTCGATGTGGAGCCAATCGGCGCCTCCGGCGATGACTTGCTTGACCTGCTCCGCCAGCCGCGTCAGGTCTGCCGACAGAATGCTCGGTACGATGCGGATCCCATTCGTCATTGAGGGCTCCGTGCCACCACGATATCGACCACCGTCCCCGGGGCTGCTAGCGTAGCCGCCCCTGGCTTTTGCGCCACGACCGTGCCCGGATTCGCGTCGCTGGTTCGGCGCCGCGTCACCGTACCCAGCTCGAGACCGTCCAGCTCGAGGCGCGTCCGCGCGTCCGCCTGGGACAGGCCGAGCAGATCGGGCACCGCGATCGTGGGCGCACCGCGGCTGACGACCACCGTCACGGGCGCCCCGGGAGCGAGGACGGTCGTCGCGGCTGGGCGCGTCAGCATCACGACGCCAGCAGGCGCGGCCGCCTGCACCGATTCGACGGCCGCGACGCCGAGGCCAGCCGCCGTAATCAGGCGCTGGGCGAGCGGGGCCTCGAGCCCGGCGACATCCGGCACCGCAATCTTGGGCGGACCCTGGCTCGACACCAGGGTCACGCGCAGCCCCGCGGGCGCGCTCACCCCGGGCGGCGGATCCTGCCAGATGATCGTCCCCTGCGGCGCCGTCGGATTCGGCTCGGTTCCCCCGTCCTGCACCTGCAAATCCGCCTTGCGGAGCTGGTCCGACGCTTCTTGCAACGACAGACCGAGCACGCGGGGCACCACGCCGTGCCCGGTCAGGAGCGGGGCGGGAAACAGCACCAGGAACGCCGTGAGGTACCCAGCCACCATGAGGCCAGCGAGGGCGAGGGCCCACCGCCGTGCGCCCATGGCGGAGAGCTCCGGCAGTTTCCACGGGAGCTTCCACTCGTGCACCGGCGGGATGTGGCGGCGGAAGCGCATCAGGTCGCTCGTATCAGCCGCGCGGCGTACGCGCCGTCGGTGCCGTGCCGCTGGGGGAGGGTCTGGAAGTCTCCGTCGGTCGTGAGCAGGGCGGCCGGAACTGCCCCCGCCCCCGCCCCCCCTGCCGCGGCGGGCGCCCGGGCGAAGTCGGTGTGGCGCGCGAGAAACCCGGTCACGATGTCGCCGTTCTCCTCCGGTTCGAGCGAACAGGTCGCGTACACCAGTAATCCTCCTGGCTGCACCAGCTCCGCCGCTGCGGCGAGCAACGCCCGCTGACGGGCGGCCGCCCGCACGATCGTCTGTGGCTTCAGACGCCAGCGGGCATCGGGATGCCGGGCGATTGTGCCCGTCGCCGAGCACGGGGCGTCCACCAGGACGGCCGGGAACGCTCGGGGCCGGAACGGAGCCGACAGAAGATCGGCGACGGCTACCCGAATTGCCACTCCCGCTCGCCCTGCCGTCTCTCGCAGGACACCCAGCCGTTCGCGGCGCGCTTCCCCCGCGACCACGTGAGCCCCACCGCGCTCGAGCATCGCGGCCTTGCCGCCCGGTGCGGCGCAGGCGTCGTACACGGTCGCCCCGCGGGGAATGGCGGCGTACCGGCAGAGCAGAGCGTGAGCGGGGTCCTGCACGATGAACGCTCCCTCAGTGAAACCGGGCAGGTCCCGCAGCGTGAGGTGTCCGGTGCCCGGTGTCCGGGTCACCCGCACTCCCGCACCGAATGGCGCATCTGTTACCCCGACTCCGGCCTCTCGGAGCCGTTGTACGAGGATGTCGGCCTCCCACCGGGCGGGTTGAAGGATGAGGGCGGGCTTCGTGTCGTTCCACGCCATGAGGCGCGCGGCGTCGGCCTCGCCGAAGCGCCGGGTCCATCGCCGAGCGAGCCACGCGGGGTGAGACCCACGGACACCGGACACCGGGTCCCCGACACCGGTCAGCTTTCGCAACGCCTGATTCACATAGCGCGCCCCTCCCTCACCTGCGATCTCCCGGGCCAGCTCCACGCTCGTCGACACCGCGGCGTAGGGTGGCACACGGGTCAGGGCGCGCAGCTGATACGCGCCGAGGCGCAGGATGTCGTGCAGTCGCGGGTCGACCGAGTCGAGGGAGAGCGTGCGGTCCAGCTGGGCGCGGCGCCGCAGGACGCCGGCGGCCAGCTCATAGGCCAGGCGCCGGTCGCGCTCGGCGAGGGGCGGAAGCGCCCGGTCGCGGGCGGTCTGGAAGTTCACCCCCGCCCGCACGGCGTCGAGAATCCTCAGCGCGGCGCGGCGGGCGACCGTAGCGTCGTTAATCCAGTAATCCTTCGAGCGGCGAGGACGGCACGGCGACCTCGCGTCTGGGCATGCGACCCGCGAGGTACGCTCCCCGGCCGGCCTCGACGGCGAGCCGCATCGCGTGCGCCATCCCCACGGGATCCCGCGCCGAGGCGAGCGCGGTATTCATGAGGATCCCGTCCACGCCTTGCTCCATGGTCAGGCACGCATCCGACGCGGTCCCGACGCCGGCGTCTACCACGACCGGCACCTTGAGGCGGCGTTTGATGGTGCGCACGCCGTACGGATTCAACAACCCGAGCCCGCTGCCGATCGGCGAGGCGAGCGGCATCACCGCCGCGCACCCCGCCTCCTCGAGCCGCAAGGCAGTCACGAGATCCTCGTTGGTATAGGCGAGGACTTTGAATCCCTCACCGACCAGGGTGCGGGCCGCGTCGAGCAGTCCCTGCACGTCGGGAAGGAGCGTCTCCTGATCGCCGATCACCTCGAGCTTGATGAAATCATTGAATCCGGCTTCGCGGGCCAGACGGGCGTAGCGCACGGCGTCCTGCGCCGTGTAGCAGCCCGCTGTATTCGCGAGCAGGAAATATTTTCGCGGGTCGAGGTGGTGAAGCACTCCCGACTCCTTCGTGCGGTCCAGATCCACCCGCCGGACCGCCACGGTCACGATCTCGGCGCCCGACGCCTCGATGGCGCGGACCATGGTCTCGTTGTCTTGGTACTTCCCGGTGCCCACCATGAGGCGGGAGTGGAACGTTCGCCCAGCCACTGTGAACGGTGTGTCGCGGAGTGCTTCCACGGCGGTACTCATCTCACCCCCCTCCAACAAAGTGCACCAGCTCGATCGCATCACCGTCCGCCACCGTGACACCGGAGAGGTGAGGGCGGCGAACGATGGCGCGGTTGTGTTCCACGACCACGGCGCGCGGATCGAGCTCGAGGGACGCGAGTAGTTCGAGGAGGGTGGCGCCTGCCGCTACCACGCGCGGCTCGCCATTGATCGTGACGTCGATGGTATCGGTCATTCCTCCCACCCCTCCAGCAAGCTGCGCACGGCTTCCGCCGGATCGGCTGCGTCCCACAGCGCCCGTATGGCCGCCACCCCATGGGCCCCGGCGTCCTTTACCGCCGCGATTCGATCGGTGGAGATGCCACCGATGGCGATGGCCGGGATCCCGAGGCGGGCGATCGCGCCGAATCGCGCGGCCCCCATAGGCGCTCGATCCGGATGGGTCGGTGTCGGAAAGACCGGCCCTACTAGAAGATAGTCGGCGCCTGCGGCGTGCGCGGCTTCCGCTTCGGCTAAGTCATGCACCGATTTACCGATCCACCATTCTGCGGCGAGGCGGCGCGCTTCGTCGATAGCGAGACTCGTGTGCCCGAGCTGGACGCCGGTCGCACCGACCGCGAGGGCCACGTCGAGGCGGTCGTTGACGAATAGACGGCTAGGCGAATAGGCGGCGAGACGGCCAGCCAATTCAAAATGCTCCAGACCTGAGAGCTCGCGGCCGCGCGCGTGGAAGGCGAGCCGTTCACCGCCGGCGCGAGCGAGCAGTCGCGCGACGTCCGGTAAGTCTTTCCGGCGCGCGACCCGCTCATCGGTGATCGCGTGGAGTCGCGGGAGTGCGGTGGGAGAGGCGGACTTCACGAGAACCGCTGACCGGCCTGGGCCCCGCGCCCCCGAATCCAATCGGCAGCGGACATCCGTGGCTTGCCGGCGGGCTGGACGTCGTCGATGGTCACGGCTCCTCGCCCCGTGGTGATTCGTAATCCGCCATCCGTCGCCCCTATCTCGCCGGGTGCACCACTCCCCTCCGCAACGCGGGTGCCGAAGAGCTTCACCTCGCGTCCGTCCAGCTCCGTCCAGGCGCCTGGCGCGGGGTCGAATGCTCGGATCACGCGCGCCACGCGCTCGGCGGGATCGCTCCAGTGAATCCGCCTCGTCTCACGCGTCACCTTCGCAGCGTAGGTTGCGCGCGCATGATCCTGCGCGCGGCGCGTGAGCTGTTTGGCCTCGAGCAGCGCGAGTGCTTCGACGAGCGCCTGCGCCCCCATCTCGGAGAGATGCTCGGACAGCTCCCCGCCCGTGACGTCGGGATCGATGTCGTGGGGGATCTGCAGCAGGATCGGCCCCGAGTCGAGACCGGCCTCCATCTGCATGATCGTCACCCCGGTTTGGGATAGGCCGTTCAGGATCGCCCATTCGATTGGCGCGGCGCCTCGCAGCTCGGGCAAGAGCGACGGGTGCACGTTGATCATCCCAAGCCGCGCGAGGCCGAGCAGCTCGGGAGGGAGAATATGACCGTAGGCCACCACGACGCCGACATCGGGGGTGAGCGCCCGCAGGCGCGCGAGAAATTCGGCGCCCGTCGGGCGGTCGGGCTGCAGCACGGGAACCTCTTCGGCCTGAGCGGCAACTTTGACGGGCGGGGCGACCGACTCCGACCGGGAGCGACCCTGCGGCTTGTCCGGGCGTGTGACCACTGCCACGACATCAAACCCTTCGCCCAGCAGGGCCTCCAACGAGGGGACGGCGAATTCGGGGGTGCCGAAAAAGACGACTCGCACGCTACAACTCGCCCGCCGGCTCCGGCGTGACCTCCTTCAGGTAGCCCGACTGACCCTTGCGAGACTTTTTCCACTTGGCGAGCAGCAAACCCCGCTTCACCGCGCTCAGATGATCGAGGAACAGCACGCCATCCAGGTGATCGATCTCGTGCTGGACGGCGCGGGCCTTGTACCCCGCCAGATCCGTGCGATAGGGCTTGCCGTCCCGATTGAGCGCCTCGAGCGTGACCTGGAGCGGCCGCTCCACCTCTCCATAGATCTCCGGGATCGAGAGGCAGCCCTCTTCGGCCACCTCGACGACATCGCCCTTGTGAACGATCCGGGGATTGATGAGCACCAGCGCAGGCGGATCGTCTTCACCCACGTCGACCACGGCCACGCGCCGCGCGATGCCGATCTGGTTCGCCGCGAGCCCGACGCCCTTCGCCGCGCGCATCGTTTCGAACAGATCGTCCACCAGGCGGCGCACCTCGTCGTCCACGCCGGCGACGGGCGCCGCGCGCTGCCGGAGGACCGGCGAGCCGAGGAGGTGGAGCTGGCGAACGGTCACTGCGACTTGGCTTCGACGGTCCGGTTGAGAATGTTGGCGATGTTGGAGCGCTGCACGATGAGGCGCGATTCCGCGCTCCGGATCGTGACCTCGTCGTCCTTCAGATGCACCACCTCGCCGATGATGCCGCCGGAGGTGACGATCCGGTCGCCCCGCTGGAGCGATTCGAGCAGCTGACGGTGCCGCTCCTGCTGGCGACGTTGGGGACGGATCAGCATGAAGTAGAAAATCGCGATCAGCGCGGCGATCTGAAACACGAAGACCATGATGCCGCCCCCGGCGCCCTGGCCGGAGGGAGCGAACAGCAGCGCGAACGTGCCGAACGAGGTCATGCGGATCCCGGAGTCAGGTAGCGGCGGCGCCAGTCTGCGGCCCACGAGCCGAAGGCGTTCCGCCGGATCGCGGCGCGCATCTCCTCAGCGAGCCGGATCAGGTAGCGAACGTTGTGCAACGAGAGGAGCCGGAGCCCCAGCAGCTCCTCCGCCACGAACAAGTGGCGCAGATAGCCGCGCGAGAACGTCGTGCACGCCTCGCAATCGCACGTCTCGTCGAGCGGCCGTGGGTCGTCGCGGTGCTCGGCGTTGCGGATGTTCACCGGACCGTCGGGCGTGAACGCCGAGCCGTTGCGACCGTTGCGCGTCGGCGCCACGCAGTCGAACAAGTCCACGCCCCGCTCCACCGCTGCCACCAGGTCCTCGGGGAACCCCACGCCCATAAGATAACGGGGCGCGGCGGCCGGCAGCCGCGGCTCGAGCGCCTCCAGCATGCCGTACATCACCGGCTTCGGCTCGCCCACGGAAAGGCCGCCAATGGCGAGGCCGGTCCAGGGGCGCAGGTCGCAGATCCGGCGCAGGCCTTCCTCGCGGAGCACAAGGTGAGTGCCGCCCTGAAGGATAGGCCAGAGAGTCTGGCGGCAGGGCGGCATGGCGGCATGGCCTGTCTCGACGCGTTCGTGCCGCCGTGCCGCCGTGCCGCCCTGTGACGCCAGCTCCTCATGCCTCCGCGCACACCGCTCCAACCATCGGAGCGTCCTTTCCATGGCGTCGCGAGCAGTCGCCTCGTCCGCGCCTCCCGGCACCACATGGTCGAACGCCATGACGATGTCGGCGCCCAGTGTCCATTGGATCTCGATGGCGCGCTCCGGTGTGAGCGTGCGCCGGCTGCCATCGACATGACTCTGGAACTCGACTCCGTCCTCGCTCACCCGGCGAAACCCCTCGAGGGAGAAGACCTGGAAACCCCCGGAATCGGTCAGCAGCGGACGGTCCCACGCCATGAAGCGATGCAAGCCACCGAGCTTTTCGATCACCTGTTCGCCGGGGCGTACGTGGAGGTGATAGGTGTTCGCCAGCACGAGCGACGCACCCGCGGCCCGAAGGTCGTTCGGCGAAAGAGCGCGAACGGTGCCCTGGGTCCCCACGGGCATGAACACGGGCGTCTCGACCGTACCGTGGGGGAG
>Ga0070694_100000914_pt1 | contig 16714 bp, 16 predicted proteins | sample KBSK1251metaG_FD_65470 | JGI IMG/M metagenome (GOLD analysis project Ga0070694, IMG submission 65470) | Corn, switchgrass and miscanthus rhizosphere microbial communities from Kellogg Biological Station, Michigan, USA - KBS K1-25-1 metaG | ecosystem: Host-associated > Plants > Roots >... | reverse complement strand
GGGATCGCGCCGGTCAGGATCGCATCGGGGCCGTAGTTCTCGTAGAACGGCTCGAACACGATCACCTCGTCGCCGGGGTCGAGCAGCCCGAGCATCGCTGCGATCATGCGCTCGGTCGCGCCGTTGACGACCGTGATCTCGGTGTCCGGGTCGATCGTCCAGCCGGGATGGAAGCGCGCGGTCTTGGCGGCGATCGCGTCGCGCAACGGCTTCGCCCCGAACGTGATGGCGTACTGGTTGTGGTCGGCGTTGACCGCCTCGACGACCGCGGCCTTGAGCTCGGGCGGGCATGCGAAGTCGGGGAAGCCCTGGGCGAGGCTGACGGCGCCCGCGGCGACCGCGAGGCGGTTCATCTCGCGGATGACGGACTCCGTGAACGACTCGGCTTTGGCGCTGATTCGGAGCATGAGCCGAAGTCTAGGGCTGTCGCGCCTGGGCACGCCATCGCGGCGTTGCGACCTCGGGCCAGCGGCGTCGCGGAGCTCCGCCCTGGGCCTCGGTGGGCCGGCCGTAGGTCAGCTCTCGCAGATCCGAGGCACGAGAAATGCGTTCCCGAATGGCCCATGCGAACGGTAGGCTCTCGGCCGTGAAGCTCGATCTCTGGTTTCTCGTGCCCGGACCGTCCGGTGGGACGATCCTGCTCGGTGCTGACGGCGGGCTGCCGACGGTCCAGGTGGAGGGGTCCGAGACGGAGGCCGCGGTCATCGCCGTCGCGGCGTTCCTCCGGGATGCATGGGGCCTGCCTGCGCCGGTGCTCGAGACGCACCCGAAGTGGAAGGAGGTCGGCGAGGGCGAGCCGATCCCGACGCTCGTCCTGACCGAGCCGGCCCGCGCCGCATGGACGCCGCCGCCCGGCCTCGCATTCGCTCCGGTCCCGGCGACGCCCGGCGAGGTGCCGTGGCCGATCCGACCGCGCGCCGACGAGCTCCTGGCAGAGCTTCGCGGGAACACGCCGCCGCCGGAGCTGCGGCCACGCTGGATGCGCCGAGGCTGGTTCGATCGCGCCTCGACCTGGATGCGAACCGCGAGCTCCGACGCCGGCCGACCGCTCACGGGCGACCCGCGACCGTTCTTCCTGCGCGGGATCTCGGCCCTCCTGCGTGCTCCGACCGATGGTCCGGACCTGTTCCTGAAGGCGGTCTTCCCGCCGTTCCATGCGGAGCCCGTCCTGACCCGCCTCCTCGCGGAGCGGTTTCCCGAAACGGTCCCGACCGTGGTCGCGGTCGAGCCCGACGAGGGCTGGCTGATCGTCGAGGACATCGGGTCGGCGTGGGTCGGCGACGTTCCGGAGGCGGACCGCCCGGCCGCGCTGGCCCGGGGGGCGAGGGCGCTGGTTGCCATCCAGCGGGCGATGGCCCCGGACGACGGAGCGCGCCGGACGCTTCTCGATGCGGGGGCTCCGCACCGCCCGCTGGCGGACCTCGTCGCATCGGTGGCGGCGGCGATCGGACCGGACGGGTTCGGGGTCGGCGACGGCGGCATCCAGCCCGAGCGGGCGCGGCGGGTCGTCGAGGCGGTCGGGGCCGCGGTCGCGCGGGTCGAGGCCGTGGGCCTTCCCGAGTCGGTGGTCCACGGCGACTTCCATTCAGGGAACGCCGCCATCGTCGACGACCGGATCGTGATCATCGATTGGTCGGACGCGGCGATCAGCAACCCGGCGATCGACCTGGTGACGTGGATCGCGTGGAGCCGCGATCGACAGGCCGAGATCGACGCGGCGACCGACGCCTGGCTCGATGCGTGGTCGGGCGCCGTCGACGGCGAGGCCCTGCGCGCAGTCGTCGACGAGGTCCTCATCGTCGGCGCGGCCTACCAGATCGTCAGCTACGACGGCATCCGACGAAACCTCGAGCCGGCGACGCGGTACACGATGACCGGCGGCGGCGATCACTTCCTGAAGACCCTGGAGGCGATCCTGGATCGTCGCAACGCCGTCGCGGAACCTTGACCCGGGGACGGCCGCGCCGCACGATGTCGTCTGTCAGTCCCGTTGCGAGCGAGGGGGAGCAGAGATGCCGCTGGAGCTGGGTGTCAGCCAGATCGCCGTGTGGCTGGCGACCGTCGGGGTCATCGTCGGGATCCCGGTCGCCCTGATCGTCTTCGTCTTCAGGCTCGGACAGGGCAGGGCGCCGGCCAGGCGGAAGCGGCTGTCCAGGCGAGGGTCGCGCGCGCCGAGGTGACGCCGCACGACTTCGATGCGGCGACGCGCACGCTCGGGCGCTGACGCTCGAGCCGCATCAGACCAGCCTCCGCGGGATCGTCTCGAGCCAGCCGCGCTCGAAGAACGGTCCGCCGTCGAGGGTCACCCGGAGGCCGACGTTCATGTGGAAGTCGGTCGCCGTCGTGCGGATCGTGCCGTTGGCCTCGATCAGGATCTCGGAGCCGTCCTCGCGCAGCCGGTAGACGACCTCGTTGTGCATCCGCGCATGCGCGGGGTCGGCGTCCCGCGCCGTCATCTCGAGCCGTTCGCCGGCGTACAGCGTGGTCCGCCCGTCCGGCAGGGTCGTCTCGCCGAACTCGCTCGTCAGGACCGTCACCGACCCGTCGATCACGTCCTCGATGACCTGCCAGACCGGAGGATCGCCGCGGTACGATCCCGGATCTCGCAGGCCGGCAGGCGTGGTCTTGAACGGAGGGACGTCGGCGCCCGCGTGTCCGGACGGAAGCACGGGCAGGATCAGCCGCGAGGCCGTCGACCCGCCGAGATGGAGCTCGTACTCGGCCGGGAACGGCGAGGGCCAGACGACCGGCCACATCGACGAAGCCACCGACAGGCGGATCCGGTGTCCCGCGCCGAATCGATGCGCCGTTGCCCGGAGGTTGATCCGGACCTCGGTCACGACACCCGGCTCGAGCGGCTGCGGCGTCTCGTGGGATTCCCGATGGGTCAGGTTCAGGATGCCGGCGCTGACCTGGAACGGGGTCCCGTCGGGCGCGACGTCCTCGAGTCGGACGACCGCCGTCGCGACCGGAACCGGGGATGCCCAGGCGAGGACGACCGAGGCGACCCCGACCACGTCGAGGTCGGCCTCGAGCGGCTCGGTCGTGAAGACCGGCCCAAGGGCGTCGTCCGGACGAAGGTCACGGGCCACACCGTTCGGCTGGCCGCCGGCCCCCCACGACAGGCCGGCCCGCGTCCCGATCGTCGCCCGATGGCGGAAGCGCTCGACGGCGGGCTGGCTCGGCGGCTGCGCGGCGAGCCGTCCGACGAGTGCCGTCTCGCCGGGCGCCGGGTGGTAGACCCGCTCGGCGAGATCGGCCGGCGGCCACGACGCCTCGGCGATCCACTCGCCCGGCCAGGCCGCCGGAAACGGCTCCGGCTCGGCCCAGTCGTGGCGGAACGCGACGAGCGCGGGCTCGTCCATGACGCCGTTGTCGATCCCCTTCAGCCAGTGGTCGAGGAAGCGGACCATCTCGTGGTACCAGTCGACGTTCGGGCCCGGGTAGGCGTCGTCGGGCAGGTCGTGGACCCAGTTGCCGATCAGCGCCTTCCGCGGCGCATTGGTGCAGCGCTCGAGCATCCGCAGGGCCGCATCGACGTACTCGTCCATCCAGCCGCCGATGAGGAAGGTCGGCGTCGTCAGCCGAGCCCAGTCCGGGGCGAGGGAGCCCCGGCGCCAGTACGGCCCGTCGTGCTGCTGGCGGAGCCATTCGAACAGCCAGATCGGCGTCTGCTCGAGCCGCCCCCGCCACTCGGCCGCCCACGAGGCGCCACGGAACTCGGCCCGCGGCGGCAGCGCGTTCATCCCGACCATCGAGACCGCGTATTGCGAGAGCTCCGACACGGTCGCGCAGCCGCCGAGATAGTGGACGTCGTCGGTGTAGCGGTCGTCGGTCGCCATCATCGGCACGATCGCGGCGAGGTGCGGCGGGTGGAGCAGGGCGACCTGGATCGAGGTGAACCCGCCATAGGAGATGCCCCACATCCCGACCTTGCCGGTGCACCACGGCTGGGCCGCGAGCCACTCGACGGCGTCGTGCCCGTCCTGCGTCTCGCGGGCCGTGTACTCGTCGAGGGCGATCCCGGGCGAGGATCCCGTGCCGCGGATGTCGAGCCGGCACAGGGCGTAGCCGCGCGCCGCCAGCCATTCGCCACGGCTCTCGTCGCTCGCCGCGCGCCAGTCGTCCTTGCGATACGGGATCATCTCGAGGATCGCGGGAAAGGCCTGCGGTCCAGTTCCGTCGGCGAGGGGCTCCGGCAGCCACAGGTTGGCCGACAGCTCGAGCCCGTCCGAGACGCGGATCCGGACGTCGCGCAGCGCCGCCACCCGGTGGACCGGCTGGCTGGCGGGGCGGAGGCGCTCCGGATCGTCCTGGGCCTGCACCGCCCGAGGATAGGCCGCGACCCGGCGACCGCGACTGGTCCGCCCGGGCCGTGCGACGATGAGGGCGATGTCCGACTCGTCTGGATCGTCCGACTCCGAGATCGCGAATCGCATCGGCCCGTGGACGCGCCGCTCGCGTGAGGTCGCCTACGACAACCCGTGGATCACGATCTGGCATGACGAGGTCGCGCGGCCGGATGGCAGCCCCGGCATCTACGGCGTCGTGCACTTCGCCAACCTCGCGGTCGGCGCGGTCGTCCTCGACGACGAGGATCGGGTGCTCCTGGTCGGCCAGCACCGCTACACGCTCGATGCGTACTCCTGGGAGCTGCCCGAGGGCGGTGTGCCGGACGGCGAGCCCGCCGTCGACGGCGCCCGGCGCGAGGTTCGGGAGGAGACCGGCGTCGAGGCGGACGGCTGGCGCGAGATCGTGCGGTTCCACCTGTCGAACTCGATCAGCGACGAGGCCGGCGTGCTGTTCGCGGCGCGGGCGCGGACGCACGGCGCCCCGTCGCCGGAACCGAGCGAGGAGCTCGAGATCCGTTGGCTGCCGTTCGACGAAGCACTCGCGATGACGACCGACGGGCGGATCACCGACGCGATGACGATCATGGGCCTCCAGCGCGTGGCCCTCGACCGCGTGGCGCCCATCCGTTCGACCCAGGAGACCCCTTCATGACCCAGCTTCACGTGCTCCGCGTGTTCGTCGGGCCCGACGGCCGGGGCGGCAACCCGCTCGGCGTCTTCCTCGACGGCGGAGCGATCCGGGCCGACCGTCGCCAGGCCGTGGCCATCGACCTCGCCTTCTCCGAGACCGTCTTCGTCGACGATGCCGCCGAGGGTGCGATCCGGATCTTCACGCCGGGCCGCGAGCTGCCGTTCGCGGGTCACCCGTCGGTCGGGACGGCGTGGCTGTTCCGCGAGACCGGGGCGCCCGCGACCACGCTCCGCCCGCCGGCCGGCGACATCCCGTTCCGCCACGACGCGGAACGAACGTGGATCCGGGCGCGGCCCGAGTGGGTCCATCCGATCCAGGTCGAGGAGCTCGCCTCGCCGGCCGACGTCGAGGCCGCCGCCACGCAGCCGATGGGCGATCCGGGTCGCTACGTCTGGTCGTGGATCGACGAACCGGCCGGCATCCTGCGCAGTCGCTACTTCCCAACCGACGTCGGCATCCTCGAGGACGAGGCGACCGGCGCCGCCGCGGTCCTCATGGGCCAGCGGATCGGCCGGGCGATCACGATCCGCCAGGGCGTCGGGTCCGAGATCCTCGTCAGGCCCCAGGCCGACGGCAGGATCGAGATCGGCGGTCGGGTGGAGCTGGTCGAGACCCGCGAGTACGACACCCGTCGGTAGGTCTCCACGTCACGTGCTCCCGCGCGCCGCCGGCGGGCGACGACGGGCCGGAGCGATGCGCGCGACGAGCCTTCGGACGACCCTCGCACGCGGCTACGATCGGGAGCGTGCGAAACGACTGGGACGCGATCGTCGTCGGGCTGGGGGCGATCGGCTCGGGTGCGGCCTGCTGGTTGAGCCGGCGACTGGGCGATCGGGTGCTCGGCCTCGAGCAGTTCGAGCTCGGCCACGACAAGGGCGCCGGCCAGGACCACAGCCGGATCATCCGCCTCTCGTACCACCGCCCCGACTACGTCCGGCTCGCGCGACGGGCCTACGCGACCTGGGCTGAGGTCGAGGCGGAAAGCGGCACGACGATCGTCACCCGGACCGGCGGTCTCGACATCGGGCCGCGCGAGGCGGCGATCCCGCTCCGTGACTACGTCGACTCGATGACGGCCGAGGGCGTCCCCTTCGAGCAGCTCGACGGCCCGGAGATCAGCCGACGCTGGCCGCAGTGGCGGCTCGGCGACGAGCATCACGGCCTGTACCAGGCGGACGCCGGCATCGCCGACCCGAACCGTGGCAATGCGGCCCACCAGCGGCTCGCCCGGGCCAACGGCGCCACGCTCCTCGAGCATGCGCCGGTCGCCGCGCTGCGTTCGGTCGCGGGGGGCGGGCTCGAGGTCGAGCTCACGGACGGGTCCGTCCATCGCGCGCCGCACGTCGTGATCGCCGCGGACGCCTGGACGAACGACCTCCTCGACGCGTTCGACCGGCGCCTGCCGCTGACGATCATCGAGGCCCAGGTGACGTACTTCGCCGCACCGGACCCGGCCCGCTTCGCCCCCGACCGCTTTCCGATCTGGATCTGGATGGACGACCCGTCGTTCTACGGCTTCCCGACCTACGGCGAGGCCGGCCCGAAGGCCGCCGAGGATGTCGGCGGCGACGAGGTGACCCCGGCGACCCGGAGGTTCGAGCGCAACGAGATCGGCTTCCGGCGCCTGACCGACTTCCTCGCGCGCCACCTGCCCGAGCATCTCGGGCCCGAGATCTACACGAAGACCTGCCTGTACACGATGACGCCGGACCGGGACTTCGTCGTCGACCGCCTGCCCGACGCGCCCGGCGTCCTGGTCGCCCTCGGCGCCGCCCACGGCTACAAGTTCGCGTCGGTCCTCGGCCGGATCCTGGCGGAGCTCGTCGTCGACGGCTCGACCCCGTCGGCCGGCGAGCTCGAACGGTTCACGATCGACCGGCCGATCCTGCTCGAGGCGAACCCGGTCACGAGCTTTCTCGTATGAGTCTCCGATGAGCGATCGGGCCGACGACCGCGCAGCCCCCCGCAAGCCGCGTCGCCTGCGCGAGGGCGACACGGTCGCGATCGTCGCTCCGGCCAGCAGCTGGGAGAACCGCAGCGAGCTGCTCCGCGGGGTCGCGGCGCTCGAGGCGTGGGGCCTCACGCTCAAGCTCGGCGACCACGTCAACGATCGCCACGGATACATGGCCGGGCTCGACGACGACCGGGCCGCCGACCTCCACGCTGCGCTCGCCGACCCGGAGGTCCGGGCGATCGTCTGCCTCCAGGGCGGCTACGGGACGCCGCGCCTGATCCCGCTCCTCGACGAGGCGGCGTTCGCGGCGAATCCCAAGGCCCTGTGCGGCTACAGCGACCTGACCACGCTCCACCTGGCCCAGCAGCGCTGGGGCAACGTGATCAGCTTCTACTCGAACGGCGCCGCCGGGATCGGTGCGGCCGACGTGACCGAGTTCTCGAAGGCCAGCCTGAAGCGGGCCCTGTTCAGCGCCGAGCCGTACGGGCAGATCGGCCCGAACCCGGACGATCCGTACGTCCGGACGGTCGTCGGCGGCCGGGCGACCGGACGCCTGACGGGCGGCTGCGCGGGCCTCCTCAGCAGCGCGATCGGGACGCGCCTCCAGCCGGACTTCCGCGGCCGGATCGTCGTGCTCGAGGAGATCGACAACGAGGGCTATGTCCACGACGGGATCCTGACCCAGCTCCGGAACGCGGGCCTGTTCGAGGGCGCCGCGGGCATCGTCGTCGGCGACATCAAGTCGAAGTGGTCGGGCGGGATCAGCGAGCTGTCGGCCGAGGACATCGTCGAGGACGTCCTGGCGCCGCTCGGGCTGCCCCTGATCTTCGGCCTGCCGATCGGTCACAACAAGCACCACGCGACCGTGCCGCTCGGCGCGCTCGCCACGCTGGACGCCGATGCGGGCACGCTGGTCGTGGAGGAGGTGGTCACGGCCGATTGATCGCGGCCCACGAGACGGGCCGCAGTGTTGCGGCGGGCCGCGGAGCTATGGGACAGTTCGACGGCCGCCCGGGACCGGGGTCCGGAGGCAATGATGTCCGTGGTCGCTCGCGACACCGGACAGACGAGGAGGAGAGATGCGACAACCCCTGCGCGCACGGTTCGCACGCGCACTCGCAGCGACGGGCCTGATCGTCACGACGATGCTTCCCGGCGCCGCGGCGTCCGCGGCGGAGGGGGATCTGGTCCTGCGCGCCGGCACGGACCAGGATCTCCAGGTCCTGAACCCGTTCGAATCGGTCCTGGTGGCCGACTTCGAGGTGTTCACCCTGAACTACGACCTGCTCGTGAACTTCGGGCCGAACATCGAGCCGTCTCCCGGGTTCGCCGAATCGTGGACCCAGTCCACGGACGGCAAGACCTGGACGTTCAAGATCCGGCCGGGGATGAAGTGGTCGGACGGGCAGCCGGCGACCTCCGAGGACGCCAAGTGGACCTACGACACGATCCTCGCCGGTGTCGCCTCGGAGCGCGGGTATCTCGGTGAGGGCTATCTCGAGGGCTACCTGACCGACGCGGGGGTCAGCAAGGTCACCGCCCCCGATCCGACCACCCTCATCGTCCAGACCGACTTCGCGAACACCCTCCTGCTCCAGGCCTACGTCCCGATCCTGCCGAAGCACATCTGGTCGAAGTACACGCTCGCCCAGATCGGCGACCCGAAGGCCAAGGGCTTCTTCAAGAACGAGCCGCCGATCGTCGGCACCGGGCCCTACCAGGTCGCGGAGTGGAAGCCCGGCGACTTCATCCGCTTCGTCCGGAACCCGAACTCGTGGAACACGCAGGGTGCGGCCGACCAGGTGATCATCCAGCACTTCGCGAGCAGCGACACGATGGTCCAGGCGCTGAAGTCGGGTGAAGTCGACTACGTCCGCGGCGTGCTCGCCGACCAGTTCAATGCCCTCAAGACCGAGCCGAACGTCGTGGCCGTCCAGGGCATCGCGAACGGCTACACGGAGCTGTCGTTCAACACCGGCGGCAACAAGAAGGGCTACGGCGGGTCGACCCCCGCCCTCAGCGACGTCGCCTTCCGGGACGCCCTCGGATATGCGATCGACAACCAGAAGCTGGTCGATTCGACGCTCGGCGGCTACGGCACGCCAGGCTCGACGATCATTCCCCCGTTCCACACGCGCTGGCATGTCGAGCCGGATCGGCCACGCAAGTTCGACATTGCCGAGGCGAAACGCCGCCTCGACGCGGCCGGCTACAAGCTGAATGCTTCGGGCAAGCTCCTCGACAAGGACGGCAAGGTCATCAATCTTCGCCTGACCTGGCCGGACTCCGAGGCCGAGAACGCGACGAACGCCCAGTTCCTCGTCGAGTGGTTCGGCCAGCTCGGGATCACGGTCACGGCGGCCGTCACCGAGGAAGGCAAGCTGATCGACGACGTCACGGGCCCGCCGGCCGGCCCGGCCAACTACGACATCTATATGTGGGGCTGGGTCGGCGACCCGGACCCGACGTCGCTCCTCAAGTTCTTCCAGACCAGCGAGATCGGCGCATCGAGCGACAGCTACTACTCGAACCCGCACTACGACGAGCTGTTCAAGCAACAGCGCGCCGAGGCCGATCCGGACAAGCGCAAGGCGATCCTCGCCGAGATGCAGAACCTCGTCTACGACGAGGCGCCGTACCACATCCTCTACTACGACGCGGAGCTCGACGCCTACCGGACCGACAAGTTCGCGGGCTGGACGAACCAACCCGTCGAAGGCGGCACGCCGCTCTTCGGCTACGGCTCCCGCGGCTACACGGTCCTGACCGACGCGTCCGCAACGCCGTCGGCCGCGCCGTCCGTCGAGCCGTCGGCCAACCCCGGATCGAGTGCCGTGACGACGCCGGTTGCCTCGGCGCCGCCCGTCACCGCACCGGCGTCGAGCTCCAGCTCGTCGCTGCCCCTGATCCTCGGCGTGATCGCCCTGGTGATCATCGTCGCGGTCGGTCTCGTCGTGATGCGCGGCCGGCGCCAGAGAATCGAAGAGGAATGACGGCTGCGGGCGGCACGCCGCCCGTCGAGCAGCCACCGCCGGCGGGGAGGGCCCTCGGGCGCTCCCCGGCCGGCGACCCGCCTCGCCATCGCGCCCTTGAGCGGCCGGGCGCAGCGCACCCGACCGCGCGCGGCCGCCGGCGGTGAAGGTCGGCTACCTCGGTCGCCGCCTCGCCTCGGCGTTCGTGACGATCGTCCTGATCGCGCTGGTCAACTTCATCCTGTTCCGGGCGATGCCGGGCTCGCCCGAGCGGGTGCTGCTCCACGGCACGCCGCGCGTCACCGCGGAGATTCTCCAGCAGACCCGCGAGCGGTGGGGCCTGGACAAGCCGCTCTTCCCGGACCAGTTCGTCGCGTACGTCGACGCGACGATCCACGGCGATCTCGGCTTCTCGTTCATCGGCGGTGGCCACACGGTGGCCGAGGTCCTCGCCCAGCGCATCTGGCCGACGGTGATCCTGTTCGGTCTCGGCGAGCTCGTGGCCATCGTGCTCGGTCTCGCGCTGGGCGCGTACACGGGTTGGAGACGCGGCGGCCCGGTCGACTATGTCGGCAACGGGATTTCGCTGGTCCTGTACTCGACGCCGTATTTCCTGCTCGGGATGGCGTTTCTCCTCGTGTTCGCGACGACCCTCCACTGGTTCCCGACCTTCGGGATGATGACCTCCGGTGCGCAGTACCCCGGGCTGTGGGAACGGCTCGTCGACTTCCTCGCCCACCTCGCCCTGCCGCTCGCGACCGTTGCGTTCGGGCTGGTCGGCCAGTACGCGATCGTCATGCGCTCCTCGATCGTCGAGACGCTCTCGGAGGACTACGTGACGACCGGCCGGGCGATGGGCCTGCGCGAAGGCCGGATCCTCCGCCATCACGCGCTGCCGAACGCCCTGCTGCCGACCGTCTCGCTGATCGCGATCAATCTCGGGTATGTCGTCGCCGGGGCGATCACGGTCGAGGTCGTGTTCAACTGGCCGGGTCTCGGAACGCTGGCCGTGACCGCGTTGACCGCCCGCGACTACCCGGTCCTCCAGGGCGTCTTCCTGCTCCTCAGCGTCTCGGTCGTGCTCGCGAACCTGGTCGCCGATCTCGTGTACGGCGCGCTCGACCCGCGGGTCCGGACATGACCGCAGCGTCGGTCCAGGGTGTCGCTCCGCGCCGGCTGCGCGGTGCCGTCGGCCTGTGGACGATCCTGCGCCGGCTGCTCCGCCGGCCGGAGGGCCTGATCGGGATGGTGATCCTCCTGGTCTTCATCGTCCTCGCGATCGCGCCCCAGGCATTCGTCGGGCAGCTCCAGACGGCGGTGACCGCGACCGGCCATCGGCTCGAGCCGCCGTCCGGGGTGCACCTCCTCGGTACCGACGAGCTCGGCCGCGACATGCTGAACCAGACCGTCCACGGCGCCCGGATCTCGCTCGTCATCGGCTTCCTGGCGACGGTCGTGACCGTCGCGATCGGCGTCGTCGTCGGGATCGTCGCCGGGTTCGTCGGCGGTTGGCTCGACGCGATCCTCATGCGGATCACCGACTTCTTCCTGGTCATCCCGACCTTCGTCCTCGCGCTCATCCTGACGCCGATCATCCAGCAGCTCGTCGGCTCGGCCGCGACCGAGGTGTTCGGGATCCGGATGACCCTGATCGTCATCGTGATCGTGATCGGGATCACGAGCTGGTCCTCGACGGCCCGGATCATCCGCTCCCAGACGCTGTCGCTCCGGGAACGGGCGTTCGTCGACCGGGCGAGGGTGATCGGGGCCGGCGGCGGCCACATCATGCGCCGCCACATCCTGCCCAACGTGATCAACCTGATCGTCGCGAACGCGGTCCTGACCTTCGCGGGGGCCGTGCTGACCGAGACGACGCTTTCGTTCGTCGGGCTCGGCGATCCGTTCCAGCCGTCGTGGGGCCAGCTGCTCGAAGCCGCCCGTGCGGCCGGCGCGCCGGGGCTCGGCGCGTGGTGGTACTTCGTTCCGCCCGGGGCCGGGATCGTTCTCGTCGTGCTGGCGTTCACCCTCGTCGGCAGCGCCCTCGACGATCTCCTCAACCCGAAGCGCGGTCGGCGCCGATGATCGGCCGGGCGAGCGCCGGGTCGAAGGCATCCGGCGCCAAGGTCCCGGCGCCGGTCGACGCGCGCGGGCGGACGCTTCCGAAGCAGGCGGATCCGGCCCAGCCGCTGCTCGCCGTCGACGACCTTCGGACCTATTTCGATCTCGAGGGGGCGACGGTCCATGCCGTCGACGGGGTCAGCTTCAACCTCCAGCAGGGCGAGGCGCTCGGGATCGCCGGGGAGTCCGGCTGCGGCAAGACCACGACCGCCCTCTCTCTCGTCCGGTTGCTCCCGTCCAACGCCCGGATCGCCGGCGGCTCGATCCGCTACTTCGGGATCGACCTCGTGCCGAAGAGCGCGGAGGCCCTCCGGCGCTACCGTTGGCGCGAGATCTCGATCGTCTTCCAGGGCGCGATGAACGCGCTGAACCCGGTCCACCGCCTGCGCGACCAGATCACCGAGCCGCTGATGGAGCGTCTGAACCTGTCGGAGGCGCAGGCCCGGAAGCGGGCGGGCGAGCTGCTCGAGCTCGTCGGGATCCCGCGCAAGCGGGGGAGCGCGTATCCCCACGAGCTGTCGGGGGGGATGCGCCAGCGGGCGATGATCGCGATGGCCCTGGCCTGCGACCCGGCGATCGTCATCGGCGACGAGCCGACCACCGCGCTCGACGTGATGATCCAGGCCCAGATCCTCGAGCTGCTCGAACGGCTCCGACGCGAGCTCGGGCTGTCCCTGATCCTGATCACCCACGACCTGTCGGTGATCGCCGAGACCTGCGATCGGATCCTCGTGATGTACGCGGGGCGGGTCGCCGAGGAAGGCCCGGTCGGTGAGGTGTTCCGCCGCCCGCGCCACCCGTACACCCAGAAGCTCCTCTCGGCGTTCCCCAACATCCAGGCCGATCGGCGCACGCTCGACGTCATCCCCGGCTCGCCGCCGGACCTCCGACATCCGCCGCCGGGCTGTCGCTTCGCACCGCGCTGCCCGTTCGTGATGCCGGTCTGCAGCGAGGTGATCCCGCCCGAGGTCTCGTTCGGCGGCGTCCGGGTCGCGTGTCACCTGTATCCGTCGGGCAGCGACGGGACCCCGGCCGGCATGCTCGCGCCCGGCTACGAGGCGCCGGCCGCGGTCGCGGCGCCGACCGTTGCCGGGCCGACAGTCGGCGCGCCGGCCGGGTTCGCCGCGCCGACGGTCGGCACGCCGGCAGCCGTGACGCATCCGGCCCCGGTGGAGCCGCCGACCGGTGGGTCGCTCGCATGACCGACGACCTCCTCCGCCTCGACGACCTCAAGGTTCACTTCCCGATCCGCAACGGGTTCGTCGACACGGTCCTGCGGCGATCCCACGGCGTCGTCCGAGCGGTCGACGGGATCGACCTGACCCTCCGCCGAGGCGAGGTCCTCGGGCTCGTCGGCGAGTCGGGGAGCGGGAAGACGACGACCGGCAGGGTCATCGTCAAGCTCACCCGCCAGACATCGGGAACGATCATGTTCGACGGCAAGGACGTCAGCAACCTGCGCGGGACGACGGGCCTGCGTCCGTACCGCCGGCGCGTGCAGCTGATCTTCCAGGACCCGTACGAGACCCTGAATCCCAAGCAGACGATCAACGACTTCGTCATGGAGCCGCTGATCGTCAACGGGCTCGGCATGGACGGCGCCGATCGACAGCGCCGGGTCTTCGGCGCCCTCGAGGCGGCCGGGATGCGACCCGCGACGGACTTCGCCTTTCGCTACCCCCACGAGCTGTCGGGCGGGCAACGTCAGCGAGTCGTGATCGCCGGCGCGCTCGTCATGGGACCGGAGCTGATCGTCGCCGACGAGCCGGTCTCGATGCTCGACGTCTCGATCCGGACCGAGCTGCTCCGGCTGATGCTCGACCTGCGGGCCGAGCGCGGCCTGACCTACCTGTTCATCACCCATGACCTGTCGCTGGCCTGGGTGATCGCCGACCGGATCGCCGTCATGTACCTCGGCAAGATCATGGAGATCGGGCCGGCCGAACGGGTCATCCGGGCTCCGCACAACCCGTACACGCAGGCCCTCGTGTCGGTCTCGCCGTCGCCGGATCCGCCGACCGCCGGGACCCGGGCGAAGCGGACGATCCTCGTCGGCGAGACGCCCGACGCGGCGCACGTTCCGAGCGGCTGCCGCTTCCACCCGCGCTGCCCATACGCCTTCGACCGTTGCCGAGTCGAGGAGCCGCCGCTGTTCGACGTCGGCGCCGGCCACCAGGCGGCGTGCTGGCTCGCCGAGGGCGGGCGATCCCTGCCCGTCCTGCCGCCGCACCAGCTCGGCGAGGTCGCCCAGCCCGGCCTTGCGGCGGATGCCGAGGTCGTTCCGAAGACCGCCGCCGCCGAGGCCCTCGCCCCGGCGCCCGCCGCCGCGCCCGCGGCCGCGACCGGCGCCAGCGATCCGCCGCAGCCGACTCCGGGCGCATGATGGGCTTCGACCCTGCCGAAGTCACGCCGACGGACGGCCTCGAGCCGTTCACCACGGCCCAGGTCGCCGCGTTCCTGCGGGCCGGCCGCCAGCTCATCGCGACCGAGCTCGCGGCGCTCGGTGACGACTGGGCGCGCTGGCGACCGGCGCCCGACGAGTGGTCGGCGAACGAGTGCGTCGGCCACATCATCGAGGCGGATCGGCGCGGGTTCGGCGGGCGGATCCGGCGCATCCTCGCGGCCGACGGGATCGCGGAACACGACTGGGACCAGGTCGGGGTCGCCGCGGCGCGCCGCGACAACGAGCGGACGGTGGCCGAGATCCTCGCCGAGTTCGAGGCGCAACGAGCCGAGGACATCGTGCTCGTCGAGGGCCTCGGGTCAGCGGACCTGGACGGGTTCGCCGTTCACGACGCGGTCGGACGCGTGACGGTCCGCGATCTCCTGCACGAGTGGGTCTTTCACGACCGCAACCACATCCGCCAGATGCTGGCGAACGCCCAGGCGCGGGCCTGGCCGGCGATGGGCAACACCCGGCGGTTCAGCTACCCGGATCGCTGATTCGATCGGCCGGTCGCGTTGCCGGTCGACCGTCAGCCTGCCGTCAGCCGATGGTCCGGTCGTCGTCGTCCTTGTCGGACAGGCCGATCCGCTTCGCGTACTCGCGGGCGAGGCGCTCCTGTTCCCGTGCCGCCTCGGCCGCGAGGGTCCGGCAGTGGTGGCATTCCGGGCAGGACACCGGCCGCAGCGCGGCGCCCATTTCATACAGGGTGATGATCATCGCGCCGACGAGGGCGACGATCCCGAACGGTTGGAGCAGCGATCCGTCCATCGTCGGAGAATCGATCGACCCGCGTGCCGAATGCGTCCGCAGGCTTCGTCTCGGGATTGCGGTCGCGTGACGAACCCGGTGGGGCCGTCCGGCGCTCGATCAGCGCGTCGATCCGTCCTCGAGCGCGCGGTAGATCGCCCACCCGATGGCGGCGCCGACGAGCGGCCCGGCGATCCAGACGATGATCGTCTGGTCGATCGTGCCGCCGACGAGGGCCGGGGCCAGCGACCGAGCCGGGTTCACCGATGCGCCGCTGAACGGGATGCCCGCGAAGTGGATGACGGCGAGGGTCAGCGGGATCGCGAACGCCGCGTGGTTCGGGGCTCGCTTCGTCACGGTCAGGATCACGAGCAGGAAGATCGCGGTCAGCAGCACCTCGACCGCGAACGCGTTGAGCATCCTGCCCTCGGGGAACCCGCTCGCCGTGTCCTGGACCGCCTTCTGGCTCGCGATCAGCAGGACCACGCCCGAGGCAGCGATCGCGCCGATGACCTGGGCCACAACGTAGCCCAGCGCGTTCATCGCGTCGATCCGGCGATCCAGAAGCGCCCCGAGCGTGACGGCGGGATTGAAATGCCCGCCCGACACATACCCTGCGGACTGGATCGCCGCGAGGAGGCCGAGTCCGAACCCGAACGGCACCACGACCTGGATCGGCGTGCTCATCGCGTTCGCGGCGACGATCGTCATCGATCCGATGACGACCAGAATGAAGGTCCCGATCAGCTCCGCGAGGTACTTGCGAGCGTCCATCCCATCCTCCGCTGCGCGAGCGATCACGCGCCCGGCCGAAGTATGGCGGCTCGACGATCGCCGGCGACGGGCGCCCGCGCAGGACGGGACCGGGCGGCCGATCGCGGTCAGGCGGCGATGGCGATCGGCTCCGGGTCCGGGGCGATCTCGACCGTGATGCGGCAGTCCGGGCAGTCCACGACCGTCTCGTCGAGGCTGTCCAGGGCCAGATCCGCGTCACACCAGGTGCATTCGATGGTGATCATGGGCAGAGGCTGCGCCCGGGCTGTGACAGCTTGCGTGTCACGACCGCGCGGCCCGTTCGCGACCAGCCGACCCCGCGTAGCGGAAGCAGCCCGGCAGGTGGTCGTCCACGAGGCCGACGCTCTGCATGAAGGCGTAGACGATCGTCGATCCGACGAACCGGAAGCCGCGCCGCCGGAGGTCGGCCGACAGCCGGTCCGAGAGCTCGGTTCGGGCCGGGATCGAACCCGCCTGCGCGTTCGCGTCGAGTGGCATCGGCGGTCCCGGCACCTGCGTCGCGAAGTACCCGTCGACCGATCCGAACTCCCGCGCCGTCGCCAGCCACGCCGCCGCGTTGCCGATCGTCGCCTCGATCTTCGCCCGGTTGCGGACGATCCCCGCGTCGGCCATCAGGCGCGCCCGATCCGCGTCGTCGAA
>Ga0070694_100000911_pt1 | contig 16737 bp, 10 predicted proteins | sample KBSK1251metaG_FD_65470 | JGI IMG/M metagenome (GOLD analysis project Ga0070694, IMG submission 65470) | Corn, switchgrass and miscanthus rhizosphere microbial communities from Kellogg Biological Station, Michigan, USA - KBS K1-25-1 metaG | ecosystem: Host-associated > Plants > Roots >... | reverse complement strand
AGGGCCTGACTACTTACACAGAGGCTGATGGGTTGGACTCGCCGAACGTTGAAGCGATTATTGAAGGCCACGACGGAGCGCTATACGTGGTCAATGGAGGTTTTTCTCTTAGTCGATATGACGGTCAGCGCTTTCAAACCTCGCGGGCTCCACTGGCGCCGGACGCGCGGGCATTGTGGACCTCGCGGGCCGGATTTCTTTCCAGTGCAAATGAATGGTGGTTTATGACGACTACCAGGCTGTATCGTTTCGCGGCGGGAAGTTTTAACCGGCCACTTGCCACATACGACAGTCGTGACGGATTTAAGTCTGATGATATGTATCAGATGTTTGAGGACTCGCACGGAGACATCTGGTTAAGTCAACAACCTTCGCGCGACGAAAATATTGGTCTTTACCGGCTAAAAAACGGCGACAGCAGTTTTTATCGTTTCTCTGAAAACGAAGGTTTCCCGAAAGGTAAGTCCGCCGAATCGTTTGCCGAAGATCGCGCCGGCAATCTCTGGTTCGGATTCTACGAAGGTGGTCTGGTCCGTTTTGCGAACAATCGATTTGAAGAGTTCGGCAGCAAAGACGGCCTGCCTGCACGCGGAGTCACGGACCTGCTGGTCGATCGGCAGGGTCGTTTGTGGCTAACGACTACGATGGGCGGTGTCCGCCGAATCGATGACCCTGCCGCGGCGCGGCCGGTCTTCGTTTCCCTCACGACCGAACAAGGATTGTCGAGCAATAATGCGCGCACCATCACCGAAGATCGTTTGGGAAATATCTATGTCGGAACGGTTCGAGGGGTGGATCAGATTTCGCCGGATACGACGCGAATAAAACATTACTCAGTCAGCGACGGGCTGGCGGGAGACTTTGTCGTAGACTCGCATTGCGATCGGAGCGGCACTTTGTGGTTTGCAACCACCAACGGCTTATCTCGGTTTGCGCCCGCTACGGAAGAACGAAGGGCGCCGCCGTCAATCTGGCTCGGCGGACTGCGGATCGCGGGTGAAAAACAACCCGTGTCTGCGGTGGGCCAGGCTGAGCTATCAAAGGGCGAATTAAAATACACGCAAAATAATTTTCAAATCGATTTTTTCGGACTTGATTTTCACGCCGGCGAAACCTTGCGGTACCAGTTCATGCTGGAAGGCGCAGACTCGAAATGGAGTGCGCCGACCGAGCAACGCACGGTTACTTACGCGAATCTGCGACCGGGCTCGTATCGTTTCCTCGTCCGGGCTGTAAACACCGACGGCACTCAAAGCGAGCGACCCGCGGTGTTATCTTTCAAGATTCTGCCGCCGCTTTGGTTGCGCTGGTGGTTTCTGACTGGGGCCGTCCTCCTGATTATCGCGGTGCTCTATCTTTTTTATCGTTATCGCCTGGCCCGTCTGCGTGAAGTAAATGCCGCCCTGGCTGAAGCCAAGCGGGCTGAAGAAAATCTCAGCAGCACCCGGGCCGAACGCCTGAGTGAGCTGGCGCGGGTGCGCACTCGTATCGCTACCGACTTGCATGACGACATCGGAGCATCGTTAACCCAGATTGCCATCCTCAGCGAGGTTGCCCGACAGCAAAACATGCAGGGCAACGGCGCGAGTCTCGATCCCCTGAACTCAATTGTAAACGTCTCGAACGAGCTGGTTGAGACGATGAGCGATATTGTCTGGGCGATAAATCCTGAGAAGGATCGTTTGCAGGATTTGATTCAGCGCATGCGTCGTTTTGCCAGCGATTTGTTGAGCGCCAGGGGAGTTCACTTCGATTTCAATGCACCCAGCTACGTCCTCGAGCTCCCTCTGGGCGCCAACGCCCGGCGGGAAGTCTTTCTGATCTTCAAGGAGAGTCTTACCAACATCGCCAAACACGCGAACGCCACCCTGGTAAAAATCGATTTTGATATTTCGCAGGATGACCTCAGGCTTTCAATTAGCGATAACGGCCACGGTTTCGATCTCGAGCACAGCGGTCCGGCCCTGGCCGCCCGGGAGAAAGGTGGTCACGGCATTTTCAGCATGAAAAAGCGGGCAGCGGAATTGAACGGCAGGCTCGACATCAAATCAGGAGTCGGCGAGGGCACTACCATAGCCGTTCAGTTGCCTCTCGACGCGGCGGCCCGTCACGCGCGAGTGGCGACTACCCAGATGGGTGGCGACAACGGGACGCCCGGAGCTTAGAGTTGTGCCTGGTCAAGAGCAATGGAACTGCAAACAAATGTAATCAAAACGGCCGTCGTCGAGGACATGCGGGACATCCGCGACGGACTGACGACGTTGATAAACTTTACCGATGGCTTCCGCTGCACAGGCAGCTATCCTTCGATGGAAGAAGCACTGGCCCGCTTGCCCGGCAATATTCCCGACGTATTGCTGAGCGATATCGGTTTGCCTGGAATGAACGGCATTGACGGAATTCGCATCCTCAAAGAGCGCTACCCACAGATGCAAATTCTCATGCTGACGGTCTATGACGACGACGATCGCATTTTTGACGCGCTTTGCGCCGGGGCCAGTGGATACCTTTTGAAACGTACGCCACCGGCTAAATTGCTGGAGAACATTCGCGAAGCAATGTCTGGCGGCTCACCCGTATCTCCGGAAGTAGCTACTCGCGTAATCAGGTTTTTCCGGGAATTTCACAACCCCGATCGGGAGGATTACGCCCTCACGCCGCACGAAACACGACTCCTGAAACTTCTCACCGAAGGTTATAACTACCAGACTGCCGCCGAAAAACTAGGGGTCAGCTACAACACCATCAAGTTTCACGTACGCCACATATTCGACAAGCTCCAGGTCCATTCCAAATCCGAAGCCGTGCTCAAAGCGATGCGCGACCGCCTGGTCTAGATTCGGTTGGTGATCTGTCTAACCAGCGAACCGCCAGACGCTGCCGAAAGATGACGAATCGTTCCCGCCCCGGACAAGTTCTTTTAACTACACAAACAGGTAGTGACAGTGGCAGGCCATCAATCGTATAAAACCGTCACGCTGGGCCGGACCCGGATGCACTTGAATTTTGAAAGCTGAACCGCGTCATGAAAGGAAAGACTATGATCGCCGGAAATATGGAACTTGACATGCGTAACTCAGTAGAATCGATGTTGCGTCGCATAGCTCGCACAGCATGGTGCAAGGGCTGCAATGAGATCGTCGAACTGCTTACCGTTGCCGAAGCTGCGAGCGTGGCTGAGACTAATCCGCCAACACTCCTCCTGTGGATACTCAAAGAACGAGTCCATTGTTCGGATCTGCGAGGCAGGCTTCTTATTTGCGCCAGTTCACTTCAACGAAGTGAAGCGGCTACCGGCGAGCTCGATCACCGGCCGGGTTAGGTCAGTCCCAATCATCTTCCCGAGGCTTTTGAGCCCAGGCATCGCCACCCAAAAGGGTGGCGATTCTCTTTTGGGCATCGGTCAGGTTGAGGTCGCCTGCACATCCATCGCGTGGAGACTTCAGGGGCAGGGTGCCCCTGCAACTTTCTCGAACTAACCTGCCGTTTTTGCATGACCTTTTTTGTTGCCCGGCGGCACCCAGAGAGTCAACACCTTTCGTCAATAAACACCTCTCTAATTACGGTTGGTCTTCAGAACTAACTATCCGAACGGATGGCGACATTGCTTCGCGCAAAATCTATAAATCTCTTCACGCTGGGCCACGGCCCGATTATCCAATGAAGTTGAAGGAGACTTAAAAAGATGTTTGCAAGACTCGATTCCCAAATTCCCGGTACGAGATTCATCTGCCGATTCTTCCTCCTGGTCGCGGTGTTGGTTGGCGCTGGATGTATCGCTCAGGCAACGACCTTCATCGTCAACAAAACCGCCGACACGAACGACGGTTTTTGCAACGCGGACTGTAGTTTGCGCGAAGCCATCATGGCGGCCAACAATACGCCCGGCGCCGATCTCATCACTTTCAACACGGGCACCGTTTTGACACCGACAACTCCATTACCTTCGATTACAGATTCTCTGACAATTGACGGTGGCACAGTAAACGGCTACCCCGATACTGACATCAGCGGCACCCTGGCCGGCGCCAACGCTGACGGGCTGGTGGTCTCGAGTCCTGTCGTCGTTACCAAGATCACCGTGATTATCAAGAACCTGGCCATCTACCGTTTCGGTCGTCATGGAATATTCGTGAACAGCTTTTCCGGAGTCAACTTTACACTGCTTAATTGTGCCCTCGGGACCGACGCCGTCGGAATGGCCGATCAGGGCAACGGCCAGAACGGCCTCAGGATCTTTGCCTACGCCAACAGTACCTTCAATATTGGTAGTACAACCCCTGCCGATAAGAACGTTATTTCCGGTAACAACAGCGATGGGATCGCTATCGTAACCGCGTCAAATATCAGCAACGCCAACACACAGATTTCCATAATCAACAATAATATCGGCACCAACGATCTCGGCTCGGCGAAGTTGGGCAACTCGGGCAATGGCATCAGCTTTACCGGGGCGAGTACCGGATATCAGCTCACTATCGGTGGACCTCCATCTGCCTCGCGCAATCTTATTTCCGGAAACGGCCAGAACGGAATCTACGCCGCCTCGAACAAACTGCTGCTCTATGGCAACTACATAGGCCCGGGCTTTAGCGGCAGCAACGGTCTGGGCAATTCGCTGGATGGAATCAGGCTTGACGGCAATGTCGATGCCACCATTGGCGGCACTCTTAATGGAAATGGCCCCGCCTTTGACGGCGGAAATGTGATCTCAGGGAATGGCGGCGACGGTGTGAATATCGTCAACCACAATGCAACTGTCACCATCAAACGGAACCTGATCGGAATCAACGCTGGCCAATCGGGCGCTCTGGCCAATGCCGGATATGGTGTCGAGATCAAGGACCCCAGCTCCTTTGCCACCGCGGACGTCTTGATCGGCTCGAAGGACAGCACATCCGATTTCAATGTCATCTCCGGCAACGCGAACTACGGAATATCCATCGACGAGAAAGTTGGCAAGGTTGAAATTTACGGAAACCGGATTGGGCTTAGCGGCAATCTGGCCAGCAACGTTCCTAATCTGGGTGGCATCAGGATTCTGTCGACCCAGAATAAGGTGGGAGAGGCCGGCAACGGCACTGCCGCGAACTTCATTGGGCGCAATACCCAGAATGGCATTCTGCTTACCGGACCCAGCGCGACCGCCAACGAGATCTATCGGAACTTCATCGGCACGACCGCAAACGATTCGAATCAGGGCAATCAGACTGACGGTATCCTGATCGACAACGGGGCGTCGGGCAATAAGATTGGAAATGGCCTGGCCAGCGGCCTGAATAAGATTAGCTTTAACGGGGGCAACGGAGTCTCGGTGGCGGCGGGAAGCAACAACAGCGTACGCGGAAACTGGATCTCTTCGAATACCGGACTGGGTATCAATCTGGGCCCGAATGGGGTCGCGTCAAACGATGCCGGTGACGCGGATAGCGGTGCCAACGATCTGCAAAACTATCCCGTGATTGTCAGAGCTCATCCCGGGCAGATTATTGGATCGTTTAATAGCACTCCTAATTCCGAATTTGTTATTGATTACTATTCCGTCTCCTCCTGTAACGCGTCGGGTAACGGTGAAGGCGGGAACCCTCTGGGCAGCGATACCCAGGTCGTGACCGATCAGAACGGAAACGCGAACCTCAACTTTGCCCCGTCATCGGCGCCTGCCGGGTTCGTGACGGCGACGGCGACGCGGGCCGGCAGCGGCACTTCCGAGTTTTCGAAGTGTGTACCGGTCACTCCTGATCCCGGCAGCGTTAAGTTTTCAGCGGCAAATTACTCAACCAGCGAATCGAGTAACGTACCGGTTAAAGTGACTCGCGTGAACGGCACTGATAGCTTTTCAGTCAGCTACAGCACTCAGGATGGATCTGCCAAGGCTGGAGTCGATTACACGGCCAAGAGCGGATTGGTGACGTTCAATGTCGGTGAGCTTTCCAAGACCATTGATATTCCGATTCTCAATGACACCTTGGACGAAAATGACGAAGCTTTCACGGTCGTTCTTACCGATCTGCCACCCGATGTTAAGTTGGGTACTCCATCGACAGCGACCGTTACCATTAAGGATGATGACCCGCTGCCGAAGTTCTCTATCAGCGACTTCCAGACCACGGAAGGGAACTCGGGCACGAAAGATTTTACGTTCAACGTTAGTTTGTCAGCGGCGAGCTCTTTTGACACCACCGTTGATTTCTTCACCGATGCTGACTATCCAAACGACAATGATTATCAGAACGCCAGCGGCACCTTGACATTCGTGGCTGGAGAAACCCAAAAGACGATCGTCGTTAAGGTGAAGGGCGACACCTTGCTCGAGGAAGACGAAGTGTTCCTGGTAAAGCTCACCAATCCCATGAACGCCGAAATCGGTAAAGGTCAGGGCAACGGCACAATCATCAACGACGACACAGAGGGTGGCACCACGGTGCAATTCAGCCAGGCCAGTTTTGACGTCCAGGAAGATCTGACTGCGGCGATCATTACGGTTATCCGCGCCGGCGACACCTCTGGTACCACGACTGTCAATTATTTCACCGAAGACGGTACGGCGACCCAGAAGAGCGATTATGAAATCGCATCCGGCACGCTGACTTTTCTTCCTAACGAAACGAGCAAGACCTTCGTGGTCCTGATTAATGAAGACTCTTACGTCGAAGGTTCCGAAAAAGTAACACTTTATTTGTCGAACCTGACTGGTGGGATCAGAGCGGAGCCTTTCACGGCCGTTTTGAATATCACCGATGATGCGGTGGAATCACCCGGCAATTCGCTCGACGATGCGCAGTCGTTTGTGTACACGCACTATCACGACTTTCTCAATCGCGAGCCCGATCCGGCGGGGTTGGCTTTCTGGACCAACGAAATAACTTCCTGCGGCAATGATGCGAATTGTGTTGAGGCGAAGCGAGTCAATGTCTCGGCCTCGTTCTTCGTCTCGATCGAATTCCAGGAAACCGGTTTTCTGCTCTACCGGATTGAGAAGGAGTCTTTTGGGACCATGCCGAAGTACGCGACCTTCATGCAGGACTTGCAGGAAGTCAGTCGCGGCCTGATTGTGAATTCCCCCGGCTGGGAACAAAAACTGGCTGACAATCAACGTCAGTTTGCCGACACGTGGATCAACCGACCCGAGTTCAAGGCTGCCTACGATGGGTTGTCCGACGACGCATACGTTACTGCCCTTTACCAGAATGCGGGCATCCTTCCGTCGCAAGCTGAAAAGGACAAGCTGGTAGGCGCCTTGAACACTGCCAGCATGAATCGTTCTGCGGTCTTGTTAGAGGTGGCATCGGACGCTTCGTTCCGTCAGCAGGAGCAGAACCCGGCCTTCGTGCTGATGCAGTACTTCGGTTACCTGCGGCGCGATCCGAATGCGCTACCTGATACAGACTTGAGCGGCTATAATTTCTGGCTCAACAAGCTGAATCAATTTGGCGGGAACTATATCGATGCCGAGATGGTTAAGGCTTTCATTACTTCGATCGAGTATCGGCAACGTTTTGGTCAATGATTGGGCAAGTCGTCCTTCCCGACATGGGCGATGCCCAGCTGGCGCGCCGGGTAGTGGCAAGCATTAACGCCATTGCCCGGCGCGGGCGCGTTTGCTGAAACGAACCTGTCGGTAACCCGATGGGTGTCGGATCGAACAGGCGCTGATGGTCCTGCCTCAAAACTCGAAGAGTTCAGCATTATCACGACTTTCTCAATCGCGAACCTGATCCGGCAGGTCTCGCATTTTGGATCCAACAGATCACTTCATGCGGCAATGATGAGGGTCGAGCCGGGCTCTGCCAAAGTGAAGGCTTCCACGCGAATTCGGTCCAATCAAGCCCTTTTTGGCTGGCAAGGCTTGGAAACCAAAACCCATTGACCCTTTTACTTCCTTGTCATCTCTGGATTTCGGGGAGCCGGAAGTCTAAACTTCCCTGAAAAACCTTGAACCGGCGTGGCCTGTTGCCCGGCCACGTCCATTTTGAAAGGGTAAAAATGAAGATATCTCGAAAGCGTTTCGGGCTCGGTCTCACGCTGGCCGCCGTTCTTGCCACCCTGGTTGCTTCTCACACAGAAGCCCAGGCCCAGAAAGAAAAATATGTATCGTCAGGGCCGCCTACGCTCTCGCTGGTCGCGGAACCGACGGTCGTCAAGGCCTGTCCCGATGCGGCACGGGTGCAATTGAGCGCCAACGCTCGCTCGAATGACGCGGCCGCTCTGCGATATCGATGGACCGTCAACGGTGGCAAGCTCAGGGGTGACGGGGCGAACCCGAGCTGGGACCTGGCCGGCGCGGCGCCCGGCGTTTACCAGGCGGTGGCCGAAGTTGATGATGGCCGCGACTTGAACTGTGTCGCGTTTTCGTCGATTTCGGTGATCGTGCTTGATTGTCCGCCGCCACCTCCGCCACCGCCCGTCTGCCCCACGGTTTCAATTTCATGTCCGGAAGCAGGTAAGGAAAACGAGCCCGTAACCTTTACCGCAAACTTGACCGGCGGTACGCCGAACATTACTCCGAGTTACAACTGGACGATCTCTGGTGGGCGCATCCTGAGCGGTCAGGGCACGCCAACCATCAGCGTGGACACCGCCGGTTTGGCGGGACAGACCCTGCGCGCAACTCTGGACATTGGCGGTTTTGGCACGCCCTGCCCCGCGAGTTGCGCCGTCGCAATCCCCATCGTGAACAAGCCGCGCAAGTTTGACGAGTACTATGATATTGCTCGCAACGATGAAAAGGCTCGACTCGACAACTACGCAATTCAGTTGCAGGCAGAGCCCGGCTCGCAGGGTTATGTGATTGTTTATCCGTCACGCAAGGCCAAAGGAGACCAGGCCCAGCAACGTGCACAGCGCATCGTCGACTACCTCGTGAATAGCCGAGGCCTTGGTACGGACCGCGTGGTGACCGTTATGGGACCGGCGCGCGAGGGTTGGGTAATCGAACTGTGGGTCGTGCCGGAAGGCGCGCCGCCACCTCAACCACAACGATAATCGCTAGACTTAGAAATCAATTCTCCGGCGCGGCTCAGCATTTGAGTCGCGCCGGTTTTTTCTTTGGTGGCCGGATTTGATTGAATCTGTCTTCAACTGAGGTACGGCTACCGATTTGTCACCTTTGACTCGCGACAGGGCTTGCCCAATCCTTCGACCAACGATCTGCTGGAGACGCAACGCGACGATTTCGAGTACGCTGCGGGCACCGTCTCCTTCGCAGCCGGCGAATCGAGCAAGACCGTTACCATCCTGATCAACGAGGATGCTTACCTCGAAGGCGGCGAAACTTTCAACGTGACGTTGAGCAATCCCGCGGGCGCGGCCCTCGGCCAGCAATCCACGACGACAGTCGCAATCACCGATGATTTGTCTGAACCTGCGATAAATCCGCTCGACGATTCTCAACAATTTGTCTACTTGCACTACCACGATTTCCTGAATCGCGAACCTGACCTGGCCGGCTTGCAGTTCTGGACCAATCAGATTGAGACGTGCGGCGCCGACGCGCAGTGCCGGGAAGTCAAACGCATCAATGTTTCGGCGGCGTTCTTCCTCTCGATCGAATTTCAGGAGACTGGTTACCTGCGCTATCTGCTGCAAAAAGAATCATTCGGCTCGACTCCGAAATACACCGACTTTATGCGCGACGTGCAGGAAGTCAGCAACGGGCTGATCGTTACCGCGCCGGGTTGGCAGCAAAAGCTGAAGGACAACCAAAAGCAGTTCGCCGACAAATGGACTGTCCGGCCCGGGTTCAAGGCCTTTATGATGGGCTGTCGAACGACGCCTTCGTTAACGCCATCTACAAAAATGCGGGCATCGTGCCGCCGCAGGCGCAGAAGGATAAGTTGGTGGCCGCGCTGAATGCCGGAAGTATGAATCGGGCGACGGTCCTCCTTGACGTAGCTGCCGACGCCACCTTCCGGCAACAAGAGCAGAACGCAGCATTTGTGATGATGGAATATTTCGGCAACCTGCGGCGCGACCCAAATGCGGCGCCTGATTCAGACTTGAGCGGCTATAACTTCTGGCTGAATAAACTGAATCAGTTTGGCGGCAACTACCTCGACGCTGAAATGATCAAGGCCTTCATCACTTCGTTGGAGTACCGTCAACGGTTCGCGCAGTAACTACCAACTGAACAGGCTTTCACTTCTCCAGGCGCGGCTTAAGGAGTCGCGCCCCTTTTTTTGGGCAACAAGATACTTGATGCACCTCAAGAGGAGGAGATCGAATCGCAGTCATTCGACATCAGAGGTCAATATTCAACCCAGCTGCGGAGCAGCGGTCAGAGTTAAGCCCAAGGTGAGGCTTTGCGAGCCTTGGGTCAACGCCCTAAAAGTGATCGAGCCCCGAAGGGGCGACAGGCGATCATTAGTAATCAAGCACGACCCTTTTTACTACTCTCTGTCGCCGCTACGCGGCTCTGCCAATCTAGTCAACCTAACCCAAGGCTCGCAAAGGCAATAATATATTTGAGTAATCAGCGGTGGTTGAGTTACGAAAAGCGCCAACGGCGCGTGATGTGAAAGCCTGGGCCAACGGCCCAGGTCAAGAATGAAAATGTGGCTAAAGCGCTGAAAGCGCGGAATAGGAACTGGAAATCCGGGAGTTGCAATGAATAGCTCTGGGCTCAGGTCGCGCTTTCAGCGCTGTGAGATTTGCGGGCTTATTACCTGGGGCGTTGCCCCAGGCTGTTGCATTTGCGCACCTTTGGTGCGGACTACGAGCTTTAGGTGCGATTGATAGACACAGATAGATTGCCGGGTCGCTAACTTCGCACGTCATGAGACCTGGAGCGGACCGACGCGCGATGCTCCAGAACCAATCAACCAGCCGTTGCTTAACCATACCGGACGCCTGCGCACCGAAAACCTCCGACGTGCTCTTCTCAAGCAACACAGTGAAGCACGCCGGAGGCGTGCGTACCGAACCTCTTTGTGATAAACGTAGCCGCTCCAAATGAGCCGACCGCCCCAAATCCCTCGCCTTCTCGGTCTCGTGATCCTGGTGCTGTGCTGCGGCGCGCATAGCCTTTATGCGGAACGCCTGCCGATCAGAATCTACACCAGCGACGACGGCCTCGGCAGCAGCGCGTCATTCAATTTAGTGCGCGACCCGCGAGGCTTTATCTGGCTCTGCTCACGCGACGGGCTGGTTCGCTTTGATGGTTATCGTTTCATCACCTATCGCATTGGAAACGACGATGCCGATCCTGCCGTGTTCAGCTTGTTGCCGACGCGCAGCGGTGTCTATTGGATCAATCTCAACACCGGCGGCGATTATCGATTCACCGATAAGGGCGATGCGACCACGCTTGAGCCAATTCCGCAGCTGTCGAGAAACGACCCCCGGATTCCGCTGGTCAACGTCGAACAGGTAAAGAAGGGCGTGCGGTTTCCCACGTTTGAAGACAGCGCCGGCAATCTTTGGACGTATCAGGCTAAGGGTCTTGAGTTGCTGCGAGAAGTCGATGGGCGCACAGTTTCCGAATTGATCGAGCTGGAACTGCCGCAAAGTCCGGGCAAGCGTCTGCCCATCCGCGCGTTCAAGCCCGGCACCGATGGCAGTTTTTGGGTCGGCACGAATTGGGGTTTGGTACGTCACCTGCCTGACGGCAGGATGATTCATTACTCGTTCCGGGTTGAAAACGATCTCGACCAGGTAAATTTCTTTGGTGAGGACAAAGACCATCGAGTTTGGATCGCGCGCCCCGAAGGCCTCTTTGTGCTGAAGGTCGAACCAGTCTCGCAGATCAGTTCGCCCGAGAAATTCGCTTCGCGTCAGGCGGTCATAAAACCCGGACATGTTGGCCCTGATGGAGAGGCCGAGCTTCCTACCCAACCGGGCGAGGTGTTCGCCTTTTCATTCCCCGATCTCCTTCGTCGAGATCAGGGTTCAGATAAGACTACAAACCGTCCTATCATTTGGGGAATCCTGGCCACCACGGATGGTTCTGTTTGGATGGCCGCTACGGGCGGCCTGTTCCTTTATGACGGCAAGCGATTTCGGCATTTCACCGAAAAGCAGGGTCTGGCTTCGAACAGTCTGGGCGACATTATTGAAGACGGCGAGGGAAACATCTGGCTGAATGCTTACGGCGGCCTGATGCGGTTGAACCCGAAGGGCCTGGTCACTTTCGATCATGACGACGGGCTGGTGGAAAAGCGCGTTCACTCGATTTACGAAAATACTCAGGGACAACTGTACGTCGTTACCGACAACTGGAACATCAGCCAATGGGAGAATGGCGCCTTCAAAACAGCCCGGCCGCCGGTCGCACCGGGCGAGATCTTCTTCTGGCACTCGAACGTTGCGTTCCTCGATAGTCACAACGATTGGTGGGTAATCACCAATAAGAAACTGTATCGCTACTCAGGCGCGACCCGAATTGAAGACCTGGCGCACGCGCAACCCGTCGCTGTCTACACGGACAAGAACGGACTGATTACCAACGAAACCAGCAATCTGTTCGAAGACTCCAGGGGCGATATCTGGATCAGCAACGACCCCAGCTCAAAAAGGATTGGTCTGACCAGGTGGCAACGCGCGACCGGCACCTTTCAACATTTCTTTGCCGAAGATGGATTGAGAAAAGGCACTTACATTTCGGCGTTCGCCGAAGACAAATCCGGTGCCCTCTGGTTCGGCTTTGGCGAAGGAGGATTGGCGCGCTACCGGGATGGCCATTTGACCCCGATCGAACCGTCACACGAGGTACCCGGGGGATCCATCACCAGCCTTTATCTGGACAGCAAGGGTCGGCTTTGGGTCGCATCGAGTATTACCGGGCTAAGCCGATTGGACGAGCCCGCGGCCGAGCATCCCGTCTTCCGCCGCTACACAATCGCGGACGGTCTGACCAGCAACAACGTCCGCTGCATCACTGAGGACCGTTTTGGCAACATCTACATCGGCACGGTGCGCGGCGTTAACCGGCTGTCGCCGGAAACGGGGCACATAAAATACTTTGGCACCGGCGATGGCCTGGCGGGAGATTTCATTAGCGTAGCCCATCGCGATCGCAGCGGCGCGATTTGGTTTGGCACTTTCAGCGGCCTGTCAAAACTGGTCCCTCAGCCCGAGACTCCGGCTCCTCCGCCGCCGGTTTACATCAGCGGCTTGCGCATAGCTGGAGTCGACTATTCCATTTCGCCGCTCGGGCAGACAGAAGTATCTGCCCCGGAACAAACTGCCAACAACAATAATTTGCAGATTGATTTTTTCAGCATCAGTCTGGGCGGCAACGCCGGCACGCGTTATCAATACAAGTTGGAAGGAAGCGAGCAGGACTGGAGCTTACCCTCAGCTCAGGGTTCGGTTACTTTCGCCAACGTGCGGCCCGGACGCTACCGATTCCTGGTGCGCGCTTTGAACGCCAACGATGTACCGTCGGAAAAGCCGGCCTCGCTCACTTTTCGCATTCTGCCGCCGATCTGGCAACGTTGGTGGTTCCTCACCGTGGCCGCCTTGCTGATTGTGGGAGCAGTGATCGCTTTGGACCGTTATCGGGTGGCGCGGGCGCGCGAATTATCGGCCGCGCTTTCAGTCTCACAAAATCTCACCGAAGAGTTGACCCTCAAAGGTGACGAACTGGGGAAAGCCCATCAGGCGCTGGCGCTTGATTACGATGTCACCCGCATTCTGGCCGAATCAGCATCGCCAGGCGAAGCCTCGCCCAGAATTCTCAAGGCTATTTGCGACGCCACGAATTGGGACGTCGGCGCGTTGTGGTATGTCGATGACCAGGCCAACGCGCTGCGTTGCGCCGAGGTTTGGCAGCAACCTGAGATGGCCGCAAACGAATTTGAAATCTTGAGCCGGGAAACCGTCTTTCAGCCCGGCGTCGGCTTACCTGGGCGGGTTTGGCAAAGCGGCGACCCAAGTTGGATTACTGAGCTCGAGAAGGACGCGAACTTTCCGCGGCTGGAAGCGGCCTCCGAAATCGGTTTGCAGAGTGCTTTCGCGTTTCCGATTCTCCTGGGCAGCGAGGTGATCGGCGTGGGTGAGTTTTTCAGCCGTGAAATCCGCCAGCGAGACGATGAGATGCTCGCCATGCTCGCCGGCATCGGCAGCGACATCGGGCAACTCATCGAGCGCAAGCAGAAAGAAGAGGCGCTGCGCGAGAGTGAAGATCGCTTTCGCACTCTGGCGGAAACGGCCTCCGATGCGATCATCACGATCGACGCCAGCGGTTTTATTGTCTTTGTAAACCCCGCCGTCGAAAAGGTGTTTGGCTATCCACCGGAAGAAATGATTGGGCAGGACCTGACTATGTTGATGCCTGAGTACCTGCGTCATCTGCACCGGGCCGGACTTCAGCGCTATCAGGAAACCGGCAAAAAGCATATTTCCTGGGAAGCGGTCGAGCTGCCCGGCTTGCATCAGAACGGCCGCGAAATTCCCCTGGAATTGTCGTTTGGCGAATTCGTGCGCAACGAGCGACGCTATTTCACCGGCATTGTGCGCGATGTGTCCGAGCGCAAACAGGCGGCCGAAGCGCTTCAGAAGTCCCGAGAGGAACGTTTTCGCGAATTGGAACGAGTGCGGCGGCGGATTGCCACGGACCTCCACGATGACATCGGATCGAGCCTGACGCAGATTTCGATCATGAGCGAGGTGGCGCAAAACCGCGAGGAGGGCGATAACGCGCCGGCCTTGTCCATGATTGCCAACGCTTCGCGCGAACTGATTGATGCGATGAGCGACATCGTCTGGGCCATCAATCCGCAAAAGGATCACCTCAGCGATCTCAAGCAAAGAATGCGAAGGTTTGCCGCCGACGTCCTGACTGCCCGCAACATCGAACTGGATTTTCGCGCCCCGCTGGATGAAACTGACATCGCGTTGGGCGCGAACATCCGTCGCGAGGTCTTTCTAATCTTCAAAGAAACTGTGAATAACCTGGTCAAGCATTCCGGCGCCACGCGTGCCGAAATCGACTTTCGCATCGCCGATGGCCAACTGCGGCTGCGCGTCAGCGATAACGGACAGGGCTTTGATACGAACAGCGAAAGTGAAGGTCACGGATTGATGAGCATCCGCGAAAGGACCACGGCACTCGGCGCTAAGATTGAGGTCGAGTCCCGGCTGGGCCGCGGCACCACAACTAACCTGCATGTGCCGCTGGACGGATCTTCGAATGGCGACCGATCGCGGGCGGCTACTACCTGAACAGGTGGCGGTGCCATACTCCATCGAGCGTAAGGTTTGATTACCCCGCCAGGCGCGGAAAGGGTCAATCGCTTATGCTGCATCAACTGGCTGCACCTGAAACTGTAACGCTTTTGGAACCAGAGACGATCAAAGTTGCGATCATCGAAGACCGCCGCGAGATTCGCGACGGCTTGGCGATGCTGATTAACGGCACTCAAGGGTTCAAGTGCACCGGTTCTTATCGTTCGATGGAAGATGCGCTGCCACGAATCGGCACTGATCTTCCCGACGTCGCGCTGTGTGATATCGGCCTGCCCGGCATGTCCGGTATCGAAGGCATGCGCATCCTCAAAGAGAAGTTCCCTGCTCTGCTCCTCCTGATGCTGACTATCTATGATGACGACGAAAGAATCTTTGACGCGCTTTGCGCCGGCGCCTGTGGCTATCTGCTAAAAAAGACGCCACCCGCAAAATTGCTCGAAGGATTACGAGAAGCCGTCGACGGTGGTTCGCCGATGTCGCCCGAAGTCGCGCGCCGGGTGATTGCTCTGTTCCGCGATATTCGGCCGCCCGAACGGGCGGATTATGAACTCACTCCGCACGAAACTCGCCTGCTCAAGCTGTTGGTCGAAGGACACAATTACAAAACGGCGGCGCTGGAATTAAACGTCAGCATCAACACGATTTCCTTCCACATGCGCCACATCTACGAGAAACTCCAGGTCCATTCCAAGTCCGAAGCCGTCGCCAAGGCGTTGCGCGATCGCCTGGTTGACTGAAGTCAAAACCGCCATGAACGCGCTGCGTATCAGAGTTAAGCGCAAGGCGGCTTTGCCGCCCGATGTGCGGAAAGGCTCTGCCTTTCCGGTGAAGTTTTCTTAATTATCATTGAGGCTATGCCTCGAATCTGAGGCGGAGCCTCAACTAGTTTTGTTTATGAATTGCCGGAAAGGCGAAGCCTTTCTGCACATCGGGCGGCAAAGCCGCCTTTGGGCTTAACTCTGACCGCGCTGCTTCGCAGCTCGTTGAATAATCACGTCTGTTGGCTCCGCCGCGACTACTCCTGGGACGCGCCACTGCGGTATCACCTCAATCCAAAATCTTACTGACCTCACTACACGATCAGGTGGTGACGGTCGATGCCCTTTCCGACTATTCATATTCCCGCGGCGCTGATCGAAACGCCGCACTTGAAAAAACTCGACCGAAACCTAAGGAGACTAACAATGAAGATCAAAGCATTTTTCGCAACCCTACTGGCGACCGTTGCCTTGAGCATCGCCAACGTCGGCTTCATCGCCGCCCAGAATGGAATGCCGCAACGATCGACCCGGACCGCAGCGGTTGTTTTGCAGTGCCGGAACTATGGCGGTCAGCAGGATGTCGCCAAGAACCCGGACATCATCAACACCACCAAGGCGACGATTCCGTCGGGAAAGACTCTGTATTGGAAATCGACTGACGGCGATTCGGGCTCAGTCGTGCTGCAGAAAGCCTTGGCTCCCGGAGGCAAAGTTGGCGTGAACGGCAAACCTGGACAGTCGTACTCCTGCACGGCCTGGATGACGAAGTAAGAGTCGGAGAACCCTGTCC
>Ga0070694_100000907_pt1 | contig 16750 bp, 12 predicted proteins | sample KBSK1251metaG_FD_65470 | JGI IMG/M metagenome (GOLD analysis project Ga0070694, IMG submission 65470) | Corn, switchgrass and miscanthus rhizosphere microbial communities from Kellogg Biological Station, Michigan, USA - KBS K1-25-1 metaG | ecosystem: Host-associated > Plants > Roots >... | reverse complement strand
CGCTAGGGGGTCCGCTGCTCTGGAGCCCAGGACTGCAAGAAGCGCGCGGCGCGGTTTACGATTACACGGTGCCGTTTGTCTTCACTTCTGTGGGCGATGCGGGCGGGTTGATGGCGTTGCGCGGCCTGGATCCGCAAGGCCTCTTGCAAGTAACGAATATCGCATCAGCCCCGAGCCAGGACGAAACCTCGGCGGAGGGTGTGGCGGCGTGGAGTGGTGACACAGTCGTCTATTACTACACCTACGATGCATTGCGGGGGGCGTGGATGGGCGGCAACGCCAACGTGTCCGTCGCCCCACAGGATTTGCTCACCGCGGGGGGGCTGGTGGCCTGGAGCAGCGGTTCGACCGTCTATTACCGGGTGTATGACAGATTGCGCGGGGTCTGGCAGGGGTCATCGGCCAATCTTGGCGCGCCCAGCCGGCTGCTGGTGGATTCCGGCGTGGTTGCGTGGGTTTCTCCCTCCGGCGTTTACTTCCGCGTCTATGACATTCTCACTGGCAATTGGGTCTCCGGCAACGGCCCGGGTCCGACGTCGGATCTGATCAATCGCGATGGCGTGGTGGCTTGGAGCACCTTCGGGACACAGGCCACCGCTTACTATTATGTATACGATCCGACGCGGGGAGGGTGGCGAAATGGCAGCCAGCTGGGTGCGACGTTTGACCTGCGCTGCTCCAATGGCGTCGTGGCCTGGAGTGTTAATCCACTGGTGCACGTCCGCGTCTACGATCCCGCCGTCGGATTGTGGAAGGGTAATACCCTGAATGTCGGTTACACGAGCGAGTTGGCCATTTTGGGTGCCACCGTCTCCGGGAATGCCGCCAACGGCCCGTTCGTCCAGGGCTACCGGCCGGCCACCGGCATGTGGGGGGCGCATTCCGCGGAGCCACTGGCGGTGTTTGCTCTCTCCTCGACGTCCGGCAATGCGCCGTTCCAGGTGGCGTTTGTCGATATGTCGATTGGCGGGGCTTCCTGGTCCTGGGATTTTGGCGATGGCTTGGGTCAGAGCACGCGGCGCAGCCCTCTCTATCGTTACACCACCTTTGGGCGCTTCACGGCGGCATTGAACGTCAGCGGTTCTGTGGCGAGCCGCGTGATTCTCACCGACACGATTCGTCCCGTGGGGACAAATTATATCAATGGAGGAGCCGCGTTGACGACCAACACGCTGGTGACGCTGACGTTGTTGGCGACGGACAACAGCGGCGTGGTGAGCGATATGCGGGTGAGCAATGAAGGCACGAATTGGACGGCGTGGGAAGCGTATGCCACCAATCGCACTTGGACCCTGACAGCGGGGAATGGCGAGAAGCGAGTGCAGGCACAGTTTCGCGATGCGACGGGGAACACATCGCTGGTGGCGACGGCGTCGATTCGGCTGGATACGACGGCCCCGCCGGTCGTGATGCTCATCAATACCAACGTGAGCGAAAATGGCGGATTTGTGAACGTGGCCGTGGTGCTGGATCATCCCTACTCGCAGCCGGTGCATATCCGCTACGCGACGGCGGACGGCTCCGCCACGGCGGGTTCGGATTACACGCCCACCAATGGCCTGCTGACGTTCCCCGTGGGGATAACGAATTTATCGTTCGTCTTGCGCATTCTGCAGGACACGGCGGTGGAATTGAATGAGACGTTTACGGTGAATTTCAGCGACGCGACCAACGCGCTTGCCGGGCCGGCCGGCGTGGTGACTATTCTGGATGATGAGCTGCCGACGGTTGCGTTTGCTGCCACAAACTTCAATGTCTCCGAAGGAAGCGGTGCCGCCTCGATTTCGGTGCAGCTCAATCACGCCACCGGCAAATCCGTTTTCGTCCATTACACCTCACTCACCAACGGCACCGCCACACCCGGCATCGATTTCACGCCGGTGTCCGGAGTGGTGATGATCGCGCCAGGCCAGACGCTCGGTTCGTTCTCGGTGCCGTTGACCGGCGATAGCCAGGATGAACTCTCCGAGACGGTGAACCTGCTCATCGACGGCGTCACGAACGCAGTGGCCGGCGTGCCGCCACAGGCCGTGCTGACGATTGTGGATGATGACAATCCCGTGCTGAACTTTGGCCGCATCGTATACGAGGCGTGGGAAAGCGAATCGATCGTGGAAGTGTCTGTCGTCTTGAGCAAGCCGGTCGGGCAAGATGTTCGCTTGAACTATGTCGTGGCGGGTGGAACGGCCACCGCGGGGACGGACTACGTGGCGATTAGCGGGCCTCTGCAGATTTTTGCTGGTGAAACCAACGCGGTGCTGCTCGTGACGCTGCTGAACGATGGGACGCCGGAGGCGGATGAGACGGTCCATGTTCGGCTGACGGGGGCTTCCGGGGCGACGCTCGGCCCGAGGTCGGAGGCTGACGTCTTGGTGTTGGATGACGATGGCCCGCCGCGGTTGCTGGGAGGCGGGATTGACGAGACTGGGCGTTATCACGCCACCCTCCGCGGCCCTTTGGGGCAAGCCTTTCGAGTGGAGTACACGGACGACCTGCAGGTTTGGGAGTTGCTAGGCCGTTACACGAACACCGCGGGCTTTTTTGATTTTACCGATCCACAGCCCGTGAACGGGAACGCGCTGCGCGTTTACCGTTCTGTCGCGCCGTAGGGCGGCGCGGCCGCGCCGGTCTTACGGCTTGCCCTTTTCCAAAAAGGAAAGCAGGTCCCGGAGTTCCTCCCAGGTGAGATGGTTCAAGAGCCGTTCGGGCATGAGGGAGGCAGCCATGGGGGACATGGAGCGAACGCTGCTTCGCGAGAGCCTGCGAATCTGGTCTCGTTCGGCCAGCGTGACGCTTTCGGCGGTTTGCTCGGTGACAAAGCCGGTCAGGACAGTGCCATCCTGCAATGTGACTTCGGTGGCCTTGAAGCGGTCGGCCACCTGTTTGGACGGGTAGACGAGAGAATCGGCGAGTTCGGCGCGGCTGAGGCGGCGCGTGACGCCGGCGAGGTCTGGACCGAACAAGCGCCCTTCGCGGCCCGGTTGGGCGCCGCCGCCGTGGCACGTGTGACATTGCAAGGCTTCGTAAATAACAGCGCCCTGGCGGGTATTGCCCGCCCGGAAGTCCTCACCCAGAATGAATCCGTGGATTTCGCTATCGGTTTTGATGGGTGCTGCTTTGGCTGCGGGAGGGTCGAAGTTTTTAGCGAAGCGCTGGGAATACCAGCGTTGCCAATGCGCGACGGCCGTCTGGTGAGTGTTGCCGTCGGGTTTACGCTGCAGGTCCACACCGGGTTGAAATCCCGCGCGTGGTTGTCCGCTCCAGACCACGAGAATGTTTTCCAAGGGCTGGAGCAGATCGGGTCGTTCAATGATTCGCTGAATGAGATCCGCAGCGAGATCGGCTTGGGAAGTGCCGGGGGTCGTCGGCGTTTTGGCCGGCACGCCGCCCACGCCTAAAAGGTGCCGCAGAAACGCTTCGTTCTTGAGCAGCGCAGCCGCCGACGTCCGGACCACCGGGGCCGTGTTGTGAAAGAGCCCTTCGTAGAGCAGGTAGGGAAGGGTGGTCTCGTCGGGGTGCAGCGCCCAATTCTGGAAAATCATGCCGAGCATGGCGGCACCCTGGGGGGCATCGGCATTGAGCTGATCGTGCTCCGCCTGGAGGAATGCTGCCACTTCCGGGCCCGTGAACGGACGCATGGCGGCAAGAATGCGCAAACGCACCGGCGGCTCCTGGTGGGCGGTGTAGAGGCGAATGAATTCAGGCCCGGCATTGGTGCGTTGAGCGAGCAAATTCAGCAGCACCATGCCGAGCTGGCCGGCCAAATCGATCTGGCCCAACTCCCGCAGCAGCGCCTCACGGTGATGACTTCCAAACTCGCTCAAAACCGTCCCCCAAAATTCAGGAAACTGAACGCCTTTGCCGCCGAACTCCGTGAACCATCCCTTCTGTGTCTCCAGCATCCACTTCACCGCAGCTTTCTCCTCCGCCTCACTCCAGCCGGAAGAGAGCGCGCTCAACGACGTGGCGAGGTGAAATTGCGTGACCGGGTCGGCTTCCGATTGCAGCGCGCGCAGCAGCGCTGGAAAGGCGGCGTTCACGCGGAAGTGGCCCAATAACCGCGTTTGTTCCCAACGAACATTCGGGTCGGGGTCCGGGAAGCTCTGGAGCAGCCGGCGCGCGATGGTTTCACGCAGCACGCCGTTCGAGTTCACGGTGGATTGGTAGAGGTCCAGCACGCGCAGCCAATCGAGTTTGTCTTCGGTCGAGCGAAGAGGTTCCTGAGCCAGTTGGCGGAGCAGGAGGCTGGTGCGCTCGGTGGGAGGCGCTTCCCGTCGCAGCGCGGCAGCCGTGAGGGCGCGCAGTCTGGTCTGAAGGGAGGGCTGGTTGGCCGCGTTCTCAAACCACTCTGCGACCTGGCGATGGCTGAGCGCCACCATGGCGGCATAGCGAACCATTCGGTCTGGCTCGGAAAGTCGTTCGAGCAAGGCCGCGTTGGCTACGGAACTGGTGCTGCGAGTCAATGCTTCCGCCGCCCGGCGCCGGACGAATGGAGCGGGATCTGCCAGCAGCCGACGGAGCTGGGGAATCTCCTCATCGTTGTTTCGCAGCCCGAGCAGCCACGCCGCCTGCCCGCGAATTTCCTCGGCGGAATCTTTGGCCAGGACGTTGAGCAAATCTCGAGGCAGCCGCGCGAAATCGGGCGCGAGCAGACGCAACGCCCGCAGCCGTTGGCTGAGCGGCCGTTTGTCGTCCATCGGCGCGTGTTCCAGCCAGCGGACCGTCGTATTGGTGAGTTCGGCGATCAGCGCTTGAGCTTGCAGCCGTGACCATTCGGAACCCGGTTGGGGCAAGGTGAGCAGCATTTCCAAAATGCGTTCGCCCGCTTTGGGAATCTCAGGCGGTGTCGGCACCATGGGCGGCGGCCGCGCATGGTGCGGTGTTCCTGGCACATGGCAGAGGCGCCAGATTCCCTGATTGTGATCGGATAGGAACAAGCTGCCGTCCGGCGCCACGGCGACGTCGATGAGCGCGAAGTTTATTGGACGGCCGTCGGCATCGCGGGCACCGGCCTTTGGTTTGGCCAAAGTTTCCATCGTTGCCGTCCAGGTGGCGCCCTGTCGCCGGAGCAGAAACGCCACGAGCCGTCCGCTGGTGGCGTATTGGTCGTTGGACTCCTGCTTCCAGCGGTAATCACACACCAGGAAGGCCTCGTGGTACTTCGCCGGAAGCTGCGTGTGTTGATAGACCACCCCCCAGTTGGGAGAGCCTCGTCCGACTTCGAGCACTCCGGGCAGGTTGTCGATGAAATACGATCGAAGAGCGCCCACCTCCTCCCATCCCTGATCGCCGCCCACCAGCCAGTGGTTCAATCGTGTCGGGCGATAAAAGGGCAGCCCCACGTGCCATTCCATGTCGCTGTCGAAACTGAAGAACTCGCCCAGATCATTGACACCCAAGCTCGGCGGATTGCGTCCGCCCGAGGCGAGGCATTCCCAATGCGCGCCGTCGGGCGAGATTCGGAACACGGACGCTTCGCGTTCAAATAGGGCGGGCGAAGAGGCTTCCGTGATGTGCGTGCGCTCTTTGATGCCCGCCCCGTTTCCTGCCATGAGATAAAGATAACCGTCCAAGCCCCGCAGGATTGTGTGGGTGTCGTGATCGCCTCCAGTATTCAGTTTCGCTCCCAAACGCCCCGCCTGAACCAGGTTGTTCCCGGAACGATAGCCGGTAAATAACTGCAACCCGTCACCGCCGACGGCATAAAGGTCGTCACCATAAACCAGCAGACCCTGTGGGCCGCGCGGCCCGAGTCCGGTCGCAATGGTCTCGAAACGCTCGAACACGCCATCTTGATCCCGGTCGATGAGGCGCCGGACGGCGGTGCCGTCTCCGATCAGCAGCCGCCCTTGGCCGTCAATGGTCATGGCATAACTCCCGCCGGTCAGTTCAGGAGCTGCGGCGCGGTAGATGCGAAAACCCGTCGGCAACTCGAACTGCTCGTCCAACCACGTCACGGCAGTTCCGTGAATGGCTGAGCAAGCGAGACAGAAAAGCAACGCCCAGAAACGGTGCATGCGGCGAGCGTATCGATTTCTGCCTCAAAAGGAATCTCGAAGGGATTGGGCCTGCAATTCAGGGTCGACCGCTCGGTGAGCCCGGCAAGTTTGGATCTGAAGCTCCTTGGCTCAACGGGTTACGTTGCTCCGCGTGCGGTGTTGGCTCCGGCCCATTTACCGGGTCAGCCTGTTTGTAACATGGACACTCCTTCCGTCTGAGCGTATTCTGGGGCCTGCCTTAAAGCTCCAAGGCTCATGGATACGACGATTCCATCCTCAGTTGCCTCCGGTTCATTAGCCACGCCGGAAGCGGTCCGTAGCCTTCGATACACGGGTGAGGTCGTCTACGTTTATGCCTACGACGTGGCGTACGAAATGAAGCGGGAGCCGGTCCTGCAGTTGCTTGGGCAGAAGGTCTCCCCCTTTGAAGTCGACGCCAGCCGGCGGCATCCGCGCCATCATTCCTTCTACAAACCACAAATGGTCCGGTTGCCACCGGTGGAGCGGCTGACGGCTCGAGGGCCGGTGAAAATCGAAGCGGTAGTCAAGTTGCTGTCAGTGGGAGCGATTAGCATCACCGTGCGCGTCCCATTCGAGGTGGGTGATTTGGCCGAGTTGGTGAGTTATCACGACCTTCATTTTGACAGCGGAAGCCTGACGTTCGATGTGCGGCTGTTAGCCGAGGCGGTGCGGCGCGAGTTGGCGCCCTATTGTATCCGTCCGGTGCCACAATTGGTCGATGAGGAAGCCTATACCGTGTTCTGTCTTCATCCGCCCCTGCGCTCCACCGACGGCTCACCTCAGAACGCCGAGAATTGGCTGCAGGGGCATCGGCGCCAAGTGGCCGCGTTGTTGACTCAGGAGACTGACGTCAAGCTGTTGTCGAAGCAAGAAGCGGAGGAATCGACCGGCCGGTATTTCAGTTATTACCAAAATGATTTGGTCGTGATCGATTGGGACGCGGCGTTGATCGTCGACGAAGAGTCAGACTTCGAGGAGGTGCTCTATATCATGGAGCTGGCCAACTTGCAGCTCGCGGAGTTGGAAGCGTACGACCGGATGCTTGAAGAATCCTTGGAACGGTCCTACCGGGACATGGCCCAGCGCGGCATACGCACCAAGGCGCACGTGTTGCGGGTGCTGCGCGAGATTCGCATCGATCTCGCCCGCTTTAGCGACGAACTGATGAATATCACGAAGTTCTTCGGCGACTGGCACCTGGCGCGCATTTACGGCGGCATCGCCGGGCGCTTTCATCTCGCCGATTGGCACCGGTCGCTGGAGGAGAAGCTCAAGACGCTGGACGAGCTTTACGAGATCCTCAAGCACGACCAAAACAATCGCTGGATGCTCATGCTGGAAGTCACGATCGTGTTGTTGTTCGTCATTGACCTGATCATGCTTTTTCTCGGGCTGAAAGGGCCGTGAGACGCTGGTCAATGGAGCTGGCGGAGATCTTCCTCGCCAACCTGCGCGCTGTTGTTTACGGTCGTATTCACCAACGTTTTGTGAGAGGCAATTCTAGGTTTCAACCCCACGAAGTGACGGGTGTCGTCGAGCAGGCGCGGATGCAGACGGATGCCGGAGCTGAAATGAGCCGGAGCGCGGGGGCGACGCGGCGTTGCGCGCCATGAGGTTGGTCGTCTTCGCTCACGTCCCACCGCCCCACCACGGCCAGAGCCGGATGGTGGAGACCATGCTGCATGCGTTGGGAGGTGATGCCCGCGAACGGACGACTTTTGCTGGCACTTCCTCACCGACGCGACCGATCGAATGCTACCACGTCGACGCGCGCGTTTCGCGCGACCTCGATGACGTCGGCTCAGCGCGAGGCGGCAAACTGTTTCTGCTGTTGCGACATTGTCTTCATGCCATCTGGCTGCGCGTGCGCTACGGGGTGAGCGCCATTTACTACATCCCAGCGTCGAGCGGGCGCGCCGCCATTTACCGTGATTGGATCGTGATGGCTTGCTGTCGTCCATTCTTCCGCCAGCGGATTTATCACTGGCACGCGGTGGGTTGGGCGGACTGGGTTTCGTCGGCCCGGGGCTGGGAGCGATGGATGTCGCGCACGATGATGCGTCGACCGGCCATGAGCCTGGTGCTGGGCAATTACGGTCGTCGAGACGCCGAAGCCTGCCAGTCGCAGCGGGTGGAAGTGGTGCCGAACGGCCTGCCGGATCCGTGTCCGGAATTTGCGCCGGAGGTCCTGAAGCAGCGAGCGTCCAGACTCACAGCGCGCCGGACTGCGGCACAAACGAAGCCGGGGACATCGCCGGCATCCGCCCCGGAGGTCTTCCGGTTGCTTTATCTTGGCCTGTGCTATCGTCCCAAAGGGTTATTCGATGCGGTGGAGGGAGTTCTTGGCTTAAATCGAGCGCTGCGTGGTAGCGGGCTGAAGGCGGAGTTGACGGTGGCCGGTTCCTTTTGGAAGCCCGAGGAACGGGCCGAGTTCGACCAGATTGTCAATCGCCCGGAGGTCCGGGATGAGGGCTTGGTGAAGTATGCCGGGTTTGTCCAGGGCAAGGAGAAGCACGCCCTGCTGAAAGAGAGCGATTGTTTGTGCATTCCCACTTACTACGAGATGGAAGGTTTTCCGCTCGTCATCGTGGAGGCACTGGCTTACGGACTTCCCATTCTCACAACCCGTTGGCGAATGCTGCCGGACGTCCTGCCGCACGGATATCCGGGTTTGGTGCATCCGCACCAGAAGGAGGAACTCGTCGACGGGCTGCGGACGATGATGGAGTGGAGCGACTTTGCAGCCTTGCGCAGCCATTATTTGCAGAATTTCACCCAGGCGCATTTCGAGCAACGGCTCGCGGCGGCCATTCTCGCCGCCGCCGGTTGAGGCCTCGCAGCCAGAGCTGATGCATCTGCGAAATTGGTGGCCAAAGCGGCGCAGCCGTGGCCATACTGCGGTGTAGCAGTTCACCACAAACGACAGGTCAATCAGGGGAAGGAGCCTTGCGATGAAAGTCTATCAACCGGGTGACATTCGGAATTTTGCCGTGGTTGGGCATGCGTCCAGCGGCAAGACGTCACTTTGCGAAGCGATGCTGGCCTGCGGCGGCGTGATCACGCGACAAGGGACCATCGCCGGCGGCAACACGGTCTCGGATTATCACGATGACGAGCGCGAGCGCGGCATCTCGATTCATACGTCGCTGCTGCACACCGAATGGCTTGAGCGCAAATTCAACATCATCGACACGCCTGGCTATCTTGATTTTATCAGCGAAGGGCTGGGGGCATTACGGGTCGGGGATTTTGCCTTGGTGGTGATTCACGCGCAGCATGGCATCGGCGTGGGCACCGATCATGTCTGGCAATATGCGACGGAGTTCGAGGTCCCCAAGATGATCGTGATCAACGGCATGGACCGGGAGAATATCGATTTCGAGACCATCCTGGCGCAATGCCGGGCGCGCTTCGGGCCACGGGTCTTTCCGCTCAACATTCCACTGAATCCCGGGCCCGGGTTCAACCAGGTGCTCGACGTCTTGCGCAGCGATGTGGTGACCTACGCCGCCGACGGCAGCGGTAAATTCACCGAGGCCCCCGCGAGCGGTGCTCACAAGGAGCGCGTGTTCCAATTGCACAAGCAGTTAATCGAACTGACGGCGGAAGCAGACGATGAATTGCTGGAGAAGTTTTTTGCCCAGGGCGAATTGACGGAGGAACAATTGCGGGCCGGGGAACACGCCGCGGTGCAAAAGCAGTCGATTCTTCCGCTCTTCTGCACCAATGCCAGCGGCAATATCGGGGTGGCGCGCCTGATGGATTTTATCGCCAAGTACGGTTCCTCGCCGGTCGACCGCGAGCACGTGTCCGCCTTGGATTTGGCGGGGCGCGCCGTCGACGTGGCCCTGGGCGACGCCGAACCGTCGCTCTATGTGTTCAAGACGATGAGCGAGGCGCAGTTCGGCGAGCTTTCTTATTTCCGGCTCTATTCCGGCAAAGTTCATGGCGGGCTCGACTTGTATAACGCCGACCGGAAGTGCACGGAGCGGCTTGGCCAAATCTTTATCCTCAATGGAAAAACGCGGACAGCCGTGAGCGAGCTGGGGCCGGGGGACATTGGGGCGACGGTGAAATTGAAGGACACGCACACGGGCAACACCCTATGCAGCCCCAAGCGCATCGTCACGCTTCCCAAGGTCAAGTATCCAACGCCCAACATCCACGCCGCCTTGCGCCTTAAAACCAAAGGGGAGGAGGACAAGATGGCCAGCGGTTTGGCGGCGTTGCATGAGGAAGATCCCACGTTCCTCTTCCACGTCGATGGTGAGTTGCATCAGACTGTGATTAGTGGGCAGGGCGAATTGCACTTGCGCGTGGTGGCTGAGCGGCTCAAGCAGCGGTTCAAAGTCGATTTCGACATGGTGGAACCCCGGGTGCCTTATCGCGAAACCATCCGCATGCCGGCCGATTCGAAATACCGCCACAAGAAGCAAACCGGCGGGGCGGGGCAATTTGCCGAAGTCTGGATGCGCATCGAACCCAAGCCGCGCAACACCGGCGTGGAATTCATGCAGTCGCTCTCGGGCCAAAATGTCGACCGCGTTTTTGTGCCGTCGGTCGAGAAAGGCGTCAATTCCGCCTGCGCCGAAGGCGTGATTGCCGGCTACCGCGTGGTCGACGTGAAGATCGATTTTTACGACGGCAAGATGCATCCGGTCGATTCCAAGGATATCGCCTTTCAGATCGCCGGCAAATCGGCGTTCCGGGAAGCTTTCATGAAGGCCAAACCTTGCTTGCTCGAGCCCATCTTCGAGGTGGAAGTCCGCGTGCCCGAGGATTGCTTAGGCGTCGTGATGGGGGATTTGTCCAGCCGCCGCGGCCATATCACCGGCACCGATGGTGCCGATGGTCACTCGGTCGTCAAGGCGACCGCACCCCAGAAAGAGCTCTACAAATACGCCAGCGTACTGCGTTCACTGACGGGCGGACGGGGGTATCATATTGAAACGTTCAGCCATTACTCAGAGATGCCGCACGAGCTGGAACAAAAGATCATCGCGGAGCACAAGCAGCCTGAAAACGATTAGCGTGGACTCAGGCTTTGGCTGGAGGTTGCCAGAGGTCACGGTTGCTGGCAGGGACGAGATCGTGCTCGCCGAAGGTGGGGATGGGAAACTCGCTGGGGGCGTCGGGGTCGAGGTGCCGGGGCGCAGCGGGTCCGGACAGACTTTGCTGTTCGATCTTTTTCTGCAACGCCATAAACGCATGGATGAGCGCTTCCGGGCGCGGCGGGCAGCCGGGAATGTGCACATCCACCGGGATATAGCGGTCAATGCCTTTCAGGACATTGTAGCCCTGCTTGAACGGCCCGCCGGAAATGGCGCAAGCTCCCATGGCGATGACGTATTTCGGCTCCGGCATCTGGTTGTAAAGCCGCACGACTTGGGGGGCCATTTTCTTGGTGACGGTGCCGGCCACGATCATCAGGTCGGCCTGTCGCGGCGAAGGGCGAAAGACTTCCGCGCCGAACCGGGCCAAGTCATAGCGGGCCATGGTGGTGGCGATCATCTCGATGGCACAGCACGCCAAGCCGAACTGCAACGGCCAGATGGAGTTCTTGCGCCCCCAATTGTAGAGATCGCCCAACTTCGTCGTGAAGATGCCCTGTTTGCTCAACTCGTTGCGCAGCCCTTCGTCCATGCAGCGCCCACTCTAACAGCCGTTCCATCAACCGGCAACGATTTGGTTGCATTTGGTCCGAATCCCGGCAATCTCCCCGCCTGCACATGATGTCGGATTCAGAATCATCGCCGGGACCCCGACCGGCTCACAGTTCGGGGGGGGCACCCCCCCGCCGCCGTTCGCGGGGTGGCCGCGGTCGCGGCCGCGGACGCCGCCCCCCACGCCCCCAATCAGCGCCTCCCAGCAATCCCAATGAGGGCGCCGCCGCCACGCCGGACCCGGAAGATCTTCCGCCCGTTCAAGAAGTGTTGGCCTCGGTCGACGAGGAAACCGGTGAGCCGCTGACGGACGAGCCCGAAGGCGAGGAGGAGCAATTCTTCGCTCCGGTGCCGGATGAACCATCTGAGCAACCCGAACCAGCCGAAGAGGAACCACCGCTTGGCCCCACCGCGGCTGCCAGCATCCCGGCGGTCGAGCACCGGCCTCAAGCGCCACCGCCGCTCCCCATCCGCGGATTCCAACCGGCCCAACCCGAGGCCGTTAAAAAGGCAATCGATGAAGTGATGGTAATCCTCTCGTCACTTCGTGAGGCGGTCGACAAAATGGATGAAGTCCTGGAGATCCTTGAAGAGGCGGACCGGCAAAAAACGGCCGACGAACGCGATATCGAGAATCTGCGTCAGCAACTGAAGCGCTTTCAACGTCCAGTCGAGGAACTTCCGCGTTCGCCACGTCCAGCGCCTCAGCACAGTCCACGCCCGGGACAGGCCCAGAATCAAGGTGGCCAACCTCAACCACAAGGCTCCCGCCCATTTCGGGAACGCGATCCCCGGGAGCGAGATCGAGACCGGGAACGTCATCGAGGCCACCGCGACCGCGACTATCGTGAGCGTGACCGTGACCGGGAGCGGCGCGAGCCCCGCGGTCCGGCAACCCCGGTGGAGCAGCAGGCGAAGCCAGTCAGCGAAACCGTACCGACCGGGGCGACACCCTCCAGCGTGGCGATGCCACCGCGAGCGGAACCTGCCCCCGGCCCGGAACCAGCAGCCACTCCTGACCCCAAGACTGCGGCCGAGAATGGAACCGACGTCGGGGATCCGAGTTGATCGTTGGCTCTGGGCGGTGCGGCTGTTTCGGACGCGTTCGCAAGCCAGCGCTGCTTGCACCGCCGGCCAGGTCCAAATCAATGGCCAACCCTGCAAGCCTGCTCGCGCCGTTCGTCCCGGCGATGTGATCCATGCCCGGACCGGAGAAATCCAGCGGACGGTAAAAGTGCTGGCGATTCTCCAGGCGCGCGTGGGGGCGAAATTGGTGCCGCAATACCTGGAAGACCAGACTCCGCCCGCAGAATACGAAAAAGCTCGCGAGAAATCGATGGCACCTGCCGGATACCGGCCCAAAGGTTCCGGCCGGCCCACCAAAAAGGAGCGGCGCAGCCTTGGAAGCTTCTTCGGCTTGGAGGAATGAGCCGCCATCCCACCCGCGTTGTCACGGCGGCCCCCCCGCATCCATCTCAATCCAATCGCTGAATCCTTCAAGCCCCCAATCCAATCCAAAATCCAAAATCTAAAATCCAAAATCGCAACGCTGTTTTGCTCGGGGACGGCACTCGGATTCCGATTCTATACGAAGACCGTTCTGTCATGGCGCTGGACAAGCCGGCGGGCTGGATGTTGGTGCCCCACTCGTGGCAGCGGACGGAACGCAACCTCCAGGCGGCGCTCGTGTCTTCAATTGGCGCCGGCCATTTTTGGGCGCGCAGCCGGCAGTTGCGTTTCTTGCGCTACGTCCATCGGCTCGACGCGGAGACGTCGGGCGTCCTGCTGTTCGCCAAGAGTCCGGGCGCGGTGGAATCGTACGGGGCCTTATTCGAATCGCGTCGGATGGAGAAGGAATATCTCGTCGTCGTGCAAGGTATGGTGAAGCAACGAGAATGGACCTGCACGGCCAGGATTGGCCGCGACCCGAAGCAAATCGGGCGAATGCGTGTCGACGCGCGGGGAGGGAAAGACGCCGAGACCCGCTTTGAAGTGCGGGAGAGCAGTGGTGGCAATACATTGCTTGCCGCGTATCCGTTCACCGGACGCACGCATCAAATTCGCGTGCACATGGCCCATGGCGGCCACCCGGTGCTCGGGGATCCACTCTATGGGCCTGGCGCTCTGAAACCGTCCGCGAGCATGGAAGAAAATGCACTGGCGTTGCGCGCCGTGCGCCTGAGTTACCTGGATCCGTTTACGCGCCGAAAGGTGGAGATCCGAGCGCCCGTGGATGAATTCCTATCCAAGTTTCGAGCGGGGAAGTTGGGGAGTTAGGGAGGTGGGGAGGTGGGGAGGTGACGACCGACAAACCTGCCTAAACTATCTCCCTGGGTCCTGATACTAAAAATCCAATCCTACGATTCACCTGCTTAACTCGCTAGCTCCCCGACTCGATAACTCCCCAACTCCCCAACTTCCCAACTCCCCGACCATCGCCACCGTGTTTGTCGGGGCTGGGATGCGATAGCGCTGCCGCTTTTTGGCGGCGGCTGCGATGCCGAGAAGGCCGAGGATGACTCCCAGAGTAATCAATAGCACGCCGATGCCGACAAGCCATCCGAGGGGTCTGGAGGCGGGAGTAGTCATCACCGCATTTTCAAGGTGCCGTGGTCACGCAGCTGGAAGAGCCGATGCGGCGCGAGTGAGATGGTTTTGCCGGCGAGTTCATCGGCTGGCGCGAGCATGCCCGGGAGGGAAGATTGCGCCAAGGAATACTTGCCAGCGCGATTCGCGGCTGTTGGAGGGTCTAAAATGGCTTGGTGGCGCTGGAGCGCGCTCTATAATCCGGTCATGCATCATGTTGGCATCGGGTATGACGTTCATGAATTGGTCGAGGGCCGGAAATTGATCCTGGGCGGAGTCGAGATTCCGCATTCGAAAGGCTTGGATGGCCATTCGGACGCTGACGTGCTGATGCATGCGCTATGTGATGCGGTGCTGGGAGCGCTGGGGGAGGCCGATATTGGCCACTTCTTTCCCAATACCGATCCTCGGTGGAGAAACGTTGCCAGCAAGGTGTTTTTGCAGGAGGCGGCCCGGCAAGTGGCCTTTCGCCAGGGCCGCATCATAAACGTCGACGCCACTCTCATCGCGCAACAACCGAAGATTGCGCCGCATGTTCAAGAAATGAAAATCAATGTGGCCGCCGCGCTGGGATTAAACATCCACCGCGTCGGGATCAAAGCCACCACCAATGAGGGGCTCGGGTTTCTGGGGCGAGGAGAGGGCATCGCGGCCCTGGCTATCGCCAGTGTGGAACTGGCTGAGTCGCCCCCGATTTCCTGAGGGTGCACGTATGGGCCGCGGCGAGATTAGCTGGGTGCGACGAAACGAGGAGGGCGAGAAGCTTCAGATTTACGCCCATCGGGAAGGGGACCGATGGAATTTTTACGCCCGGCTGCGGCGATACGACCAGTGGGAACCTTTGGAGCAGCCGCCCTTGGAGGATTGGGTGGAATTGCTGGACGGCGTGCGGCGGCGGGCGCAGCGGCGGCTGCTACGTCCGGAGGAGGTGCCGCGGGTGGAGCGGATGATTCGCGAACGGTTTCCAGAGTGGGAGGGTTGCGGGGGCTCGGGCGGGGGCGCATGAGCAAGCGCCCCACGATTTTGATGTCGGGCTGTACGCAGGAAGCGGGGGCGGAGTTCGATGATTTTTCGTTGAGCCTGTCGATGAATTACCCGCGGGCGGTGGAAGCGGGTGGGGGGCTGCCTTGGCTGGCGCCCTGTTTGCCGGGGCGGAATTTCGTGGCGGAGGCCGTGGGGCGGGCCGATGGGGTGTTACTGACTGGAGGAGAGGATATTGACCCGAAACGGTACACGCGGAAGCTGCCGCCGGCGGTGGCGGCGACCGTGCAGGCGGCTCATCCCGACCGGGATGCCTTCGAGTGGATGTTGCTGGAGGAAGTGCGGCGGCAGCGCAAGCCGCTGCTCTGTATCTGTCGTGGACACCAGCTTTTAAATGTCGCTTTAGGAGGCACACTTTTTGCCGATATTAGATTGCAGTTACCGCGGGCGCAGAACCACTGCCGGACGGACAAAAAGGACCGTGTGGTCCACGAGGTGCATTGTGCGGCGGGTTCGCTGATGGCGAGGATCGCGGGACAGGACCGGTTGGGTGTGAACAGTTCGCATCATCAGGCCGTGGCCAGGATTGCCCAGCCCTTGCGCGCCACTGCGGTCAGCAAGGACGGAATTGTTGAAAGCATGGAATTGGCGCCGGGAGCGAAGGGTCTGCTGCCTTTCCTGCTTTCTGTTCAATTCCATCCCGAAAGATTGTTTGCCAGGCATGCCGGGCATCTCGAGCTGTTCCGAGTGTTCGTGCGCGCCTGCCGCCTCAAAGCGGTGAAGTAGTTCAACATGAAGCATAAAATTCTGTTGGTAGACGATCAGCAGGAACTCCGAACGCTCCTGGCGGAAAGTTTCAAGGCCCGCGGGTATGAAGTCATGGAGGCCAGCGACGGCGCCTCCTTGCGCAACGCTTTCGCCGGCGTTCAGCCTGACGTCGCCCTCATCGATCTCAAGCTGCCGGATGCCGACGGCCTCGAATTGCTCACCGCCCTCAAAATGCAATGGCCTGACACGGAAGCCATCGTGCTGACCGGGTTTGGCACGCTGGATCACGCGGTGGAAGCGACCAAACGCGGGGCGTTCCATTTCCAGACCAAGCCTCACAACGAAGGCATCTTCAACCTGGTGGAGCGCGCACTCGAGCGGAAACAACAATTTCAGGAAAACAGCAAGCTCATCGACGCGCTCAAGCGCATGAGCGGCGATAGTTCGCCCATCTTCCATTCGCCCCAGATGAAGGCCGTGATGAAAACCATCGAGCGCATCGCCCCCAGCGATGTCTCCGTGCTCATCACCGGCGAAAGCGGCACCGGCAAGGAAGTGGTGGCGGACATGATTCACACCCTCAGCAAGCGTGACAAAGGCCCGTTCATCAAAATCAATTGCGCCGCTCTGCCGCGTGAATTGATCGAAAGCGAGCTCTTCGGCTCCGTCAAAGGCTCCTTCACTGGCGCCACCGAGGATCGCAAAGGGCTCTTCCGCCAGGCCGAAGGCGGC
>Ga0070694_100000906_pt1 | contig 16751 bp, 15 predicted proteins | sample KBSK1251metaG_FD_65470 | JGI IMG/M metagenome (GOLD analysis project Ga0070694, IMG submission 65470) | Corn, switchgrass and miscanthus rhizosphere microbial communities from Kellogg Biological Station, Michigan, USA - KBS K1-25-1 metaG | ecosystem: Host-associated > Plants > Roots >... | reverse complement strand
ACGGACAATCCGGAAACCCTGCGCGGCATTCTCACGGCATTCATCGAACTGAATGAGACAATCGTGTTTCCGGTACATCCGCGCACACGCGAGCGAATCAACCAACTGGGATTGGGGTTTGCTGATGGCGCGGTAAAGATGATCGAGCCGGTTGGCTATCTCGACATGCTGATGCTCGAACGAAGTGCGCGGCTAATTCTGACCGACTCAGGCGGCATGCAAAAAGAGGCCTTCTTTTTCGGAGTTCCCTGTGTGACCTTGCGGCCGGAAACTGAATGGACAGAGACTGTAGCCGCGGGCTGGAACGTAATTGCCGGGGTGACGCCTGAAGGAATTAACCAGGCTGTTAACGAAACCGTTTGGCCGCGTGATGCTCCGGCCCGGATTTTTGGTGATGGAGCGGCAGCGCAAAAAATCGTCAGACATCTGGCAGATCAGTTAGGCAAGTGACTGGATGTGGCATGGGCGTCCCGCCCGTGAATCACGCGCAAGATGCGCGTGCCACTTTCAAACAAGGCAAGCGAGGACGCTTGCGTACCGAAGATGGGAAACTTGTACAATCAGATTCGCAGTTTTTGGGACAGCCAGCCGTGCGGCACGACTCACATCAATCTGCCGCCGCAAAGCCGCGAATACTTTGTTGAGTTCGATAAGTTCTTTGAAGCCTTCTATCCCTACTATCTGCCGTTCCTGAATCTCGAGGCGATGCGCGGCAAGCGAGTTATGGAGATCGGTCTCGGCTCGGGGTTCTCGCTACATCGAATTGCCGAGGTTGCCAAAGATGCCTACGGGCTCGACTTGTCCGGGAACACGATTGAATTGAATCAGGCGCGCGATCGCCACTTCAATCTTGGTCTCAATTTGATTAACGCCTCGGCGACCAAAATTCCGCTCGCCGATAACTCGTTCGATTTCGTCGTCAGTGTCGGTTGCCTGCATCACATTCCGGAGATCGCCAACGCCGTGGACGAGATTCATCGCGTGCTGAAGCCGGGCGGCGTTTTCAAAGGAATGGTCTACAACCGGCACTCGTACCGGTATCACGTTTACATTCCGCTCAGTATTCGCTGGAGCGCGCAATGGCAGGGGAAAACCCGCGAGGATTGCATTAACGAGATGTATGACGGGTCGGGCAATCCGTACGGCACAGTCTATTCCCGGAGCGAGATCGCCGAGCTATTCCACGATTTTGAGATTGTGGATGTTCACACTGAGAATTTCGTCGGGGAGGAAATCCTGCCGGTTTATGGCGATCGAATTCCGCGAAATGTTTGGCTGAAGACGTTCGGAAAGATCGTTGGCCTCGACCTCTATTTCACTGCTCGAGCGAGGAAATGACGATGAGCCGGCGGTTGAATATTCTCATTCTCTACGTGTCGAATCAGTATCCGATGCGTGCGACCTTATGGGACCAGCTTTACTGTTTTCGCCGCTACTCTGATCACAACTGCTTCTATCTGAATTTCACGGTACGTCGCGTGCCGTGGTACCTCAAGCATGTCAAATTCGATCTGATCGTTTTCGGCACACTCTTTCTGGCCACCCGAGCCGTCGCAGAATGGTTCAGCGATCCGCGGGAACGGGCGCGGCCGTTGAAATCGTTCGACGCTGTCAAGATTGCTTTTCCGCAGGACGAGTATCTGTGTTCAGACGTGCTTGCCGATTTCATCAACGAGTTTTCCATTGAGCGGGTGTTTACGCTCGCGCCGAAAACCGAATGGCCGAAGATTTACGACCGCATCGACATGGCCAGGGTAAAGCTTTCCCGGGTTCTCCCCGGTTACCTGGATGACGGCACGGTTGAACGAATTGAGGGGCTGGCGCCCGCAGGCGCGCCGCGCGACATCGATCTTGGATATCGCACCTTCCGCGCTGCTCCCAACCTCGGCCGGCACGGATTCCTCAGACAGCAAATTGCCGAAGTCTTTCAAGCCGAAGCGCCGAAACACAATCTGCAGACTGATATTTCGACACGCAAAGAAGACACGCTTTGGGCCGATGCCTGGTACAAGTTTCTCTTGCGCTGCAAATACACGATCAGCGTTGAAGGCGGCGCCACGGTCCTTGATCGTGATGGATCGATTCAGCGAAGGACGCAAAGCTATTTCGCGGAACATCCGAACGCGTCATTCGAGGAAGTCGAACGGACATGCTTTCCCGGCCTCGATGGCGGCTTGCGCTACATGGCGATTTCGCCGAGACACCTCGAGGCGTGCGCCACGCGCACTTGCCAGGTTCTGGTGGAAGGCAAGTACAACGACGTGCTCGTTCCGGGACGGCACTATCTGGAATTGAAGCGTGACTTTAGTAACCTCGAGCAGGTTCTGGAGGCCATCAAACGGGACGACCTTCGCCAGGAAATCACCGAACAGGCTTTCCGCGACATTGTGGCATCAGGCAATTACACCTACCGCAGTTTTGTCGAACACGTCCTGGGAGAAGCAGTGCCTGAAGCTGAACAGGATTCACTCGAAAGCTCAGGCTTATCGACAGCTCTGATCTATCAATGGATGCGCTTATCGGATTTCATTGCCTGGGTTCAGGTGGCGCTGAATCTGTATTCTTTCGGGGCTCAGCTGCGGAACAAGACACGGCGATTGTTAGCTGCGCTTGTTTCTGAAGAGACTGTAGTATCTCTGCTGAGAAGATTCCGCCAGAGCGGAAGTAAATAACGCAGAAGCAAATGCGGCAGAAACCCGACCGTCAGGGAGGGCGCGATGACCACGGGCACCCTCCCTGACGGTCGGGTTTCTGCCGATCCTCTGTAGTGCACGCAAGTACGCAGAGCCGCAAGGACAGCTCTGCAGCCGGTTAGTCATTCAACGGTCTTTCTGGCAAACTTGAGGCAATTATCTGCCATTTATTTTAGATTGGAGTCTTTTGAACCCTGATGTCCAAGCTTGAGAATTCCCGAATAGTGGTGATTGGCGGCGCCGGTTTTGTCGGCTCGCACATAGTCGATCAGTTGCTGGCCGAACCGGTGCGCGAAATCGTCGTGCTGGACAACTTCGTGCGCGGCACGCGCGCCAATCTCGCCGAAGCTGCAAAAGATCCTCGAGTCCAGGTCGTCGAAGGGAGCATCCTGGATCGCGAGCTGCTCGCCGAGCTGATGCGCGGCACGGATTACGTATTTCATCTGGCGGCGCTCTGGCTTTTCGAATGTGTCTATCAACCGCGCTCGGCGCTGGAAGTCAACATGACGGGAACGTTCAATGTGGCTGAGGCTGCCCACGAAGCGGGTGTCAAGAAAGTTGTCTACTCGTCATCGGCTTCGGTTTATGGCGATGCGTTGTTCACGCCGATGACTGAAGAGCATCCTTTCAATAATCGCACCATGTACGGCGCGACGAAGATCGCAGGTGAACAGTTCTTTCGCGTCTTCCATGAACAGCATGGATTGGATTACGTCGGGCTGCGGTACATGAACATCTATGGCCCACGGATGGATTACAAAGGCACGTATGTCAGCGTGATCATGAAAGTGCTGGATCGCATCGACGCCGGCGAGGCGCCGGTAATTTTTGGTGATGGCTCGCAGGCTTACGATTTCATTCATGTCGAAGACGTGGCGCGGGCAAACATCCTGGCGCTCACGGCCGATGCGACCGACACAAACTTCAACGTCGGCATGGGCGTCAAGACGACGATCAATGAGCTGGTAACGCTGCTGCTGGAAATTACCGGTTCTGATCTGAAGCCGGAGTATCGCCCGCAGGAACAGATGTTCGTTACCCATCGCGTGGGCAGCACTGAGAAGGCTGAGAAAGAGTTGGGATTTACCGCCCGCGTTCCGCTCGAGGAAGGCCTGCGCTCGATTGTCGAATGGCGGCGGCGAGATCAGCAAGCCGTCGATGAAGCTCGTAAACTTACCGTTTCAATCTAAATGAAAGTTCCCATTACTAAACCTTTTTTCGGCCCGGAAGAGCTCGAGGCTGTGCAAAAACCGCTTGCTACCGGCTGGGTTGTGCAAGGGCCATACGTCAAAGAATTCGAAGATTCGTTCAATCAGTTCACCGGATCGAAGTTTTCTATTGCCACCAGTTCCTGTACCACGGCGCTGCACCTGGCGGTTGCCGCGCTGAATTTGAAGCCCGGCGACGAAGTGATTGTGCCCGCCTTCACGTGGGTTTCGACCGCTAACGTCGTCGAGTACCTCGGCGCTAAACCTGTCTTTTGCGATGTCAATCTCGACACGTTTAATCTCGACGTGAATCAAATCGAGGAGCTCATCAACGAGCGCACGGTGGGAATCATTCCGGTCCACTTATTTGGTCTCTGCGCCGAGATGAATCCGATTCTTGAGTTGGCCGGCAAGCACGGACTTTGGATCGTCGAAGACGCCGCCTGCGCCTTCGGCGCCAGGTACCAGGACCAACATGCCGGCACGTTTGGCGAGATGGGGGCCTTCAGTTTTCATCCGCGCAAGTCCATCACCACCGGTGAAGGCGGAATGATCACGACGCAGGATGAATCGCTGGATGCTCTCTGCCGCTCTTTGCGCGATCACGGAGCGTCGCGATCCGATTTGGCCCGCCATGAAGCCAGCGCCGCCTTCCTGCTGGCTGAGTATGATCATCTGGGCTACAACTTCCGTCTGACCGATATCCAGGGAGCCATGGGCTGTGCGCAGATGAAGCGCGCAGATTTCATTCTCGCCGAAAGAACCAGGCGGGCGCAGCGATACGACGAGATACTTTCGAATCTCTCATGGTTGAAGACTCCGCTGACGCCGCCGGAATTTGTTCACGGTTACCAGTCTTACGTCTGTCTGTTTCGTCCTGAAGAACCTACGCTGCGCAACGTTGACCGCTTAAGCCAACAGCGAAATGAATTGATGACCGCGCTCGAAGCGAACGGCGTCTCGACTCGTCAAGGTACGCATGCCGCCGCGCTGGTCGGTTTCTACGCGGCGAAATACGATCTGCGTCCCGAACAATTTCCCAACGCCTACCTGGCCGAACGGCTCAGCCTGACCCTGCCGCTTTTTGCGCAGATGACTGAAGATGAACAGAATTTTGTTTGTGACAGCCTCGAGGAGACTTTAAGTGCGCGCATCTCTGCTTGATATCCTGGTCGATCCCGTTTCGAAATCGCCGCTCACCCTCATTGATCAGAAAACGGATGGCGCGGAAGTGACCGATGGGCTGCTCACCAACGGCAGCGCAAATTCCTATCGCATTACCGGGGGAATTCCTCGCTTTGTCCGGACCGAAGATGCCGGACAAAAACAGACCGAGAGCAGCTTTGGCTACAAGTGGCAACGCCGCGATGCCTGGTACACGCCGGAGGCAGTGGCTGCGTGCCAGCCCTGGCTGGTGGACCGCTACGGATTTGAATCGGTCGTAGCGATGCGGGATTTTTTCGGCGCGCGGCGGCGCGTGCTGGACGCCGGCTGTGGCAGCGGATTCAGTTCATCGCTCTGGATCGATCCGTCCTGGCGCGGGAAGCTTGATTCGGAATGGATTGGCGCCGATATTTCGGCAGCCATCGATGTAGCCCGGGAGCGACTCGCGCAGATCCCAGGGACGCATTTTGTGCAGGCCGACATTTTGCAACTTCCGTTTGGGCCGGAAACCTTCGACACAATTTTTTCCGACGGGGTTTTGCATCACACGCCGTCGACTGAGAGAGCATTGAAATCGCTGGTCCCGTTGCTGACCGCCGGCGGCGAGATGCTGTTCTACATCTATCGCGTCAAGAGTCCGCTGCGTGAATACACCGACGATTTTATTCGCGACGCGATTGCCGGCCTGCAACCGGACGAAGCCTGGGAAGCTTTGAAACCTCTGACCAGATTGGGCCAGGCGCTGGCCGAACTAAAGACTGAAGTCGAAGTTCCCGAGGACGTGCCGTTGTTGGGAATCAAGAAGGGCCGTTATGACGTGCAGCGGTTGATCTACTGGCACTTCGCCAAACTCTACTGGCGAGACACATTTAGTTTGGAAGAAAACAATCACGTCAACTTTGACTGGTACCATCCACGCTACTCATGGCGTCATACCGAAGAAGAAGTCCGGCGCTGGTGTGATGAAGCGGGATTGGAGATCACTCGCTTTGACGATACGCAGGAGAGCGGCTTCAGCGTGCGCGCCACCAAGAAATAGTTATGTGATCATCGATCTGCCGGAGGCCGGCCGGCAACCGATGACCAGCGAGTACTTCAATCCGCTGCGCGTGTTTCTGCCGGCGAGTCTCTTTCCATTCTTAATCGTGTTCGTAAAGGCCATCATCGATTTCATTCATCACAACACTTTCGGCGTCGGCGCTGCGATTGTGATTTTGACTGCGGTCCAGATTCTGGGTTTGGGATTGCTCGCCGACTTAACTGTCAGGCGGACCCGCTTGTAACGATTCTCAGCTGGAGAGTTCCCTCGTTTGGATTCTGAAGACTACTCAAATTCCCCGGCGGTCATCGTAACGCGGGCCCTGGTTTATCTTTTTCTTTTGGCCCTCGGTGTGCGGCTGATCTTTGTCGCGCTTTATCAGTGGGCGCCGGATGACGCGATCGGTTATGACACGCTGGCGCGAAACATCATGGGTGGTCAGGGATTTTCGCTGCAGGCGGGGCCTCCCTTCGAGCCTACGCTTTATCGCGCTCCCGTTTATCCATATTTCCTGGCCGGGCTCTATTCGGTTTTTGGTTTTCACGCGATCGCCGTCTACCTCACGCAGGCGATCATCGGCTCGCTCACGTGTTGCCTGATGTATTTTGTGGCGCGTTCCTACGTTGCTCCGCGCACGGCGTTCTTCGTAGTCCTGGTCAACGCGATTTATCCGTTCACGTCGTATTTCACGGCCACGAAATTGACTGAGACGTTGTTCACGTTTCTCCTGTGCGCCACGATCTACCTGATTGTCCGCGGCTATCGGGAAGAAGACTGGCGCTGGATGTGCGTGGGTGGGTTGATGCTGGGCGTGGCGATTTTGTGCCGGCCGGAGAATCTCTTCTTTCCGTTCTTCCTGGCCGGGCTGTTCCTGTTGTTTCACCGTTTCCGGAAGCCCTGGTGGAAGTTAGCGGCCACCCTGGTGATAGCTTCGATGGTCGTGGTGACGCCGTGGCTGGTCAGAAATTATCATGTCACCGGCGAGATCACGCCGTTGGTGCGGAGTGGACCGGGCGCGGCTTTTTGGCAGACGACGCTGCCTTACTTTGACTGGAATACATTTCAATATGCGCCGGGCTCAGACCTGAAAGATCCTCTGGTGTGGCAGTTGACGCACAACCAACCGATGAGCGAAGCGCAGTTAGCCGAGTTAGAGCCGCAGATGTGGCGCGCCGGATTTGTGAACATTCGCCGCGATCCGAAAGCCTATGTGGTCCGGCGACTCAAAGAGTATCCCCACCTTTGGATTTCCGGCGGCGATTATTTATTGGGAAGATACAATCAGTCCTTTGGGGAGGCGCGCGCCCAGAGAAAATATTTTCTAATCGCGCTGAAGCTTTTTCTGCTCGCCGGGCTGGGAGTCTTGCCGCTGGCTCTGGCGTTGTTGGGCTTGTTCGGGTTACGCGCCTGGCTGATTGACTTGTTGCCTTTGTGGGCCTTCCCGCTGTACGTGACGGTCGGGCGGTTAGCTTTCGACATTGCTCCGCGAAATACACTGCCGGCGCATCCTTACATGCTGCTGTTTGCGGTCTGTGGCGCGATTTATCTCTGGCGGTTGGTGCGGCGCGACCGCTCTGAGTATCAGCTTTAGCCGGACTTGTAACGCAAACTGTTGGTTTGCGAATAAACGTCCGACGAACTTCAGTCTGTCGCCCAGGCTTCGACCAGCTAAAGCTTATCGGACAATAAACGCCCGCTTGCAAACTGCTAAGGTTTTGCGCACCATATCCAACATTGTTCAATTGCCAAGAACCGAGCGTCGTCAGGCTTGAGTTGATGATGCGTACCAGCGGCAATGGGAACCGGCGCGCGCCGATCGAAGAATAATCCATGTGTGGCATCGTAGGATTCTGTGACTTAAAGGGCGATCCTGTGTCGGCCGGCTTGCTTCAGCGCATGACCGATCGCCTCAGTCATCGCGGGCCTGACGGCGAAGGCTACTACACAGATGGGCCGGTCGGTTTTGGCCACCGTCGTCTCGCGATCATTGACCTTTCTCCCGCCGGCCACCAGCCGATGGCCAGCCGTGACGGCGACGTTGTCATCACTTACAACGGCGAGATTTACAACTTTCCCAAACTGCGCATCGAACTGGAAGCGCTGGGCTATCACTTTCACTCGCGCACCGACACTGAAGTCGTCATTCACGCATACGAAGAATGGGGCGAAAAGTGCGTCGATTACTTTAACGGGATGTTTGCTTTTGCGATCCTCGATCGAAAAAAGCAGAGACTGTTTCTGGCGCGCGACCGCTATGGCGTGAAACCCCTCTACTGGTATTGCCAAAACGGAGTGTTCATCTTCGCGTCTGAAATAAAAGCCATCCTCGAACATCCGAGCGTGTCGCGCGGGATATCTTATCCGGCCCTGAACGAGTACTTCACTTTCCAGAACATCTTTTCGGATCTGACTTTGTTTGAAGGCATACGCCTGTTGCCGCCGGGCCACATCATGACCCTCGATATCAAAGGCGGCGCGAATCCCTGCCTCCGGCCTTACTGGGATTTCCCGGCAGGTGAGGACCACACGCTTTCGGCAGAGGACAGTGCCGATGGTCTCTACCACTTATTTCTGGAGGCCGTAACGCGCCAGCTGGTAAGCGACGTGCCCGTCGGTTCTTACCTTTCGGGCGGCATGGATTCCGGATCGATCACTTCAGTCGCGGTCCGCCATCTGCCGCGCCTGACGACTTTCACCGGTGGTTTTGATCTAACTTCGGCGTCGGGGCTCGAGTTCGGTTTTGATGAAAGACGCAATGCCGAAATTATGGCGAACCTGTTCAAGTCCGAGCATTACGAGGTTGTGATGCACGCGGGTGACATGGAATGGGTGCTGCCGGAGTTGGTGTGGCACCTGGAAGATTTGCGGGTCGGGCAATGCTATCCGAATTACTACGTGGCACGTTTGGCGAGCAAATTCGTCAAAGTCGTGCTCTCTGGCGCGGGCGGCGATGAACTGTTTGCGGGTTATCCGTGGCGATACTATCGCGGCATTAACAGTAACAGCCGCGAAGATTACCTGCGCCGCTATTATGATTTCTGGCAGCGCCTGGTGCCCGACGACGACAAGCAAAAGCTGTTCAATAATGATACGACCAGGCAGATCGGCGACCACTCGACCTTTGACGTATTTCACGATGTTTTTGCGCGTTGGCCCGGGAGCTTCAAAGGCAATGGCGATTACATTAACGCCTCGCTTTATTTTGAGCTGAAGACTTTCCTGCACGGGTTGCTGGTTGTCGAAGATAAGTTAAGCATGGCCCATTCGCTCGAGACGCGAGTGCCTTTTCTCGATGACGAGCTGGTTAAATTCGCGATGAAGATTCCGGCTCAACATAAGTTGCGCAACCTCGGACTCACAATGAAGGTGGACGAGAACCAGCCGGGAAAGCGTCTGCTTTATGAGCAAGAAACGAACGATGGGAAGATGGTGTTGCGTCAGGCCATGAGCCGGCTGATTCCGCGCGAGATAACCGAACGTACCAAACAGGGTTTCAGCGCTCCGGACGCCAGTTGGTTTCGGGGCGAGAGCATCGATTACATCAACCGCCTGCTGCGCAATCCCAAAGCAAACATTTATGAATTTCTCGAGCCTGAGTACGTCAATGGCGTGCTTGACGAACATTGTTCCGGGCGGGTGAACAAGCGTTTGCTAATCTGGTCGCTGCTTTCATTCGAGTGGTGGCTCCAGAAGTTCATGGCAAACTGACGGTCTGCACGCCGCTGGCGTGCTCTTTAACATTCGAGATTAATGCGCATCGTCTTCATGGGAGCCACTGAGCTGGGCTGGAACTCGTGCCGAACTCTCTTTGACACAGGTCAGGATGTGGTGGGAATTTTTTCCATTCCGCAGCAATTCAGAATCTCCTGGTCGCAAACACCTGTGACCAACGTTCAGTACAGGAGCTTTGAAGACCTCGCGGCAGAGCGCTCGATACCGCTCGTCTATGTTGAGGGGAAGATGTCTGACCCCGAGTATGCGTCTGCGCTGAGCAGCATGCGTCCGGACATCATCATTGTAGTCGGCTGGTATTACATTTTGCCGCGTTCGTTACGCGAGCTGGCGGCGCTGGGGGCCGCTGGCTTGCACGCGTCGCTGCTGCCCAAATATCGTGGCGGGGCGCCACTGGTTTGGGCCACCATTAACGGCGAGCCGGAGACGGGCGTTACGTTCTTTCACTTTGCCGATGGCGTTGACGATGGCGACATCATCGGCCAGGCAAAATTCAGCATCGATTTTGCAGATGACATTGCCAGCTTGCTCCAAAAAGCTTCGCGCGCGTCGATCAAATTATTGTCAGGCTTTGTGCCGATGTTGGGAGCCGGCACCGCGCCGCGTATCCGGCAAGATCACTCCGAAGCAACCTCCGTCCCCCAACGAAAGCCTGAGGATGGCGGAATCAACTGGCAGCAGCTGGCGGCGGCGCAAGCATACGACTGGGTGCGCGCCCAGACGCGACCCTATCCCGGCGCTTTCACTTTTCTGGGAGAAGAGAAGGTGACGATTTGGCAAAGCACGCCGGATGCAACCTCTGCCGCACAGGACTTTCCGCCAGGAACTATCGTGCGCGATGACGCAGATGGGTTTACGGTGATCTGCGCGGACGGTCATTCACTTAGAATCAAAGAAATCGGCCTGGCGGAGAATCCGAAAATGTCCGCCGCAGAGTTTGCAGCGTCGCGCGAACTCAAAACCGGAATGAAGTTCGAAGTTCAACCGCAGGATTGCGGCGCGGTCTTGCATGGATAATTCGCCAAACACAAACGGCATAGCGTTGACGCTGGATGTCGATTGGGCCCCCGATTTCATGATTGATTTCGCCGCCCGAATCCTCTCTGAACATCGGGTGCGGTCGACCTGGTTCATCACGCACGACAGTCCCGCGCTGCGACGTTTGCGCGCGCAACCCGACCTGTTTGAGCTGGGGATTCATCCAAACTTCTTCCCCGGATCGACGCATGGTGATTCGCCCGGCGCGGTGTTGCGTCATTGTTTGGATTTGGTTCCGGAAGCAGGTTCGTTGCGCACTCACGGTTTGTTGCAATCAACGGCACTGCTCGGACAGATTATGAGTGAGACCGGAATCACGACGGACGCCTCACTTTTTTTGCCGCATGCGAACGACGTGCGACCGCTCGACTATCAATGGGAAAAGAAATCCATCCTGCGGGTGCCGCATTTTTGGGAAGACGATTTCGAGATGGAACGCGCCGCGCCGTGCTGGAGTTTGCCGCCCCTGCTGGGTGAGCACAGCGGACTGAGAGTCTTCGATTTTCATCCGGTCCATATTTATTTGAACTCATCGACGACACATGCCTACCGGCAGCTAAAGCAGAAGGCCGTCAAACTTTCAGAAGTATCCGAAGATCAAGCCGCGGCGATCGCGGAAACCGGAACCGGCACGCAAACACTGTTTCGGGAGGCGGTGAATTATCTGAGCGAGACGGGAGATTCGCTGCGGATGTGCGATATCAATGATCTGTGGCGGCAAGGACATTTCCGGACAGAGAAACGCGTTTGATGAAATACGGCATTGCAGTGATCGGTACCGGTTACATGGCTCGCAAGCATTGTGAGGCTCTGGCCGTCCATCCGAACGCGCGGCTGATCGCGATTTGCAGCTCGAGCAGGAGTCGCGCCGCCGCCGGCGAATTCAAAGCGCAGTACGGATTTGAAAGCGCCACCAACGATTATTCGACGGTGCTAAATGATCCGAACATCGATATTGTGTTCATTTGCAGCCCTGACAACGTTCACGCGGCCCAGGTATGTGCCGCGCTGGATGCGGGCAAACATGTCTTTTGTGAGAAACCTCTGACGCGCACGGAAGATGAGTTCCGCAGGATTGCGGCCGCCCGCGAGCAGAGTGGCCGGGTTTTGCAGGTGGGAATGAACTGTCGCTTTCGCGAGCAGTATGCGCTGGCCGGAGGATTGGTCGCCTCGGGTGATCTTGGATCTCTGCGATTTATCCGCGGCACCTATGTGGTTAATGTCGTGGCTTCGGTTCACCAGCAGGAGAAATCGTGGTGGTCTGATTTTCCGGCAGGTGTCTTCCCGTTTCTACATGGTGGCGGAATTCACTGTCTCGACTTGCTTCGCTGGATTGGTGGTGAAGTAGACTCAGTCTTTGCCCGCGCCACCGAATCCGAGTTGGCCCGGGAACTAAATGCCGATACCTTCTCGATTTCGCTGAAGTTTGCCGGCGGCGCAATCGGCGAACTGCTGGTGGCGGCCAGTGCTTTCCGGCCCAACGATTTCAGCCTCGAGATGTGGCTCAGCGACGGCAGCATTCTCGGCACAAAAGTTTTCCGGCGCCAGCACGATGCGATCGCACCTGAACCGGAAGAGCTGATAGTCGCGCAGAAAATTATCGACATCAGGTTACAGTTCAACGATTTGGTACGGGCCATCGAAACGCAAACTGAACCGTTGAATTCATTTGCCGAAGCGGAAAAGAACTTCAGGGTTTTGCGAGCCATCGAAGAATCTGTGCAATCAGGAAACGTAGTTAAGACGACACGTTAAGACAAGGTGAGGAGATAAGTGACAACCAGACGTTACGACGATCAGGATATAGAAAGCCTGCGCACGTGGCTTAATTCAAATCAGGACAGCGCGTCTGAAAAAATGGTCGGCAACCTGGAGGAGTTGATCTCCAGGGATTATCCAACCCACAGAGTGTGGGCCACCAATTCAGCGCAGGGCGCGCTGCATCTCGCGCTGCAAACCATTGGGGTCGGGCCCGGCGACGAAGTGATAGTCGATCCGATCGTGGTGTTCGCGGGCATGGCGGCGATGTTTCATAACGCCGTGCCGGTTTTTGCCGACGTCGATCCGAACACTTTCAACATCGATCCCGAATCAATCCGCGCCAAGATTTCGCCCCGCACCAAAGCCATCATTTGTACCCATCTGTTCGGCAGTATCTGTGACATGGAAGCGATTCTGGCGATCGCGCGCGAGCATAAACTACCGGTGATTGAAGATTGTGCGCACTCGCTTTTCGCGACTAGAAAAGGAAAATACGCCGGACTGTTTGGCGATTTTTCCGCGTTTAGTTTCAATCATCGCAAACAGCTCAGCACCGGCCAGGGCGGTTTTCTGCTGGTCAACACGGAAGAGTTCGCCGAGAAATCCAAGGATAAAGGTTTTGGCCGCGTGCCGGCGCGCCTCAACTGGAATTATCAAATGCCGGGATTGGTGGCGGCGCTCGCTCTGACGCAATGGGAGCGCGCAAAAGAATACGTGCGCCGCGATGCCGAGTTGGCCCGGCTTTATTCCGCTGCTATTGAAGGCTGTAACTGGCTCGTGCCGCAGGAAATTTCAGCCGACAACTGGTGTGCTTATCACATCTGGGCGGCCACTTTTAAAGGCGACGAGGTCGGGATCAACTACGACGATTTCATGAAGGTGCTGCGCGAAAATGGCGGCGATTATTTCCTGCCGTCATTCATGCCCTATGGCGCATTCGGTCTGAAGCCGAGCCCGGTTTATCGTTATCCGATTTTTTCCGGGCCGCTGGCTTACACCAAGGGTTGTCCGACCTTCTGTCCGCACTACGAAGGCGAGATCGATTTTTCAGAAGGACTCTGTCCGCACGCTGAATATATTGTGCCGCGGATGTTCAATACCGTGCTCAGTCCGGTCGAAGACGAAAGAATTCATCGTTACGCGGATGCGCTGGCGCAGACCGTAAAACATTTTTCCTGAGAACTTATGGCCCGCGTACTGGAAACAAATTGCCCGTTTACTCTTTCGGAATACCGCCGGCTAATCCGTCTGGCGAAAGAACGTTTTCTTCCGATCGGTTATGGTGAATACCAGCAGCACGACTCGTTTGTGATCTGGCGTCACGACGTCGAGTACTGCGTTCCGGAAATGTCTGTGCTGGCGAAGATTGACGCCGAAGAAGGCATCAAGTCGACTTTCTTTGTCCAGTTGCACAGCGAACTTTACAACTTCTGGGACGAAGACACCGTTCGCCAGATCAAGCAATGGGTAGCCTGGGGTCACGAGCTGGGTTTGCATTTCGATTGTGGCTACTACGGCGACGAGATTTTTGAACGCATCGAGGCGACCATCGAATTTGAAAAGAACCTGTTGGAGCAAATCTACGGGACGAAGATTCTTTCGTTCTCGTATCATAATCCGAACCAGACCAGCCTCAAGTACCAGGAGGATTACGCCGGTCTGGTCAACGCCTACAACAAAGATTTTTTCAATGGCCCCATCACCTATGTCTCTGATTCGAACGGACGCTGGCGCGAGCAGACGATCCGCGACGTGCTGACCAATCCGCTGACGATGAAAGCGCAGATCAATACTCACGACACCTGGTGGACCGACGAGCGAATTCCCCAGATCGAGAAACTTGAGGCGGCAATTCTCAGGGGCGCAAAGCAGAAGATAACCAACTACCGCGGTTATGCTAATGTCGTCGTCGAAGACATTATCTAGCGACAGGACGGATAAATGCGTTTCGCCTCTTCCGAAGTAATCGATCTCTTCATCGACAACCAGAAAGCGCTCAAAGCCGGCAGTTCGCAGAAGTCGTCTGCCTGCCTCGCCTGCCAGTCCTCAGACATAAAATTCATTTTTCAAAAAAACTTTTTCGAGCACTGGCATTGCCGCCAATGCGGCTTTGTGTTTGTAAACCCGCGGCCATCCGCCGGTGATTTGGTGAAGATGTACAGCAGCCTGAGCTACTTCACGAACCGCACAGAGTTGTTTGAAATCGCCCGCATTCGCGATGGGCTTTCATTCAACATCACGATGGATGTCGATGCCTGGTACGGAACGATTGCGCAACGGGTGAAAAAGCATTCGGCCGGCGGGGCGATGCTCGACGTAGGCGGCGGCTCCGGACGTTTTCTCAAGTTCGTCAAAGACAATCACACCGAATTCGATCCGACCCTGATCGAAGTGAACGCGGATCTTTGCCGGGTGGCCGGCGAGGTATTCGGGCTCAAAACCTTCAACGGAACGATTGAGGAACTACAGGATGAAGGCCGCAAATTCGACGTGGTAGTCAGTATCGCCACGATCGAGCACGTCTTTGACCCGGCTTCATACCTGGCGACGATCAGAAGTGTGATGAAGGAAGGCGGCGTGCTCTACATGACGATGCCGCGGCTGGGACCGCTGAGCCGGCTGATTTCGACCTCGGCGATTTACGATGTTTTCCCGCCGCTGCATCTGAATTTTTTCGATGCCACCTCGATGAAAGCGATTATCCAGTCGAATGATATTGCCTTTACGATCAGCGAAACGTTTCAAAGTCACGGTCCGGTGTTTCACCCGGGCCATGCATTCTGCAAGCATAATTACATCATCGAAGATATCGTCGTCGAAGAGAAATATGAGGCGCCGGGCCGCGTCTATCCGCACCGTGACGATTCACGCCTCACGCGCTCAATTTGTTCCAGCCTGGATACGTTGAACGCCCTGATGACGCCATTGATTCGGCTGATTGACGGCGAGCGTGTCGCGCATTTCGTCCTGAAGGCAAGTTAGTTTTGATGGAGAAGGTACTTTTATTCGGCGATTCGTGGGGCGTGCCCCTGCTGGTTCAATCGATTTCCAGCGAATTAATTTGCGGCATCGTCGCCGCCGAAATCCGGCCACAGTATCACGACGAACTCGCCCGGCTGGCGGCGGCTCAAAAGGTTTCTTTTCTGGTGCAGCCGCGCAGGCAATCCGCGTCGTACGATCAATTTGTCGATCAAGTTCGAGCCCTGGCTCCTGATCTGGTTACGGTCAATTCCTACTCCATGCTTTTGCATTCTGAGTTACTCGAGATTCCGCGTCTCGGCTGTGTGAACCTGCATCCGGCACTCTTGCCGAAGTATCGGGGCAGCAATCCGCTGCAGTGGGTCATCATTAACAACGAGAGTGAAACCGGCGTGACCATGCACTACATGAATTCAGAGTTCGATGCCGGCGACATCATTGCGCAGCGGCGTGTTCCGATCGGGCCGGAGGATACCTGGCTCGACGTGCGGGGGCGCGTTGCCGCTGCCACTCGAGAGCTCTTGCGCGAAGAAATTCCGCGTGTGATTGCGCAGACAAGCAATCGCACGGCGCAGAATGAGGCCGAGGCTTGCAGCTTTCCTCGTCGCCGCCCCGAAGACGGTGAAATCGATTGGAATGAGAGCGCGGCCGACATTCATAATCTCATTCGCGCGCTGGTTGCGCCGCTGCCGGGAGCCTTCTACTACGTTGGCGGAGAGAAAACAGTGCTGGATAAATATCTGTCGCTGGCTGAGGTTACTGACTTGAAAGAGACACTAAGCGAAAAGCTAACACCGAAAGTTTAAGGCCGCATCAATTCAAACCTCCGGCAGTTCTTCCTATGTTAGAGACCAGAATCGTCGCCATTCATCAGCCCACTTTCTTTCCGTGGCTGGGTTACTTCAATAAGATCGCTCGCAGCGACGTCTTCGTGGTGCTGGACAGCGTGCAGTTTCCGAAGAAGGGCGGCACCTGGTCCAATCGCGTCAAGCTTTTATTGAACGGGCAAGCCGGCTGGGTGACCATGCCGGTCGACCGGAACTATCACGGTGTGCGCAGCTATGCCGAGATGGGCATCGATAACGGTACGTCCTGGCGAGACAAGCTGGGGCAGACAATCCGCACAAATTATGGCGC
>Ga0070694_100000904_pt1 | contig 16761 bp, 15 predicted proteins | sample KBSK1251metaG_FD_65470 | JGI IMG/M metagenome (GOLD analysis project Ga0070694, IMG submission 65470) | Corn, switchgrass and miscanthus rhizosphere microbial communities from Kellogg Biological Station, Michigan, USA - KBS K1-25-1 metaG | ecosystem: Host-associated > Plants > Roots >... | reverse complement strand
TTAGGCGACGTTGACAACGCAAAGAAGAATTTTGAATTAGCAAATTCGTTCACGGGCAAGCCAACTGACAGAGGGCCGTTTTATCACGGAACAAAAGCAGATCTACAGGTTGGCGATCTGCTGACTGCAGGGAGCAGTTCTAATTACAAAGCCGATCTCATAATGAATCACATTTATTTCACCGCTTTGGCTAACGGGGCGGGACTTGCCGCAGCCTTGGCAAAAGGTGATGGACCCGAACGCGTCTATATTGTTGAACCGACAGGAAGCTTTGAAAATGACCCGAACGTTACAGATAAAAAATTCCCCGGCAACCCAACACGCTCGTATCGGAGCCAGGCACCATTGAAGATCGTTGGCGAACTATCAGATTGGGTGAGACAAACACCCGAGGAACTGCAAAATTGGCGAGAAAAGTTGGCGAACGTCAAAGGAGAAATTATCAATTAGTCTATGAGCGTCAAACTTACTCGTCGCGACTTCGCTATCCGCACCGCCGGTTTTAGTCTGGCTTTGGGACTCGCGCCTGCTGCTACGCTGGCGGAGGCTGAGCAAGCCTCGCGCTCAAAAACTTCGCCGGCGGTTGCAGACCCATATTCCCTTGTCGATCCGGAACTTCTTCCTGCACTCAAGCAGTTCCCCGCCTTTGACCTCTCAGCCGAGATGGTCGGCAAGTTCCGGCAAATGCCTGGCATGCCCGCGTTACCTGCTCCTGCGCCGCAACCCTTGGAACGGCGTATTCCCGGACCGAAAGGCTCACCTGAGGTTCGTCTGTGGATCGTTGATCCTTCGCCGTCGGAGAAGGGCAAGCCGGTGCTGCTACACATTCATGGCGGTGGCTTTATGATGACCGACCCCAATTTGTTTCCTCGGATCCAGGGGATCGCGGCGGATTGTCATTGCGTCCTCGTCTCCGTCGACTACCGGCTGGCTCCGGAGACGCGCTATCCGGGCGCTCTTGAGGATAATTACGCCGCGCTGAAATGGGTTCATGCTCATGCAGCAGAGCTCGGCATTGATCGCTCCAAAATTGCCGTGGGCGGTGAGAGCGCGGGCGGCGGCCACGCAGCGAGGCTTGCGATTCACGCGCGCGACCGCAACGAAGTCCCCATCGTCTTCCAGTTGCTCATCTATCCCCAGCTGGACGACCGAACGGGCAGCACCCGTCCAGCACCGCCCGCCATTGGCCACTTTATCTGGACTGCGAGTGCCAATCGTTTTGCCTGGAACTCGCTGCTCGGTGTTCCCGCGGGCTCGTCCAGGGTGAAGGCAGCCGCCGTCCCGGCGCGGGTAGCCAGCGTGGCCGGCCTGCCGCCTGCCTGGATCGGCGTCGGTGCTATCGACCTGTTCGTTGAAGAAGACATGGAGTATGCGCGGCGGCTCGTCCACGCCGGAGTCGCAACCGAACTCCTGGTCGTGCGTGGCGCTTTCCACGGATTCGATCTCCTCGTGCCGGACGCCGAAGCCTCCAAACAATTCAGCGCGAGTTGGAAGTCTGCGCTGCGCAAAGCATTCGCCACTGTCTAAGCGGATATTGCAGAGAAGCCAAAAGCGACGCGGCAGAATTCGGGGCAGTGAGAAAAGTTTCCTGGAGGGTTTGTCGAATTCCTGTACGGCAGTTCGACTATATCGTGAAGGCAGGGCAACCGGATAGCCCATTCTCAAGAGGGAAAACAATGCGGAAAAAGAAGGTTCACGCAATCGCAATCAAAAGCTTCGCACTACTTTTTGTGCTCGGTACGGCGTACCGGGCGATGGCGCAGGATGCCGCAAGACCTTATCCGAAGATGGCGCCGATCGAACAGTACCTAATGGATCGAACTGCCGAGATCGCGCTGGCACGCAGCGCGCACCTGAATCCGTATCAGGCGATGCAGAGATCCTGGTTCTTGGACGTCATGGTTTCGAAACGGCAGTCAAAGGCAAAAACGGCTTCGTGTGTATCGTCGGCCGTGGATGGTCATCCGCAGCGGATCCCGACTTCTGGAATCCGAAAGTGCGCGTTCCCATATGTATGAATTCACCAGCCGCGCGTACGTACCTTCTAGCTATCACGAAAATAACCGACCTGGCTCTGGCGGGACGGAACCTGGCTCAGGTGAACGAGGCCATCGCCGACGCCACCGCCAAAAAGGAACTTCCGGCAATGGAGCCAGGCGCGATGTGCTACATGACTGGGAAACAAGGATATGGTGGGGACGTCGCTGCGCACTGGCCTCCTCACCTCATGTTTTTCTATTCCGACACTGACCCGGCGATCTGGGGAGCCAATCTACCGGGTTCTCCTGTCATCGGGATTGCTGATCCACTGTCGCACCTGACGCAGTTCGTGGTCGCCGTTGAACGTTATTCCGACGGAACGCCAGCGCCGAGCACGGCGAAGCACAAACATTGAGAAAACAAAGTTTGTATGAACGTTCAAGAACAAATCCAAAAGTATATTAGTAGCCAACCTGAACCAAAACGCAGCGACATGGAAGCGTTGCACCGCGTCATTCTGCAAGTAATGCCAGCATGTAAATTATGGTTCCTGGATGGTAAAGACACTGATGGTAAGACTGTTTCTAATCCCAATATTGGATATGGGCTTCAGGCTATGAAATATGCCGACGGAGCAACCAGAGAGTTTTATCAAATTGGTTTGAGCGCGAACAAAACCGGGATCTCTGTCTATATACTTGGTATCGAAGATAAGAAATACTTAGCCCAGACATATGGAAAAGTACTCGGCAAGGCAAGCGTGACCGGATATTGCATCAGGTTCAAAACTCTAAAAGACATAAACATTGAAATTCTTCGAGCGGCAATAGGAGATCGAGTCGAGGCTCAGAAATGAAAAAGGTGGGCTGCTGCAATGATTTATTGGTGCGCGAGGGTCGCGCTCAGAAACTTCGGCCGCGATCACGGCTTCCGTTAAAGACATGTTAGCGAGGGAGAAAAATTATGAATTGGAAACCAAACATAAAAACAGCTTTTGTCATGGCGATGCTCCTGACGACTCTCCTTTCAAGTGTGGTACTGGGGCAGCAAAAACCAACTACGGGCTATGCGCCGGTTAACGGACTAAAAATGTATTACGAGGTCCACGGTAGCGGCGAGCCTGTGGTGTTGCTCCACGGTGCGTTTATGGCAATTTCGGGCGACTGGAGCGATTGGGTCGGCGAGCTTTCCAAAACGCGGAAAGTGATCGCCGTCGAAATGCAGGGCCACGGGCGTACAGCCGACATCAAACGCGACATCACTTACGAAAACCTCGCCGACGACGTGGCGGGGCTGCTCGATTATCTAAAAATCCCAAGCGCGGATGTCATTGGTTATAGCCTGGGCGCCGGCGTCGCGATGCAGTGCGCGATCCGCCATCCGGAAAAAGTCCGAAAGGTGGTCAGCATTTCAGCCCCGTTCCGCCGCGACGGTTGGGTCAAGGAAGCGAACGACTTTTGGCCGACATTCACGTGGGAACTGTTCAAAGGCACTCCTATGGAAGCCGAATATAAGAGGCTAAGCCCGACGCCTGACGGATTCCCGGATTTTGTCAATCACATCAAAGCGACGGCTGTGAAACCATACGACTTCGGCGCCGACAAACTCAAGGCCACCAAAGCTCCGATGTTTTTCATCCACGGCGACGCCGACGGTGTACGGCTCGATCACATCGCGGAAATGTTCCGGCTGAAGGGTGGCGGCGAGATCCATGGCGACATGCAGCCGCGCCCGGCGTCCAGATTGGCCGTTTTGCCCGGCACAACACACGTTACGCTGATGAGCCGCATGACAACGATCGTCCCGATGGTGAACGACTTTCTCGATGCGAAGCCTCAAAAGGAGTAGTTAACGGACATCTTCAAATTAACCAAGATCAGAATAGGGAGTGGAAGGAAATCGATCGTGAGAAAAATTACCGTACTTGAACACATTACCCTTGATGGCGTCATACAGGCAGGAGGCGGGCCGGAAGAGGATACGAGCGGCGGCTTTGCCTATGGTGGATGGTGTGCGCCCTTTGACGACGACGTGATCGGCGCGGCCGTGAAAAAGATGTTGGATATGCCGATCGACCTGTTACTGGGGCGCAAAACTTTCGATATTTGGGCGGTGTTTTGGCCGCAACATGGCGACATTTGGCCCAACGTCAACACGGCCACTAAATACGTAGCCTCGAACACCATGACTTCTTCCGAATGGCAACCCACGGTGTTTTTAAACGGGGATGTTGCGAAACAAGTCGCCGAACTCAAGCGAGGCGAAGGCCCCGATCTGCACATTTGGGGAAGCGGTAAACTGCTCCAGACGCTGATGAAGCATGATCTGGTCGATGATTTCTGGTTGATGATCTATCCGATCACCCTGGGCCAGGGAAAAAAACTCTTTGCCGAGGGAACGATCCCGGCCGCGTTCAAGGTAACGGAAACCATCGTCGGCTCGACTGGCGTCATTCTCGCGAATTACGAGCGCGCCGGTGCAGTCCAAACCGGAACAATCACGGAATAAGACTCACTTCAGCAACCCGAAGGGTTGCAAAGAAAGTAGCCGGTGGTCGGAGTCCGCGGAGACCACCGGGAAGGCGAAATTAATCAGGTCGCACCCCGGAGGGGTGCCAGATCTTTCGAGGTAAAGGGTCAGGACAATTAAATGAGAAATCTAATCTTCGCAATCAACACTACCCTGGATGGCTGCGTCGACCACACCAAGGGAGTTGCTGATGACGAGACACATGAATATTTTACGGACCTCCTGCGTGAGGTTGACCTGCTCGTCTTTGGGCGTATCACCTACCAGTTGATGGTACCTTTTTGGCCTGAAGTCGCAAAAAGCCAGTCGATGACAAAAGCATCGAACGAATTTGCTCAAGCATTTGACTCCATCAACAAAATTGTTTTCTCACGATCACTAGACAGCGCTGAAGATAGAAATACGAGAATTGTCCGTACGAACCTTCAGGACGAAGTCCTTAAATTGAAGCACGAACCAGGCAAAAATATTTTGGTGGGTGGTGTAAGTGTTCCTTCACAACTAATCGAGCTTGGTCTGGTGGATGAATATCGTTTCGTTGTTGGACCAATCATTGCGGGAGAAGGGAGACGGTTGTTGGAAGGTGTGAGCCTGCCGGAGAAATTGCAACTAAAACTTGTTGAGTCAAAGATTTTTCAATCAGGAAGTGTCGCGCTTCGTTACTTGAAACAGTGACGGAAATCTTCGACAGCTGGGCTGCTGACTACCACCAAGGAGGAGAATAAGAATGAAGTACGTCTGTTTGGGTTACTACGACAAAAGCAAATTTGAAAGCATGACCGAAGGCGAGCAACACGCGATGTTCGACACATGCTTTGAATACGACGACCATCTTCGAGCCAATGGGCATTGGGCTGGTGGAGAACCGCTTCAATCTTCGGAAACCGCCTTGACCCTCTATTGGAAGAACGGCAAAGTCGCAACCACGGACGGTCCCTTTGTGGAAACCAAGGAACAACTCGGCGGCTTTCTCGTCCTTGAGGCGCGGGACATGAATCATGCGATACAGCTCATGTCGCAGCATCCGGCCCTGACGTACGGCAACATTTTCGAGATTCGGCCAGCGGGTGACCTGAACGAAATGATGAAGGAAAGTGAGCAGCGACGGCAAAAGGATACCTCACGATGAGGGCGGCAACGACCGCCGCCACGAGACATGCTTGTCCGGATCTCAAACCGACAATGCGTTGACTAACGGCGTCGGTTGCCGTAAGTTTCAATCCCCTACAGGCTTGATTACCTTATAGGCCACTGCTGTCTGCTTAGACTGCTAATCTCTCCTGCAAATCTCTCGTCCTGACCTCAGGTGGCAGCACATTATCGTGAGGGTGTCCGCAGCCTCACCTTCAGGAGAGCCTAATGGGTCGCTCAAATACTTCAACAAGCAGAGACTCTACCGGTAAACCTTTAGTCCGTCCCGGGTCGCTCTTATCAATTCCCCGGTGGCGAAAAAGGTTAGCGCTGATACTTTTGTTATCGGCGCTCTGCGCGCCAATTCGTGGCCTTGCGCAATCGAAAGATCAGGAAAAACGAGGGCTCGGAGTTGGGCCAACTCCCACGCCCGCCAAAACGTCCGTCAGACCAGCTAGCCCCGGTGACAAGCCGGAGTTGATCCTTCAATCCGGTCACACAAAATCCGCGAACGCTGTGGCGTTCAGCCCCGACAATCGCTGGCTCGCCTCGGGCGGCAAAGACAACGTGATAAAGATTTGGGACCTCGCGAATGGAAACGTCTTGCGAACGCTCTACGGCCACACGAGCAACGTTAACGCTCTCGCCGTCAGCCCTGATGGGACCCTGCTGGCCTCTGGCAGCGGAGACATTAATGACGAGCGAGATTTAGGGACTTTTACTCAGGGTGGCGTGATCGGCGGAGCGGCCGACAATACCGTGAGGATCTGGAGCGTTCAGACCGGCCAACAGCTGCAGGTCTTACGGGGTCATGAACTGCCTGTTGCCGCGGTCGCTTTCAATATCGACGGACACTCACTCACGAGCGTGGGCGGTGATGCGATCAAAGTATGGGACCTCTCGGCCGGCACCGAGTTGCGTTCGCAAAAAACACAATACGGAAAGAGCGGCATGGAGAAGCTCAACTCGATGCCATCGTTTTCACTTTTCGGTGGCGGAGACAAGGAACGAAAGCAAGAGCTCCAACGCCAAAAGAATTTCAAAATGTCTGCGTCGAAAATTTCCGTCAGTGCGAATGGGCAACTGGCCGCGGTCGGACAACCTGATAAGCCAGCAAAACTCTATGACGCCCAAAGCGGGCGCGAGCTGCGCGATCTTCCATTCAAGGCAGTTCCCGAAGCGGAAAACTCAAGCCTTGCGCTTAGCGCGGATGCGCGTCTGATCGCCTTCTCGAAAACCAGCGAGACAGTTTCAGTCCAGGAAGCGGCCACGGGCCGCGAGCTCTACAACGTCAATACAGGCGTCAGCAAAACGCCGCAGCGAGTGCAGTTCAGTGCCGACGGACGTCTCCTGTTTACGGCTACCGATAACAGCGCTGATGCCGCAATGAAGTTGTGGGACGCGGCGTCTGGTCAGTTGATACGCGAGCTAAAAGCGAGTGGAGGCGCTAGAGTGATTAGCTTCAATCGCGACGGCAGCCTGATTGCGGCGGTCGCGGCCGGAGCTAAGGCCATCAGAATCATTGAGTCCGCAACCGGGCACGAATCGCGAATTCTGCAAACCGGAACGACCGACGCCGCGGATCGAGCCGAGCAAGCGGCCTTCATTAAGACCATCGATCCTAAAACGATGGCTACGCTTCAGAAACGAGATATCACGACGCCCGAAGAAATCGTCGAGGCGGTCGAGGCGATGGCCACCGTTTCCAGCGAGAAGCTTCAGTCTGGTGGCGCCGTAAGTTTCAGCCCCGACGGTCGCTTTCTGATTTCCAGTCACGTGCTTTTGAAGAACCTCACTACGGAATCGTGGGATACGACGGCCGGAACGCTCGTGCGTGGTAACAGCGATGCATCACTCCGCGACCGCGGGAAACCTTTCTTTAGTCCGGACGGTCACTTCCGGGAAGCTGCTTTCTTCCCGATGAAAGACTTCTACGATCCTTCAGCAGGCTCGCTGCTGAATCCGTTTACCAACGGCTACAAAGATGTCTACAAACAGAGAGTCGATCTTTACGACGGCGCTTCGGATAAACGTTTGCGCGAGTTGGACGGAGGTAAGGCTTCCGACATGGGCATCATTCCGGCGGCAGGTTTCAGTTTCGACAGCAAGTTGATCGCGATGACCGGCTACGAAAAGAAAGAACGTTCAATACTGATTTATGAAGCGGAAACGGGCCGCAGGGTCAGCACGCTGCAGATTAACGATGACGAGCAGAGTGGAGCGGTAACAACTCTCTGTCTCAGCGCTGACGAGCATCTGTTAGCGGCGGGATACGGCAGCAAGATCGATATTTTTGAGGTGGCGTCGGGCAAAACGATTCGGACCTTGCCACATGCCGGACGGATAGAGTCTCTCAGCTTCAGTCCTGACGGTCGCTTTCTGGTGGCTCTTGGCGAGAACAATGATAAAAATATTTGGGACGCATCGTCGGGCGACAAACTCGTCACGCTGGTAAATCTCAGTGGCGCCTTCAACAGCCGCGGCAGCGATTGGTTGGTGGTCACTCCCGACGGGCTGTTCGACGGCTCGCCCGCAGCCTGGAAGCAAATCCTTTGGCGGTTTGGCGGCAACACATTTGATGTGATGCCGGCAGAGACCTACTTCAACGAGTTTTACTATCCCGGATTGCTGGGTGAAGTCATGTCCGGGAAAAGGCCTCGCGCTCCGAAAAACATTTCGCAACTTGATCGCCGCCAACCTGATATCAAATTTTCGCAACCGGACCTAAGTACTTCAGAACGTAACCTGACGGTAAAGATTGAAGTGGCCGAAAAGCCGTCTGACAAAGATCATCAAGCAGGTAGTGGAGCGCGCGATGTGCGTTTATTTCGGAACGGTTCACTCGTAAAAGTTTGGCGCGGTGATGTGCTGAACGGGCAAACTGCGACCACGCTGGAAACCAAAATGGCAATTGTCGCGGGAGAGAACCGTCTGGCCGCTTACGCTTTTAATCGTGACAACGTTAAGAGCAAGGATGCCGAGCTGACTGTGAATGGTGCGGCCACTCTGAAGCGGCCCGGCACCGCTTACATTCTGGCCATCGGCGTCAACACCTACTCAAACACCCAATACAATCTCAAGTACGCGGTCGCTGACGCCACGGCGTTTGGCGCCGAGGTCCAGCACGCTCAGCAGCAGTTGGCGAACTATCAGAATATTGAAGTCGCGCCTTTGCTGAACGAACAGGCCACGAAAGCAAACATCATAAGAGCGCTACGACGGCTCGCTGGAACCGAGGACGCCTCAACGGGCGATGCACCTCCGGCCCTTGAAAAACTGCAACGCACTCAGCCGGAAGATGCCGTCTTCATCTATTTCGCCGGTCACGGGACGGCTCAGGGACAACGCTTTTATTTGTTGCCGCACGACCTGGGTTATGCGGGAGAGCGAACCGCGCTGGACGCAGCGGGTTTACAAATGATTCTCGAACACGGCATCTCGGACGAAGAGTTGGAGCGGGCAGTTGAAGGAATAGATGCGGACAAATTTCTGATGGTCATCGATGCCTGCAATTCCGGTCAGGCCCTCGAAGCCGAAGAGCGGAGGCGCGGTCCGATGAACTCAAAAGGGTTGGCGCAACTCGCTTACGAGAAGGGGATGTACATCCTGACCGCGGCGCAGAGTTATCAGGCGGCCCAGGAGGCGACGCAACTGGGACATGGGTTCCTGACTTACGCGCTCGTTGAGGAAGGGCTGAAGCAGGACGCCGCCGATAGCGATCCCAAAGACGGCCAGGTCTGGGTGCGTGAATGGTTCGACTACGCGAGCCGGCGCGTGCCCAACATGCAACTCGAGAAAATGAAACAATCGCGTGACATTGGTCTCAATCTCTCGTTTGTCGCGAGCGAGGAACGCGTTCCAGACTCTGAGCGGCGGTTGACCCAAACGCCTAGAGTCTTCTACCGCCGCGAATCAGAGGGACGGCCATTGATCGTCGCGAAGCGATGAGAAGATGCTGCCGCAGAATTCGAACGCGGTTTCTGATATGTCCCGCGCGTCATCCTTGAACCTTTTCCTCGCAGTAGGCATCTCAGGTTGGCGCGCAACGTCCTTGTACAAGACAGACCCTCGATCCTGTCTGGATCACAGGAAGGAGCAATGAAATGTTTGCGATTCTCGGATGGATTGTTTTTGGGTTAATCGCAGGAGTAATTGCCAAGGCGATCATGCCGGGTAGAGATCCCGGTGGCTGCATAGTCACTATTCTGATCGGCATTGCTGGATCGCTTCTGGGCGGATTCATCGCGCAATACTTGCTCGGATATGGTGGCGGTGGGCGCGGTGATGTCAGCGACTTAACCAAACCAGGATTCTTGATGAGCCTGGTGCTGGCAGTAGTTGGGGCAATCATCCTGCTGGCAATCTACAGACTAATCAAAGGCCGCAGCGGTTCCTGAGCCCGCACCTCGAAAGAGCGTAAGCCACTCTCGCTGCACGCTCCCGGGAGGTAAGAAGCGGGATCAAATCAGCCGTGAATGAACGCGGATTTGAATAAGACTTTTATCTGCATGAATCTTAGGTTTGTCCGGCTCGCAGCTCGCCGTTCTGAGTATCGAACTTTGGGCCCAAAGCGTCGTAGGCCCAACGATCCCATGAAGCTTCCAGGTTGCTCGTGATGTTGCAGCAGAGATTTAACTTCTCAGGGCAGCGAGTCATTGTCTGCGCAGCTTCGGCCAGGAACCTGTCCCTTCCTCAAAAACCTTGACGCGACGGTTTTCTTATTAGACACTTGGGGCCAAATTTTTTTAGTGTCTCTATCCTGGCCGGACCTCCCCCACCTTTCATCGTGCACAGATAGGACATTCTAAGGTGAGGACGGGCCTGTGTCTCGGCACGTCACTCTCACACTTTGACACCACCAAAGTCACCACGAAAGGAATAAAGAAATGGCAACTCCAATCCAACTTGCCACCGGGCTCGGTGGCGCAATTGGTTCTGACTTTGTGCAGAGCCGGAACCAACTCTACTTTGTCGAGTTTAACGGCAAAGTCTCGGTCCTCGATCTGGTTCGTCCCCTCGCCGGCATCGTGTCGCAGGGCACGACAATACTTAAAGGTACATGGATTTTTGACTGTGAAACCGGCACGCTCGGAGGCCTCGGCTCAACGGGCGACATCTGGTGGGAACAGATAGATACGGTAAAACGACAAATGGTGCGACAGAACAACGCAAAGATCATAAACCTCGGTAACGTGGATTTCGATGCGCTCACTCATGTCGAACTGCAAAACCTTCCGTACGGCACCGCGCCCATCATCGGGAACAACGATGCAACCAACAAGTTGGTGACCGGAGATGTCTTCGCAGTGCAGACCAATGTGGGGAACTTTACCAAGATTAAAGTTCTCAACTACGACTACAACATGAAGATTCAATGGGTGACGTACAAGCTCGGGCCGCGTTACCGGGTCCTGGGCACGGGCTACACCCAGCCGGAGGACATCAAAGTTACCGCGGGCGGCAGGTATGCGTATGTCACTGAACGCGGCGGCAATTTCCTGCGGGTCGATCTTACCAATGCGAATCGGGCGGCGGCCACCCTGGTCACGTCCGGCATAACGGCTCCTCATCAGATTGCCCTCGATGAAGCTCACGGGCAGGCCTACGTGCCCGAGTTTACCGCTGGGGCCACCGGCAGGATCTGGCGCATTGACTTGTCCGGAGGCACCAAGACCGCTGTCTTTACCGGCTTGCAGGGCTGCACGGGTCTGCTGGTTACGCAGGACCTTGGCTTTGCTTATGTTGCCGAGCAGGTGCCGGGTGCTAACCGGGTGGCGCGCATCAACCTGGCAACCGCTCAGCGCGTGGTGCTGACTACCGGTGTCAACAATCCCTTTTTCCTGAAATGGGGTGATGAGCACGAAAGCAGGATCATTGTGCCGGAACGCGATCCGACGAATCGCATCTCGATGATCGATCTTTCGAATTCGCCGGTCGCGGTTTCACATCTGCTAACCGGAGTTCCGAGCCGCCCGTCCAGTCTGGTGCTGACCAGTCCGGGGACGATGATTGTCTGTTCGGATTCAGAAATCGATCAGTTCGATCTGTCCAGTGCGCTTTTCTCGCTGGCGGGTCCGCTCTTTATGGGCATCGGACTGGTTCCGGTCGATCACATCATCAATACGGGCGACAACAACACCGACGGTTATGCCGATACCACCGACAATCCAGGCTATATCCTGCAGGTAAAGGATGCGCCGTTCGGTGGCACTCTGGCGATCATGATCAATCACAACGCGGCGCTCCTGGCGGGAGCTCGCTATTACAAGTTGTTCGTCAATCAGGTAACGCCCGCGCCCACGCCGCCGATCGAACCCCACCAGAGTTTCAGCGACTATTTGTGGAACGCGGGCAGCAGCAGCTTTGTCCCGCAGACAACCGGTCCGGACGCCGGCGGCTTTTATCCAGTGCGTTTGCCAACCCAGATCTGGTACAACCCGCTGCTGGGTTACATGCTGGACACGAGCATTCTCACAAACGGCTTGTGCGTCATCAACATCAAGCTCTATAACGCCGCCCACGTTGAGATACCCGTAGCCAGCATTCACAGCCGCCGGGTCAAGATCGATAACCAGTGGCCGGTTGCCAACATCGAGGCGATCATTCACGACCTGGCCGAGGTCCCGGTTTGCCAGATCGTCAACAGTGGCTCGGACGCGTTCACCTTCCGGATTACGGCAAGCGATCCGCAGGGACATTTGCTCAGTTGGAGTCTCTCAGCACTTTGGGGCGACAACAAATCAGCTACCGTCGGCGGAGACAGTTACAGTCCCGGTCATGTCTCGCCGACGCGTCAATGGGCAGGCGTCGTTTCCGGAGTTGTACCTGCCGCGGCCTGGCATGCCACGGTCGCGGGTCCTCCTCCAGATCCAACTTCGACTCACTGTGCCCACACGTTCTATCTCGGAGTCTGGGACCGGGTCATTAACGGCTACGGTTACCTGCACTATCAGACTTACCATAAATCGATCACTATCTGGCTGTGAGTTGCACCCAGGTAATCAGGGGGCAAATTCAGGCGGGCGCTTTAACCGGAGAGCGCCCGCCTTTTTCCTTGTTTATCCGCCGACTTCGCCGATTCGGAAAAATGAGAATCGAAAGATAGGCGATTGCCGCGGTTGTCCGTTGTTAATCGCCGGCCCAAAGTCATTCATCTCTTGGCATCTACATAGTTGACTCACCAGCTCAGTGCTAATCCAGTATGGGAATCCCGAAGGGATTCAGTCCTCCAGCCCAGGGTTGGGGTTTTTCAGCCAACCCTGGGGAACGGCAGAACCAAGAGATCCAACCCCGACGGGGTTGCGTCAGCGACCCTTAAGCAAAATGCAAAACCGACACAACCCTTTCCAGGGTTGCGAATTTTTGATTTCTTTTCTCCCCAGGGTTGGCTGAAAAACGCCAACCCTGGGCTGGAGGACGAAATCCCTTCGGGATTCATATCCTTTTCGTTGTGGCTGACCACAGAGAGAGTTCGTGGCTGTCCCTCGTCCTTTCGGCTCTTCATAGAGTTATCGTCACGAAGCCTGCCTGTTCGAACTAAGTTTTGCCCTCAAGCGTAAGAGATCGAAGAGATCTGAGTAATGAAAATGTTCACGCAAGTGAAACTGGAATTCCTCAAGCTGATCCGTTCGCGGAGTTTCCTTCTCTCGTTCATCGCCCTGACGAGCTTTGTGGTGCTGATGCTCTGGGGCTTTTACACCTACGCTGAGCGCAAGGCCGGCGAGCAGGCGACGGCGCAGTTCAAATACACCTACGAATCGAAGAGCTATTTCAACGGTTTGACGTTTGCGCTTTACTCGGTGATGTTTTCGTTCAGTCTGCTGATCCCGATCTTTGTGGCGATGACTGCGGGTGGTCAGATCGCCGGTGAGCGGCAGAGTGGCACGCTCCGGATGATCTGCATCCGTCCGATCTCTCGCGTTTCGCTCCTGCTTTCGAAATTTCTGGTTGTCGCTTTCTACACCTGGTTGCTGGTCGCTTTCTTTATCGGCCTGAATTTGCTGGTGGGTTTGTTCTTCGTAGGCTGGGGCGATCTGCAACTGTATCCGGGCGCGCTGAATCTGGTGGATGAACCGGGTAAGTTGGTGCGCGACGAAGCGCTCTGGCGTTTCGCCTACGCGAGTCTTTCAGGGACGTGGTCACTCCTGGTAATTGCCGCGGTCGCCATGCTCTTTTCCGTGCTCTTTGATAATCCGTCCACCGCGACCGTGGCGACGTTGGCCCTCTACCTCGTGTTTCATATCGTCGGCCGCGTCGAGTTCTTTGAGCACCTGCGGCCCTACTTTTTCACCACCGACATGGATTTCTGGCGCGACGTCTTCAAACCTGAGATCCCCTGGCAAAGCTTTGGGCGTTACGGAAGCATCTGCGGCGCATACATCTTCGGCATCCTCCTAACGGCGGTAGTCATCTTCGATCGAAAGGACATCACCACCTGAAGATGTGGGCCAAAATCATTTTAATTGTTCTTTGCGGCGTGATGCTCGGCGCCGCCGCGCAGTTTGATCCGTCGCGACAGAGATCTCTGCTGGCTGCTGGTGCGCGTGACGGGCCTCGCCTGCGGCTCATCACCTGGAATATTGGCTACGCTGAACTCGAAGACGACAGCCGTGCGCACACGAAGGACCTGCAGGCGATTGCGGAAACAATCCTGAGTAACGATCCGGACGCCGTCGCGTTGCAGGAACTGACCGGCCCGGATCAGCTCAAAATCCTGCTCGGTCGTTTGAAAGGGCATTACAAGGGAGCAGTCGCACCCCCGGGAAACTCTGATCGAATTGACGCGGTCTTAGTCAAAGATCGGAAAGCCGATTTTGAAAACCTGCCGGCCGGCGGGAAATACGCGGTGGCGGCGCTGTTTCATCTACAGCCGCAATCACCGGAAATTGTTTTCGTCAGCGCGCATGCGGATGCATTCAGCGCCGCGCGCAGACGAGTGTTTACCGGAGAATTGATTGACTGGGCGCGCAACCGCCCCAACGGGTCGATAGTTCTTATCGGCGGCGATTTCAACTTCGAGTTGAACCCGAAGGACGAGTCACACCTCTATTCGGACAACGTCAAGAATGACAGCGAAGCGTACAGCTATGCGCTGAAGTATTTTCGCGATCTGGGCCGCGATGCCGGAGAGACTGCGGCTAATGATCGGCGCATCGACTATCTTTTCGGGCCGGCGGAGAAGGTTCTGCTGCGCCGGGCGGAAGTCCTGCGCAATGCCGGAGCCGGCCAAATGGATCACTGGCCGTTGCTTATTGAGGTTGCGCTGTAACGCAAGCTGTTAGCTTGCGTGCTGAGCTGGATGGAATTCGACTCGCAAACTAACAGTTTGCGTTACACATATGACGCAGGTGGTTCTACAAACTGAGCAGTTGACCAGGAAGTACCGGCGACGTGTGGTGGTGGACCGTCTGTCGCTCACGGTTGAGCGCGGCGACATCTTTGGTTTCCTGGGACAGAACGGAGCGGGAAAATCCACCACCATTCGGATGGCTTTGGGACTGGTGCGTCCGACGTCCGGGCGCGTCAGCGTCCTGGGACACGACATGGCTCGTCAGCCGCTCCGCGCCTTGCAGCGTGTCGGCGCAATCATCGAAGCGCCTGCTTTTTACGAAAATTTTTCGGGCCGAGAGAACTTGCGGATGCTGGCTGCGATGTCCGGTGGCGCAGATCGACAGCGCATTGAAATGGTGCTCGAGATCGTTGGCTTGCGCGAGCGCGCAAAGGATCCGGTGCGGGTCTATTCCCACGGAATGCGCCAGCGCCTCGGCATCGCGCAGGCCCTTCTGCCAAATCCTGAGTTTGTAATTTTGGACGAGCCCACTGATGGACTTGATCCGCAGGGACTTCACGAGGTTCGCGTTTTGATCCAGCGCTTGCGCGATGAGCTCGGCCTGACTGTGATGCTTTCTAGTCACTTGCTTCATGAGGTTGAGCAAATCTGCAACCGGGTCGCCATCATTGAAGCAGGCCGTTTGCTTTACCAGGGACCGGTTGGTGATTTAATAGCGGAACACCGCTGGATCAAATTGAGAGTCGATCGCTTAGCCGAAGCGTTCGAGCTGCTTTCCCGCGACCCTGAGCTTTCCATCAGCCGCAATGGCGACGAATCTCTCCACCTGAAGATAACTGCCGAGCAGATTCCGGTCGTGAATGCGCGGCTGGTTCAGCACGGCTTTAGTGTGATGGAGCTCTCGCCTCAGCGCGAATCTCTTGAGGACGTGTTCCTGCGTCTGACGCAGGAAGCGCGAGCACGGAAACCAGCTGCGGAGCAGCGATCAGAGTTAAGCCCAAGGTGAGGCTTTGCGAGGGCATTTATATACTTGACTCACCCGAGCGCAACCCGAAGGGTTGCCAGAAAGTAGCCGGTGGTCGGAGTCCGCGGAGACCACCGGAAAGGTCTAGTCATGACCGCACCCCGAAGGGGTGCCAGACCTCACAATAGGTACTTCTCGTCAAATTCGATACCCGCCGCGTTGAGAAGCTCTCTCAGTTCGTCAACAAAGGAATATTTACGATGATGCTCCTCTTGCGTGGCAATGTAGCGACGCATTGAGTCGGTCGCCGTGGGGCTTACGGTGAACGCCGCATAACCCTCTTGCCAGGTGAATCTGCGATCAAAATTCTCTTTAGCCCACGTGGACGATTCCTTCTTCAAGTCGCGAAGTACATCCGCGATGCACTGGGCTGAGACTCGCCAGAATATGGACATGATCCTCAACTCCGCCGACAATCTCGGGCACACCGTTCATGCCTTTAATCATCCCGCCGAGGTAAGAATGAAGACGTGGTTGCCATTCAGGCTTAATGAAGGGTCGTCGTTCTTTGGTCGAGAAGACGAGGTGATAGTGCAAGCTGAAGAAGGTTGAGCCCATAATCTAAAGTCTAGATTACAGGTCAACGTAAAAGATCTTTACCTTGAAGGATCTGGCACCCCTCCGGGGTGCGACCTAATTGATATCGCCTTCCCGGTGGTCTCCGCGGACTCCGACCACCGGCTACTTTCTTTGCAACCCTTCGGGTTGCGCTGAGGTTAGTCAACTATATAAGTGCCCTCGCAAAGCCTCGCCTTGGCTTAACTCTGTCCGCTGCTCCGCAGCTGGTTGAATGGTAACCCCTTCCCTG
>Ga0070694_100000903_pt1 | contig 16764 bp, 14 predicted proteins | sample KBSK1251metaG_FD_65470 | JGI IMG/M metagenome (GOLD analysis project Ga0070694, IMG submission 65470) | Corn, switchgrass and miscanthus rhizosphere microbial communities from Kellogg Biological Station, Michigan, USA - KBS K1-25-1 metaG | ecosystem: Host-associated > Plants > Roots >... | reverse complement strand
CCGCCACACCGTCGCCCACCATCGCCGCGAGACCATCGCCTTCGGCAGGCGCCTCAACGCGCTCATGGAGCGCCTCTTCCTGACCATCATCTGGAGAAACTTCGTGAAGGGACGCTCCGAAAGGCGCCCCGACCCGGACACCCCCGCGATGCGCCTCGGCCTGGCGACCGAGCCCTGGAGCTGGCGCCGCACCCTGGCCCGGCGCCTGTTCCCGGCCCGCGAGCACCTCCCCCGAGCATGGCGCGACCTCTACCGGCGAGACTGGATCACCCCCGTGCTCCCCTCCAACACCCGTCATCGGCTCACTCACGCCAACTGACATCCAAAGACCGTCCCGAAAATCGTCGCTCGATCCATCCGCCCCCCCTACCCGCGAAGATCTACAACCTTCGCACCACTATGAGCGGCGTCAGGCTCTCGCCCTGCCGCGCCCCGAGCGCCATTCCATCAGCCCCTTCACCACGAGCGTCAGGAGCGCCATCAGGGTCAGCAGGGACGCCACGGCGAACGCGGCCGAGAACTGGTACTCGTTGTAGAGGATCTCGACGTGCAGCGGCAGGGTGTTGGTGACGCCCCGCACGTGGCCGGAGACGACCGACACCGCGCCGAACTCCCCCATCGAGCGCGCGGCGCACAGGACGATGCCGTACAGGAGGCCCCACTTGATCTTCGGCAGGCTGATGCGGAAGAAGGTCTGCCATCCGCCCGCGCCGAGGGTGAGGGCGGCCTCCTCCTCGTCGTTCCCCTGCGACTGCATGAGCGGGATCAGCTCGCGGGCCACCAGCGGGAAGGTCACGAACGTCGTCGCCAGGACGATCCCGGGCAGGGCGAAGATCACCCGGATGTCGCGCTCCAGCAGGTACGGACCCACCAGGCCGTGGGCCCCGAACAGCAGGACGAAGATCATCCCCGCGATGACCGGCGAGACGCTGAACGGCAGATCGATCAGGGTGGTGAGGAGGTTCTTGCCCCGGAAATCGAACTTGGCGATCGCCCAGGAGGCGGCCACCCCGAAGACGGCGTTCGCGGGGACGACGATCGCGGCGGTCACGAGCGTCAGGCGGATCGCCGACAGGGCGATCGGGTCGGCGAGCGCCGCGGCGTAGGCGCCGATCCCGTTGCGGAACGCCTCGGCGAACACGACCACCAGAGGCAGGAACAGGAAGAGCAGCAGGAAGGCCAGGGCCACGAAGGTCAGGAGCCAGCGGACGGCTGCCGGCTCGGTCAGGTAGCGCGGGCGCGTGGCGTCCATGGCTCAGCCGGCCTGGGCGGTGGTGCGGCGCAGCACCACGTGGTTGATCAGGAAGAGCAGCAGGAAGGACGCCAGGAGGAAGACCAGCGCGATCGCCGTCGCCCCGGCGTAGTCGAACTGCTCCAGCTTGATCATGATGAGCAGGGGCGTGATCTCCGAGCGCATCGGCAGGTTGCCGGCGATGAAGATGACCGACCCGTACTCCCCCAGGGCCCGGGCGAACGCCAGGGTCGATCCGGTCAGGGTCGCCGGCAGGATCTGCGGCAGGACGACCCGCCGGAAGGTCTGAAGCCGCGAGGCGCCGAGGATGGCGGCCGCCCCCTCGAGCTGGATGTCGAGGTCCCGCAGGACCGGCTGCACCGTGCGCACGACGAACGGCAGGCCGACGAACGTCAGGGCGACGACGATGCCGAGCGGCGTGTACGCGACCTTGATGCCGCGCGGCTCGAGGTACCGGCCGACCCAGCCGTTTCCCGAGTAGAACGTGGTCAGGACGATCCCCGCGACCGCGGTCGGCAGGGCGAACGGCAGATCGACCAGCCCGTCCACGAAACGCTTCATCGGGAAGTCGTAGCGCTCGAGCACCCAGGCGACCAGCAGGCCGAACACCGCGTTGATCAGCGCCGCGGAGAACGAGGCGAAAAAGCTCAGGCGGCAGGCGTGGAGCGTCCTCGGGTCCGAGACGGTGTCCCAGAACTGGCCCCAGGTCATGCTCGCCGTCTTGAGCAGGATCGTCGACAGGGGAATCAGGACGATGAGCCCGAGGTACGCCAGCGTGAACCCCATCGCCAGGCCGAACCCCGGCAGGATGTTCCCCCGACTCTTCACGCCGGACGGCACGGGCTCATCTCCTCGACTTCATGATCTGGTCGAACACGCCGCCGTCGGCGAAGTGCGCCTTCTGCGCCTTGGCCCAGCCGCCGAAGACCTCGTCGATGGTGAACAGCGTCAGCTTCGGAAACTGCGCGGCGCACTTGTCGGCCGCCGCCTTGAGGCGCGGGCGGAAGTAGTGCCGCGCGGCGATCTCCTGCCCTTCGGGGGTGTACAGGAACTCGAGATACGCCTGGGCGACCGCCTTCGTGTTGTGCTTCGACGCGATGCGGTCGACGAGCGCGACCGGCGGCTCGGCGAGGATGCTCAGGGACGGGGCGACCATCTCGAGCTTCCCCTTCCCCAGCTCCTTCTCCGCCAGGATCGCCTCGTTCTCCCAGGCGATCAGGACGTCGCCGATGCCCCGCTCGACGAAGGTGATGGTCGCGCCGCGCGCGCCGGTGTCGAGGATCGGGACGTTGCCGTACAGGCGCGTGACGAAGTCCCTGGTCTTCTCCACGTCGCCGCCGAATGTCTTGAGGCCGTATCCCCAGGCGGCGAGGTAGTTCCAGCGGGCCCCGCCCGACGTCTTCGGATTCGGGCTCACGACGGAGACCCCCGGCTTCGCCAGGTCCTCCCAGTCCTTGATCCCCTTGGGGTTGCCCTTGCGCACCAGGAAGACGATGGTCGAGGTGTAGGGGGCGCTGTGGTCCGGCAGGCGCGCCTGCCAGGTGCGCGGCAGGAGGCCGGCCTGGGCGATGGCGTCGATGTCGTACGCCAGGGCCAGCGTGACCACGTCGGCCTCCAGGCCGTCGATGACGGCGCGCGCCTGCTTGCCCGACCCGCCGTGCGACTGGTTGATCGTGACGTCGGCGCCCGACCTCCCCTTCCAGTACTTCGCGAACGCGGCGTTGATCTCCTGGTACAGCTCGCGCGTCGGGTCGTAGGAGACGTTCAGGAGCTTGACCTCGGCCCGTGCGGACCCGGGCAGGAGAAGCGCCAGGGCGATTGCCGCGACCGCGAGTGTTCGGATGAGTTTCATGGACGCCAGGCCTCCTCGAGGTGGGGGCGCACGATCAGGACCGGATGGTCCTTCACGGTCTCGAGCAGGTTCCCGATCACCCCCGCCAGGCTGACCCGCCCGCGGCGATCGTAGAGCGGCGCCCCCAGGATCATGAAGTCGTGCTTCCCTTCGCTCATCTCCGCCATGATCTCCTGGCCCACCAGGCCGTAGCGGACGCGGCTCTTCGCCACGACCCCCATCAGCGACAGCGTGCGCGCGCCGGCCGCCAGGAAGCGCTCGGCCTGGAGAAGGGCGCGGGCGTCCCCCGCCGCCGGCAGGACGGTCATGATGGTCGCCTCGGCCCCCAGGTGGCGGACCAGGCGGCCGGCGAACAGGACGTCGGCCTTGGCCGGCTCGCCGACCGAGACGCCGATGAGGGCCCGCGCCGGGACCGGACCGGGGGACGGGACCAGGAGCAGGTTGTGGTCGCCGGCCTGCAGGAGCCGCTCGGCGAACTCCACGCGCCCGCGCGCCGGCATCGACTGCACCACCAGGTCGTAGTGCTGGCGCGATTCCTCGCGGGCGATCGCCAGGAAGGGGGGATCGCCCGTCGGCAGCGTCTCGACCGCCGCCAGGCCGCTGCCTATCCACTCGCGCGCCTGGCGCAGCCTCTCGTCGGTCTGCGCCCCGGTCACCCCGTGGCCCAGGATGGTGACCCGGGCGTGCGCCAGCCGCGCCACCTGCGCCCCCATCTCGATCGCCCCGCGCGATCCGGCCGTTCCGTCCGCGACCATGAGGAAGTGCAGCCCCGGATGCGTCAGGGCGTGCACCCGTCTCACGCCGACCCAGGCGGCGTCCCCTTCCCGCAGCGGGAAGCGGCGCGCCTGGTGCTGCGAGCGCCAGGCCTCGACCAGGACGAAATCGCCGCCGAACGGGGCCGGCGGGGCGATCGGCCGGACGCCCGAGAGCTTCGGCAGGCGCAGGCGCAGCCTCTCGAACGATCCGTTGAAGCCGCTCTCCTCCACCACCGCCTCGCCGAGGAGCGGCCAGCCCAGCGCCTCGGGCGTCGTCTTCACGGCGACGTCCTCGGGGCGGAACAGGACCTGGACGCGGCGCGTCTCGCCGACCGCCGCCGGCCGCGTGCTCAGGGGAAAGCGGACCGGCCCCAGCCGCACGCCGTCGCGCGTCACCTCGCCGACCATCAGGTTGGCGGTTCCCAGGAAGGTCGCCACGAACTCGGTCTGCGGGCGGAGGTACAGCTCCTGGGGCTGGCCGACCTCCAGGAGGCGCCCGAAGTTCATGACCCCCATGCGGTCCGCCAGCTCGAACGCCTCCTCCTGGTCGTGGGTCACGAAGATCGTGGTGATCTTCAGCTCGCGCTGGATGCCGTGGACCGTGCGGCGGAGCTCGGTGCGGATGCGCGCGTCGAGCGCCCCGAACGGCTCGTCCAGGAGGAGCACCTCCGGCCGGTGGGCCAGCGCCCGCGCCAGGGCGACGCGCTGCTGCTGCCCCCCCGAGAGCTGCGCCGGAAACCGCCCCCCCAGCCCCGAGAGCCCGACCAGCTCCAGGAGCTCGTCGGAGCGGCGCCGCCTCTCGGCCGCCGGAATCCGCCTGACCTGAAGCGGAAACTCGATGTTCTGCACCACCGACATGTGGCGGAACAGGGCGTAGTTCTGGAAGACCAGGCCGATCCCGCGGCGCTGCGGCGGCAGGTGCGTCACGTCCCGGCCGTGCAGCACGACCCGCCCGCCGTCCACCTCGGCCAGGCCGGCGACCATGCGCAGGAGCGTGCTCTTGCCGCTGCCGCTCGGGCCCAGGAGGACGAAGAACTCCCCGTCGGCCACCTCGAGGGACACGTTGTTCACGACCGGGTGGCCTTCGTACCGCTTCACGAACTGGTCGATCAGGATCGACATGGCCTCTCACGACCGGGGTGACAGATCGGTTCCAAAACGCCGCGACGGAGCAACCTCGCCCCCCGGGGCCGGGGGATCGGAGGCCTCGGAGACGGGTCGTGCGCCCGCTCAGGGGGCCTGCCGCCCTCGCGGGCATCAGGTTTCGAGGCGATTCTGATCCGGCGGCCCCGTCCCGGGGCCTCGCCGCTCACGGGAGAAAGGTACCCTGGGGCGGTCAGGGCGTCGGTCGAGATTGGGTGACAGGCGGGAGACTGCTGGTAGCATAGTCAGGACATGAGCCAACGCGATACGCCGGCCACGGCCCTTTCGCATCAGGCGGCCGGGGACGCGCCGGCGGCTCCTGCCGCCGCCTGGTCCCCGCTGGGACAGCCGCTCTTCCGCGCCCTGTGGATCGCCGCGATCCTGTCGAACATCGGGACGTGGATGCAGGACGTCGGCGCGACCTGGCTGATGACCTCGCTGACGGTCTCGCCCATCCTGATCGCGCTCGTGCCGGCCGCGACGACGCTGCCGATCTTCCTGTTCGCGCTGCCGGCCGGGGCGCTGGCGGACGTGGTGGACCGGCGGCGGCTCCTGCTGGTGACGCAGGGGTTCATGCTGGCGGCCAGCGCCGGGCTCGGCGCCCTGACGCTCCTCGGGACGGTCTCCGCCCCGAGCCTTCTGGTGTTCACCTTCGTCATCGGCACCGGGACGGCGCTCAACGCCCCCGCCTGGCAGGCGATCTTCCCCGAGCTGGTCGGCCGGCGCGACCTGCCGGCCGCCCTGGCGCTCAACGGCATCGCCATCAACCTGGCGCGCGCCCTCGGCCCGGCCCTGGGAGGACTCGTGGTCGCCGCGGCCGGGCCGGGCGCTACGTTCCTCCTGAACGCGGCGTCGTTCCTCGGCGTCCTGGTGGTCCTGTACCGCTGGCGGCGGCCCCCGCGCCAGAGCCTTCTGCCGGTGGAGAGCCTGGTCGGCGCCCTGCTCGCGGGGCTGCGCTACGCGCGACACTCCCCGGACCTGCACGCCGTCCTGTTCCGCTCGACCGCCTTCATCCTCTCGGGAAGCGCCCTGTTCGCGCTGCTCCCCACGATCGTGCGCTTCGAGCTTCTGCAGGGGCCGACCGGGTACGGCCTGGCGCTCGGCTGCTTCGGCGCCGGGGCGGTGGCGGGGGCCCTCGCCCTGCCGGCCCTCCGCCTGAGGCTCGGCCCGGACGGTGTCGTGCGCGCCGCGAGCGCCCTGTTCGCCTCGGGGCTCGTCGCCCTCGGGCTGGTCCGGAGCTTCCCGCTCCTCTGCGGCGTGATGCTCGTGGCCGGCGGGGCCTGGATCACGCTCCTGACCACCTTCCACGCCGCGGCGCAGGCGGCGATCGCCCCCTGGGTGCGGGGCCGGGGCCTGGCGGTCTATCTCCTGGTCTTCTTCGGCGGGATGGCGATGGGGAGCGCCCTGTGGGGGGCGGTCGCGTCGCACGCGGGGCTGCGCGCCGCGCTGGGCGCGGCAGGCGCCGGCACGCTCCTCGGGATCGCGGCGACCTGGCGCTTCCGCCTGAAATCCGGCGACGGGCCGGACCTGGCGCCGTCGCGGCACTGGCCCGCGCCGGTGATCTCCGGGGAGCCGGACGGCGACCGCGGGCCGGTCCTGATCACCGTCGAGTACCGCATCGATCCCGGCGACGCCGACGAGTTCGCGCGGGCGATGCGCGACGTGAGGCGCATCCGCCTGCGCGACGGCGCCTTCCGCTGGGATCTCCTGAGCGATCCGGCCGACCCCGGGCGTTACGTCGAGTCGTTCCTGGTCGAGTCGTGGGTGGAGCACATGAGGCAGCACGAGCGGATCACCCTCGCGGACCGCGCCATCGAGGAGCGGGCCCGGCGCCATCACAAGGGGCCGGGGCCGCCGGTCGTCTCCCACTTCATCGCCCGGGAGCTGCCGCGATGACGCGCCCGGCCGCGGGACCGGGCGGAGGGCTCGTCCCCTCGCTGCGCGAGCGCCTGAAGGGGCGCGCGCGGCGGCACCTCGACCGGCCGCAGCGCGCCGCCGTGCTGGCGGCGATCGTGGACGACGGCGGGCCGCTGCGCCTGCTTCTGACCCGGCGCACCGAGAACCTGCCGACGCACGCCGGCCAGGTCGCCTTTCCCGGCGGGCTGGTGGAGCCCGGGGACGACGATCCGGTCCGGACCGCGCTGCGCGAGGCGCAGGAGGAGATCGCCCTGCCCCCCGGGGCGGTCGAGGTGCTCGGCCTCCTCGACGATTTTCCGACCCTGGCCGACACCGTGGCGGTGACCCCCGTCGCCGGCGTCCTGTACCGGGTCCCGCCGCTCGTGGCGATGGAGGCGGAGGTGGCGCGCATCTTCACCATCCCGGTCGAGAGCCTGCTGCAGGCCGATCGCTGGACCTCGCGCGACGAGCCACGCGCTGGCCGCACCCGCCGGGTCCATTATTTCCTGCACGAGGGGGAGACCCTGTGGGGGCTCTCCGCCCGCATCGTCCTTCACCTGCTGGAGGTCAGCGCGCTCGGGTCCCCCGTGCCGCTGCCTCCGGCCGAGACGCTTTGAGGTGACACCTTGAGACACCGCCTGCCCGCCGTGGCCGCGCTCCTGCTCGTTGCGGCCTGCACACCGTCACCGGAGAACCGCCCGACGGAAGCGCACGGCGCGAGCGCCCAGGACCTGGCGGCGATCTCCCGGCTGCACGAGGCGTACGTCCTGGCGCACAACGACGCCGACGTGTCGCGCATGACCGCCCTGTTCACCGAGGACGCGGTCCTGATGCCGACCGACGAGCCGGCCATCACCGGCCGGGGGGCGATCGGCGCTCATTACGAGGAGTTCTTCGATCAGACGCCGTCCAAGATCCTGCTGCGCCCCGTCGAGACCCGGGTCTCCTGCGAGTTCGCGTACGAGCGGCTCGAGATGACCGTGAGCCTGCCCGGGGGGAGCGAGAACGTCATGGAGGCGAAGGTCAAGTACCTGTGGATCCTGGAGAAGCAGAAGGACGGCTCGTGGAAGATCGCGCGGGCGATCTACAACCTGGACGAGGATTTCGCGGAATCGGACGGGCAGAACGCGTAGGAGCCTGTCCGACGGGGCTCCTAGCCGAAGAACCCGCCGGCCAGGCCGGTCCTGTAGGCCAGGTCGAGGCCGACCGCGAGGCTCCCCAGTCCCGCCGCGGCCCGGAGCGCCAGGGTCACCCCGGCAGTACTCCGCCGCGCCAGGACCAGCGGGACGCCGAGCAGGACGCTCATCACCGCCATCCCCACCGTCGTGCCGGCGCCGAAGAACAGCAGATAGACACATCCATCGAGAACGGTCGGCACCGACGCCAGGACCAGGAGCGCCAGCGCGGCGCTGCCGGCCAGCCCGTGGACGCACCCGACGACGAACGGCCGGAGCGCCAGCCGGGCCGGATGCGGGTGCCGGTGCGGCGCCGGGGCGGCCGCCGCGGCGGCGTCCCGATGCTCCTCTGCGGCCGCGTGCCGCGCGGCGTGAAAATGGAGATGGGCGTGCGTGACGCCGTCGTGCCGGTGCGCGTGGACGTGCAGCCGATCGCGGAGCGCCCCGCGCAGCGCCAGCCCTCCCAGGCCGACGAGCATGACCGCGGCCGCCAGCTCGAACGCGATGGCCAGACGGTGCGGGACCGCGGAGCGCAGGGCCAGCGCGGCGCCGCCGGCGGCCCCGATGGCCAGGGCGTGACCGGCCCCCCACGACAACCCGTTCGCGAGGGCGCGCCTGAGGCCGTCCTTCGAAGCCCCCAGGGCGGCGACCGCCGCGAGGTGATCGGCGTCGAGCGCGTGCCTCAACCCCAGGACGAACCCGAGTGCGAGAGTCGCCGACATCGACACGCTGAGCATGAGTCCCAAGGCCTCCGCGCTCGCGTCAATGTAGCACCTGGCTCCCCGGTTTGCACGCCCTGACGCGGCAGCCAGCGGGGATCGGACGCTCCTTCGGGCGGGGCGGTCAGCGCTCGGACTGGGCGTGCGCCTCGACGAACCACAGGTCCTTGTCGAGGCTGCGCGAGATCTCCGTGAAGATGTCGGCGGTGTCCTTGTCGCCGATCTCGTCCGCCAGGTCGATCCCCTTGCGGATCTCCTCGCCGAAACAGGCGAGGCTCCGAGTGAGGGACTCGACGTGCTCCTTGCCGCCCGCGAGAGCGAGCGGGTACTCCGGCAGGCGCGAGCGCTTGGCCGCGACGCGGACCGTCCCCTCCGCGATGCCGCCGAGCTGGACGATGCGCTCGGCGATCAGGTCGACGTGCTCTCCGGCGTGCTCGTAGACCTGGTCGAACAGCTGGTGCAGCGCGATGAAGTTCGGGCCCTTGACGTTCCAGTGGGCCTGCTTGGCGTGGGTCACCAGGTCGACGGCCTCCGCCAGGCGCTCCTGGAGCAGCGCCGCGATCTGCGTGCGGACCTTCTCGGGCAGGTCGTTCTTGGTCTTGTACATGGTGTCGCTCCCGGCGACGATTATCCCACGAATCCCCGGCGCGGACCGGCGCGGCGCGTTGACAGGCCCCGGCGGATGCAATAGCATCGAGCGGCATCGGCGAAGCACTGCTGACGCCCAGGCGGTGCACGAGGCCGGCGTGACGGCCGGTTCGAGCCCCGCGCGATGCGAACCGCCAAACCCGGTCAGGCCCGGAAGGGAGCAGCCGTCAGGAGGACCTCGCAGGCGCCGCGGGTCTGCTTGAACCGGCCCTCAGGCCGGCCTCCTTTCGACCAGAGACCCCTTTGAGCTACCAAGTTCTCGCCCGGAAGTACCGGCCGCAGACATTCGAAGAGGTGGTCGGCCAGAAGCCGATCGTGACCACGCTCCAGAACGCCGTCCAGAACCGGCGCATCCATCACGCCTACCTGTTCTCGGGGCTCAGGGGCGTCGGCAAGACGACGGTCGCGCGCCTCCTGGCCAAGGCGCTGAACTGCGCCGAGGGGCCGACCACGACGCCGTGCAACGCCTGCGCCTCGTGCCGGGAGATCGCCGAGTCGCGGTCGATGGACGTGCTGGAGATCGACGGCGCCAGCAACCGCGGCATCGACTCGGTGCGCGAGCTGCGCGAGACCGTGCGCTACGCGCCGGCCCGCGACCGCTACAAGATCTACATCATCGACGAAGTGCACATGCTGACGACGGAGGCGTGGAACGCGCTCCTGAAGACGCTGGAGGAGCCGCCGCCGCACGTCCTGTTCGTCTTCGCCACGACCGACTACCGCAAACTCCCCCTGACGATCCTGTCCCGCTGCCAGCACTTCGAGTTCAAGAAGATCGCGACGGCGGAGATGGCGGACCACCTGGCGCGCATGGCCGACGGGGAGAAGGTGTCGGTCCCGCGCGGCGTGCTCGACCTGATCGCGCGCCTGGCGGAGGGGTCGCTGCGGGACGCGCAGAGCGCCCTGGACCAGGTGATCGCCTTCACGGGTGCTGTGGTCACCGACGAGCAGGCGCGGACCATACTGGGGGTCATCGACCAGGACCTCATCACCGGCTTCTACCAGGCGGTGCGGGCGAGGGACTACTCGCGTCTCATCGGCATCGTCGAGACAGTGTTCGAGAAGGGGTACCTGCCGACGCAGTTCCTCGAGGACCTGATGGCCCACGGGCGCGACCTTCTGCTGGTGACCGTCGTGCCGGACCCCGGGCGCCACGTCCGCGGGGGGGCCGACGAGGTGACGATCCTCCGCGCGCAGGCCGCCGCCTGGAGCGAGGACGAGCTGTTGCGCCTTCTGGAGCTCATGACGCGCGAGGAGTACCGGGTCAAGAGCTCAGGGCACCCGCGATTCCTGCTCGAGGCCCTGGCGATCAAGCTGGCGCGCCTGGCCGACCTGACGCCGATCGAGGACCTGATCGCCCGCGCCGGCAGCGCGCCGGACGGTCCCGACCGGGACGGGGCGGGCGAGGCGCCGCCGCGCCCGCGCACGACACCGGCCGGCGGGTCGCACAAAGCCGGCGCGGCGCCGGGACCGCTGCTCGCGAGCGCCGCAGTGGCGGGCGCCGCGGCGGCCGAGCCGGGAGCTGTGACGGTGTTCGCCACGCTGCCGGCCCAGGCGGCCGACGCGAACCCCGCCGCGAGCGCCGACCCGGGCGGGCGGGACCAGGCGGCCGTCGAAGCGATCCTGAAGCGGGTGCACCAGGAGCGCCAGGCCCTGGGCGGGTTCCTCGAGGAGGCCTCCTGGATCGAAATCGACGGGGACGCGCTGGTCATCGCGTTCAACGAGAAGCACTCCTTCTTCCGCGAGAAGGTGGAGGCCCGGGAAAGCCTCGACTGCCTGCGGCGCGTGGCGCGCGAGGTCGCGGGCCGCGACCTGGCCGTCCGCGTGACGGTGGCCGCGCCCGGCATGGCCGCCGCCGGCCGGGCCCCCTCCCCCGCCGAGACCAAGGATCTGCAGAAGCAGCGGATGCGCGAGGCGGCGGAGAAGACGCCCCTGGTGCGGTCGCTGCTCGACGCGTTCGGCGGCCAGATCGTCGACGTCGAGCAGGTGTGATGGACATCAAGGCATTGATGAAGCAGGCGCAGCAGATGCAGGCGAAGCTCCAGAAGGAGGTCGCCGAGCTGAAGGTCGAGGCCTCGTCGGGCGGCGGCATGGTCACCGTCAGCATGGCCGGGAACCACGAGCTGCTTTCCGTGCGCATCGCTCCCGACGTCGTCAAGTCCCAGGACGTGGAGATGCTCGAGGACCTGGTCCGGGCCGCGATCAACGAGGCCAACCGGAAGATCGAAGAGGCCATGGCCGAGAAGGTCGGCTCTCTCCGCGTGCCCGGGTTCTGAGGGATGCGGTTCGCCGCGCCCCTCGAGCGCCTGATCGAGGCCTTCCGCAAGCTCCCGGGGATCGGCGCCAAGTCGGCGCAGCGCCTCGCCTTCCACGTGCTGCGCAGCAACCGTCTGGACGCCCAGGCGCTGGCCGCCGCCCTGCTCGAGGTCAAGGACGCCCTCAGGCTCTGCTCGACCTGCTTCAACATCACCGACACCGACCCGTGCGCGATCTGCGCCGACGACGATCGGGACCGGACCCAGATCTGCGTGATCGAGGAGCCGCATAACCTGATCTCCATCGAGAAGTCGGGCTACCGCGGCCTGTACCACGTGCTGCACGGATCGATCGCCCCCCTGCGCGGCATCGGTCCCGACGATCTGAGGATCGGCCCGCTCCTCGAGCGGCTGCGCGACGGCAGCGTGAAGGAGGTCATCCTGGCGACCAACCCGAACGTCGAGGGGGAGGCGACGGCCGTCTACCTGTCGCGGCTGCTCAAGCCCCTGGGCGTGCGCGCCACGCGCATCGCGCTCGGGCTGCCGGTCGGCAGCGAGCTCGAGTACGCCGACGAGGTCACGGTCGGCAAGGCGCTGGAAGGCCGGCGGGAGATCTGATGGCCGGGGTCAAGCAGGGCCTGTTCCTGCGCATCGAGTCGCTGGCGCGCCGGCGCTACCGGCTGGTCTTCCTGGTCACCATCGCCCTCTGCCTGTTCTCGCTCTTCCTCGGCCGGCACCTGACGCTCGACGGCGACGTCCTGAACCTGGTGCCGAAGAACAACCGGGTGATCAGCACGTTCCGCGAGGCGCTCAAGGACTTCGGCAGCCTCGACTACCTGCTGCTCCTGGCGGAGGCGCGCAAGGGGCAGACGGTCGACGAGCTGCAGGAGTACGTCGACCTCCTGGCCGCGCGCCTGCAGAAGATCCCGGACATCGAGTACGTCGAGCACCGGATCGACACCACGGGCCCCTTCTTCTCGTTCTTCCGGACGAACCAGATCCTGTTCCTGCCGCCCGGCAAGATCGACGATCTGAAAGCCCGGTTCACGGACCCCGCCATCGGCGCCCAGGTGAAGGAGAACTTCCGGCAGCTGACCGGGCCGTCCTCGTTCCTCGTCAAGCAGCTCCTGCAGGACGACCCGTTCCAGGTCTCCTCGCTGGTGTTCAAGGAGGTCCTGCGCAGCAAGGGGCCGCTCAAGGTGGACCTGTCGAGCGGCTACTTCCTGTCGAAGGACGGCGGCTCGATCCTGATCATCGCCAAGCCGGTCAAGCCGGCGCAGGACGTCGCCTTCGACAAGCGGCTGATGGTCGAGGTGCGCCTCGCGGTCGAGGAGGTGTCGAAGGAGTTCGAGCGAGGCCTGGCCGAGCAGGCGGCGGACGGCGCGGCGCTGGCGGCGGACGCGCCGGGGCCCGAGGCTCTGCGCGCTCCCGGGGTCGACTTCGGCGGCGGCTATATCATCGCGCTCGACGACAGCGACCTGATCATGCAGGACATGCTGCGCAACGGCACGCTGTCGTTCGTGGTCATCCTGGCGCTCTATTATTTCTGCTACCGCCGCTTCGCCGCCATCCTGTACTCGTCGGTGCCGCTGATGGTCGGGCAGATCCTGACGCTGGCGGCGGCGTACGTCTTCCTGCGCCACCTGAACTCGGCGACGACCGGCTTCACGGCGATGCTCATGGGGCTGGGGACCGACTTCACCATCGTGATGTACGCCCGCTACATCGAGGAGCGCACCCGTGGCCGCAGCCTCGAGGAGGCGCTGCGCCTGATGATGGGCGTCTCCGCCTTCGGCGTCTTCACCGGGGCGATCACCTCGGCCGGCACCTTCTACGCGATGTGCGTCACCGAGTACAAGGGGCTGCGCGACTTCGGCTTCCTGGTCGGCACCGGCATCCTGTTCTGCCTGGCGGCGATCCTGTTCCTGCTGCCGGCGATGATCTCCTGGAACGAGGGGCGGGTGCGCAAGAAGGACGTCACCAAGCGGCTCTACCTGCACTCGTTCGGCATCGAGCGGGTCATGGCCTGGAGCACGCGGCACCCGGCGCCGGTTTTGGCCGTCTCGGCGCTCCTGACGATCGGCCTGGGGTATTACGCCTGGAACGTCGAGTTCACCAGCAGCGTGCAGGACCTGCGCTCGCCGAAGAACCGCGGCATCATGATGCAGGAGACCATCGGGCGGAAGTTCGAGGCCTCCTTCACGCCGATGATGGTGCTCTGCCGGGGGGCGGACCTGAACGCGGTGCTCGAGACCAACCGCGAGGCGAACCGCCTGCTCGACCAGTTCGTGGCGGACGGGACGCTGCGGGGCTACGAGTCGATCTTCAACTACCTGCCCGCGCGCCAGGACCAGGAGCAGGTGATCGCGGCCCTCGCCGACGGCCGGGACGACGCCTTCGACGTGTCGCGCATCGAGCGCACCTTCCGGCAGTCGCTCCTGGAGACCGGCTTCCGCCCCGAGTTCTACGCCGAGTACCTGAAGTCACTCCCGGCGATCCTGCGCCCGGAGCGGCCGCTCTCGGTCGCCGATCTGAAGGCGGCCGGCCTGGGGCATTTCATCGACCGCTATGTCCGCGAGGACGACGGCGGCGGCGTCAAGTCGGTGACCTACCTGTTCCCCACCGCCCCCGAGGCGAAGCGCTTCGCCCCCCCCGCCCTGGTGAAGGCACTCGACCACCCGTCACGGGGGATCGAGATCACCGGCGTCAACATCGCCTCGGCCGAGCTGAAGCGGATCTTCAGCCGCGACGCCTGGCGGGCGGTCATCCTCGGCATCATCCTGGTGACCGTCCTTTTGTGGATGGACTTCAAGAGCCTGTGGCTGACCGCCCTGGCGAACGTCCAGCTCCTGCTGGGCGTCGTCTGGATGCTCGGCTGCATGCGGCTTCTGGGGATCAAGATGAACTTCGTCAACGCCTTCGTCACCAGCATGATCCTGGGCGTCGGCATCGACTACGGCATCCACATCATCCACCGCATCTCGCAGGAGGGGCTGAGCAACTTCGAGGGGCTGATGGAGACCGGCAAGGCGGTCGTCATGGCCGCTTTGACGAACGTCGCCGGCTTCGGCACCATCGGCCTGTCGAACTATCCGGGCCTGCGATCGATGGGGATCGTCGCCGCCATCGGCTCGGTCACCTGCCTGGTCACCGCCCTGACCACCCTCCCCGCCCTCCTGATCCTGACGAAGACGCGCGTGGCGCGCCACGCGGACGACCTGCCCGCCTGATTGGGCTAGCCCCGCTTCGCCATCTCGACGTACGGACGCTCGGTGGCCCCCGTGTAGATCTGGCGCGGGCGGCCGATCTTGAACGTCGGATCCTTGCGCATCTCGAGCCACTGCGCGATCCAGCCGGGGGTCCGTCCGATGGCGAACAGCGCGGTGAACATGTTCACCGGGATGCCGATCGCCTTGTAGATGACGCCGGAGTAGAAGTCGACGTTCGGATAGAGCTTGCGGCTGACGAAGTAGTCGTCCTTGAGAGCCGCCTCCTCCAGGCGCATGGCGATCTCGAGAAGCTTGCTGGACCCGCCGACCCTCACGATGACCTTGTCGCAGGTGCGCTTCAGGATCTGAGCGCGCGGGTCGTAGCTCTTGTAGACGCGGTGCCCGAAGCCCATCAGCCGGGTCGTGTCGTTCCGGTCCTTCGCCTTGGCCAAGAAGCGCTCGGCCGTCCCCTCGTTGGCGGCGATGTGCTCCAGCATCTCGATGACCTGCTGGTTGGCGCCGCCGTGCAGCGGGCCCCACAGGGCGCTGATCCCGGCGGAGATGCTGGCGAACAGGTTGGCGCGGCTGCTGCCGACCAAGCGCACCGTGCTGGTGGAGCAGTTCTGCTCGTGGTCGGCGTGCAGGATCAGGAGGAGGTCGAGCGCCCCGGCGACGACCGGGTCGACCTGGTACTCCTCGCACGGGGTGGCGAACATCATGTGCAGGAAGTTCGACGCCAGGTCGAGGTCGTTGCGCGGGTACATGAACGGCTGCCCGATCGAGTGCTTGTACGAGCAGGCGGCGATGGTCGGCATCTTGGCGATCAGCCGGACCGCCGAGTCGTCGTCCTCGCTCTCCGGGTCCTGGTAGAAGGTGGCGAGGGCGCCGACCGCCGCGGCGCACACCGGCATCGGGTGGGCGTCCTTCGGCAGGGCGTCGAAGAACCGCCGGAAGTTCTCGTGCAGCATGGTGTGGTGCGTCACGCGGTGCTTGAGGTCCTTCATCTGCGCCGCCGTCGGCAGCTCGCCGTGGATCAGGAGCCAGGCGACCTCGAGGAACGAGCTCTTCTCGGCCAGCTGCTCGATCGGGTACCCGCGGTACCGCAGGATCCCCTTGTCGCCGTCGATGAAGGTGATGGCGCTCCGGCACGCCCCGGTGTTGGCGTATCCCGGATCGAGCGTGATGACCCCCAGGTCCGCCCGCAGGCGGGTGACATCGATGGCCAGCTCCCCCTCGCTCCCCCGCACCACCGGGCAACGCAGCGAGCGCCCTTCGAATTGGACTTCCACGCTGTCCAGTACGGTATTGAGATCCTTCTTGGTGGCCATCGATCGGACCCTCCTTCGGACTGAAGGATGGCAAACGACGTGCCACCCGCGGCGACGCCGTCCATCACGCGGAAATGCCCGCAGGGCAATGGGTGGGATGGGTCGGCTTCGGCCGGCGCCCGCTCCGTTCTGCGCGCGCGGGAGGGAAAAATTCTCGCGCCGGAGCGTCCCGGCGCAAATAATGCGAGGGCCCCGCCTATCGAGGGCCGGCCTCGGCCCCGTCCGGGAAGGCCGCCTGGATCGGCGGCCCGGCGTCGGGGTTGGCCCGGGCGAAATCCAGGCCGAAGAAGCGCGCCAGAGTCGCCGCGATGTCGGCCTGGTGCACGGTGTCGTGCGGGGCGACCTCGCCGCGATCCGGCGTGTCGGGGCCGATGACGGCGACCCAGATGTCCTCCGAACCCTTGATCCCCTCCTCGTGGTCGACCCAGTCCTTGCCGGTCACGCCCCGGCCGTGGTCGGTCGTCACGATGAGCGTGGTCCTGCCGCGATAGCCGTCCATCGACTCGAGCGTCTCCCACAGCGTCTTCAGGAA
>Ga0070694_100000901_pt1 | contig 16782 bp, 19 predicted proteins | sample KBSK1251metaG_FD_65470 | JGI IMG/M metagenome (GOLD analysis project Ga0070694, IMG submission 65470) | Corn, switchgrass and miscanthus rhizosphere microbial communities from Kellogg Biological Station, Michigan, USA - KBS K1-25-1 metaG | ecosystem: Host-associated > Plants > Roots >... | reverse complement strand
GACCGCGCAGGGGACGTCCACGATCTACGTGATCCACGAGAACGGCGATGCGGGCGGCGTTCGCAAGATCTTCATGGACGGCCGCACGCATCCGCCCGCCGACGATCTCCTCCCGACCTGGTGGGGCCATTCGATCGGCCGCTGGGAGGGCGACACGCTCGTCATCGACACGGTCGGCTACAACGACAAGTTCTGGTTCGACAGCCGCGGCACGCCGCACACGCCGCAGCTCCACACGATCGAGCGGTGGACGCGCACCAACTTCGGGACGATGATCAACGAGTTCACGCTCGACGATCCCGGTGCGCTGGAACACCCGGTGCAGTTGAAGTTCACAGCCCGCGCCCAGCCGCCCGGCTCGGAGCTGATGGAGTTCATCTGCACGGAGAACAATCAGTACGGCGTCGCCGCCGACATCCCCAACGTCTACCGCGACAAAGGCTACGGCCTCGAAGTACAGCCGCCGTCGCCGCCGCAGAAGTAGGAGGACTTCGTGAAGACAACGTTCTGCCTGGTGGGCGTGGCGGTGCTCTTCCTCGGCGTGCCGGCCTTCGCGCATCACTCCTTCGCGGTGGAGTACGACAAGGCGAAACCGGTCGAGGGAACCGGCGTGTTGTCCAAGGTCGAGTGGACCAACCCCCACATGCGCATCTACGTCGACTGCAAAGACGCCAAGGGCGTCGTGACGACGTGGAATCTCGAGCTGGGAAGCCCGAACAGCGTCCTGCGGCGCGGTTGGAAGCCGTCCGACCTGCGAGTTGGCTCGAAGGTGTCGTTCAAGGGGTACGGCGGTCGGAAGGTCCTGACGAGGGCCGCCGCCGACGTGCTCACGCTCGCCGACGGCCGATCGTTCACCGGTGCGTCGGGCGCACCGGACGGATCGCGGGAACAATATGGTGTCGGGGCGGGCGTCCCGATACCGTAGCGCCGACCTTCAGAATCCGCATCGCGTAGGGGCCGACCTCCAGGGTCCGGATGGCGTAGGGGCCGACCTTCAGGTCGGCCCTCACAGTCCGGATCGCGTAGGGGCCGACCTTCAGGTCGGCCCTCACAGGATCCGCGCGGCGTCCCTCGCGTAGTACGTGATGATGATGTCGGCGCCGGCGCGCTTGATGGCCGTCAGCGTTTCGAGCATCCCGCGGCGCTCGTCGATCCAGCCGCGCGCGGCCGCGAGCTTCAGCATCGCGTACTCCCCGCTCACGTGATACGCGGCCGTCGGCTGGTTGAACTGTCTCTTCACGCGTGAAATCACGTCGAGATAGTGGACCGCGGGCTTCACCATGATGATGTCGGCGCCTTCCTCGAGGTCGGTTTCGACCTCGCGCAGCGCTTCCTCCACGTTCGCCGGATCCATCTGGTGGCTCCGCCGGTCGCCGAACTGCGGCGTTGAATCTGCCGCGTCGCGGAACGGTCCGTAGAAGGCCGAGCAGTACTTCGCGGCGTACGACATGATGCCGACGCGATCGAGGCCGCGCTCGTCGAGCAGCGTGCGGATGGCGGCGACGCGGCCGTCCATCATGTCCGAGGGGGCGACGATGTCGGCGCCGGCGACCGCGTGCGAGAGCGCCGCCTGCGCCACATGCGCGACGGTGACGTCGTTCAGGATTTCCTCGCCCTCGAGGATGCCGCAGTGGCCGTGCGACGTGTACTCGCACAGGCAGACGTCGGTGATGACGATCAGGTCCGGCGCCTCGCGCTTCATCGCGCGCACGGCGTTCTGGACGGGCGCGTCGGGGTCGGCCGCCTTCGAGCCGGTGGCATCCTTGGCGTCGGGAAGTCCGAACAGCAGCACGCCGAGCACGCCATCCGCTTTCGCCGCCGCGGCCTCTTTCACGGCCTCGTCCACCGACAACTGGTAGACGCCGGGCATCGAGCTGACCTCTCGGCGGACGCCGCGCCCCTCGCAGACGAAGAGCGGGAGGACGAAGCAGTCGGGCGTCAGCCGTGTTTCGCGCACGAGGCTGCGAATGGCCTCGGTGCGGCGCAGGCGGCGCGGCCGGCGCGTCAGCGCGAGACGAGCGGCGGAGGTCTGCGTGGCCATGCCTGCGATTCTGCCACGAAGACCAACGAAAACGCACGCAACCACGCCGGGATATACTCGCGCGGCGTTACCACGATGCGCCGGATGTGCCGGCTTCCTCGTGACACCGCGAGGAGGATCGGCATGAATCGTATACGTGTCTCTCTGGGCATTGTCTCGTTGGTCGGTATCGCGCTTGCGCAGGCGCAGACACCGCCCGCGAAGGCGCCCGCCGTCACTGACGTCTACCACATTCACTTTGCCAAGGCGGCGCCAGGCCAGGCAATCGCGCTGGGACAGAATCTACAGAAGCAGGAGGCCGACGCGCCGATGAAGGGACATCTGGTCGTCCTTCGTCATCAGGAGGGCGACGACTGGGATTACTGCGTGATCGAACATCTCGGCACGACCGCGACGGTGAAGATTTCTCCCCCGCCGCCAGCGTCGGCGCCGGTCGTCGGCGCGTGGCACAACGATACGTTCGCGGGTGGACCGTCGTGGGCGGCCGTTTCGCAGGCCCTCGGCCTGACGAATCCCGCGCAAACGGTCAACTCGGTGTACGTGGTGGGCGTGCTCCGTCCCGTGCCCGGTCACCGCGCCCAACTCGAGCAACTGCTGGCGACTCCGGATCCGGCCGCCAAAGTACCGGTAGCCCATGTTCAGTTCGTGCACCTCGAGGGCGGGCCGTGGACGTTTCTGAGCGTCGATCGGTACAACTCGTGGCAGGACTTTGCCGCCGACCACGCGGCGAGCGTGAAGACCGCCGGAACCGGGAAGGATGGCTGGTCGGAAAACCGCCAGCACGTCGCCTACCACACCGACACGCTGGCCGATCGACTGGCCCCGCGCTGAGCGGCTCTCTTCACAGACGCGCCTGAGCTGGAGTTCTGAGACAGGTCGGAGCCTGGCTTCTGCGCGCGGGGACGCGGATCGGGGCGTACGAGGCTTTTCACGGCTTCCTATCTCCGCAACGCGCCCTGAGAGGTGTCGGCCGATGGCCGCCGCTTCCTCGTTCTCAAGCAGGCAGAGTCGTCTCCCGTCAAACGCACAACTCAACGTCGTAACGAACTGGGTTGCCGACCTCCAGCGGGTTGCGCGTGCGGCCAAATGACCGCTCGATCGCCCGGGTGTACACTGAACGAGACCGTGCCGCCAACGTCCAACCGAAGCTCGCTCGACGACGTGATCGATGCCTACAAGTCAGGTATAGACGTCACGCTGATCGATGAGAATCTCCGGCGCTCGGTCGACGAGCGTCTTCGGTATCTTCAGCGCCTCCTGGAGTTCGCGGAGGAGCTCCGCCGCGCTGGACGCGAGCTCGCGACGAAGCGGTGACCGACTTTGCCGCGCTCATCCGCAGGCTGAGCGACGCGCGAATCGAGTTCATCCTCATTGGTGGCGTCGCGGCGACCGTCCATGGCTCGGTGCGGCTCACTCGCGACGTCGACGTCGTGTACGCGCGGCACCCCGATAACATTCGGAGAATTTGCGACGCGCTCGGCGCGGTTCATCCGTACTTGCGCGGCGCCTCCAAGGGCCTTCCGTTTCACCTCGACGTCCCGACGATGATTACGGGATTGAACTTCACGCTCGTGACCGATGAAGGAGATCTGGATCTGCTCGGCGAAATGACTGGAGGCGGTACCTACGAACAGCTGCTTCCTGGCGCCGTTCGCGTCGAGTTATATGGGCGGCCGTGTTATTGCCTGAGCGTGGACCAGCTGATTGCGGCGAAACGAGCCGCCGGCCGGCCGCGCGACATCGACGCGCTCGCCGAACTGGAGGTCATTCGGGACCGGCAAACGGCCAGCGACTCCGGCGCTGACTGAATTCCCTGTTATCCGTGCCTCGAGGCGGTCTTCGTGCGCTCCGTGATTCAAGCCGTCTTCGTGGTGGTCGTGACGCCGTAATGCGCGGCGATCGCGTCGACGAGTGCGGGAACGGTGTACGTGCGCGGCTGGATCGTGACGGGAATCCCGAGCTGCCGCGCCGCGTCGGCCGTGACCGGACCGATCGTCGCGACGACGGTGTTTTTCAGAAGATCGGCCACCTGATCGGCGCCGTGGATCTTCGCGAAGTTGCGGATCGCCGAAGGGCTCGTGAAGGTCGCCACGTCGATGCGGCCGTCGAGCAGCATGCGGTAGATATCCGGATCCCCTTCGCGCTGCGCATCCTCGAGAATCGTGCGGTACGCGATGACCTCGGTGACGACCGCGCCCGCGTCGCGCAGCTGCTCGCCGATGACCTCGCGGCCGATGTCGGCGCGCGGCAGCAGCACGCGCACGCCGGCCATCGGGCCGAGCGCCAGCAGTGACGCCACCACCGCGTCCGCGCGGAACTCGCGCGGAATCAGATCGACCTTGATGCCGTAGGTGGCCAGCTTCTCCGCCGTCGCGGTCCCCGACGTGCAGAGGCGCGGCCCTTTCAGCGCGCGGATGTCGCGCTCGCCGTCGAGCAGCGCCGTCATGAACGCATCGACCGCGTTCGCGCTCGTGAAGATGATCCAGTCGAAATCCTCGGGGCTGGCCGCGGCGCGCAGCAGCGGATCGGGGTCGTCGGGCGGCGCCATGCGGATCATCGGCGCCTCGATCGACTCGGCCCCGAGCACGGTCAGCCGGTCGACGAGCTCCGCCGCCTGTTCTCTCGGCCGCGTCACGAGCACACGCTTGCCGAAGAGCGGCCGCGCGTCGTACCACCGCAGGTGCTCGCGCAGACCAGCGACGCGTCCGGCCACGAGAATCGCGGGCTGCCGCCGGCGCGAGTGCTCGCGCATCTGCGTCAACAGTTCCAGCATCGACCCGCTGATCGTCTCCTGGCTCGGCAGCGTTCCGTCGTAGATGATCGCGGCCTGCGCGTCGGCCGGCCATCCGTTCGCGATCAGGTTCTCGAGCAGCAGCGGCAGCTGGTGCGCGCCCGCGTAGCAGACGACGGTCCCCTCGAGCCGGGCGAGGCTCGCCCAGTCGATCTTCGGCGGCGTCCGGCTTTCGTCTTCGTAGCCGCGCACGAGCGTGACGGTGTCGCCGCCGCCCGGATACGTGACCGGGACGCCTGCATACGCCGGGATGGCGAGACCTGCGGCGAGGCCTGGCACCACTTCGAACGGCACGCCATGTTCGTGCAGGAAGAGCGCCTCGGCGCCGCCAGGCTCGAAGACGAACGGGTCGCCGAATTTCAGACGCGCGACCAGCTTGCCTTCGCGCGCCTTTTCGACGAGGAGATATCCGATCGCGTCCTGTCCCATCGATTGCGGCGACGCGATGCCGAGGTTGATGAGCTCTGCGCCCTGTCGCGCGTATTTCAGGAGCCGCGCTGGCACGAGGTCGTCGTAGACGACCACGTCCGCGGCGCGAAGGTAGTTGAGGCCGTGGACGGTGATGAGGCCCGGGTCGCCGGGTCCGGCGCCAATCAGGTAGACGGCTGGATGCCTCACGGCTGAATGCCTTCGACCGCCGCGTGCGCCAACTGGACGTCCGCGAGAATCCGGTCGGCGCCCTGCGCCAGCAGGTCGTCGGCCGCCGCCGTGCCGATCGCGCGGGCGTGTGTCATCGGCCCGCGCGATTCTGCGCGAAGCGCCCGGGCGCCGTCCAGCGAAAGTACGGCCGCCACCACGTGCATCCCCTCGCTCGTGATCCGGGCGTGGGCGCCGATCGGCATCTGGCAGCCGCCGCCAAGCTTCGTCACGACGGCACGCTCGGCGTCGAGCGCCGCCCTCGTCTCCTGGTCGTCGATTTCCGCGACCGCATACGCGACGCGGGAATCGTCGGCGCGGACCTCGACCGCGATGATCCCCTGGCCCGGCGCGGGCACGCAGGCCGGAATCGGCAGCACGGTGGAGATGCGCGCGCGACGTTCCAGCCGGATGAGGCCGGCCGATGCGAGCACGAGCGCATCGTACTGCCCTTCGTCCACCTTCCGGAGCCGCGTGCCGAGGTTGCCGCGAATCGGCAGGAACGTGGCGCCCGGGAAGAGCCGCGCCAGCTGCGCCGTCCGACGGACGCTGCTCGTCCCGATGCGCGGCGTGGCGCCGAGCCGCGACACGAGCTCCTCGAACGAGATGGTCGCATCGGACGAATCGGTCCTCCGCCGCACCTGCGCGCCCTCCGCGGGCAGCACCACCGCATCGTGCGCGTCCTCGCGCGGCAGGACGCCGCCAATCATCAGCCCCTCGGGGAGGACGACCGGCATGTCCTTGCTGCTGTGGACCGCCAGGTCCACGTCGCCGGCGAGCAGCGCGTCCTCGATTTCCTTGACGAAGAGCCGCTTCCCGCCAATCTGTGTCAGCGACGCCTCGGCCAGCTTGTCACCGGAGGTGCGGATGACCACGATTTCGCACTCGATGCCGGTCTTCTCGCGCAGCTGCGCGGCCACGGCGTGGGCCTGATACAGCGCGAGCTCGCTGCCGCGCGTGCCGATCCGGAACGTCATGACTGCTTGGGCGACTCCGAACGCTTGCCCCGAGTGTCGTCGAGGGAGTCCTCGTCGGTCAGCTTGAACAGCCGGTTGACGGCTTCGGTGTACGCGGCCTGCGTCTCTTCGTCCGGCAGCGCCTTGAGCTGCTCGGTCGGCTCGAGGAGGAGCTTTTCGACGATCAGGCGGGTGATTTCGTCCACGCGCGCGCGCGCCTCGGGCGGGAGGCTGCCGAGCTTGCCTTCCAGGCGCTGCAGCTCCGAGCGGCGGATGGCCTCGAACCGCTGGCGCAGCGCGACCACGGTGGGCACCGCCGTGCGCGAGCGCTGCCACGCCATGAACTTCGTGACTTCCTCGTTGACGATCGATTCGGCGCGCTCCACCTCGGCCTTGCGCCGTGACAGGTTCTCCTCGACGATGCTCTGCAGGTCGTCGATGTTGTAGAGGAACACCTGCTCGATCTCGGCGATCGCGGGGTCGACGTCGCGCGGGACGGCGACGTCGATGATGAACAGCGGCGTGCCGCGCCGGTACCCGTGCGAGGCCTCGAGCTGCGCGCGCGTGATGATCGGCCGCTGCGATCCCGTCGCGGTGATGACGATGTCGGCCGAACCGAGCGCGCCGATCATGCCCTCCCACGGCACCGCCAGGCCGCCGACCTCGTTGGCGAGCGCTTCGGCGTTGGCCTGGGTGCGGCTCGTGATGACGATCTCGCCGACGCCCTGCGTGCGAAGATGCTGCGCGGTCAGCGAGCTGATTTCGCCCGCGCCGACGACGAGCACGCGGCGGCCCTTCAGCCGGCCGAAGATCTTCCGCGCGAGCGAGACGGCCGCGAAGCTGACCGAGACCGCCCCTTCGCCGAGCGCCGTTTCCGTGCGCACGCGTTTGCCGACCCCGAACGACCAGCGGAACGCGTTGCTCAGCACCGGCCCGACGCACTGTTTCCCCGCGGCCGTCTGATACGCGTCCTTCACCTGGCCGAGGATCTGCGGCTCGCCGACCACCAGCGAATCCAGGCCCGCCGCGACGCGGAACAGGTGCGCGACCGCGGCGCTGTTCTCGAGCGCGAACAGGTGCGGCTGGAATGCCTGCGCCGGCACGTGGTGGTAGTCGCTGAGGAACCCGACGAGCTCCTCGCGCGCCTGCGCCGGGTCGCTGCTGGCGACGTAGATCTCCGAGCGGTTGCACGTGGACAGCACGACCGACTCGCTCATCGACGGACGATGGGCGATGGCTTCAGCCGCGGCGCTGAGGTCGCGGCTCGAGAAGTCGAGCCGCTCTCTCAAGTCCACGGGCGCCGTTCGATGGCTCACGCCAAGGAGGAAGAGGTGCATCAGTAAAACGTGTGGCTCGTCGTCACGAAATAGTTGATCGCCAGGAAGTTCAGCATGGCGAAGGCGAACCCGAGCGCCGAGAGCCACGCCGCGCGCCGCCCGCTCCAGCCGAGCGTGCGCCTGGCGACGACCGCGAAGGAGTAGACGCCCCACGTCAGCATCGCGACGAAAATCTTCGGGTCGTCGAGCGACATCGCCTGCAGGTTCGGATCGGTCGGGTCGATGCCGCGCGCCTGCGCCGTCCAGACGGCGCCGACGACGACGCCGAAGGTCAGGAACACCCAGCCGACGGCGACTGCCCGCGAGTTCATCACGTCGAGGACCTGCAGCGACGGCAGCCGCGTATAGAAGTAGCCGAGGTGCTTCTTCTTGATCTCCTTGAACTGCAGCACGTAGGTCAGGCCGAGGATGCCCGACAGGCCGAAGCTGGCGTACGCGAACAGCAGCGACGATACGTGAATCCAGAACCACGGGCTGTCGAGCACCGCGTCCCGGTACTCCACGCCGGGGTACACCGCCGGAATCGCCTGCAGGCCGACGATGACGGGCAGGATGAAGACGCCCATCGACCGCTCGTCGGTCGTCAGCTCGAGATAGAGGTACGACAGCGTCAGCAGCCAGACGAAGGTCGACACCGCGCGCGACGGGTTCGCGAACGGCACGTGCCGCACCTCCATCGTCTGCATGCCGATGACGAACGTGTGGACGAGCGCGCCGAAGAGGAGCAGGGTCGTCGCCGTGCGGCCGACGGCCTGGTCCCGGCGCGCGAAGTGAATCGCATAGGCGACCCCCGCGGCCGCGTACAGCAGCAGCGGGAGCGTGTTCAACGGGATGTCGGGGCGTAGTAGCCCCGCTTGGTGCGCGGCATGACGTTGGGCCGGTTCACCTGGACGACGATGCGGCGGTACGCGCCGTCACGTTTCGCGTTCTTGGAGGAGTAGCCGAGCGTGTACTGGCTCGCGAGCTCGTCGGCGATCTCGGAATAGACCCCGTTCAGGTCGTCGATCTTCGCGGGGAAGAACGAGCGGCCGCCGGTTTCCTGCGCCAGCTGACGCATGACGAACTCCGCCTCGTGGAAGCCCTTGCTCTGCGTGTCGGCGCCGCGCAGCGCGATGGTGAAGATCGCGACCTCGCTGCGCTTGGCGAGCTCGAGCACCTCGTCGAAGGAGATCAGGCTCGACGTGTCCTCGCCGTCGGAGAAGAGCACCAGCGCCTGGCGGCGCACGTCCTCTTCGCCGCCCACCTTGACCTTCGCGAGCTCCTTCAACGCGATGTAGATGGCGTTGTAGAGCGACGTGGAGCCGCCGGCGGACGTCTGCTGGATGGCGGACTGCAGCTCGGTCTGGTTGGACGTGAACGCCTGGCGGATCTCGACGCGGCTGTCGAAGTCGATCACCTGCGCCGCGTCGTTCGACCTGAGACGCTTGACGAAGTTGGTCGCGGCGACCTGCAGCGTCGGCAGCTTGTCCTCCATGCTGGCGCTGCTGTCGAGGAGCAGCGACATCGAGATCGGCTGCTGCTTGCGCGTGAAGAAGGAGAGCTCCTGCTTGACGCCGTCCTCGAACACCGCGAAGTCCTTCTGTTCGAGGTCCGTGACGTAGTGGTTCGACGTGTCGACGGCCGTTACGTTCAACGACACGACATCAACGCCGGCGCGGAAGGTGCCCTGCGCCGAAGGAGCCGACGACAGCGCCGCGACCAGCGCGGCGGCAAGGAGAGCGATGCGTTTCACTTCGTTGTCCCTGTTCCGCGCTCGAGTATCCCGCGCATCGTCAGCTCGGGCCGCCGGGCGCTCACGTCGATCTTTTCCGGCGGGATCAGCGAGTCCGGCCGGCCGTACACCACCTTGTACTGCGATGACAGCTCGCGCGCGAGCCGCTCGAGCGACGACTGCACCGCCATCGGCGTCAGCAGGTTCACGCGCTGGCCGCCGGTGTTCTTCGTCCCTTCCGAGAGCACGCGGCCGCGGTTGCGCAGCTCGTCGGGGTCGGACGACGTGAAGGCGCCTATGGTCACCGCGTGAATGGCGGCGCCGGCGCTCTTCACCACGGGCATCACCTGCTCGTAGTGCCGGTTGACGAAATCGCCGCCGTCGGTCATGACCGGCACGATGACCGCGCGCGGGGTCTCGCGCCGCTCCAGCCCCCTGGCGACCTCGTAGAGTGCGTCCATGAAGGTCGAGCCCGAGCGGCTGCGCGGCCACAGCAGGCCGATCGCATCCTGGAGCAGCTTGGGATTGGACGTGTAGTTGGCGAGGATCGTCGGTCGATCCGCGAGGCCGACGATGGCAATCTCGTTGCCCGCGGACATCCGCGCGACGAACGACCTCAGGCCCTCGCGCACGCGCGGGATGACGCCTTCCGACGCCGCGCTGTCGTCCACGAGGATGGCGATGTCGATCGGCTCGGTCGCGCGGGAAACGCGCAGCACCTCGCGCTCGGCCCCGTCCTCGCGGATGATGAAGTCCCTGGGGCCCAGGCCTTGGACCGGCTCACCTTTCTGGTCGACCGCGCTGACGAACATCGTGCGTTCGCGCGGCCCCTGCGCCGAGACGAGCATCGGCGCCGTCGCACAGGTGAATGCGATCCCCAGGGCCACCGCGAGGGCCCGACGCTGCCGGAATGTTGTCCGCATGAATACCCTGGGCGCAAGGCAATCGGCCATTGCAGTATAGGACCCGCCCACAGACGAGATCAAGCAAAGCCGTTCGCTGAAGTCATTGGATTCATTGAACTTTGCCTGATTGCGTGAAGCTTTTCACAAGGTTGGACTATACTGGGGACGCGCGATGCGCGGATACGCGCGCCTGTCCAGCCGTAGCCCGGCAGCGCGAAGGCGGACGGCTTGCACGCGTGATCGGCGAGATGGCCAAGAAGAACCGCAGTTTTTCGTACTCACGTTCCGCGAAGTCCCTGCAGGAGAACGCAAGCAATGCCGGCTCGGCGGCCGGCGCCAGCTACACGCTGGTCGGCGCCATCCTTGTGCTGGGCGGCATCGGGTACGGCATCGACAGATGGCAGGGCACGTCGCACTGGGGACTGATTATCGGCCTCACGCTCGGCGTCATCGTGGGGTTCTACGACCTGGTGAAGTCCACGCGCCGATGAAGGGCCTGGCTTGGATGGTCGGGACCGGCGCAGCGTCGTGGGCGTGCGCGGCGGTGGCCGCGGGTGACCGCGCCAACCCCGAGTTGCTGTTCGGCCTGCTCGGCCCGCTCGCCGTCGCGACGGTCAGCTGGCTGGTCGTGCAGCGCGCGTGGGCGGCGCGGCCGGAAGGCGTGTTCGGCATCCTGGTCGGCGGGATGGCGATCAAGCTCGTGTTCCTCGCGGCGTACGCGTTGGTGATGCTGCGGGTGCTCGGGCTGCGCCCGGTTCCGTTCGTCGCGAGCTTTACGGTGTACTTCGTCGCGCTGCACAACATCGAGGCGCTGTTCATGAGACGCCTGTTCTCGTCTGAATGCTGAGTCTTCAACCTCCCGAACCCGCCCAGGCCGCCGAAGGCGCCCGCGGCGGCTTCAACGCCGGCGAAACCATCATCGAGCACGTTTCCAATACCAGCGTGAACGAGCCGATCGTTCACCTGCCGCGCCTGTTCGGCGTGGACATGTCGGTGACCAAGCACGTGCTGATGCTCTGGATCGTCGCCGCGATTCTCTTCTTCGGCATCACCTGGCTCGTGCGGCGGTTCCTGAAGCAGGAGCGTCCGATTCCCGGTCGCCCCATGAGCGCGCTCGAGATTGCCATCGAGTTCGTGCGCGATTCCATCGTCGAGCCGAACGTGGGCAAGAAGTGGGTCGGGGCGTGGACGCCGCTCGTGCTCACGCTGTTCCTGTTCATCCTCCTCGGCAACCTGATGGGGGTCATCCCGGTGTTCGACGTGCTGGAGCTGGCCAACTCCACCTTCATCCACGCCTCGCCGGAGTCGACCTTCGCGCGGATACTACACGGCGGCGTGACCGTCACGGCGAACTACAACGTGACGGCGGCGCTCGCGACGATTGCGTTCTTCGCCATCATCGTCGCCGGAACGCGCGCGCACGGGTTCATCCAGCACTGGAAGAACCTGGTGCCGTCGGGGATGCCGGTGTACGTCTATCCGATCCTCGTTCCGATCGAGATCCTCGGCATGTTCGTGCGGCCCTTCGCGCTGACGATGCGACTTGCGGGCAACATGACGGGCGGACACATCGCGATCCTGGCGCTGCTGTCGCTGATCTTCGTCTTCACGCAGCTGTTCGGGCACGCCATCGCGGGGATCGGCATCGGCATGGTGATGTCCGTGCCGATCGGCGTCGGCCTGACCGCGCTCGAGCTGATCGTGATCCTGGTTCAGGCCTACGTGTTCGCGCTTTTGACGGCCGTGTTCATCGGCATGGCCATTCACGCTCATCACTGAGCATCGACGGAGGAGAGACGAGATGGACATCGCACTTGCGTACATGGGGGCCGGCATCGGATTCGGCCTGACGGTCATCGGCGCGGGCATCGGCATCGGCCGGCTTGCCGCGGCGATTGCCGAAGGCGTGGCGCGGCAGCCGAGCGCGAGCGCGCAGATTACGGGCGCGGCCTACCTGCCGATGTTCCTGCTCGAAGGCGTCGCGATTCTCGCGGCGATCTTCGGGTTGCTGATCGTCCTCCTGAAGTAGAGGCGGGCCTTCAGGTCCGCCTGAACGAAGGGACATCGCCATGAACAACCCGCTGGTCCAGCCCGATCCGGGCCTGTACATCTGGACCATCATCGTCTTCCTCGTGCTGCTCGGCCTGCTCGCGAAGTTCGCGTGGACGCCGCTGCTCGAGGCGCTCGACAACCGGCAGCAGTCGATCCGCAAGGCGCTCGACGACGCGCGGAAGGCGAAGCAGGAGCTGGACGGGATCCACGCCGAGTCGGTGAAGCTGCTCGCGCAGGCGCGCAGCGAGGCGGCGGAGATCGTCTCGCGCAGCCGCTCGGACGCGGACCGCTTCCGCGAGGAGATGAAGGAGAAGGCGCGCGCCGAGGCGGCGGGGCTGGTGCGCAACGCCGAGCGCCAGATCGAGCTGGAGACGACGCGCGCGCTGCAGCAGATCCGGCAGGAGGCCGTGGACATCTCGGTCGGCATCGCGTCGAAGCTCCTGCAGCGGAACGTGTCGAAGGAAGACAACGAACGCCTGATCGAAGAAACCTTCAAGGAGCTCGAGGCGACGCGGGGCGCACGCTGACGCGACGCGTGCGAGCGTGCGCGGCCGACACCTCATCGCGATAGTCGCCGCCCTCGCCGGGGCGGCGCTCTTTGCCTACGCCGTCCGGCGCGCAGGTGTCGCCGACATCGTCGAAGCGGTCCGGCGCGTCGGCTGGGGCCTCGTCCTCATCCTCGTCCTTGCCGGTCTCCGCTTTCTCGTCCGGGCGCAATGCTGGCGCTGGTGCCTGCCGCCTTCCGTGGGGTCCGGCTTCAGCCGGACCGCCTTTCCACTACGCCGCGCGCTGGCCGCGTTTCTCGCGGGCGACGCGGTCGGCAACGTCACCCCGCTCGGGCTGCTCGCCAGCGAGCCCGCCAAGGTCCTGCTCACCAGGCATCACCTCGCGACGCGCGAGGCGGTCGCGTCTCTCGCGGTCGAGAACCTCGTGTACGCCGCCTCCGTCATGGCGATGGTCGCCATCGGCCTCATCGTGCTGGCTGCCAACGTCGCGATGCCAGGCGTGTGGAGAATGGCGATCGTTGCGGCGCTGGTCGCGATGGCGGGCGGCGGGGCGGTGGCGCTCCGCGCGATGCGCGGGACGTGGGACGACAGGCGCGGCCCGCGCCCCCGCTGGCGAGAGCGCCTGGCCACCGTGCGCGACGAAGCGGTCCGTTTTTCAGGCGGTCATCCCGAGCGGCTCTGGCGCGTGTTCGCGCTCGACCTGCTGTTTCACGCGCTGGCCGTGCTCGAGGTGTTCGTCACGCTGCGGTGGCTGCTCGCCGATCGCAGCCCGACGCTCGTGCAGGCGGTCGTCTTCGAAGCGTTGAATCGCGTGATTACGGCGGCGTTCAAGTTCGTGCCGTTCCGCGTCGGGATAGACGAAGCAACCGCGGGGGCGCTGGCGCCGGTGCTGTCGGTGAATCCCGCCGCCGGCGTCGCGCTGGCGGTCGTGCGGAAGGTGAGGAACCTGTTCTGGGCGGCAATCGGGCTGCTGCTGGTCGCGATGCACCCGGCCGCGGAAGGTCCGCCTAAAGACGGCCGCGGAAGGTCCGCCTAAAGGCGGACCCTACGATCAACCGCCAACCTACCGGGAACGGCCGCCCAGTAGCGCCAGCGACGGGTCGCCGCGGAACCGGCGCCGCGCATCGGACCGGAGCGCCTCGGCGCGCGCGCGCTCGCCCACGATCGTCCAGAGGCGCACGGCCATCGAATAGCCCTCGGGCGTCGGCGCGGCCTCGACCAGGTCGCCGATCACGTGCTCCACGGCCTGCTCGCGGTTCGACGCGCGATACAGCATCGCGAGGCTGGCATACGTGCCGATGTTGTGCGGGTACTCGCGGAGCTCCTCGCGGAACTCGGCCTCCGCCTCCGCATACCGATCGAGCCGCGCGTACGTGTTCCCGAGATTCAGGTGCAGCTCCGCGAGCGTCGTGTTCGACTGCTCGACGGTCGTCGCCGCCTCCTTGAACGCGGCGAGCGCGTCCTCGTATTTCCCGTCGTCGTACGCGAGGCGCCCGGCGACGAACTGCGGCAGCGGCATGCGCGGGTCCGCTTTCTGCGCAGCGGCGGCGTGCAGCTTCGCCGCGGCGGTATCGTCGCGCGCCAGCGCGATGCGGGCCGCGATGTCGTGCGCGGCGGCTTTCATCGGCGCGCTGGTCCCTGCGTCCGCAAGCGCGACGGCCTGATCGGCGTACATCGCCGCGTCGTCAACCCGCCGGGCGCGCAGCAGCGCCGATGCGAACGCCATCGGGATCTCCGGATCGTCCGGTCGCGCGTCCCCGGCGGACGCGAGCGTCTTCAGGCCTTCGTCGATGCGGCCGATGCGCACCAGCAACGATCCAATCTGATACTGGAGGCTGACACGGTCCTGGTGCTTGGCCGCGATCGCCCGCAGCGCGTCGAGTGCCGCTGAGTACTTCTTTTGCGCGACGAGCGCCGCGGCTCGATGGTGTGCTGCCGTCAATGCCGTCTGTTCGCCCCCTCGACTCGCTTCGGCACCTTCTGCCAACGGGGCGGGGCTCAAGCCTTTGAGGTACCCGAACGCCGCGAGCCGGTCCTCGTCCATCTGGGCCGGCGCCACGGGCGCGTCGATGGGATGCGCCTGCAGCAGCTTGTCGAGCGCGGCGCCCATCTGCTGCTGCCGCGGGGCGTCCGGCGCCGGCGCATCGGGCACGAGCGGACGCAGCTGTTCGTCGAAGCCGCGAACGAGGCGATACGACGCGTTCGAGAGCGCAAAGAGCGGCTGGCCGTCGAACCGGTACCGCGGCGCCAGCAGCTCGGCGTAAATCGGCTGGTCGGGTACAAAGCCGCTGGTCTTGTCGAGAATAGTCCGCAGCGATCGGCCGCGCAGGCCCGACGGCATCGGCGCGCGCACGACGTCCAGCAGCGTCGGCAGCAGGTCGATGTGCTGCACCGGCAGCGGCACCCGTCGTCCGGCGCCCGCCTCGCCAGGCTGCTTGACGATGAGCGGCACGCGCAGCGAGCTGTCGTCGAGTGTCTCACCGGAGCTCGGGTCACCGTGCGCAGACGTGAAGATGATCGTGGAGTCGTTATAGCGCCTCGACCTCTTCAGCTCTGCGACCAGGCGCCCGACGACCTCGTCGGCCGAGCGCGCGTCCACCTGCAGGAACAGGAAATAGCGCTGGCCGGACTGCGACTTGATCCACTGGTCCGCCGCGTCGAAGGTGGCCACGCCATCGCGCCGTGGCAGCACACCCTCCTCGAGCGGCTCGTCCGGCATCTCGGCGTCGTAGAACGAGAACCCCTGCGCGAGACCGGTGGACCGTCGGAGGAGGAACGACGAGACGGCCGCGCCCGTGTTGAAGCCGCGATTGCGCAGCAGGGCCGCCATCGTCCGCGCCTGCTCCTTCAGCGCGAACCCGCCCTCGTCTCTGACCCCGTTGTCGAACGGCAGCTGCCCCGAGATCAGCGCGGCGTGGGCGGGGAGGGTCTGCGGCGAATGCGTGTAGGCGCGCTCGAAGACGATGCCGCGGCTGGCGAGCGCGTCGATGTTCGGCGTCGCGCCCGCCGCGCCGCCGTACGCGGGCAGCCTGTCGGCGCGCAGGCCGTCGACGGTGATCAGGACGATCGGGCCCTGGTGGGGAGGCGATTCCCGGGCAAAGCGCCAGCCCGTGAACGCGGCGCCGGCGACCGCGAGCATAAAGAGCGTGATGATGACCGTAGCCTGCCAGCGCTTGCGCGCGGCAGGCGCCAGACGAGCCACTTACTTTCTGATTTCTTGAAGGTGCGCGGCGGCTTCCGCGGCCGCGGTGGTCTTCGGGTCCGCGTTGATCACGTCCTGGAACGACTTCGCGGCCGCATCCACGTTGCCGGCCGCCATCTGCGTGACGCCGAGCTCGACGCGCGCACGCGCGTTCGTGTCGTCGGACTTCAGCAGATCGGTGTAGGCGCCGATGGCCCGGTTGAGCAGCGCCTGCTTCGCGGTTGCGTCCTTTTCCTGCGCGGCCTTCTCACGGTAGAGCGTCGCGAGCATCAGGTTCACGGTCGTGAGCCGCCCGTTCTTCGACTGGACCGACTGGAACGCCGCGATCGCCTCGTCGTAGCGGCCCGCCGTGCGGAGCGCGTCGGCGGCGGCGATATCCTCGGCGATCGTCTTCACGAGCGCGCCCGGCATCGGGCCGGGGTCGCGCTGGAGCGTCAACTGCAGCACGGGGAGGTTGCTCGAGCTGACGTCGGCGGCCCCCTGCAGCGGCAGGAAGTTCGGCGCCTCCGCGACGACCACCCACCGGCCGGTGCGCACGCCGATCATCGCGAAGCGCCCCTTGTCGTCGGTCGTGGAGGTGATGCGCGCGTTGACCGCTTCGTTGGTCGCGCGCACCGTGGCGCCCTTGATCGGCTTGCCGTCGGG